>JAABUT010001105.1_pt1 | contig 33250 bp, 25 predicted proteins | sample 5559281 | NCBI WGS metagenome assembly JAABUT01 (sample SAMN10711880, study PRJNA513359) | rock metagenome | isolation source: Antarctica rocks | place: Antarctica: Victoria Land, Ricker Hills nord | collected 2016-01-04 | reverse complement strand
GGACGCGGGCGCGCTCGGCGTGATGGTGCCGAACGTCAAGAACGCCGCCGAGGCGAAGGCGATCGTCGACGCCGTGAAATATGCACCGCTCGGGGCGCGCGGCATCGGGCTTGGTGGCCCGCTGACGAGCTATCGCGGCGCCGCCAACCCGGCGGAGTTTCTCGCATACTCGAACGCGAACACGACGGTCATCTGCCAGATCGAGAGTATCGAGGGGATCGAGAACCTTGAGGCGATCGCGACGACGCCGGGGGTGGACGTGCTCTGGGTCGGGCAATTCGATCTCTCGCAATCGCTCGGCGTTCCCGGTCAGTTCCACGACCGGCGGTTCCGCGACGCCCTCAAGCGCGTGGTGGATGTCTGCAACCGGCACAAGCTCGGCGCGGGCATCCAGCCGGGCAGCATGGAACAGGCGCGGGAGTGGATGGAGGTTGGCTTCAACGTCATCTCCTACGGCACGGAGGTGAGCGTGTACATGACGGCGATGAAGCAGGCCGTCCAGGAGGTGCGCGCCCTCGCCGCGAAATAGTGTCGGTGGCGTAGGCTTCAGCCATGCGATCTCTCGCGTAGGTCGAAGCCTACGCCACCACAGGAAGAGGCAATCGCTTATTGGCGTCGCCCCGCTTTCGTGGACACGCTCACGCACCACGGGAACGTGGGTATTCGCTTGGATCGCATGGGATGGTACGCCCGGAGGGACTCGAACCCCCAACCTTCTGATCCGAAGTCAGACACTCTGTCCAATTGAGCTACGAGCGCATCGCGTAACGGCTACAGGGAAGTTGGGGTGCCTCACGGGGCTCGAACCCGTAACATCCGGCTCCACAGGCCGGCGCTCTGCCGATTGAGCTAGAGGCACCATACTTAAGGATAAGGGTATCAGGCTCATAAGCCGAGTTCTGTTGGCGCACAAGTGCGCTGATGGCCATCTATCTCTGCTTTGTGTGACCAAAGCAGGCCGCGTCATCGCTTTCGCGGCTGCTCTCGACTTTCGGTCTCGGCGAGCCACCGTCAGCGGGCACGAATGCCCGCGTGCGACCGGATCGGAGATTGCAGCGGGGAGGATTGCCCGTTTCACCCGGCCCCGAAAGGCCGGTCCCGTTTCTGTTGCTCTCGTGCGGCGAACCGCCCGCCCGCTCGCGCGGGACTGTCAACGCCCGAAGGCGCTTCCCCGGCTTTCACCGGGCACCGTGCTCTGCGCTGCTCGGACTTTCCTCTGGGGCGAACCCCAGCGGCCATCCGGCCCGATACCCTATTGATCTGTCAAGGCACCGCGCGATGTCCGGCATCGGCGGCATGAGAAGAAAATGGTGCCGAAGGAGGGACTTGAACCCTCACGCCCTTACGAGCACTACGCCCTGAACGTAGCGCGTCTGCCGATTCCGCCACTTCGGCGCACTGGAGCCGACGATCGGATTTGAACCGATGACCTGCTGTTTACGAAACAGCTGCTCTGCCACTGAGCTACGTCGGCATTTCACCGCAGGGATTCTACCACGCGGCGTTTCCCGATGCAACCCATGATCGTCGCTGCGTCGCTGCAATCCTGGGCAATCCCATCGCCGCTAAGCTTGCATATTTTCCTGATAGTCACATCATTTGCCATGATGACACACCAACCCATTACACCCTTTGACGTAGGGACACGTAGTTGACTCTGTGACAAGCGTGGCGTATTCTTGTGCCAGGCGGTCGCTTGCTGTCCGTGTCCATGGAGGAGATGCTGCATGTCGGAGGATGTCACCGGGGCGGCAGTTCGTTTCGGCCAGATGCTGACGCGCCTGCGCACCGCGCAGCGGCTGTCGCAGAACCAACTCGCGCAGCGCGCCAGCCTGAATCACTCGTACATCAGTCGCTTGGAATCGGGCGGTCGCGGTGATCCGTCGCGGACGGTTGTGGAGCAGTTCGTTGGCGCGCTCGGTCTCGATCCGTCCGGGCGGGATGCCGACGAGTTGCGGATGGCGGCGGGGTTTCTGCCGATTGACCCGGCCCACCTGCTCACGGGGGAGACCGCGCTCGCCAAACTGGCGGCGCTCCTGGAGGACGAGCGATTGCCGGATGCGTCGCGCGGCACGTTGCGGCGAATTTTGGGGTTGCTTGTCGAGGAATACACCCGAATTGTGGGTGGCACGGAGTGATCCGGTGTAGACACACCCGGCACGCTTTGCTACGCTGTACGTACAGGTTGCAACGAACCGCGACGGCAAAATGCGCGCGGGTGTCCGAGGGGGAATCGACATGACCACCGACGTGAGCACGCGACAAACGGTTGATTTCGCGCATCTCCATCTGCACTCGGAGTTCTCGCTGCTCGATGGCATGGGCAAGATCAACGATTACATGGCGCGCATGGGCGAACTCGGCATGACCGCCGCCGCGCTGACCGACCACGGCGTGATGTACGGCGCGATGGACTGGCTGAAGGCCGGGAAGAAGCACGGCGTGCGAACAATCGTCGGGCTGGAGGCGTACGTTGCGCCCGATGGGATGCTCAACCGCCAGAAAGCGCCGATCCACCACCTGACGCTGCTCGCGCGCAACGAGGCGGGCTACCGGAACCTGCTCACGCTCGCCAGCAAGGCGAGTTTGCAGGGCTTCTACTACCGCCCGCGCATCGACTACGACCTCCTCAGTCGCCACGCGGACGGCATCACCTGCCTTTCCGGCTGCCTCTCGTCGCACGTCGCGTCGCACATCCTCAAGGATCGCGACCGCGAGGCGCGGCAACTGATCGACGACATGACGCAGTGGTTCGGCAAGGACCATCTCTTCCTCGAAGTGATGGACCACGGGATGCCGGAGCAGCACAAGATGACGGCCTTCCTGATCGAGGAGCACAAGCGCACCGGCCTGCCGCTGGTGGCGACGAACGATGTCCACTTCGTCCGCCGCGAGGATCACCCGGCGCACGACATCCTGCTCTGCATCCAGACGGGCGCGACGGTCGATGACCCGAACCGCTTCAGCAGCAAGACTGACCAGATCTACATGAAGAGCGGCGACGAGATGCTGGAGCGCTTCGGCGAAATTCCCGAGGCGGTCGCAAACACGATGCGCGTCGTCGAACAGTGCGACCTGCAACTCGGCAAGCCCGGCTACCTGATGCCCCATTTCGCGGTGCCCGACGGGTTCGATACCGCCACGTATCTGGAGCACCTCTGCCGCGAGGGCGCGCTGCGGAACTACGGTCACATCGAGGGCGAGGTGCGCGAGCGCCTCGACTACGAACTCAGCGTCATCAACGACATGGGTTTCCCGACGTACTTCCTCGTCGTCTGGGACTTCGTCCGCTATGCCAGGGAGCGCGGCATCCTCGTCGGGCCGGGGCGCGGCTCGGCGGCGGGGAGCATCGTCGCCTACTGCCTCGACATCACGACGCTCGATCCGCTGAAGCACGGGCTGCTGTTCGAGCGGTTCCTCAACCCGTCGCGCATCTCGATGCCCGACATCGACATCGACTTCGCGGACGACCGGCGCGACGAGATCATCAAGTACGTCAACGAGAAGTACGGCGCGGAGCAGGTCGCGCAGATCATCACCTTCGGGACGCTCGCGGCGCGCGCCGCCGTGCGCGACGTGGGGCGCGCGCTCGGACTGCCGTACGGTGATGTCGATCAGGTGGCGAAGCTGATCCCGCAGGTGCCCGCGCACCCGGTCTCCATCGCACAGGCGTTGGAGCAGGTGCCGGATTTGCGAGCGCTCCGGGAGCGGGACGCGAATATCCGCCGCCTGCTCGACACGGCGCAGAAACTCGAAGGGGTGTCGCGCCACGCCTCGACGCACGCGGCGGGCATCGTCATCTCGCGCGACCCGCTCATCCAGCACGTCCCCTTGCAGCGCACCGGCACGGGCGATAACGCCGGCGTCACGACGCAGTACCCGATGGGCTGGCTCGAAGAACTCGGCCTCCTCAAAATGGACTTCCTCGGCCTCAAGACGCTGACCGTGCTGACCAAAGCGCTCGAACTGCTGAACCGGCGGGGGATCACGGTCGATCTCGACGCGCTGGATCTGGAAGACCCGGCGGCGTACGCACCCCTGATGCGCGGCGAGACGATGGGCGTCTTCCAACTCGACCAGCCGACCGGGCAGCGCATCTGCGCCCTCGTCAAGCCGCGCAACTTCGCGGAACTCGTCGCTGTGGGTGCGTTGGCCCGACCCGGCCCGATGGAGCACGCGCCCCGCTTCGCCGCCCGCAAGGAGGGCCGCGAGGCGGTGACGTATGCGCACCCGGACCTCGAACCCGTCCTGCGCGACACCTACGGCTTCGCGCTCTTTCAGGAACAGGTGATGCAGATCGCCCGCGTGCTCGCCGACTACTCGCTCGCGGAGGCGGACAGCCTGCGCAAGGCGATGGGCAAGAAGCTGCCCGCCGAGATGGCGAAGCACCGCGACCGATTCATCGAGGGGTGCGCGAAGAAGGGCGTCCCCGCGAAGGTTGCCGCCCCGCTCTTCGAGGAACTGGAGAAATTCTCCGGCTACGGGTTCAACAAGGCGCACTCGACGTGCTACGGGCTGATCGGCTACTGGTGCGCGTGGCTGAAGGCGCACCATCCCGCCGAGTTCCTCGCGGCGATCCTCACCAGCGAGCAGGGCGACACCGCGCGCGTCGTGCAACTGATCGCGGAGTGCCGCCGGATGAAGATGGCGGTGCTCCCGCCCGATGTCAACCGGAGCGAGCGCGACTTCAGCGTGGAGGAGGTCGGCACGGCGGTGGACAGGGCCGAACCGACGCGCGCGGTGCGCATCGGTCTGAGCGCGATCAAGAACGTCGGCGTCGGCGTCGTTGACGCGATCATCGTGGCGCGCCAGTCGCAGCCCGACTGCCGGTTCATCGGCCTCGCGCAGTTCTGTTCGAGCGTCGCCGGGCAGTTGAATCGCCGCGCGGTCGAGTGCCTGATCCGCGTCGGCGCGATGAGCGACCTCGGCAACCGCCAGCAACTCTCGATGGCGCTGGATAGCGCGATGGCGGCGGCGCAGTCGGTGCGCAAGGCGGCGGCGGCGGGCCAGTTCGGGCTGTTCGGCGCGGCGCTGCCGGGGACGACGGACGTCCTCGATGTGCCGCTGCCCGACGTGCCGGACTGGCCGCTCAAGGAGCAGTTGGGCCACGAGAAGGAGTTGCTCGGCATTTACCTCTCCGAGCACCCATTGACGACGATCACCGCGCGGATGCGGGGCAAGCAAATTGTCAATCTCGGCACGATCGACGAGGGGATGGGTGGGCAGAAGGCGACGGTCGTCGGGCTGCTGATCGAGCCGCGCGCGATGCTGACGAAGAAGGGCACGATGATGCTCCGCGCGACGCTCGAAGGCGTCGATGGCGTCAGCCTCGACCTGATCGCCTTCAGCGAGGCGTACGAGCGGTGCCGCGAGGCGCTCGTCGCCGATCGCGTCCTCGAAGTCGATGTCCGCGTCGATCTGCGCGGGGAGCAGGTGCAACTGATCGTCGAGGCGGTGCGCCAGTGCGTCGAACCGGAGCCGGAGGCCCGGCTGGTGGTGCGCGAGACGCGCCGGTTGCACATCATGCTGCCGCCGCGCCCGCCGGACGAGTTCTCCGTCCGCTTGCTCGATCTGCTCAACGCCTATCCGGGGTCGGATGAGTTCCTGCTCCACTGCGCATGGCCGAGCCGGAAACGCATCCTGCGACCCTTCCGCATGCGCGTGGGCGTCGATGCGAACCTGACCGCCGCCGTGCGCGCATTGGTCGGCGCGGACAAGGTCCACGTCGAGACGGTGCAATCACGGGCGCCGCAGGAGTATGAAGCCTTCAGCGCGGATTAGCGCTATCGCTTCCCGAAATGTGGGGAGAAGCGCTCGTGATGCGTGCCTACCCGTGGGGCATCAACGCTGCTCCGTCGCAGCGACGAAGCGCCGCCCGCACCCGCGCCAGCAGTTCCTCGGTGGGGCACGATTTGGTGATATAGTCATCGGCCCCGGCTTCCAGGCCTGCGGTCAAATCATCGGATGCGTGGTGCCCCGCGAGGAAAATAATCGGCACGCGATTGACGTTCCGCCGAATGAGACGGCACAGATCGATGCCACGAATGTCGGGGAGCATGACGCTCATCATGATGAGGTTGAGATGGCGCTGTGCGAGGAGGCCGAGTGCGTCATAGCCGCGCCCGACCGTCTCGACGCCATATCTGTCAGCCTGCAATGCCTCGGTGATCCATCCGACGAAGAGTGCGTCGTCGTCGATGATAAGGATCGTGGCGTTATGTGCGCTGCGCATGGCCCCCGCTCCTTGTCCCCCGCGTCGAGGCGCATCTCCCTACAGTTACGTCGCGACGACCGTGACGAAGGCGATGCCCGCCGCGCCGCTCGGGAAGTTCTGTTCCGTCTTCACCGGCTGCAATGTCCCGTCCGCCTCATAGCAGCGCGCGCCGAGTTTGTATGGGCCGCTCGCCGGCGGCGTCCACGGCAACTCCCAGAGCGCCCACGACTGCGGCGAGGGCTTCGCGGTGATCGTCGCCGCCGTCCACGTCGCGCCGCCGTCCATCGTCGCCTCAACCTTGCTCACACCCCGCAACCCGCCGAACGCGATTCCGCGCATCGTGGTCGGTCGCCCCGCCGTGACGGCGTCACCCTTTGCCGGGGCATCGACGCGCGCGAGCGTCTTCACGACCGCATTCCGGTCCCAACCCTGCGACTCGTAGAACCCCTTCGTATGCCGCTTGCGCAGGTCGATGCGCGTCACCCATTTGACATTCTTCTCGCCGTACCGCCCCGGCGTGATGATGCGGACGGGGAAGCCATGTCTCTGGGACAACGGGGCGTCGTTCATGCCGTACGCGACGATCATCCCCTCCGCCGCGACCTTGTCGAACTCCACCGTATTCGTGTAGCCGTCGTTGGCGGTGAAGAATACCTCCGTCACGCCCGGCGTCGGCTGTGCCATGTCGATCAGCGATTGCAGCGGGACGCCATGCCACCGCGCGGTGCTGACGAGGCCCCCGCCGAGTGTGTTGCCGATGCAGGCGAGCGTCGTCGTCTCATCGACGGCGGGCAGCGCCTTGAGATCGTCGAAGGAGAGGGTCATCGGGCGCGCAACGTCACCATCGATCGCCAGTTGCCAGACGGCAGCGTCGACGTGCGGGTCCGCGAGGCCGTTCGTCACGATGTAGAACGACGGGTTGTCCGTGATCGGTTGCACGGGTGGTTCCGGGCGGTGGCCATCATAGCCGAGCGTCGAGATGCGGCGGAGGCCGAATGCGAACGCGCCGAAGGCGACGACCGCCCCCGCGCCGACGAACGAGACCGCATGACGCCGCGTGATCGCGCCCGCCCCGGTTGGGGTATCGCCCGCCTCCACCGTCCGGGCGCGGCGCGCGAGCAGGAAGAGGAGGGGCAGGAGCGCGCCGAAGAGCAGATAGTCGAGGAAGATCGCGATGATCGTCAGCGCGCGGCCGGTGGCGAGCGGACGACCGTGGAAGTTTGCCCGCAGCACGGGCCAGAGCGCGGCGAGCGTCAGCGCCCAGAGTCCGAGGCCAATGAGCGGGCCGAACGCCCATCGCTTCCACGCCGGTGCGTCCGGGCGGCCCCAGGTGCGTGCATACAGAGCCGCCGCCGCCGCGCCGACGAGCAACTGTGCGAGGAGGGCGGAGAGTTCGGGGACGAGTTTCGAGAATGGCCCGAGGATGCCGAGAATCGGCCCGGAGATATTCCCCGGCACGAAGGGGATGATCCGAATGGTGATCAATCCCGGCACAGAGGCAATCCCGAAGAGGAGGCGATGCGCGAACATCGCCGCCGACATCCAGAGCGCGGCGACCACGCCGATGATCGTCGGGTGCGCGATTTTCTGCGATTTCCTCTCGGTTTCGATCACGCAATCCTCCTATTCGGTAGATTCCAAATGATATGCCCTTGTGTGCCACGCGAGGCGCTGGTTCGCGAGCTTCAGGCCGGAGCGACGGGTTGCCGCAGGTCACGGGCACGAGCCCTTTCTCCTGCGGCAACACCACGCACGTTATGTGTTTCTCGCGGATTGCCCGTCGCGCCGATGCGCGTTCCCTACAGGAGTCGCGCGACAATCGGGCAGTTCACGATGATGCCGGTCGAGCCATATTTCTTCCCGCCAGGCCCCGTGATAAACCCTTGCTGGACCATCGACAGGTACTGGAACTCGTCGATCAATCGCGAGCGATAGCCCTTGGCGATTGCGTCCTGCGTCCATTCACCCAGGTTGAGGTCCCACAGTGGGCTGTAGTCAAGGCCGACAGTCGGAATAGCGCCGATGACGTGGAGGGGCGGGGCTGGCGTTCCTTTGGCGGTCTTATCGGAGAGCGCGCTGAAAAGCCCCTGCCGTTGCGGATTGTCGATGCCGACCGGGCCATTCGAGGTGACGAAGAGGCGCTCAATCGCGCTGAACGCGCTGTCGTCGCGCCCGACTTGGATCTTTCCCATCGACGGCGCGAAGGTCGCCTCGTCGAGCGTCGCGGGGACGGGGTCCGAAGATTCGAGGCTGATATAGAGTACGGGTTTCCCGAAGCTGAAGATCGGGGTCGTTTTGAGCGTCACGGTGCCGGCGCCATTGGCTCCGCCCTCGGGGCAGATCTTCACGACCCGGTCGTGCACCTTCGTATAGTCGACGTTGCCGTTGCAGAAGTTGATCTGGCTCGCATCGACGTTGAATGCCACCATTGGTGCATCGTAGATGTGGCCACCGGCGTTGTCGATGCGCACGAGGGGGGTGTAGTCGGCATCACCGATTGATCCCGGCTTGGCCGTCTTCGGCGGAAAGAGGTTCGGTGCATCGCCCGGCACGACTTCTCGCACGGGGCTGAAGTCCACCGCGCCTTTGTCGAAGATCAGTGTCGTGTCGTTCTGGAGATGACCATTGCGCGTCCCGCCATCGACCGCCGCATAAGTCAACTTCGGCGACCAGTTGAGTCCCAACTGGTCCGCGTTGCCCATGTCATCGGTGTCCGTGAGGATGTACCAGACGTTCCGGTTATCCTTCAGTTTGCCGAGATACAGCGGCAGGGTGATCGTGCCGGCCTCCATGTCGATCGTACCCGCCCGCAGGAGCTTGACTGGGCCGAACAACTCCTTCTTCACTTCGGACGGCGGCGGGCCGAAGTAGGTAGCCGGGATGTCCGTCCCGACCGAGGGCGGCACGGGCACGGGGTCGGCTGCAGCGACCGGGAAGTCGAGCGCGCCGAGCATGAGGACGAGCGTGAGTGTGAGCGCCAGAAAGACCCTGGGACGAGAATGACCGGACATCGGCAAGCCCCCTCTTTGAGCGATAGGAGTAGTTGCCGCAAATAGACCGGCAACGGCCCGCTTGCCTGCTACTGATGACGCGCGATGCGGTGAACGACGGCGGCGAGGCTGCCACCGAACCCGCTCCGTTCCCGGTTAATACTGGCACGATGCCAGCGCGTGACTACTCCTCGGCCCATCGTAGCGGGCAGAAGTGAACGTGCCGGTAAATGCCATCGACGATCATGGAGAATATCGGTGAACAAAGGTGAACAACGCGCGTGGGAGCGACTAGTGGTGCGGGACGAAACGGTAGCCTACCCCCCACTCCGTCTGGATGTACGGCGGCGCGTCCGCGATCCCCCCGAGTTTCTGTCGCAGTCGCCGCACGAAGACCTTCAGATAATGGACATCGCGAATGTACTCCTCGCCCCACACATGTGCGAGCAGGAACTGATGGGGCAGGATCGTGCCGGCGTGCTGCGCCAGCACTTCGAGCAGGCGGTACTCCGTGGACGTGAGCCGGACGACCTCCCCACGGATGCGTACCTCGTGCGTCGGGAAATCGATGGAGAGATCACCCGCCAGGAAACCCGCCCCGGCGGGGGCGCGGGACTCATTCGCGCGCCGCACGAGCGCGCGGAGCCGCGCGAAGAGTTCCAGGTGGTCGAAGGGCTTCGTCAGGTAATCGTCTGCGCCGAGATCGAGCGCGCGGACCTTGTCCACGGTGTCCGCGCGCACCGTGAGCATGAGGATTGGGACGCGAGAGACCGCGCGAATTCTCTGACAGACCTCGAATCCATCGGGCGGGGGGATCGTCACATCGAGGATCACCAAGTCTGGCTGGTCCTCCGCGAACCGATTGAGCGCCTCGGTGCCGCTCGCGGCGAATGTGACGTGGCAGTCGGGCCAGATCATCCGCGCGCCAAAGGCGATCACGTCGGCCACGCCGCGCGCGTCCTCGGTAATTAGCAGTTTCAGTGACATTACGGGTCTCCTTTCACCGGGCATGGCAGGACGACGAGGAATGTCGCGCCTTGCCCCGTCTCGCTCTCCGCCCACATCCGTCCGCCGTGCAACTCCACCATCCCCCGCGCAATTGCCAGCCCCAGCCCCGACCCGCCGACGGCGGAGACGATGGGCGACGGGACGCGATAGAAGCGCCGGAAGATCACCTCCTGCTCCCCGGCCGGGATGCCGGGGCCGTTGTCCCGCACCGAGAGATGGGCCTCCGTCGCGGTCGCCTCGCCGCGAACGATGATATGTGTGCCTTCCGGTGTGTGGCGATGGGCATTCGCCAGCAGATTCACGACGACCTGCTGCAACCGCCGCGCGTCCCCGACGCAGGGGAGTGAGCCGGGCACATCAATTGCCAGCGTCTGCCGCTTCCCCGCCAGGAGCGCCTCGACGGTCGCCGCAGCGCCCCGCACGATGGTGCACAGGTCGAGAGGCTTGCGCTCGAGGCGCAGCACGCCCGCCTCGATTTCATTGAGCGCGAGGAGATCATCGATCATGACGCCGAGATATTCCGTGTTGACGCGGATATTGCTCAGCAGGTCGCGCTCCTCGGGCCGCAAGCGCTCCGTTGCGCTGACTTCGAGCATGCCCAGGCCGGCCTGCGAGGCGGTGAGTGGCGTCAGCAGGTCGTGCGAGACGGTCGAGATGAACTCCGACCGGAGCCGGTCCGTCTCCGCCATCCGGTCGGTCTCGGCCCGGACACGCTGCGCCACCGCATTTTCCAGGGCGAGCCTCCGAGTGAGGATGGCCATGCCCGCCCCCACCAGCCCCAGCATCACCAGGCGGGCGATCAACTGCCGGACATCGCGGGATGTCGAGGACCACAGGGGCAGCATCGTCTCGATCGTCCCGGCGGCGATCACCACCACCACCGTGTATGCGAGCGTGTCCCGCAGGCTGAAACCCGCCGCAGCGGAGTCGATGGCCAGGAAGAAGAGGACGAAGAGCAGCCCCCCCGGCTCCGTGCTGAGCAGGTAGAGCGCGCTCGCGACCAGCAGGTCCACCAGCGCGACCCACGCGAAGGAGCGCAAATTCGGCGACCGCCGTTGCACGAGGGCGACAAACAGGTTGTACAGGATGAAGAATGAGACGAGCGACCAGTTGGGCAGGCCGCCCCGACTCGGCGCGGGCCGCACCAGCGTGATGAGCAGCAGAACCGCCAATGTCGTCCAGCGGAGCCAGCGGAGCGCGCGGTCGAGGAATTGATACGTCTCGAACTGGGTGGCCTGGGTGAATCGTGCAAACCGGTCCATGCCTATCGCCCTCGCATCACGTCGCCCCATGAGTGGATGTCAAACTCACTATGCAACGAATGTGCCAGTAGAAATTCGATTGTAATCGCTTGACATTACGAAAAACTTACTTTAGAATACAATTCTCCTGATGTAGCAGGGTCGCGGATGTGGTGCGGCGTAACGTTCCTGTGCGGTGGCTGGGATTTTCCCCAATGGGCCGCATTGATGGACGCCGCTCGCAATTGCCCGTCACCTTGCGTCATGGCTGGACGAAAGGCGATCCGGACAAGGCCCTCAAACAGCGTTCTTCGTGTACATCGCTGCGCGGGTCTCCTACAGCGACTCCCGGATCACGGAGGCAATCGCTTCGGATGCCTCGATTGGCATGAGATGGCCCACGTTCTCCAGCACCGCGATGCGCGCACCGATTATGCGCCGCACAACCTCGCGCTCGAGGAGGTATGCGGGCAGGACGGGATCGGAGTTGCTCGCCACGACGAGCGCGGGCACGGCGACGCGCGGCATCAGCGCCGTGATGTCCTCGCGGCTCCCGCGTTCCAGCCAGGAAACCCACGCCGGACAGGAACTGCGGAGGATGTCCGCGACGATTTCGGCGCGGGCCGGGGCGGTGAGCGCCTGCACGGTGATTTTTCGCGCGGTTTCCTCGGCGGCGGCGCGGTCACCGTGGGAGGCGAGGAGATGCTCGCGCTCACCCTCCGGCATCGGCTCGGGCGTCGGTGGCGACGGGGCGATCAGCACGAGCGACCGAAGACCGGGCGGTCGGCGCGCGGCGAAGGCCAGTGCGATCTTCCCGCCCATCGAGTGACCGACCAGCACGTACCGCGTCAGCGCGAGGGCATGGACGAGCGCGGCAACGTCGTCGGCGGAGTCGCGGATTGTGTATCCCGTGGCGGGCGCTTCGGAATCGCCGAAGCCGCGAAGGTCGGGCGCGACGCAGCGGTACTCGGCCACGAGCCGACCGACGACACCGGACCACGCCCGCGACGAGCCGCCGAAGTAATGCAGGAAGACGAGGGCGAGGTCCCCCGCGCCCTCGGTGCGGACGGCGAGGGCGGCGCCGTTGATTGTCAGCCGCACGGCTCAGACCTCGACCTTCAGCATCGCCGGCTCGTCCGTGACCGCGAACATTTCCCCGTGCGGGACGATCGTGATCTGCCCGAACTCCTCGATCAGCGCGCGGTAGGCCGCCGCGACGGGACGCGGCTTGCGCTCCAGATCGTAGAGGCCGCACGGGTTGACGTGCCCGAGTTTTTTGGCCATCTCGCTGTCCCAATCGATCTGATCGGTGAGGCTGTACCATGTGAAGCCGAGCACGGGCACGCCATCCGCCCGCATACAAAGCACGTTCATCCACTGCTTCCAGAGCCACGTCGGCGCCTGCTCCGCGTCGAAGAGGTTCGTCTCGGTGTGCATGACGGGCTTCTTGTATCGCTGATAGTAGTCTCTGGTGATCAGATACCAGCCGCGCACATCCTCCGCCGTGATGCTCTTCCCGTCGGGCAGGATGATCCGCTCGTTGCTGCCGTAGTAGTCATTGCCCATCACCTGGTAGCCCGGTGGCTCGGCCGCCATGAACCAGTCGTACTCCGCGCGCGTGAGGCCGTTATCCATCAGGAACATCCCGATGTCGGCATCCGGCGGGTGGGCGTAGAGCAGGTCGAGCGAGAGGAAACGCAATTTGTTCGCGAGCGTCACCTCGGGCGAGGGGACGGCGCGCGCCTCGTGGGTATACTCCGCGCTCTCGCTCTGCACGATCACGACGTCCGGGCGGCGGCGCGCGATGCGTTGATTGCCGAGGATGCTGGCGGCCACCGCGTGCTTGATCGCGGTCACGAAGCCCCGGTCGCTCTTCATCTGCTCGTTCCAGAGGCCGTCGCGCGCGCTCGCGTGGGCCGTCACGTAAATCTCGTTGACGGGTGTATAGTGGCGCACCCACGGGTAGCGTTCCGCCACGGCGTCGGCGTAGTCGGCGAAGTGCACCGGCAATTCGGGGTTCTGGAAGTTCCCTAGCCAGTCGGGCACCCCGAAGTGGAGGAGGTCGAGGATTGGCGTGATCTCCAGTCGCCGCATCTCGCGCATCACCTCGTCGGCGAAGCTCCAGTCGTACGTGCCGGGGCCGAGGTGCGTGCGGTGGTACGGCAGCCCATACCGCAGCACCTTGAGGCCGAGTTCCTTCACGAGTTGCAGGTCCTCGCGCCAGTGGGTGTAGTGCCCGCACTCCTCCAGTTCATCCCGGCGCACCCGCCCGTGCTCGATCGTCGGATACGAGCACTCGATGCCCGTGGCGAACATGAAGTTCCCCGGTTTTCCCGTCGGCAGGCCGCTGCCGGAGGAGCCGGCGCCGCCGCCGAACTGGTCGCCCGCGCCACCGCCGTCACCCCGCTCGTTGATGATGTCAAGAAAGCCTTTGGCTGCCATGATGTGTTATGTCTCCTGTCGTCGCACCCGCTCGAGAAAGCGGTCCGCGATGCGTAATGCAAGCGCCATGATCGTGAGCGCCGGGTTGGCGCTCAGGGCGCTCGGAAAGATCGAGTTGTCCGCGATGTAGAGATTCGGCACGTCGAACGCCTTGCCATCCGCGTCCACCACCGCCGATGACGGATCGCCACCCATCCGGCAGGTGCCGATGGTGTGCGCATTGCGGGGGAACGCCCAGATATTCTCCGCCCCGGCTTGGGACCAGATCGCGCGCATCAGGGACTCCGCGTGCGCCGTCATCCGGCGCTCGTTCTCCCCGTTCATGAAATGGATCATCGGCTTGGGCAGGCCGCGCGCGTCGCGCTCGTCGGCAAGTTCGAGGTAATTGTCCGGGGACGGCAGGCAGTCGCCGAGGATGTTAATGCCCGCCGTGTGGTTGTAGCCGCGCAGGTGATCGCGCAGCGCCATGCCCCACAACCCGCGCCCCCGCGCGACCTGCGAGGCGTAGGTCACCGGCATGACGCCGATGCTTTGCAACAAGTATCCCCCGGCGAAGTTGGCATCGGGCGGGCGATGCGTCTCCTCGGAGATCAGCCCGCCGGGGATGCCCTTGTATGGCCGCACGTCCTCCGGGAATCGCCCCCAGACCTGCACCCCCGTATGCGCCATGAAATTGCGCCCGACCTGCCCGCTCGCGTTCGCGAGGTCGTTGAGCAGGAGCAGGCGCGGCGTCTCGACCGCCCCGGCGCACACGAAAAGCGCGCGGCAACGTTGCCGCTGCTCGTCGCCGTCGCGCACGTAGACAACGCCGGTCACGCGGCCTGTGCGGTCGGCCTCGATCCGGGTGACGAAGCATTCGGGCCGGACTTCCGCGCCGTGATGGATGGCGAGCGGCACGTACGTGACATCCATGCTCGCCTTCGCGCCGACGCTGCACCCCGCCTGGCAGAAGCCGCGATTCGTGCAGGCGGCGCGCCAGCCGACGCCCTCCTGATAGTACGAACCGGAGAGGGCCGCATTAGCTGCGGGCGCGGTGCGGATGCCGAGCGCGTCGCAGCCGCGCTGCATCAGTTGAGCCGCGCCGTTGAGCGGGAGCGGGGCGAGCGGATACGGGGGGCGGGGCGGCCCCCACGGGTACGGCGACGGCCCGGAAACGCCCAGAAACCGCTCCAACTCATCGTAGTACGGTGCGAGGTCGGCATACGCGAGTGGCCAGTCCACACCGACCCCGAACGCGGTGTGCAGGCGCAGGTCGTCGGGCTGCACGCGGGGGGTGTACGCGGTGTAATGGAGCGTCGAACCGCCGACGCCGGTGCCGGAGTTGTTGTTCCCGAAGGGGATCGGGTCGCCGCCCGCGCTCAGGCGCTCGTCGTTCCAGAAGAGTTTCGCCTGCGCACGCTCGTCGGTGGCGAAGTCCCGCGTCGGCGCCCAGTGCCGCCCCGCCTCCAGCGCGACCACGCTGAGTCCCGCAGCGGCGAGCCGCGCCATCAGCGGCGCGCCCCCCGCCCCCGTACCGACGATCACGGCGTCCACCGTCTCGTTCGTGGCGTACTGCCGCATCGGCACCGGTCGCCCCATGAGGTCCGGCGCGTGGCCCATGCGCGCCCCGCTATCGCGCGGAGAGCCACGCTCAACCATTGGCGTCCGTCGCATCCGGCTCCCATGCCTCGCGCTGATCGAGTCCAATCGCCTGCCAGCCGCGCGCGTCGGCCATGCCGACGTAGCCAATCTCCTCCTGCGTCAGCGGGTCGCTGTAGTAGCACTCGGCGACCTCCGCGAGCAGTTCCTCGAAGAAACGATGCGCCGACACGCGCCGCCAGGCCTCGCCCTCGGCCTCGCCCTGCTGGGTTGCTGCCAGAATCTCATCCTGGCGTGTTGCGTCGAGACCGTGAAAGGGGGCACCGAATCGCGCGCGGGCGCACTCGTCCAGACCGTGCAAACCGAGACGATACGCCGTCCCATCGGGGGGCATGACGGCGTAGCGCCACCCATCACCTTTGCCGTCCGCCAACCGCGCGTCAATCGCACCGGCGAGATCGACGGGGCTAGAACGATCGTGTTGTGGAATGAGGCGCGCGCAGGCCGCACGCAGGGTCGCGAACGTCTCGGCGTCGAAGAATCGCGGTGTCGCCGCGTCGGAGGGGGCGAGACGGGCCTGAATGGCGGCGTGGGTTGGCGGCGTGACGAGATCTGTTTTCAGCAGGGCGCGCACGGTGCCGGGGGGATAGACGGGGAGTGGCGCATCGGCGTCGGCGCGCATCGCGGCGTCCTTTCTGGTTTCGATGAAGGTGCGGGGGTCGGTGCGGCGTTCAGCCGCTGGATAATTTGCCCCCGGTCACTTCGACGATGCTCCCGGTCACGAAACTGCCGTCGCTCGATGCGAGGAAAACATAGGCAGGGGCGAGTTCCTCGGGTTGGCCGGGGCGCGCCATCGCGACCTCGTGGCCGAAGTTCTCAACCTCCTCGAACGGCATGGTGCCGGGGATGTTGGGGGTCCAGACAGGGCCCGGGGCGACGGCATTCACGCGGATGCCGCGCCCCGCGAGGCTGAGGGCGAGGGCCTTGGTGAAGGCGTGGATCGCCCCCTTGCTCGCGCAGTAGTCGATCAGGATCGGGTTCCCGACGAGGCCGACGATGCTCCCGGTGTTGACGATGGCATCGCCCGCCGAGAGGTGGGGCAGGGCTGCCTGCGCCATATGGAAGTAGCCGAAGATGTTCGTCTCCAGCGTGCGCCGGAACTGCTCCTCGCTCACGTCCTCGAATTGCTTCTGGGCCTTCTGGTATGCGGCGTTGTTCACGAGGATATTCAATCCGCCGAACTCCCGCACCGTCTGCTCGACCGCCGCCCGGCAGGCGGCGGCGTCGCGCACGTCGCTGCGAATGACGAGGCATCGCCGCCCCTTCGCTTCGACCATCGCGCGCGTGGTCTGCGCGTCGTCGTCGTTCTCGTTGTAGAGAATCGCGACATCGGCCCCCTCCATCGCGAAGGCGACCGCGACGGCGCGACCGATGCCCGAGTCCGCGCCGGTGACGAGCGCGATCTTGCCGCGCAGCTTGTCCGCCGGGCGGTAATTCGACAGGTCGCTCTCGGGTGCAGGGCTCATGTCGGACTGACGGGCCGGGTAGGGGAGTTGCTGGCCGGGAATGTCGCTCGCGGCGGGCCGCTTCTTTTCGTTCTGCATGGTCATCGCCTTCGTTGTTATTCCTGAAAACTGCGGCCACAGCATCCCCCGGTCTTGGGGCGGTGTGACGGCTGAGCGGAGAGCCGCGCTTCCCGCGCGGCACTGAGATGGAGTGGTTTGATCTACGGCGCTCCCCGGAAGAGGGTTGAACTCGTGCCCGGATCAGCCGCCTGCGGCGCGTCCGGCGCCTGATCGATGAAGGCGATCACGGGGCAGTTGACGATGATGTCGACCGTGACCAGCGGCAGGTTGTCGTCCGCATGCACGACCCCCTGCGCGGCCAGTTGGCGGATCTGGTTCGCGTCCATCTGGGCGGTGTTCGCGCCCCGCGCGATCGCCTCGTCGCTCCACTTGACGAGCTGCAGGTCCCACAAGGGCGAATAGAGGCGAGCGAGCGCGGGGTCGCGTAGCGTGGGGAAGGAGTCGAGGACGTTGTGCGCGTCGCCGCCGATGCGCAATTTCTCCAGTACGTCGGCATTCTGGAGGCTCGCGTCCTTCGTGCCGCCGCCATCGAGGATGACGTGATTCAGCCCCTGTGCCGGCGGACTCATCGGGCCGGTCTGCCCGTTCACGAAGGCGAAGATCGAGGATCGGGCGCCCGCTTGGGTCGTCCGGGTGCTCGGCGGCGAGACCATCCCGAGCAACGGGACGAACGTCCCGCGCTCGATCGGTGCGGCGAGGGGGTTGGAGGCCGAGAAGCTGTGGTACAGGATGTCCTTCCCGTGCGAGAAGGCGCGCACCATCACGAGGTCGGCGGTCATCTTCGCCGTGTCGATGCCGATCAGCCGGTCGTGCGTGTTGGTGTGATTGGTCACATCGAACGGCCCCGCACCGACCGCGACGATGGGCGCATTGTAGACGACAGTGGTGCCCTGCACGCGGACGAGGTCGCTGTATTTCGCGTCCGCATTCGCGCCGGGGGCGAAGGCCGCAGGCGGGAAGCCTTTCGGCCCCGCCGTCACCACGCGCGTCGGGCTGAAATTCGGCGCACCGGCGAAGGTCACCATGCCGCGTCCCAGTATCGAGTTGGACGATGCGACCTGCTGCACGGAGGGTGCGGCGGCATTCGCCAACCGGGGGGAGAAATTGAGGCCCAGATCGCTCGCGACGCCCTCGTCGGACGCCTCGGTGATGACGTACCAGACGGGCTGGCCGTTGAATGTCCCTTGGAATAGTGGCGCGGTCGCGAAATGCTTCGTCAAGTTGACAGCGATCGTGCTCTTGATCGTGAATTTGCTGGCGGGCAGCATCTCGTCCTCTGCGGCGCGCACTGACGTTTCCGGCAGCGCGAAGCCGCCCGCCAGCGACGACAGGGCGAGGCCGCCCGCACCTGCCAGCGTACCCTTCAGCATGGCGCGGCGCGTGAAAGCAAAGCCCCTATCGTCGCCGTTCCACCGCGATTGATTCTTCATGCGTCTCCCTCCTCGCATCGCTCTCGCGACGCTGATCGCCTCTTCCAGCGGATACCGATACGCCGTCGGTGGGTACGTACCCGTCTCCTTCGTGCGGAATACGGATGGGAAGCGCACTCCCCCGCACGACTTTCGTCTGTTAATCAGCATAACGAGGAGAAGTAAACATGCGCGTAAATGCGCGGGGCAGTATTGGTAAGTATTGGTGAACAATGGTGAACGACGCCGATTCTCGTGCGTTGCTTTCTTTGGCACGAGTGGAGCGCCAGCGCGTGTTTGCCCTACAGCGACGCGAGCCGCCGTGCCCGCCGCGCGAGGATTTCCTCGGCTGGCCAGCAGTTCAGCACCTGCTCCGGCGTCAGCCACGCGCGGCGCGCCATCATCACGCCGAAGAGCATGTTGCTGAGGCCGTTCGGGCTGTGCGCGTCGCTGTTGATCGTCAGGATGGCACCTGCCTGCGCGGCTTGGCGCGCGTAGGTGGGGTCGAGGTCGAGGCGGTGATAGTCGGCGTTGATTTCGAGCGCGGTGGTGTGCGCGATTGCCGCGTTGATGACCGCGTCGATGTCGAGGTCCATCTGCTCGCGATGGAGGAGGATGCGCCCGGTCGGGTGGGCGATGATGTCGATGTATGGGTTGGCGATGGCGGCGAGCGTCCGGCCGGTGACGACCGCACGGTCGCCGCGCTGCCCGCTGTGCACGGAGGCAATCGCGTAATCAAGGCGGCTGAGGGTTTCCGCGTCGAAGTCAACGCTCGCGTCGCTGCGGACTTCGATCTCGCTCGCCCGCAGGACGCGAATCGCCGACTGCGCCCCCGCAATCTCCTCGGCCTGCTGCCGCAACCGCTCCGCGTCCAGCCCGTTCGCGATCGACAATGACCGCGAGTGGTCGCTGATGCCGAGGTAGGCATAGCCGCGCGCATGGGCGGCGGCGGCCATCTCCGCGACCGTGCCGGTGCCGTCGCTCCAGACGGTGTGCAGGTGGAGATCGCCGCGAATGTCCGCGATCTCGATCAGCCGGGGGACGCCATCCGCGCGGATCGCCGCGAATGCCTCCGTACCCTCACGCAGTTCCGGCGGGATGAAGGGCAAATCCAACGCCGCGAACGCCGCCCGCTCATCGCCCTCGACGTACCGATCCCCACGGCGCAAGCCCGTGCCATCAAGCGTGAACCCGCGCGCGTCCGCATCGGCTGCGAGTGCATCCCTGAAGCCGCCTTCCGTGACGACTGCCTTATTGCCCGTCAACCAGAGGAGCGCGCCGCCCGCCCGCGCGACGGGCCGCGTGATGCACTCGGCCTCGACGCCATCGATCAGGCGCACGCGCACCCGATCCACGTTACGCGTGATGACCGCGAGCACATCGGGTAATGTGGAAAATACGTCGAGCGTTTCCTCCGGCGCGTCCGTTGCCGCGAGCAGATCGACATCGCCCAATGTCGGCGCCCAACGACGCAGGCTGCCAATCGGCGTGAGCGTCACGTCCGGCAGCCGCGCGGCGAAATCGGCGGTCAGCTGCGTCGCGACACGCACGCCCGTCCCGAGGAGCAGGCGGCCTTCCGTCTGCACGCGCGCCCGCAATCCACTGAGGATATCCGCCTCACGACGCGCGCCGATGCCCTTCACGTCGCGCAACGCCCCGGCGACAACCGCGCGTTCGTACGCCGCGAGGTCCGGGAGGTTGAAGCGGTGGTGCAGGACCGCCGCCGTCTTCGGGCCGATGCCCGGCACGTGCATCAGCGCGATCAGCATGGGTGGGAATTCCCGCCGCAGTTGCTCCAGTCGGGCCAGCGACCCGGTGGTCAGCAGTTCCTGGATGTCGGCGGCAATGGCGGGGCCGACGCCCGGTATCGTCTGCAACACGTGCAGTGTCGTCAGTTCCGCAACCGGGCGCTGCTCGTGGCGCACCGTCTCGCTGGCGCGGCGGTAGGCGCCGACGCGAAAGCGATCCTCGCCCGCCAGTTCGAGCAGTTCCGCGAGTTCGTGCAGCGTGGCAGCGATCCGTCGGTTGTCCAATCCGCCCCGTCCTTTCGCCTGTTCCGACCGCAGTGTATCACCCTCCTTGCCCATCGTCGGCCCGCGTGGCATACTATAGTGTACGTACAGGAGGCCCGCCATCGCCACGACGGTTGTTATCGCGTCGCACAACACGGGGAAGATCGAGGAGTTCAACGCCCTCCTCGCCGATCTCGCCATCATCGTCGTTTCCGCGCGCGAGCGGGGGATCGACGCCTTCCCGCCGGAGGTTGGTGCGACCTTCCGCGAGAACGCGGAGGCGAAGGCGCGATTCGTCACTGGTGCAACGGGCGCTCCGGCGCTCGCGGACGATTCGGGGCTGGTCATTGATGCGCTCAACGGCGCGCCCGGCGTCTATTCCGCGCGGTACGGCACTGCGGGCATGGACGACCACGACCGATTGATGCTCGTCCTCCAACAGATGGAGAACGTGCCGCGCGAACGCCGGACGGCGCGCTTCGTCAGTGTTGTCTCGTTCGCGTTGTCCGATGGCACGGTCACGTCCGCCGAGGGTCGCATTGAAGGCCATATCGCGGCCGCACCGAGTGGCAATCAGGGATTCGGGTACGATCCAATTTTTCTCCCCGAAGGCTCGGACCGCACCTTTGCCGAAATGGACGCGGACGAAAAGAACCGCATCAGCCATCGCTCCCGCGCGCTGCACGCGGTCAAGCCACAGGTCGGGGCGTTGCTCGCGGCTCAGAGGGACGTGTAACGGATGCACGATCAGATCGATGCGCCACCGACCGATGGCATCACGATCAACGGGGCGGTGGACGACTTTCTCATCACGCTGCGGAAGAGCCCCAAGACCGTGACAACGTATATGTATGGCCTGAAGAAGTTCGCCGCTTTCCTCATCGCGGAAGGCGTCGATCTCGCTGCAACGCCGGTGACAACCCTGACGACGAACCACGTCGTCGATTTCTCCGCGTCGCTCCTGCCCTTGGAGCGGCAGACGCGCGAGGATGTCGGCGCGACGCGGACGGCGCAAACGTACGTCGCGGCGGTTCGCAAGTTCTACAAGCACCTCGTCGCGAACGAACTGCACCCGAACCTCTCGCTGGAACGGATGTCGCTGCAACTCGCGGCGCAGCAGTCCGGCTTCAGCGCGCCGCCGCCGGACATCCGCACGCGCGATCTCGACCGCATCCTGCAATTCCTCGCGACGCAGCCGAAGGGCGAGCGACCGGAGGCGGAGTTGCGGCGGCTGAAAGTGGCGGCGATTATCCGCTTCCTCTATCGCAGCGGCACGCGCGTCTCCGAGTGTTGCGCGCTGCGACGCGGCGACATCGATCTGGAGGATGGCACCGCGTTCGTCTTCCGGGGCAAGGGCGGCAAGAGCCGCCGCGTCTACTTCGACACCGACACGGCGACGGCGTTGATGCGGTACTGGACGGCCCGCCTCGACGGGAGCCAGCCCGTTGCCCTCGCGACGCTGCCCGCGTTCAGTGGCCGCGACTACCCCGGCAAGCCGGGCACGCGCATCACGCCGCGCAGCGTCGAGCGCATCGTGCAGGAGATCGCGCGGCAGGCGGGCGTCAACGCGCACATCACGCCGCACTCATTCCGGCACGGCCTCGCGACGCAACTCGTCGAGGGGCGCGTGCCCGCTCCGGTCGTCCAGCGCGTGCTGGGCCACGCCAACCTCGCGACGACGCAGGTCTACGTCCATCTGGTCGATGCGGAGGTGCGCGCCGAGTACCAGGAAGCATTCGGCGAGTACCGACCAAGCAGCGCGGCACAGGAAGAGACGCCGTGATGAAAACCGTGGGAGAAACCGGAGAGAACCACAAAGGCGCAGAGGAAAGGGAATTGAACCACGAAGGCGCGAAGAGCGCGAAGGAAAGAGCAGGAAAAAAGAGCCGCTCTTTCCCATCTTCGTGTCCTTCCGGGTGCCCTCTGGGCAGTATTCGTGGTTCAATTCCCTCTGCGGTTCTCCCTGGCTTCCTCGTTACTTCCCCGTGATGGCGTGCCGGATGACGCGCTCGATGTCGGGCTGGGTGACACGGCGTGGGTTAATCGCGATATTGAAGCGGCTCTTCATCGCATCCGTCGCGATGGAGGATACATGCTCCTCTGTGACGCCGACATCACCGAGCGTCGCCGGAATGCCGACATCGCGGCTGAGCTGACGGACGGCGTCGATGCCGCTTTCCGCGATGTGTGACCCATTGCCGCTCGGAGAAGGTTGCAGGGCGGCGCCGATCTCCGCGATGCGCTCGCCCGCACCGATCTTGTTGTACTCCATCACGTAGGGGAGGATGATCGCATTCGCGACGCCGTGCGGCGTGCCGACGTACGAGGTGACGGGGTGCGAGATGGCGTGCACGATGCCGAGACGGTTCTGGCTGAAACCGATGCCCGCCATCGTCGCCGCGATGGCCATGTACGCCATCGCCTTGCGGTTCCCGTTCGCTACGGCGGGCCGGAGGTATTTACCGATCAGTTTGATCGCGTAGATGTCGAGCGCGTCCGCGAACGGCTGCGTGTCCTGATTCGTGAACGACTCGATCGCGTGCGTGAGGGCGTCCATGCCCGTCGCGGCGATCAGCGATGCGGGCATCTTGACGAACAAATCGGGGTCGATGATCGCGACCTGCGGGATCTCGCGCGGCGACGCGATCGACATTTTCCAGTGCCGCGCCTCGTCGGTGATGACGGCGAAGGGCGTCACCTCCGAGCCGGTGCCGCAGGTGGTCGGGACGCAGACGAATGGGGGCAGATTCGCCGTGATCGCGTCCGGCTTGCCCTCGTAGTCCGTGATCGCGCCGCCATTCGTCGCGACGATGCCGACTGCCTTCGCGACATCCATCGGGCTGCCGCCGCCGACGGCGATCAGGCAGTCGCACCCGGCGGATCTGTACAGGGCGCTGGCCGCCTCGACCGTGCCGATGCTCGGGTTCGGTTCCACCGCGTCAAAAACCGACGTGCGCACGTCCGCTGCGGCGGCGCTCGCGAGCACCGCTTCGAGCAGACCCGCCTTGACGACGCCGCTGTCGGAGATCACCAGCGCGTTCGTGCCGCCGAGGTTGGCGATCTCGCTCCCCGTCGCCTGCACCGCGTCCTTGCCGAAAATAATCCGCGTCGGCGCCTGAAAGACGTACTGCCGTGACAGATCCATCGTTGCCGCTCCTTTGTGTGCCCGCACATCACCCCTGTTGCGCTACTGTAGCGCATCGCGCAAAGAACACAAAGGGGAAGTAGTCAGTAGCTAGTAGCCAGTGATGCGGAACCTGGTGTCCTTACCGACTACCGACTACTGGCTATTGGCCTACTTTCCCTTGTCATATCCCGTCAGTTCGACGTAGCCGGAGCCGGTGATCGGTTCGCCGCGCTTCGTCCCGGAGAGGGTGACGTCGCCCTCCCAGTAGATGACGGCGGTCGTCTTGCGCGTATCGAGTTCGGCGTTCGACACGACGGGTGTGTAATCGAGTTCCATCGCGGGCACGTCGCCCTTTGGTGCGATGCTGACGTGCCAGCCGCTTGGGTACGTGATGCCGGTCGTCGGGCTTTTCCACGTCCCGGTCGGCGTGATCGTGAATTGCTCCTGCGACAACTCGACGGACGGGATCGCGCGCGTCGGCGTGCAGGTTGCGCCGCATGGCGGCACGTACTCACCGAATGTTTGGAGCAGGTTCCCCGACGGGTCGCGGAGGTTGTAGATCATCATCTCGCTGTTGTCGTCCAGTTGCGTGCTGAACCAGTCCCAGCCGCCATTCGTCGGCAGGAAGTTGCCCCACTGGTGGTCGAACCAGAGCGTGCCGTCCGCGATCTCCTTGCGCTGCCCGCCGACGACGATCGTGCCGCTTGGCCGCATCCGCGTCCGGCTGTAGTAGTAGCTGCTGCCACCGGGGCCATAACTGAACTGCCCGCCGCCTTGCAGCACTGGCCCTTTCGCGTCCGTGGCGGTGATGTCGATGGCGTACGCGCCCGATTTCATCCCCGCGTGGAGTTGGTCTTTCCCATTGATGCCGCGCATCGTCCAGTCATTCACATGGAGGTCGAAACCACCGGCGCCGCCGAACTGCACGCCGCGCGCAATCGTCAGGTCCTCATCGAAGGTGAATGCGGGTTGTTGCGGGTCGACAATCGCGAAGTGCGCCGCGTAGCCCACCGGGAAGTCCGCGCGGCTGCCCTGAAAGATGACGAACTCGACGCCGTACCGCGCGCCGTCCGTCGTCCGCACATGGCCGGTGTAGTACCACCACTCAGTGATGACGGGATGCGGCCCCTCATCGTCGGGGAAGCGCACGATGGTGCCGGGCACCGGGCCGGGCGTGCTCGCGGGCATGGTTGTAGCGGCGGCGGGGTTCGGTCGCGGCGTTGGGAACGATTGCCTGGCGTTCGTCTCGCCACAGCCGGTGAGGACGACGAGTAGGAGGGTCGCAAAGATGATCGGCCGGGGAGAAACCGGGGAGAACCGCAGAGGCGCAGAGGAACGCAGAGAGGGAAGTGAACCACGAATACTGCCCAGAGGGCACCCGGAAGGACACGAGGATGGGAAAGAGCGTCTCTTTTTTCCTTCTCTTTCCTTCGCGCCTTCGTGGTTCAATTCCCTCTCCTCTGCGCCTCTGCGGTTCATTTGGTTTCCTTAATCTAGCGCGAGATGACGGCCGCGCGCCCGTGGGCATCCGCGTGCGGGCTAAAGGGGTCGGTGGGTGGTTCATCGCTCTCGGACGCGAGCGCGTGCTTCGGCAGGATGCGCAGGAGCCACTGCGGCGCGTACCAGTTCCAGTGGCCGAGCAGGCGCATCGTCGCCGGGACGAGCAGCGCGCGGACGACCGTCGCGTCCACCGCGACCGCGACCGCGACGCCGAGGCCGAGCGCCTTGACGAGCACGATGTCCGCCGTCACGAAGGAGATGGCGACGAGCACGACGATCAGCGCGGCGCTCGTGATGATCCGCGCGCTCCGCTCGATGCCGGTGGCGACGCTCGCCGCGTTGTCGCCCGTCGCCTCGTACGCCTCCTTGATCCGGCTGAGCAGGAAGACCTCGTAGTCCATCGACAGGCCGAAGAGCGTGCAGAACATGATGATCGGCAGCGTCGGCTCGATGAAGCCGAGCGCCGAGAAATTCAGCAGGCGGCTCAGGTGCCCCTCCTGAAAGACGAAGACGAGCATCCCGTAACTGGCGATGATGCTGAGGGCGTTCATCACAATCGCCTTGACCGGCAGCACAACGGAGCGGAAGAGCATCAGCAGCACCCCGTACGTCGTGATGACGATGAAGAGGAGCGCCACGGGGAAGGTGCGGTAGAGGCCGTCCACGACATCGATCACGCCCGCCGTCGCACCCGTGACCTGAAAGGTCATGCCGTTGCCGATGGCGCTCGCGCGCAGTTTGCGGACGAGCGCGCGCGTCTCGGTTGAGTTCGACGGGTACTTGCTGACGATCGAGAGCAGCGTCGTGTCGTTGCGGGCGTACTGCCGGACGTACTGCGTCAGAAACGGGTCCTGCAACTCCGCGATGTGGCTGTAGTAGACCTGATACTGCGGCAGCGTCAGGCGCGGGTCGGCGGTGACGATGCTGTCCACGCGCGCGACCCGCTCGTCCATCTGCACGGTGCGCGCGAAATCGTCGAGGGACGCGAGGTTCGCCGCGTCGAAGGCGGTCGTCCCCGGCGCGGTCTTAACGACGACGAGTACGGGCGTCGTCTCGCTCTCATTGAACTCGGAGCGGAGGATGTCGAAGACCTGTCGGCTCTGCGTCGATGGCGGCATGATCGACGCATCGGGGCTGCTGAAGCGGATGTGCAGGAAGGGGATGCCGAGCACGAGCAGCAGGCCGAGCGTCGGCAGGAAGACCGCCACCGGGTGCCGCATCACAAGGTGCGCGACGCGCGTCCACAACCCCTCGCCGGTGTGCTCTTTGGCGTTCGGTCGCAGTCGCTCATAGAGTTTCCGCACGGAGAGCGCGTCGATGCGATGACCGGCGAAGGAGAGGAGCACGGGGAGCAGCGTCGTCGCGGCGAGCACCGAGACGAAAACGACGACCACGCCGCCGACGCCGATGCTGACGAGGATATTGATGCGGAAGGCGAGCAGCGCGCAGAGGCCGATGAGCACGGTGAGGCCGCTGTACGTCACGGCCTGCCCCGCCGTCGCGAGCGTCCGCGCGACCGCCTCCGGCACCTCGCGCCCGCGTGCTATCTCCTCGCGGAAGCGGCTGGCGAGGAAGAGCGAGTAGTCGAGGCCGAGACCGAGACCGAGGAGCGTCGCGAGGTTCACCGTGAAGATCGAGAGTTCCATCACCGTGCCGAGGGCATAGATCACCGCGAGGATGACGACGACGCCCACGCCGCCGACGAGCACCGGCAGGCCCGCCGCGATGACGCTGCCGAAGACGAGGAGGAGCGCGATTACCGCGATCGGGAAGGCGACCGCCTCGGCCCGAGCGAGGTCCTCTTGGCTGACCTTCTCGATGTCCGCGTAGAAGGCGGGGCCGCCGCCAACGCGCATGATGAGGCCCGGCGGCTCCTTCAAGGCAGCCCGAATCTCCGGCATCAACTTCGCCGCCGCCTCGGTGTCCGTCGCGAGGGTCACGACCTCGAAGGCGGTGTGACCGTCCTTCGATATTTGTCGCGGGTTGCTGGCGTGGGAGATGATCGTCGTGGGCACGGAGAGTTTAGTGAGGCCCGCGAGCGCCACGTCCGACTGCGCGATGAAGCGCGGGTCGGTGGCGAGCAGGCCCCCGTCGCGCCCCTGAAAGGTGATGATGACGCTGCTCGTGCTGTACCCGAGGTCGTTCGCGAGCGTGGCTGCGGCCTTCGAGCTTTCGAGCGAGGGGTCGGCGAAGCCGCCGATCTGCAGCGGCTCCGTCACGCGGGGCGCGAACGCGAGCGACGCCGCGAGCAGGATCGCCCAGAACGCGAGGACGAACCAGCGGAACCGATAGACCAGGCGACCGAAGGCATAGAACACGCGACTACTCTTTCCCCGTGACAGTACTGAAGGACGTACCGGGTAATGGGAGCACAGGCTAAAGCCTATGCCACCGGTGGCGTAGGCTTTAGCCTGCGTCCCCCCTATAGCATACGCCTCTTGTCGGACAATGGATGCACCTTTCGCACCGCTCAACACAATCGCACGCCGGATCACGGGGCGTTCGAAACCGGGGAGAACCGCAGAGGCGCAGAGAACGCAGAGGAACGCAGAGAAATACAAATAGAAGATGGGAACGCATCCCCTTAATTCTCTTCCCCTCTGCGCGTCTCCGCGTTCTCTGCGCCTCTGCGGTTCATACCCGGTTTCTCCCCGGCTTCCTTCTGACGCTTTTGCAACGGGCGCTTGCCGTTTGTCCGCGCGGGGGGCACAATGGGGGTAGTGCATCCATTGTTTGGGAATTGTGCTGGGCCGGGTTAGGATTGCGTGGCCTAGCATCGGAGGAACGGCGATGTCCATCTCCACTGCGGTTGGCTCTCGACCGATCAAGGCGCCCGGTTGGTCCGGCAAGGCGCACACGCAGATCGCACTGGTCGATTGCGATGTGCACCAGACCGTCGAGAAGACGGAGGACCTCCACTCGTACCTCTCGCGCGTCTACCGCCAGCAGGCAATCGAGCAGGGCATCCGGTTCCCCGGTTCCGGGTACTTCAACGTCGCGAATGACGCCGCGCGCACCGACCTCGCGACGAACTGCGACCTGCCGAAGCACGACGGTCGGCAGATGGGCACGACGTACGAGTTGCTCCGCGCGCAGCATCTCGACCTCTGGAATGTCGATAAAGTGCTGCTGACGGGCGCGAGCGTCTACGGCGCGTCGATCCTGCCGGACCCGGACTTCGCCGCCGCGCTCTGCCGCGCGTTCAACGACTGGACGATTGAGCACTGGCTGGAGAAGGACGCGCGGCTGATGATGGCCCTCGCGGTCAACGTCAATGACCCCGCGCTGGCGGTGGCGGAGATCGAGCGCCTCGGCGACGACCCGCGTGTGAGGGCGATCATCCTGCCGACGGGGAGCCGGATGCCGTACGGCAACCGCTTCTACCACCCAATCTGGGAGGCGTGCGAGCGGCACGGCCTCGCTGTCGCGATCCATCCGGGCAACGAGGGCGCGGGGATGGCGGGGCCGCCGACGGGCGTTGGTTACCCGACGTACTATATCGAGACGCGCATGGCGCGCCCGCAGATGGCGATGGCGCACGCCGTCTCCTTCATCGCGGAGGGCGTCTTCGAGAAGTACCCGCGCCTCAAGGTGCTCTTCGACGAGGTGGACCAGTTCTGGGCCGTCGGGCTGATGTGGCACATGGACGCGGACTGGAAGTCGCTCCGGGACCAGACGCCGTGGGTCAGGCGACTGCCGAGCGAGTACTTCCGGGGGCACATCCGCGTCGGGTCGCAGCCGATGCTCGAACCGGAGAACAGTGAGCAGTTCTTCTGCATGTTGGACGCGATGCACGCTGAGGAGACGCTCGTCTTCTCCTCGGACTGGCCCCACTGGGACTGGGACGACCCGGCGACGACCTTCCCGAAGCTGCCGGAGCGGCTGCACCAGCGCGTCTTCGCAGACAATGCGCGCGAACTCTTCGGGTTGTAGGCGCGCCGTCGATGGCGATTGAGGAGACGGAGCGGGTCGTCGTCGGACCCGCCGAGACGATCCCGCCGGGCACGCGGAAACTCGTCGTGCCCTTCCGGGGACGCGCGGGCATCGGCGTCTTCAATGTCAACGGGACGTTCCACGCGCTCCGCAACCTCTGCCCGCACAAACTCGGCCCGCTCTGCACGGGGCGGGTGAGCGGTCGCGTGATCGCGGACGCGCCCCCGACCGCGGCGAATCACCGCCTGACGCTGGCGCAGGAAGGCGAGATTATCCGCTGCCCGTGGCACCTCTGGGAGTTCGAGATCGCGACGGGGCGCTGTCTCGTCGATCCCCACGTCCGCGTCAAAACCTATCCCGTGCGCATCGAGGACGGGGTGATTGTCGTCTATGCGAATCGCGCCGACCTCCCGATTCAGGAAGCGACGGATGAGCGAAGCGGATAAGGCGCGGAGTGTTGTCGAAGGCGGGCGAAACCTGACAATTCGATGCTTACACCGCGCTTGCGGGTGAGCCACTTCGCTTGACAGCGCCGTGCACCGATGTTATTCAACTCGTATCTGGCAATGATGGGTCGCGCTGCGGGCCGCGCTGCGACCCCGCTCGTGAATGAGCCGTGGAGGCGACCGATGCAAACGGCAACCTTTGAACTCTCCCTCGACGAACTGCGATCGCGGCGGGGCGCGAAGTGGAACCTCTACCCGGCGGATGTGCTGCCGGCATGGGTCGCCGACATGGATTACCTCGTCGCGCCGGAGGTCCATGAGGCCATCCGGCGCTCCGTGGAGCAGCAGGACTACGGGTATCCGTACCGCACCGGGGAGGACACGCTCGTCGCTGCCTTCGTGGAGCGGATGCAGAACCGCTTCGACTGGACGGTCGATCCTGAGCGCGTCCAGACGGTGACGGAACTGGTGCAGTGCATGATGGCGGCGATCATGGCGTTCAGCGAACCCGGCGATGGCATCGTGATGCAGACGCCAATCTACCCGCCGTTCCTGATGACGGTCGAGAAGACGGGTCGGCGGCTGGTGGACAATCCGCTCCGCGACGACGGCAGCCGGTTCGAGATCGATTTCGCGCACCTGAAGAGCGTCATCGACGCGCGCACGAAGGTGATGATGCTCTGCAGCCCGCACAACCCGACCGGGCGCGTCTTCAGCCGCGAGGAACTGCTGGCACTCGGCAACCTCGCCATCGAGCACGACCTCATCATCGTCTGCGATGAGATTCATGCCGACCTGATCTACGGCGACCGCAAGCACATCCCGCTCGCGCTCGTCAGCCCGGAGATCGCGGCGCGCACGATCACGATCACCTCGGCGACGAAGGGCTTCAACATCGCGGGGCTGCGCTGCGCGGTGATGCACTTCGGCTCCGAGAACCTGCACACGCGGTTCCGCAAGGTCTTCCCGGACGGCCTGATGGGCCAGGTGGCCGCCGTCGGCGTCGATGCGACCGTTGCGGCGTGGCGGTACGGCCAGCCCTGGCTCGATGCGGTGATGCAGCGGCTGCACGCGAACCGCGACCGCGTCGCGCAGTTCGTGGCCGCCGAGATGCCCGCCATCCACCACCACGCACCGGAGAGCACCTACCTCGCGTGGCTCGATTGTCGGGCGCTCGACCTGCCGGAGACGCCGCACACGTTTTTCCTGGCGCAGGGCAAGGTCGGCCTCAACGATGGCGGCACCTTCGGTGTGCCGGGGAAGACCTGCGTGCGCCTGAACTTCGCGACCTCGGAAGCGGTGCTGGACGCGGTGCTCGACCGCATGGCGACTGCGGTGAGACAACGGATGTAGAACGTAGGATGTAGATTCGCGTCTGGCACGACATTCCACAAGAGTACGAGAGGCGGCACCGTGGCCGCCTCTTCCGCTTCCGCGTTTCCGGGCGCGAGAGCGAAGGGCATTGGCGCGTACTCTTCTCGTCCATCCGTAGGGGCGGTGCTCGAACCATCTGCTCCAACTAATTCAAATGCGCCTGAACGTCTGTACTGGCCTCGTTCGTTGTATCATCCCGGTTCATGCGGGTTTGCGACCGATATCCGCTCGGAAAAGGCTAGTACGTACGCATTTAGTTGGAGCAGATGGCTGCTCACGCCCTCCAACGCCCTTCGCAATCTCTACCTGATCGTCAAGAAGGCGAACGACAAGGCGGAAGGCGATGATGACCGCCTGCCCCGCTTCCACATCCATGACCTGCGGCATACGTACGCGACGCACCTCTTGATGGATCGGTGGGACGTGGCGCGGGTTGCGCGTCGTCTCGGTCACGCGAACCCGGCGATCACCTTGAAACTCTGCGCGCACGCGATCACGGACGTACAGGGCGATGACCTCGCAACGCCCGCTGCATTCGCCTTCACCGCGACCGCCTGAACCCGCCTGTCACCAAATTGTCACCAAATCGGCCCGAACCGTGAAATGTGGTTCGGGCCGATGTTCGTTTTCGGTGCTATACAAGGGAAAGATGGAGCGGGAGATGGGATTCGAACCCACGACAGCCTGCTTGGAAGGGTCATTTGCGGCATATTCGCATGTGTTCACGCATGTTCGCTCTGCACCGTCCCCATGCGGTAAAGGCATATATGGTAGAATGCAGGCGAATGTGTACGAACACCGGCGTTGGGCGGCGTTCGTCCCCACGGCGTCCCCACAGGAAGAGAAGCCCCCCGCGACGTTCTGACCGTCCGGGGAGCGGTTCGGCAAACGAGGTGCCTCACATGGAGAGTCTAGCACTGGACGAATGGGCATCGGGGAAGCCGGAAGCGTCAGCGTCGATCCGGAAGCGCTTCGTGCGGCGTGCGAACGAGCTCATCTCTCATCGCCCATTTCTCACCGATCTCGATGACGCGATCGCAGCCTGGAACGCGGCCTATCCGCGATTCGCGATCAGCGCGCATCGAGGGTATCCGCCGGAAGATTTTGACCCGGCGGCGGCTGGCTTCCTGTATCCGCCGAGGTTGCAGAAAATGATGGGCGATTCGCGACCAACGGTCCTTGTTGACCCGGACTTCTTCTTGCCACCGGACAGAGAGCCATCGCGGGATGACTTGCGTCGCGTCGAGGCTGCCAAGATCCCGCTAGTCTGGGTCGCCATCATCGAACCGCTGTGGTCAAAGTGGTGGCCCGCAGAACGATTCCCCAATTGGGTGGTTGGCAAGACGTTGCATCCGTGCCAAAGGTTCGTCACCGCATGTCTCATCTGGCGACCAGACTTTCTCGTCCCGGATCAGTGGATCGAAAAGCATCCCGCCCGTGTTTCGTGGACGACCGCCGATTTGTCGGGAAATGACCCCAAACCCGATTCTGAGGAAGTGTATTACCGAACCCTCTACCGCCACACAATGGAGCGGTTGCAGGTCATGATCCGTGCAGGGGAACAGATCACGGAAGAACTCTTGTCACGCGAAGCATGGGCCGCACACGAGGACGCTAAAGCCGCTCGGTCGCAGGCGATAGTTGATGAGGTACGCACCCACTACCCGTATGTTTGGCTCTACCCGGGACTGAATAGCACGGACTGGGGCGCGCTCGAATCGGCGGCGGTCGCCGCCGCGAATAGTGTTTCCGACGGGCACACGAACGGGTGTCTGAGTTGGCAAGAACACACACGTCGCCTTTACGAAGAAAAAACAAGCAAGAAGAAGATTGCGTTCGAGTTGGGGGTTTCCTGGGGCCAAGTGCACAACCTATTGAAGACGACGTAGCCCTCTAAAGTTCTGTGCAAAAATCGATATAGGCGACCCAACCTCTCGCTTGTACCATCGAGTGCAGGGCAGTGCGGTGTGCATTGCCGATAGGCACGGAGGTGCATCGATGGTAACAGCACAGGTGGCAAGCGAGACCATCCAGCGGCAGGGCTACAACGTCGGTGAGTCGGCAAAGATTATCGGCATCGGCAGGACGACGATGCACAAACTCATTCGCGAGGGTCATGTACGGGCGGTGAAGCTCGGCACCAGGACGATAATCTCACAGGCGGAAATTGACCGACTGCTGAACAGCAGTGACGCGGCATAGCCACATCACCCGTTGGCGACGGGCGGCGTGGCGACGAACTGTGCAGGGCAACCACAGTATACACCATCCCGTCCGGCGTCTCCGAGAAAGAAGACGCACGATGCAAACGCACGACCAAACCCTTCGAAGGCACCTCGACGCGGCCGACCGCAACTGGTTCGCAGCCCATCCCTCGGCACAGTGGCGCA
>JAABUT010001103.1_pt1 | contig 33397 bp, 27 predicted proteins | sample 5559281 | NCBI WGS metagenome assembly JAABUT01 (sample SAMN10711880, study PRJNA513359) | rock metagenome | isolation source: Antarctica rocks | place: Antarctica: Victoria Land, Ricker Hills nord | collected 2016-01-04 | reverse complement strand
ATGAGCGCCGGAAACACCAGCACGCAGGCGATGCCGAAGACGAAGAAATCAAAGGCCTCGGAGGTGCGCCCGATCACCACACCGAGCGCGATCTCGCCGGGCGAGACATGGGAGTGATCCGTCGACACCAGCCGCGCGTCGCGCTCCAGCGCCGCCGACGAAGCCACTCCCGTATTGCCCGTGACCATAGCGTCGCATCCGCCCCTGCGTTCGGTCGAAGGCGGCCCGCTCGCGCGGTGAGCCCTCGTGTCTTTAACGAATAGGCCTCCCACGGCGAAGGTCAAACGGATCGGGATGGACAAAACGTCCAATCCCCGGATCGCCCTGCGCTCCCTAGATCGGGAACGTCACACCAACAGATGGCCGAATGCCCGTGAGAGTCCCGCGCCTTCTCGTCCTGCTTCCGCTCGTCGCTCTGCTGAGCGGCTGCGGCACGGTCCTGATGAGCCCCTCGGGCGACGTCGCGGTCCAGCAGCGCAACCTGATCATCGCCTCGACCGGCCTGATGCTGCTGATCATCCTGCCCGTGATGGTCGTCACGGCGGTCTTTGCGTGGCGCTATCGCGCCGCCAACACGAAGGCTGCCTACGATCCCGAGTGGCACCATTCGACGCAGCTCGAAGTGCTGATCTGGACGGCGCCGCTTCTCATCGTCGTCGCGCTGGGCGCCATGTCCTGGATCGGCACCCACACACTCGACCCGTTCCGCTCCGTGGCGCGGATCGACCCCACGCGCCCGGTCGCCGCCGGCACTAGGCCGCTCACTGTGGAGGTCGTGGCGCTCGATTGGAAATGGCTCTTCTTCTACCCGGACTACGGGATCGCCGCGGTCAACGACCTGGCGGCGCCGGTCGATAGGCCGATCGCGTTCAAGCTCACTTCCGGCACGGTCATGAACACCTTTTTCGTCCCAGCCCTGGCCGGCCAGATCTACGCCATGGCCGGCATGGAGACGAAGCTCGGGGCGGTGATCAACAAGGTAGGCGACTACGAAGGCTTCTCGGGGATGTATAGCGGGGCCGGATTCTCGCATATGCGGTTCACGTTCCACGGCCGCGACGACGCGGGATTCGAGGCCTGGATCGCCAAGGTGAAGGCCCAGGGGACGGCGCTCGACCTGAATCGGTTCCGGTTCCTCGAACAGCCCACCGAGGACGTGAAGCCCCAGTACTACAGCAGCGTCGAGCCCGGCCTCTACGACCGCATCCTGAACATGTGCACCGAGCCCGGCAAGATGTGCATGGACCGGATGATGGCCATCGACGCGGCGGGCGGCGGCGGCAAGGACAGCGGGGAAAACCGTGATCGCCTGACCTACGACGGTGCTCGATTGAAAGAGGGCAACGAGGCGCCGGGCGCCACCTTCCCGGCCTCGGGCCGCCCGCCGAACACCAACGTTCAGCCCCAGGGCATGAACCCCCGGCCCCTGTCGCCCGACGTCAATCAGAAGAGAGACGCGCCCGACGACAGCCAGGGTAGCCAGATGCCCGGCATGGGCAGCATGCCGGGCATGGAGACCAGCCCGGGGATGAAGCGGCAGAACCCGGCCCCGGCCCAATTGAACCCGCATTGAGCCGGGTCGACCACCCAGTCGACAGAGACGGAAGAGCAGACCCACATGTTTTCGAACCTGGATCTCCAAAGGCTCATCTTCGGGCGTCTGACGCTCGAGGCGATCCCTTACCACGAGCCCATCCTGATCGTGACCTTCGCGGCCGTGGCGCTCGGCGGCTTGGGCCTGCTGGGGGCACTGACCTATTTCCGGCTGTGGGGTTACTTGTGGAAGGAATGGTTCACGAGCGTCGATCACAAGAAGATCGGCATCATGTATATCGTGCTGGCACTCGTGATGCTGGTGCGGGGCTTCTCGGACGCGCTACTGATGCGGTCGCAGCAGGCGGTCGCCTTCGGTGACAACCAGGGCTACCTGCCGCCTCACCATTACGACCAGGTGTTCACGGCTCACGGCGTCATCATGATCTTCTTCATGGCGATGCCCTTCATCACGGGGCTCATGAACTTCGTCGTGCCGCTGCAGATCGGCGCCCGCGACGTCGCCTTCCCGTTCCTCAACAACTTCTCGTTCTGGATGACGGTCAGCGGTGCGCTGACCGTGATGCTGTCGCTGTTCGTGGGCGAGTTCGCCCGCACCGGCTGGACCAATTTCGCGCCGCTGTCGGAGTCGGCCTATAGTCCCGGCGTCGGCGTCGATTACTACATCTGGTCGCTGCAGCTCGCCGGCATCGGCACCCTGCTGTCGGGCGTCAATCTCATCGCCACGATCGTGAAGATGCGGGCGCCCGGCATGACCATGATGAAGCTGCCGATCTTCACCTGGACGTCGCTCTGCACCAACGTCCTCATCGTCGCGTCCTTCCCGATCCTGACGGCCGTTCTGGTGTTGCTGACGCTCGACCGCTACGTGGGGACCAATTTCTTCACGAACGACCTCGGCGGCAACCCGATGTTGTACGCCAACCTGCTCTGGATCTGGGGCCACCCGGAAGTCTACATCCTGGTCCTGCCGGTCTTCGGCGTGTTCTCGGAAGTCACGTCTACCTTCTGCGGCAAGCGCCTGTTCGGCTATGCATCCATGGTCTACGCCACGGTGGTGATCACCATCCTGGCCTATCTCGTGTGGCTGCACCACTTCTTCACCATGGGTTCGGGCGCCAGCGTCAACTCGTTCTTCAGCATCACCACGATGATCATCTCGATCCCGACCGGAGCCAAGATCTTCAACTGGCTGTTCACCATGTACAAGGGCCGCATCCGCTTCGAACTGCCCATGATGTGGACCGTGGCCTTCATGATCACCTTCGTGATCGGCGGCATGACGGGCATCCTGCTGGCCATTCCGCCGGCCGATTTCGAGCTGCACAACAGCCTGTTCCTGGTGGCGCATTTCCACAACGTCATCATCGGGGCCACGTTCTTCGGCTCGATGGCGGGCATCGCCTATTGGTGGCCCAAGGCGTTCGGGTTCAAGCTCGACGTGTTCTGGGGCCACATGACGTTCTGGTTCTGGGTGAGCGGCTTCTACTTCGCCTTCATGCCGCTCTACGTGCTCGGCCTGATGGGGGTGACGCGCCGCCTCAACCACTTCGACGATCCGTCGCTGCAGATCTGGTTCCTGCTCGCGGCTTTCGGTGCCGCCCTGGTGGCCTGCGGCATCGCCTCGCTGTTCATCCAGATCTACGTCAGCATCCGCGATCGTGTTCGCCTGGCGGATCTGACGGGCGACCCTTGGGACGGGCGCACGCTCGAATGGTCGACCTCCTCGCCGCCCCCCGCGTACAACTTCGCGTTCACGCCGCTGGTGCACGATCTCGACGCCTGGACCGACATGAAGAAGCGTGGTTACGCCAGGCCTCTCGGCGGCTACAGACCGATTCACATGCCCAAGAACACGGCCGCCGGCATCGTACTGGCGGGGCTCGCCACGGCCTTCGGCTTCGCCATGATCTGGTACATCTGGTGGCTCGCGGCCTTCAGCTTCGTCGCCATCCTGGCCGTCACCATCGGCCACACCTTCGACTACCACCGGGATTTCTACATTCCGGCCGAGGAGGTGGTCCGCATCGAGGACCGGCGTAGCCGGTTGCTCGACGGGCAGGCGTGAGGGACGGCCGATGACGCGTTCACTCGAGGCGGCGGTCCCGGACGGCGACCTGCACTTCTACGTCACGGAGGAGCATGGCCACGCCGAAGGCGGGACCATGCTGGGCTTCTGGATCTACCTGATGAGCGACTGCCTCATCTTCGCGGTCCTGTTCGCCTGCTACGGGGTGTTCGGCCGCAGCTACGCGGCCGGGCCAGCTCCGGCCGACCTGTTCGATCTGCCCACCGTGGCGGTGAACACGTCGATGCTGCTCTGCTCCTCCATCACCTATGGCTTCGCCATGCTGGAAATGGAGAAGGGGCGTCGCGCCACCATGCTGGTCTGGATGGCCGTGACGGGCCTCTTCGGCGCCTCCTTCGTGGGTCTGGAACTGAACGAGTTCGCCCATTTGATCCGGGAGGGGGCCGGGCCGCAGCGCAGCGCCTTCCTGTCCTCCTTTTACACCCTGGTCGGTACCCATGGCCTGCACGTGACGGTCGGCCTGATCTGGCTCAGCACCCTGATGATCCAGGTCGGCTGGCGCGGGCTCGTCCCGGAGAACAAGCGGCGGCTGATGTGCCTCAGCATGTTCTGGCACTTCCTCGACGTCATCTGGATCGGCGTCTTCTCCGTGGTCTACCTCGTGAGTGTGTTGCCATGAGCGCCAGTCTCCACAGCACCGACGTCCACGTCGAGATCCTGCACGACTATCACGAGGCCGGGCATGGGTCCTTCCGGGGCTACCTGACGGGCTTTCTCCTCTCGGTCGTCCTCACCGCCGTGCCGTTCTGGCTGGTGATGGGCCACGTGATCGCCGACTCGCGCGTCGCAGCCGCCGCCGTGATGGCGATCGGCGTCGTGCAGATCTTCGTCCACATGGTCTACTTCCTCCACATGAACTCCAAATCCGAGGGCGGCTGGACCATGCTGGCCATGATCTTCACCGTGGTGCTGGTGGTCATCACCCTGTCGGGCACGATCTGGGTCATGTACCACATGAACAGCAACATGATGCCCATGTCGCGGGGCGACATGCCGGAGATGCAGGGGGCCGCCCCCATGCCGGGCATGCACGACCCCCGTGCCGTCCATTGATGCCCGTCCCGGCCGAACGGGAGAGCGGTGCCGTGCCGGAGGCCGAGGTTCCGCGCCGGCGCTCGTCCGCCGCCGTGGCGGCGATCGGGGCCGGTGTGGTTCTGATCTTCGCAGTGCTGGTCGGGCTCGGCACCTGGCAGCTTGACCGCCTGTCCTGGAAGCTCGATCTCATCGCAGGCGTCGAGCAGCGGGTCCACGCGGCACCCACCGCTCCTCCCAGTCCCGCGGCCTGGGGTGAATTCAGCGCCGAGGCCGACCAATACCGGCACGTCACGGTTTCCGGAACCTTCCTCGACGACCGTGAGACGCCGGTGCAGGCCGTGACGGCCCTCGGCAGCGGTTTCTGGATCCTCAGCCCGTTCCGCACCGATGCCGGCTATACGGTGCTGGTGAACCGCGGCTTCGTTCCTCCGGAGCGGCGCGATCCGTCGTCCCGGCGGGCCGGCGACATCGCGGGCCGGACCACCGTCACGGGGCTGCTGCGGCTGAGCGAGCCCGGCGGAGCTTTCCTGCGCAGCAACGATCCCCGGGCGGACCGCTGGTATTCGCGCGACGTCGCGGCCATCGCGGCGGCCAGTGGGCTCGGGCCGGTCGCACCCTACTTCATCGATGCCGACGCGACGCCCAACTCCGGCAGCGGCCCGGTCGGTGGCCTGACCGTGATCGCCCTCCCCAACAACCACCTCGTCTATGCGCTCACCTGGTATGGGCTGGCCGCCATGCTGGCCGGCGCGGCCATCTGGGTGGTGCGCGACGAACGGCGCTCGCGAGGCACCCGCCAGAACCTGTCGGATCCGCCGTCGCGCGACAGCCTGCGGGCATCGACGGTCCGCCCGATCGGCTCTCGGTCGCGATGACCGCGGAGGCTCCAACCGGTTCGATCCGCGAGATCGGCCTCGGCCGGTTCGTGCGGCGCATCGGCTTGGTGCCGCTTGCGAACGCCGGTCTGCCGACCGCCGAGGATGCGACCGGCCGCAAGAACCTCCTGCTGCTGATCCAGCTCCGTTGGATCGCGGTCGGTGGCCAAATCCTCACGATGCTGGCCGTGGCGGCGGGCTTCGGCGCCACCCTCCCGACCGGCGCCATGGCGGCCGTGCTGGCCGCCCTGGTGACGCTCAATCTCGGCAGTTTGCTGCGGCTGCGAACCCGCGTGGCCGTGACCAATGCCGAACTCTTCGCCGCGCTGCTGTTCGACGTCGCGGCCCTGACCACGCAATTGGCTCTGACCGGGGGTGCCACGAATCCCTTCGCGTTTCTCTACCTGCTGCAGGTGACGCTCGGCGCGGTCCTGCTCGAGGCCTGGCCGATCTGGGCCATGGTGGCGCTGACGGGCCTTTGCTTCGCCGGGCTGACCGTGGCGTATCGTCCGCTCGATCTGCCGGGCTTCACCGACGCCGCGCTGCTCGAGCTCAGGATCGCCGGGCTCCTTGTCTGTTTCGCCCTCGACGCCGCCCTGCTGGCGGTCTTCGTGACGCGCATCAACAGGAACCTGCGCGAGCGCGACGCCCGTTTGGCCGACCTGCGCCAGCAGGCTGCCGAGGAGGATCACATCGTCAGGATGGGCCTTCTCGCGTCCGGCGCCGCCCACGAACTCGGCACGCCGCTGGCGACGCTGTCGGTGATCCTCGGTGACTGGCGGCGCATGCCGACCCTGACGTCGGACGCCGAACTCTGCGCGGAGATCGACGCCATGGAGGCCCAGGTCCGGCGGTGCAAGGCGATCGTCACCGGCACGCTGCTGTCGGCCGGCGAAGCGCGCGGGGAATCCGCAACCGTCACGACTCTGCACGATTTCCTCGACGATCTCGTCGAAGAGTGGCGGGACGTTCATCCGTCGGCCAACCTGTCCTACGACGTCGCCATCGCCGAAGATCTGGCGATTGCATCGGATTCGGCGCTGAAGCAGGTGGTGTTCAACGTGCTCGACAACGCCGTCGAGGCGTCGCCCTACTGGATCGGCTTCGAGGCGGCCACCCGCGAGGGGGAGATGCTGGTCCTCGCAGTCACGGACCTCGGGCCCGGCTTCGCGCCCGGCATGGCGGAGCGGATCGGAAAACCCTACCGGTCCAGCAAGGGACAGCAGGGACGGGGCCTCGGATTGTTCTTCGTCGTCAACGTGCTGCGCAAACTGGGCGGTCGGGTCGAGGCTGCGAACCGGCCTGAAGGCGGTGCGATCGTGACCATGGAACTGCCGCTCGCGGCTCTCGCCATCACGGTGCGGAGGCCGCATGGGGGATGACCGTCTCCTCGCGGTCGTGGACGACGACGAGGCTTTCACCAGAACCTTGAAGCGTTCCTTCGAACGGCGTGGCTACGAAGTCGTGACGGCGGCGACGCTCGACGGCCTCCGGACATTGCTGCGGAGCCGATCGCCCGGCTTCGCGGTCGTCGACCTCAAGCTCGGCGGCGCCTCGGGCCTTGCGTGCCTGGAAACACTGCACGCGCATGATCCTGCGATGCTCATCGTCGTGCTGACAGGCTTCGCCAGCATCGCCACCGCGGTTGAAGCCATCAAGCTCGGCGCCTGCCATTACCTGGCGAAGCCCGCCAACACCGACGATATCGAGGCGGCGTTCGGCAAAGCCGCAGGCAACGCCAAGGTCCCGCTGAGCGAGCGCCCGACCTCCATCAAGACGCTCGAGTGGGAGCGCATCCACGAGGTGCTGGCCGATACCGGTTTCAACATCTCCGAGGCAGCGCGGCGCCTCGGGATGCATCGGCGTACGCTCGCCCGCAAGCTGGAGAAGCGGCAGGTCACATGAACGAGATTGATGTTTTTTGCGGCATAATGCCTAATATTTGACTTGTAAATGATGTTTCCCTGGGCATATGGCTCGTGTAATATGCTGTCCGTTGGTCGGCGTGTATCTGCCCAGCCAAGTCTGCATAAGGAGGAACGATCATGGACAGTCACCTTCAACGCGCACCCGCTGAGGAATGCGAAACCCGCCCGCACCCTGCGGCCCGCGACAGCATCGTCGTCGCTTCGCCCGAGCGGCTCGCGAGCGAAGTCGAGTTCGGCAGCGGCTGGTATCACGACGCCGCGATCAAGGAATCGCAACAGGCCCAGGCGTCGCATCCCTGAGTGGCTTCGGCCCGGCCCCAGGCCCTATCTGGCGTGTTCCGGACGGCAAGCCCGCGCGGAGAACGTTTCCGGCCGTCGTTCTTAGCCGCCACCAACAGGGCGAGAGCGGGGCGGGGCAGCCCCAGTCGCGCTCTGCGCTACGTGTTCGCTCCGTACCGATCGACACCCGGCCGCGTCCACGCGACCCGTCCCATCAGGACCGTCCGGCGCCCACGTCGCGCGCTCCAGGCACCAGGAGCCGAGCCGGTGGGCGCTCGAAAGTCTGCCGTCCGTCCTTGAAGCCGATCTCGGGCTGGATGATGCCGGCCACGATATCGGCGCGGTTTTCGGCATCGAAGGCGATCAGCGTGGCGGGGCCGCCGACCGCGATCCCGTAATCGTCGAGACGCATCAGCCGTGCCGCCCCACTCGTGACGAGCTCGAGGCAGGCGGCGAGATCGTCCCCGCTGCCGAGTTGCGCCACGTTGGCGAAGAGGTTCGCCATGCGGACCAGCGAACCGTCGCCGTAGGGCGTGAACGGATTGCGGACGTTGTTGGTGGCGACCGAGCAGGTCACGCCGGCGCGCGACAGACGATGGGCCGGTGCCACACCGCGCGGAACATCGTATTCCGCACCGCGCCCCATCAGGAACAGGTCGGTGGCGGGCAGCACCGTCACGGCCACGCCGGCATCGGCGAGGCGGCGGGCATAGCGATCGAGCCGCTGGGCTGGCAGAGCCGACAGTTTCGTGACATGGCCGATGGCGACGCGTCCGCCGAAACCCCGCACCTCGGTCTGCCGGCAGACCTCGTCGACATCGAGCACGCCGGCGTCGAGCGAGAAATCGAGGTGCAGGTCGACGTCGAGGTCGCGCTGCTGCGCAAGGTCGAAGATGCGGGCGATCTGCCCGTGGCTGTCGCGGTCGATGTAGGGGGCGCCCCCGATGAGGTCGGCGCCGAGGTCGAGCGCCTCCACCAGCACGGAATCGCAGCCGGGATCGTCGAGCAGCCCTTCCTGCGGGAAGACACAGAGCTGGAGGTCGATGGCCCAGGCGTGATCGCGCTTGAGGCGGTGCATCGCCCTGAGGCTCGTCAGCCCCACGCGCGGGTCGACCTCGACGTGGGTCCGCATGCGATTGGTGCCGTGGCGCACCGCCATTTCGAGCGTGCGGCTGGCGCGACCGTAGACGTCCTCCTCGGCGAAGCCGCGCTTGGCCTGCGCTACGCTCTCCACGGCCTCGGCGAGGCTTCCCGAGCCGCAGGCGCAACGTGTGTCGAGGCAGGACTTGTCGAGGTGGATGTGGGTGTCGACGAGGCCCGGCAGCACCAGCCGGCCACCGAGGTCGATCTCGGCGGCTTCGCAGGGGAGGTCGCGACCGATCGCCGCGATGCGGGTGCCGGCGATGCCGATGTCGCTCGGGCCGTTGCCGTCGCCGAGGTCGGCACGTCGGAGGACGAGGTCGAGCATCATGAGGAGCAGCCCGCAGAATGGCGCGAGGACATGCGCCGCGAGCGGTCCGGATCGCCGCGACCCAGAAGGGGCCTTGCGGTCGAGCCGCTCCGCGGCCGCAAGGATACCACGTTCGAGGCGCCTAATTGGGCTCGGCACCATCGCCCCGTCGATCGACGGAGATCACAGGCGGGCAAGGGTGCCGCCGATCTCGAACCAGGAGGCCTGATGTTTCGTAGATTGCAAGCCGTCTTCAAACGGTCCGAAGCCGACAAGCTTGCCGCAGTGCTCGACGAGCAGCGCGCCGAGCAGCGCAACGCCGAAGCCTACCTGACCCGGCTCAGAGAAACCCGCGACGCGGTGGCGCGGCGCCTCGGGGGGAACCGCGGCTGGGAGGACGCCTGCGGCAAGCTCGACGCCCACGACCGTGAGATCGCCTCGACGATTGATCGTGTCAAGCGCACCTTGGTGTTGCAGGCCCAGCTTCTGGCCCGGCTCGGCGATACGATGGAGGTGGCGGCAAACCGTCGGACCTGACCCTGAACGAACCGAGGGCGTGCGCAAGGCCGCCCTCGGTTCGTTCAGGCCGCTGTGTCCTTGGCCCGCTCGGCGCGCTTGCGCTCGTTGGGGTTGAGCCTGGTCTTACGCAGGCGGATCGACTTCGGCGTCACCTCGACGAGTTCGTCGTCCTCGATATAGGCCAGCGCCTTCTCCAGCGTCATGCGGATCGGCGGGGTGAGGCGCACCGCCTCGTCCTTGCCGGCCGCCCGGATGTTGGTCAGCTTCTTGCCCTTGAGCACGTTGACTTCGAGGTCGTTGTCGCGGGTGTGCTCGCCGATGATCATGCCCTGATAGACCTTCCAGCCGGGCTCGATCATCATCGGGCCGCGGTCCTCGAGGTTCCACATCGCATAGGCCACGGCCTCGCCGGAGTCGGTGGACAGAAGCATGCCGCTGAGTGTGTCAGCCACGTTGCAGACCCTTGTCAGCGATCGCTGACATTGCTAGATATATCCCCTCGCTTACATCTAAGTTCGAATGTGATCGCATACATGCCAGTTCAGATGCGGACGGTTGCCGACGTCGGTGCAGCCATCAGGGCTCGCCGGCGCGCCCTGGGCATCGATCAGGGGGAACTCGCCCGGCGCATCGGAGCGAGCCGGCTATGGGTCAATCAGATCGAACGCGGAAAGCCGGGCGCAGGTCTTGGCCTAGTCCTGCGCGCCTTCGCGGCTCTCGACATCACCCTGATTGGAACCGATCCAGGAGAACGCGAGCACGAGGACGGTACACATCTTCCCTCTATCCCGAGCCTCGACATCAACGCCATCATCGATGGATTGCGCCGGAAAACCGCGCCGTGAAAACGCTGATCGTCCTCATGGATGGCAGGGAACTCGGTGTTATGCGACAGGACCGAGGAAGGCTGAAGTTCAGCTACATCGACAGCTGGACCGAAACGCCCGGCTCTTATCCCTTATCGCTGTCAATGCCGTTGGCCTCGGCCGATCATGCTCATGCGGCCGTAGAGCCCTTTTTATGGGGCCTCCTCCCAGACAACGAATTCATCCTGTCGAGGTGGGCGCAGCGGTTTCAAGTCTCGCCGCGTAACGCTTTCGACCTGATCGCCAACGTCGGCGAAGACTGTGCCGGTGCCGTCCAATTCGTGCAACCGGACCGCCGCGACGCGTTCGCAGGTGCCGGCAACGTGGATTGGTTGGACGAGGCGAATATCGCGCAACGCTTACGCGAACTCACGATCCACACGGATGCGTGGCGGATGTCGTACGATACAGGTCAGTTCAGCTTAGCGGGTGCTCAGCCGAAAACTGCGCTTCTGTTCGACGGTCGAAGATGGGGTGTGCCTTCGGGCCGACTGCCCACGACTCATATTCTCAAGCCCCCCATGGGCGGTCTCGACGGGCACGCTGAAAACGAGCACGTATGCCTGCGCTTGGCGCAAGCGCTCGGGCTGCCGACGGCGAGGACCGATCTTCATTACTTCGAAGACGTAGTGGCTATCGTGATCGAGCGGTACGATCGTGTCCGCACGGAACCGCTGGCGCAGGCAGCCTCCGCTCAAGCGGCCTTGAGAGCGACGGAAGCCGCCATGCACGCGGCCTCTGATGCGCCGGACGCGATAGCTACGGCCGCACGCGCCGCGGCACAGGCCTCAGCGTTCGCCGCCGATGCGCGGGTCATGTCTGAGTTTTCGAGCCGAACACCGATTTACCGAGTCCATCAGGAAGACTTCTGCCAGGCTCTGCGTGTCCATCCTTCGCGCAAGTACCAGAGCGAGGGAGGTCCAAGCCCGAAAGCTATCGTCGATCTGCTGAGTACATATTCCTCACGAGGTGGACATCGAGCGGAAGGTGACCGATTGGAGGCTCGACAGGAGGATACCTGGACGTTCTTGGAGGCCCTCGCCTTCAACTGGCTGATCGGCGGCACGGACGCCCACGCCAAAAACTATTCGATCCTGCTCGGCGGAAACGGATTGGTGCGTCTCGCTCCTCTATACGACGTGTCGAGCATCTTCGCTTACGGGCACATCGATCCGAGAAAGGCCAAGCTGGCCATGCGGATTGGAAGAAAATACCTCTTGCACCATGTCGACTTTGCCGACTGGGAGGAACTGGCGACCGAGATGCGAGTCGATCCGGTCCGTCTTATCGATCGGATCAGGGCCATGGCGACCGAACTGCCGGATCGCCTCGCGGAAGAGTTGGAACGCCTCCGCCGCGCTAAAATATTGAGCCCCGCCCTGGACCGGCTCGGAATAACCTTGCCCGAGAGAGCGCGGAAACTGAGCCGTCCGTAGAGGCCGGCCGGCCCTGTCAGGCCGCTGTGTCCTTGGCCCGCTCGGCCCGCTTGCGCTCGTTGGGGTCCAGCCTGGTCTTGCGCAGGCGGATCGACTTCGGCGTCACCTCGACGAGTTCGTCGTCCTCGATATAGGCCAGCGCCTTCTCCAGCGTCATGCGGATCGGCGGGGTGAGGCGCACCGCCTCGTCCTTGCCGGCCGCCCGGATGTTGGTCAGCTTCTTGCCCTTGAGCACGTTGACTTCGAGGTCGTTGTCGCGGGTGTGCTCGCCGATGATCATGCCCTGATAGACCTTCCAGCCGGGCTCGATCATCATCGGGCCGCGGTCCTCGAGGTTCCACATCGCATAGGCCACGGCCTCGCCGGAGTCGGTGGACAGGAGCACGCCGTTGCGGCGGCCCGCCACCTCGCCCTTCCAGGGCGAATAGGCATGGAACAGCCGGTTCATGATGGCCGTGCCCTTGGTGTCGGTCATCAGCTCGCCCTGGTAGCCGATGAGGCCGCGGGTCGGTGCGTGGAACACGAGCCGCAGGCGATGACCGCCCGAGGGCCGCATTTCCAGCATCTCGGCCTTGCGCTCCGACATCTTCTGCACGACGATGCCCGAGTGCTCCTCGTCGACGTCGATCACGACCTCCTCGATCGGCTCGAGCCGCTCGCCCGACTCGTCATCCTGCCGGAACACCACGCGGGGCCGCGAGATGCCGAGTTCGAAGCCCTCGCGGCGCATGGTCTCGATCAGGATGGCGAGTTGCAATTCGCCCCGGCCCGCCACGACGTAGCTGTCCGTCAGGGACGAATCCGAGACCTTCAGCGCCACATTGCCCTCGGCCTCCTTGTAGAGGCGTTCGCGGATGACGCGGCTCGTCACCTTGTCGCCCTCGGTGCCGGCTAGAGGGCTGTCGTTGACCAGGAACGTCATCGCCAGGGTCGGCGGGTCGATCGGCTGCGCCTGGAGTGCTTCCGTCACCTCCGGCACGCAGAGCGTGTCGGCGACGTTGAACTTGGTCAGGCCCGCGATGGCCACGATGTCGCCGGCCTCGGCGAGGTCGATCGGCGTCCGCTCGATGCCGCGGAACGCCAGGATCTTGGAGACCCGGCCGGTCTCGACCACGTTGCCGGCGGCGTCCAGCACCTTGACGTTCTGGTTGGGCTTGACGCTGCCCGACTGGATGCGGCCCGTGATCAAGCGGCCGAGATAGGGATTGGCCTCGAGCAGCGTGCCGAGCATGCGGAACGCGCCATCCTCGACGTTCGGCTCCGGCACGTGGCGCAGCACGAGTTCGAACAGCGGCGCCAGGTTGTCCTGCGGGCCTTCGGGCTTCTCGGCCATCCAGCCGTGGCGGCCGGATCCGTAGAGCACGGGAAAGTCGAGCTGGTCGTCGCTGGCGTCGAGCGCCGCGAAGAGGTCGAATACGTCGTTGATGACCTCCTGGACGCGCGCGTCCGGGCGGTCGACCTTGTTGATGGCCACGATGGGCCGCAGGCCAAGCTTCAGCGCCTTGCCGACCACGAACTTGGTCTGCGGCATGGGACCCTCGGCGGCGTCGACCAGCACGATCACTCCGTCCACCATCGACAGGATGCGCTCGACCTCGCCGCCGAAATCGGCGTGGCCGGGCGTGTCGACGATGTTGATGCGGGTGTCGTTCCAGACCACCGACGTGACCTTGGCCAGGATCGTGATCCCGCGCTCCTTCTCGAGGTCGCTCGAGTCCATGACGCGTTCGGCGACGCGCTGGTTCTCGCGGAACGAGCCTGCCTGCTGGAGCAGCTTGTCGACCAGCGTGGTCTTGCCGTGGTCGACGTGGGCGATGATGGCGATGTTGCGGAGCTTCATGGGTCTCGTCGGGCGTTGTCGGGCACAGGCCGGCGCGCCGAGGCGGCCCGGGATGGCGGGAACACAGGGAGGACCAGCCCTCCACCGGCGGCGGAGGGGCTGATCTCGAGGGGATCGTCGTTGGCGCGCCGTCGCGGGTGGCACCGTCCGATAGATAGGAACGATGCAGCACCTGTGCGACCGGGCCTGTTACCGCCCGTGAGCCACCCCTCACTACGCGATCGGCGGCCCTTTGGAAACCCTCATGGCCCGGTGCAGCCGAGCCCGGACCGGCAGGGCGCCTCGAGTGAGCCTGATCCGCGGTGAGGGTCAGCCACGGTCCTCGACATCCCGCGGCGGCTGCCTCATTCGGCAGCCGTCCGGACCGGCAGCGGCGGCGAGTTCAGGGCTTGGCTTTGATGTCCGGCGATTTGCACCCGGCGGTCGCGGACCGCGGCCCTCACCTCTTCGAGCGCGAGGCCGAAGGCTGAGAGCCGCCGGTCCTCGGCGCTGCCCGCCGATGCCATGTCGAGCGCCGAGGCCAGCAAGGCGTCGGCCTCTTGCTGCAGTTCATCCAATGCAGCGCCGGAAGGGGCCGTACGGGCCAGGCTCAACAGGTTCACGAGACGGCTCAAGGCCCCTTCGAGCGACGCCGCACGCCGCCCGTTCATGCGGCCTAGGACCGCCGTGGCACCGGAAGCCAGCACGCCCACCAACATGGCGCCGATGTAGATCATGTCGCTGTATTTATCGAAGAATGTCTGCTCGTCGTCGTCGATATAGGCTGCGGTCCCGGCGTGGACCGGCATGGGCGCGCCCTTGTCGGTCGACGGCGCCTCGATCTGCCGCCCGATCGGCACCGTCGTGGCCAGTTGCAGCTTTTCCGTGAGGAAGAAGCGCGTGAGATCCGAGATGAGGTTCTGGTCGACGTTCTCGTTGGCGACCAAACGATGCGTGACGGCGAGCGTATCGTATTCCTCGGTCGGACGTGGCGGCGTACCGCCGAAGGCACCACGCACCACCTCGAGCTTCTCGTAGGAGGGTGAGCGCTGCGCGATCGCGTCGGCTTCGGCGATCGCAAGGAAGACCGGGGGGCCTCCATCGGTGCCGACCGCCTTGACGATGTCACGGAGGTGCGGACTTGAGATCACGTCGACGGCCAGCACCGCGTCCACGGCCTTGGAAGCGACGGCCTCGGCCACGGCTCCTGGCGCCAGGGCGACGAGCTTCACGGCGTCGCCCGCGATGTCGTACTGGGCGAGCGCGGTCGCGAGCAATTGTTCGTTGCCGGGGCCACGATGCACGACCCCGACCGTATGGCCCACGAGATCCCCGATTTCGTGCACCCCGCCCGCGGCAGGCGCCACCAGCAGGGCTGCGTCGCGATGCAGGATCACCACGGTCTGGGCATTGTTGGGCGTGGCGACATCGGTGCGGATCACGGCGAGGTCGGCCTTGCCCTGGTCGACCTCGGCCGAAGCCGCGGCGGCGCCGGCGACCTCGTGGATCTGGAGCCGGACCGTGTTCCTGCCGAACTTCAGCAGCTGGGAGGCCGCTCCCATCAACGCGTAATCGTCGGCGTCGGCGGCCGAGATCGCCACCGTTAGCTTGGCCGGCCGCTCGTACCAGAAGGCCGCGGCGGCTGCCAGAAGCAGCGCGGCCGCCGTCAAGCCGACCGCCAGGATGATGAAGGGGCGCTGCATCCGCTACTGGTTCTTCCGCATCCAAGGTCGTGTGGTCCGAAGCCCAATCCGACGCCGCGTTGGCGGTGATTCTGTGGCGAACGGTTCGGCGGCGAGACTCACATCTCTCGCTGCAAGCGCCTTCAGCGGGGTCTGTCGGCCTGTGCTTCGGACGCGACGATCTGGAAGAGGTAGAAGCCGTTCATCCGCACGGATTGGCGGGCGATCGTGTTCCGGTAGCCGGACAGCGCACGCATCTCGGGATGCTGACCGCTGTAATCCCATGCGCCGGAAAACAGGAAGCGTGGAACGGCCGTGTCGGCCGGGACGGCGCACCGTAAACCCGTTTCGTCGCGATGCCTGAACGTGTTCCACGTCTGAGGCAGGACATTGTTCTCCATCAGGCTCTAGCTCCTGAAGGCCCGCCTCCGGCACGGCCGAAAGCCGCCCGGACGGGCATGATTACGCTGACTCGGGGGGTGCCGCGGTGGCTCGCGGGAGCCCGACCGGAGAACGCTCGATCAGGCCATTCGGTTACAGGGTCGGACGAAACGTGACGAAGATACTGGGACGCTTTCAATTCGGAGGTCGCCCTGCTATCGAGCCCGGATGACGACGCGGGCGCGGTTCACCAGAATTATCGGCCCGTGCGGCGCTCGAGTCCGCTCGCCCCGCACGGCATTCGGCGCCTGACCGGCGCCGCTCGAAGCCTCCCCTTTCGATGCGCAGCGCCGGGACCGCCGTCCCGCTGCGCCAGATCCCGGTTCACCCCATGAATGACGCCACTCCACCCGCCGCAGAGCCGGCCGGGTTCGACTACGCCAAGACCCTGTTCCTGCCCCACACCGATTTTCCGATGCGGGCGGGCCTGCCCGCCAAGGAGCCCGAACTGCTGGCCCGCTGGGCCGCCATCGACCTCTATGGCAAGCTCCGGGCCCAGGCGGCGGGACGGCCCAAATTCGTGCTGCACGACGGCCCGCCCTATGCCAACGGCAACATCCACATCGGCCACGCGTTGAACAAGATCCTGAAGGACCTCGTGACGAAGTCCCAGCAGATGCTGGGGCGCGACTCCAACTACGTGCCGGGCTGGGACTGCCACGGCCTGCCGATCGAATGGAAGATCGAGGAGGAATACCGGAGCCAGGGCCGCAACAAGGATGCCGTGCCGGTGGTGGAGTTCCGCCGCCAGTGCCGCGCCTTCGCCGAGCACTGGCTCGACGTGCAGCGCGAGGAGTTCAAGCGCCTCGGCATCGTGGGCGACTGGGACCATCCCTATGCCACCATGGCGTTCCACGCCGAAGCCACGATCGCCCGCGAGATCATGAAGTTCGCCGCGAGCCGGCTGCTCTACCGCGGCTCCAAGCCCGTGATGTGGAGCGTGGTCGAGAAGACGGCGCTGGCCGAGGCAGAGGTCGAATACGAGGATTACACGAGCGACACGGTGTACGCGGCGTTTCCGCTGGCTATGGTCGCGACCGGCACGTTTGCGCGAGGAGGTCGAGAAAAGCTGGCTTTTCTCGACCTCCTCGCGTCCGCTTCCATCGTTATCTGGACGACGACACCCTGGACCATGCCGGGGAACCGGGCCATCGCCTTCTCACCGCGGGTGAACTACGGCCTCTACGAAGTCATCGAAGCGGCCGAGGACAACTGGGCCAGGATCGGTGCTCGCTACGTGCTCGCCGACACGCTCGCCGAAGGCGTGTTCAAGACGGCCCGCGTCAGTGCCGATGGCTATCGGCGGCTCGGCGCCGTGACGGCCGAAATGCTTGCGGGGGGGAGGGCTTGTCATCCGTTTGCCAAGCTGAAATCCGGCTACGCCTTCCTCGTGCCTCTGCTGAAAGGCGACCACGTCACCGATGAGGCCGGCACGGGCTTCGTCCACACGGCGCCGGGCCACGGCCGGGAAGATTTCGACCTGTGGCTTGCCTCGACTGGTTATCTTCAGGCTCAGAACATCGACACCCGCATCCCCTACACGGTCGACGCCGACGGTGCGTTCACGGCCGACGCGCCGGGCTTCGAGGGCAGGCGCGTGCTCACCGACAAGGGCGCCAAGGGCGACGCCAACGAGGCCGTCTTCACAGCATTGGCCGAGGCCGGCACGCTGGTGGCGCGGGGCCGGCTCAAGCACAGCTACCCGCACTCCTGGCGCTCGAAGAAGCCCGTCATCTTCCGCAACACGCCGCAATGGTTCATCGCCATGGACCAGCGCTTTGCGGTGCCGGGCGCGGCCTCGCACCTGCGGGGCGCACAGCACGGCTCCAACACCCCGGACACCCTGCGCGGCGTGGCGCTGCAGGCCATCGCCGAGACCGAGTGGGTGCCGGCCGCCGGACAGAACCGCATCACCGGGATGATCGCCAACCGGCCCGACTGGGTGGTGTCGCGGCAGCGCGCCTGGGGCGTGCCGATCGCCATCTTCGTGCGCGACCTGGCCGACGGCTCGGCCGAGATCCTGGTCGACGAGGCCGTGAACCAGCGTGTCCTCGCGGCCTTCGAGGCGGAGGGCGCCGACGCCTGGTACGCCGAGGGCGCCCGCGAGCGCTTCCTCGGAAAACGCGCCGCTGAGGACTGGCGCAAGGTCGACGACATCCTCGACGTTTGGTTCGATTCGGGGTCGACCCACGCGTTCACGCTCGAGAACCCGGAACATTTCCCGCAGTTCGCCGGCCTGCGCCGCCGCGCCGACGGCGGCCGCGACGAGGTCATGTATCTCGAGGGATCGGACCAGCACCGTGGCTGGTTCCATTCCTCGCTGCTGGAAAGCTGCGGTACGCGCGGCCGCGCGCCCTACGACGCCGTGCTGACCCACGGCTTCACGCTCGACGAGAACGGGCGCAAGATGTCGAAGTCGCTCGGCAACGTCGTGGCGCCCCAGGACGTCATCAAGGCCTCGGGCGCCGACATCCTCCGGCTCTGGGTGGCGGGCGCCAATTACGCCGATGACCAGCGACTCGGCAAGACCGTGCTCAACACCACGGTCGAGACCTACAAGAAATGGCGCAACACGCTGCGCTGGATGCTGGGCACCCTGTCCCACGCCCGGCTCGGGGAGGTCGTGCCCTATGCCGATCTGCCGGAACTCGAGCGCTTCGTGCTGCACAGGCTCAGCGAGCTCGACCGCACTGTGCGGGCCGGTTACGCGGGCTTCGACTACACCCGCATCCTGGCCGCCCTGGGCTCGTTCATGACGGGCGACCTGTCGGCCTTCTATTTCGATGTCCGCAAGGACGCGCTCTACTGCGATCCGCTCTCCAGCGTGACGCGGCGCGGCGCGCTGACCGTCATCGACGCCATTTTCGACCGCGTCGCGGTCTGGCTGGCCCCGATCCTCAGCTTCACGGCCGAGGAGGCCTGGCTGGCCCGCCATCCGTCGGAAGCGGGCTCGGTCCACCTCCAGCTCTTCCCCGAGACGCCCGAAGCCTGGTTCGACGCGGCGCTGGCGACGCGCTGGCGCGAGATCCGCGGTGCCCGGCGCGTCGTCACGGGCGCGCTCGAACTGGAGCGGGCCGGCAAGCGCATTGGTTCGTCGCTCGAAGCAGCGCCGACGGTGTTCGTGGCTGATCCAACCCTTGCCGCCTTGCTGCAGAGCGTCGACTTCGCCGAAGTCTGCATCACGTCCGACGTCGCGATCGTGGACGGCGAGGGACCGGCCGAGGCCTATCGGTTGCCCGACGTCCCGGGGATCGCGGTGGTGCCGCGCCGGGCCGAAGGCCGCAAATGCGCCCGGTCCTGGAGGATTTCTCACCTGGTCGGCAGCGACCCCGAGTTCCCGGACGTGACGCCGCGCGACGCCCAGGCCCTGCGCGAACTGAAGCAGGCGGGACGCCTCGGGTGAACCGCATCCGCACACTGGCGGTCGCGGTCGCGGCGCTCACGCTCGTGGCCGACCAGGCATCGAAGCTCTGGCTGTTGCGCGGTTTCGACCTCGCGCGGCGCCAGCCGTTCGAGGTCACGCCGGGCTTCGACCTCGTGCTGGCCTGGAACCGGGGCATCTCGTACTCGCTCCTGACCGCCGAGAGCGACACGGGCCGCTATCTCCTGATCGCCGCCACGCTGGCCGCCATCATGCTGCTCGCGGGGTGGCTGTATCGCACCACCACGACCCTGACCGGCCTGGCGCTCGGCCTGCTGATCGGCGGCGCCGCCGGCAACCTCGTCGACCGCTTCGCCTACGGCGCCGTGATGGATTTCGTGTTCCTCCACGCCGGATCCTTCCGCTGGTACGTCTTCAACGGTGCCGATTGCGCCATCGTGGCCGGCGTGGCGCTGCTTCTGGTCGAGTGGGTCGTGCCGCATTCCGCGGCAGACGCCCATAAATTGCCGCGATCATCCCAGCATAGTTGAGTTCTCGGTCGTCCCTGTCGAGACCGCACGCGGAGTTGTTCATGACCGGATCGCTGGCTGCTCGCAAGGGTGCTCTCGTGGCCGCGAGCCTGCTCGGTCTGTCGTTCGCGGCCGGGTCCCCCGCGCGGGCCGCGGACGACGGCTACGCCAATGTCTTCTCCTCGGTGCTGGGCGCCGTCGGCGTCATATCGACCGACAAGACCCCCGATATAGAATATCGTGAGCGGCCGCCGCTGGTGTTGCCGCCGGGCGGCGCACTGCCGAAGCCGGTGACGGGCGGCGCCGCACGTACTGCGGCCTGGCCTCAGGATCCCGACGTCCTCAAGCACCGCAAGGAGGCCGAAGAGGCGAGGGCACCTCATACGCTGGACCCCAATTCCAGCGACAGGGGCGTGGTACTGTCCAAGGCGGAGATGCTGAAAGGCCGTGCACAGGGCGAGCCGGTGCGGCCCAACGAATGCGGCAATGACGGCAAGGTCCGCAACTGCTTGGTCCTGAACCCCGACGTGCTTGAGGCCGAGGGGGAGCGCTATCGCGCCTTGAATCCCGAGAAGTCCGACGCATTGGTGGCGGGCCAGGAGCCGGAGCGCGAGTATCTCACGCAACCGCCCAAGGGTTACATGAAGGCGTCGAAGTCCGTGAAAGCCACGACCGAGGCGCCCCAGGAGAAGCTCGACGATTCGAGCGTTCGGTACATGCAGCAGCAGGCGCAGAAGAAGAAGGACGAGGAATAGCCCGACCGTCCGTCGGACACTTCCTGCGTTTCACTCTTGCATCCACATAAAGGCCCCGGCGCTCATGGCTCCGGGGCCTTCGCGCGTTAGCCGCCGGTCGCGAAGCCCGGGTAGAGCGTCATGCCGCCATCCACGAAGAGCGTCGCGCCGGTCACGTAATCGGCCGAGTCGGAGGCCAGCCACACCGCCGCCTGGGCGATGTCGTCGGGCTCGCCGATGCGCTTGTAGGGCACCAGCGTCATGAGATCGGAATAGGCCTGGGGCGTGTTCCAGGCCGCCGTGTTGATGGGCGTGCGAATGGCGCCGGGCGCGATGCTGTTGACCCGGATGAAATGCGGCGCGAGTTCCTGCGCCATGCTCTGCATCATCATCAAGATGCCGCCTTTCGAGGCCGCATAGTTGACGTGGCCGGCCCAGGGGATCTGCTGGTGGACCGAACTCATGCAGATCATCTTGCCGGCCGCCTGCGACACGGATTTCACGACGCCGCGCTTCAGGAACTCACGGGCGGCGGCGCGATTGCACAGGAACTGGCCGGTAAGGTTCACGCCGATGACGGTGTTCCACTGCTCCAGCGTCATCGTATGGAGCGCCGCATCGCGCTGCAGCCCGGCGTTGCTGACCGAGATATGCAGCGTGCCGAACTCCTTGATGGCGGCCGCATACATGGCCTCGACCTCGTCTTCCTTGCTGACATCGGCCTTGAGCACGAGCGCCTTGCGCCCGAAGCCCTCGATCCGGTGCGCCACGTCCTCAGCGGTCTCGGGGTGGGTCACGTAGTTGATCGCGACATCGGCACCGGCCTGGGCGAGGCCGAGCGCCACGGCCTCGCCGATCCCGGAGTTGGCGCCGGTGACGAGCGCCGGCTGCCCGGTCAGGACGGGATGGTAGGGCGTCTTGGGAAGGCGACCTTCGTCGTAATGGGCCGACTCGGTCGCAGCTTGCTGGGCGTCGCTCATCGCAAAGTCATCCTGTGACGGCTGCCGTTGCGCAGCACTTGAATGCGGGCTCAACGAACCATTGCCCTAGCCGTTCCCGGTCTCGTCCATCGCGGTGAGTCTCGGCCCGTGGCTTGCCGATGCGATCCGGCGTGCTACACCGCATGTCTCACGACGCGCCGGCCCGTCCGGCCCGTGTGCCCACAAGGACCACCATGACGACGCGCAACGGCCGAAGCGCCCCCAATGCCCGCCTCGGCGACGTCACCCAGCGGATCGTCGAGCGCAGCCGCGAGACGAGGCTTCGCTACCTCGACCGCATCGCCAAGGCCGGGGAGGCCGGGCCGCGCCGCCAGCGCCTCGGCTGCGCCAACCAGGCCCATGGCTTCGCGGCCTGCGGGGTCGGAGACAAGTCGATGCTTCGCTCCGGCACGGGCGCCAACCTGGCCATCGTCACGGCCTATAACGACATGCTGTCGGCCCACCAGCCCTACGAGACCTACCCGGAGATGATCCGGCGCGCCGCGCGCGAGGCCGGCGGCGTCGCCCAGGTGGCGGGCGGCGTGCCGGCCATGTGCGACGGCGTCACCCAGGGCGAGGCCGGCATGGAACTGTCGCTCTTCTCCCGCGAGGTCATCGCGCTCGCCACCGCCGTCGCCCTGTCTCACCAGACCTTCGACGCCGCCGTCTATCTCGGCATCTGCGACAAGATCGTGCCCGGGCTGGTGATCGGGGCGCTGAGCTTCGGCCATCTGCCGGCCGTGTTCATCCCGGCTGGGCCCATGACGTCGGGCCTGCCCAACGACCGGAAGGCCAAGATCCGGCAGCTCTTCGCCGAGGGCAAGGTCGACCGCGCGGCCCTGCTCGAGGCCGAAGCGGAATCCTACCACGGCCCCGGCACCTGCACGTTCTACGGCACCGCCAACACCAACCAGATGATGATGGAGATCATGGGGCTGCACCTGCCCGGCGCCTCCTTCGTCAACCCGAACACGCCGACGCGCGACGCGCTCACCACCGAGGCGGCGCGCCGCGCCATGGCGATCACGGCGCTCGGCAACGATTACACGCCCATGGGCCGCATGCTCGACGAGCGGGTCTTCGCCAACGGCATCATCGGGCTTCACGCGACCGGCGGTTCGACCAACCACACGATGCACATCGTGGCCATGGCGGCGGCGGCCGGCATCAAGCTGACCTGGCAGGATTTTTCCGACCTCGCCGATGTCACGCCGCTGCTGACTCGCATCTATCCCAACGGCAAGGCCGACGTGAACCACTTTCATGCCGCCGGCGGCATGGCTTTCGTGATCCGGGAGCTTTTGGGCGGCGGGCTTCTGCACCGCGACGTCACGACGGTCTTGGGCCAGGGGCTCGACGCCTATACGGCCGAGCCGGTGCTCGGCGCGGACGGACAGCTCGATTGGCGCGACGGCCCCGTGCGGAGCGGCGACGAGACGGTGCTGCGCGGCACGGCGGCGCCGTTCCACGCCACGGGCGGCCTCAAGGTGCTGCACGGCGCTCTCGGCCGCGCCATCATGAAGACTTCGGCGATCGCGTCCGAGCGTCACGTCATCGAGGCACCGGCTCGGGTCTTCCATTCGCAGGAGGACCTGCAGCAGGCCTTCAGGGCCGGCGAACTCACGGGCGACATGGTGGCGGTCGTGCGGTTCCAGGGACCGAAGGCGAACGGCATGCCGGAACTCCACAAATTGATGCCGCCGCTTGGCGTGCTGCAGGACCGCGGCCACAAGGTCGCTCTGGTGACGGACGGGCGCCTGTCGGGGGCCTCGGGCAAGGTGCCGGCCGCCATCCACGTGACGCCGGAAGCCGCGGAGGGCGGCACCATCGCCAAGATCCGCGACGGCGACACGGTCCGGATCGACGCCGTGACGGGCCGGCTCGACGTACTGGTGCCCGAGGCCGACTGGACCGCCCGCGTGCCGGCGACCTGCGATTTGGATGACTCGCACTGGGGCGTCGGCCGCGAACTCTTCGCGCCGTTCCGCGCCGCCGTGGGTCCGGCCGACGGGGGCGCCACGATCTTCGGGTGAGGACCATTGCCCATCTTCTCAGCGCTGCAACGGGCGTGACGGGCCGAACCTCTCTCGTGATGATCGGAACGGGTGCCGCCTCGCTCAGGTGAAAACGGTCCCGCTCGACCTGATGCTGACGCTCCCACCGACAAACGGCTTCGGCGCCTTTTCCGCGGGACAAAAATGCCATACGGTCCGAGCTATGAGATCGTCCCACGGCCGTACCACGAACTTCAGGACCGGCTTAGGCCGTCAAAGATCCGTGAACAAGGATGCCGGGTCTCCGCGCACCGATGATCGACCTCCAGAGACTATGGAACCAGAATACCGCACCGTCATCGCGCAACGGCTGAGGCAGGCCCGACGAGGCGAGTTCGCCAGCGATGCTGAGGTCGAGGCCGTGTTTCGCCGCTTCGATAGGTGAAGGTCAGGTACAACGTCGAGGCACTGCGCGAACTGGCGGCAATCGCGGATTATTACAGGGCACTGAATCCTGCAGCCGGCGCCAGAGTTCGCGCCGCGATCAAGACGACCGTCGACATCGTCTTGAAAAGCCCTGGAGCGGCCGCATGCAGGACTCCGCCGGTGTACGGAAAGCGGTGACACGGCATTACGGATATCTGATCTTCTACAGTGTGGATGAAGCCGCCCAGGCAATCGACATTCTCGGCCTGCAGCACGCCGCACGGGATCGTCCATACCACGATAAGTAGGCCCTTCTCCGTTGCCCTCATGTCGAACCGGGTTCACTGAAGTCACGATGGTGGCTCGCGCCCGGCGTCTCATGGGACCTCAAGCTGTTTGCTGACTCACCCCGCCGCGCTCTCCCTCGCGGCCTCGCCGTAGTTCAGCCAGATCGCCTTCGGTCCCAGCGTGGCCACGAAGGCTGCGTGCGCGGCCTCCTCGGCAATCGATAGCGCCGGGGGGAGGGGGGCCGGGCGCCGCAGCGGAACCACTACGGCGTCCCTGTGCAGGTTGACCACGCGGGTGCCGAGGCCGAGCGAGGTCTGGCGGCCGCCCAGCAGTTCGGCGTAGACCTCGGCCAGCAGTTCCACATCGACCATGGCGCCGTGTTTCACGCGCTTGGACGTGTCGATCCGATAGCGCGCGCAGAGCGCGTCGAGCGAGTTCGGCCCGCCCGGATGGCGGCGCCGCGCCATGGCCAGTGTGTCGATCACCGCATCCATGGCGACGGTCGGCTTCTTCAGCCGCCCGAGTTCGTGGTTGATGAAGCCGATGTCGAATTCGGCGTTGTGGATGACGAGTCGGGCGCCGCGCACGAATTCCAGGAAGTCGTCGGCGTGCAGCGCGAACACCGGGTGCGTGGCCAGGAACGCGGCCGAGAGGCCGTGCACCCGGAACGCGTCCTCCGGCATGTCGCGCTCGGGGTTGATGAAGACGTGGTAGCTCTTGCCGGTCGGAATGTAGTTGATCAATTCGATCCCGGCGATCTCGACCAGGCGGTCGCCCTTCGCCGGATCGAGGCCCGTGGTTTCCGTGTCGAGAACGATCTCGCGCATCGATGTCCCTAAGCTACGGCGGCCCCGAGTCCTTCGACAGGGACGCGATGATGCGGCGGACCTCGGCCCGCGTGGGCTCGAGTCCCTGGCCGGTGTCGATCACGAAGCGGGCCCGGGCGCGCTTGTCGGCGTCCGGCACCTGCCGGGCCAATATGGCTGAAAACCGGGCCTCCGTCATGCCGGGCCGAGCCATGACCCGGGCCTTTTGCACCGCTTCCGGAGCCGACACGACCGCGACGGCATCGACGGAGGCGTCAGCCCCGGTCTCGAACAGCAAGGGGATGTCGAGCACGGCGAGCCTCGCCCCGTGTTGCTCGGCCGCCCGCAGGAAGGGCGCGCGCGCCGCCTGCACCATCGGATGGACGATGGCCTCGAGGCGCCGCAGCGCGCCGGCATCGTCGAGCACCCGCCGGCGCAGAAGCTCGCGGTCGACGGTGCCGTCCGTCGTGGTGCCCGGGAAAGCCGCCTCGACGGCCGGTACGGCCGCGCCGTCGTACAGTGCATGCACGGCCGCGTCGGCGTCGAACACCGGCACCCCGGCGTCGCGGAACATGCCGGCGGTCGTCGATTTGCCCATGCCGATCGAGCCCGTGAGGCCGAGGACCACCAAGCTGCCGCTCCCGCCGAATGCCGGCGACCATCGGCGTCGGTCGGGCGAAACGCAACCGGCATGGTCACGGCGCGGGTCAGGGTTGCTGCCGGGAAGCCAAAATGCGGTTGACGACCGGCCGATCCTGGCGCGACAGCGTTGTCGATTGCGGCTGCCGGCCGCCGCCTCGAGGAGCTTGCGCATGAACGGAGCAGACCGACTCTGCGATACGCTGCTCGGCAATGATGTCGACGTCTGCTTCGCCAATCCGGGCACGTCCGAGATGCATTTCGTCGCGGCGCTCGATCGCCGGCCCGAGATGCGCTGCGTTCTCGGGCTGTTCGAGGGCGTGGTGACGGCCGCGGCCGACGGCTACGGACGCATGGCGGGCAAGCCCGCCGCCACGCTGCTGCATACCGGGCCGGGCCTCGCCAACGGGCTCGCCAACCTGCACAACGCGCGGCGCGCCCGCACCCCGATCGTCAACATCGTGGGCGATCACGCCTCCTACCATCTGCCGTTCGACGCGCCCCTGACGACCGACATCGATTCCTTCGCCCGGCCTGTGTCGGACTGGCTGCGTCGCGCCACCGGACCCGACGACGTCGCGGCGGCCGCCGAGGCCGCCATCCTGGCGGCCCGCGCGGCGCCCGGTGTGGCGACCCTGATCCTGCCGGCCGATTCGGCTTGGGGGGAAGCCGCCCCGGAGGACCGTGCCAAGCTCGAGGTACCCAGGCCCGCCGCCGTGCCCGAAGACCGCATCCGCGAGGTCGCCGAGGCGCTGCGCCGGGCCGGCTCCCGGGCCGGGCTGCTGCTTGGCGATGCCGCCGCCCGCACCGGGGCGCTCGAGGCGGCCGGGCGGATCGCGGCCGCCACCGGCGCCAAGCTGTTCGCACCCATGTCGATCGCCCGCCTCGAAGCCGGCCGCGGCCGGGTGCCGGTCTCCAAGATCCCTTACGCGATCGATCTCGCCCTGGCCGCGCTGGCCGACACCGACATCCTCGTCCTGGCCGGCACCCGCGAGCCCGTGGCGTTCTTCGGCTACCCCGGGAAGCCGAGCCGCCTGCTTCCACCCGAGTCGCGCACGCTGACGCTCGGCACCCCCGGCGAGGCCCTGGGCGATGCCCTGGCGGCGGTCGCGGACCGGCTTGGCGCCCCGGCGAGCGTCATGGCGCCCCCGGTGCCCGCGCTCGACGGCATGCCGGGCGGCGAGCTGACCGATGCCGCGATCTCGCGCGCCGTGGCGCTGTTGCTGCCGGAGAGCGCCATCGTGGTCGACGAAGCCATTACCTCCGGCCGTGAGATCTTCGACCTGCTCAAGTCCGCGCCGCCGCACGACTATCTCATGCTGACCGGGGGTGCGATCGGCTTCGGCCCCGGAGCCGCGGCCGGGGCCGCGCTCGCCTGCCCGGGCCGCAGAGTCGTGGCGCTGCAGGCCGACGGTTCGGGGCTCTACACGCTGCAGGGGCTGTGGACCCAGGCGCGCGAGAAGCTCGACGTGGTCACGATCGTCTACTCCAACCGGGCCTATGCCATCCTGCAGCATGAGATGCGCAACGTCGGGGTCAATCACTTCGGCGACAATGCCCGCCGCATGATGCAGCTCGACGACCCGGCGCTCGACTGGGTGGCGCTCGCTAATGGCATGGGGGTCGAAGGCGCCGCGGTGGAAAGCGCCGAAGGGTTCTTTTCGGTGCTGGACTATGCGCTGAGCCGCTCCGGGCCGTTCCTGATCGAAGCCGTGATGTCCCACTAATGACAAGCCGAGCTTGTCGCTCGGGATCGTTTCTCATTGCTCTTCGGCTGGAAAAAAACGGGAGTGAGAGGTGAATTCTAACCGTTTGTGGTGGGTAAGAAAGTTCGGCGTCGTTCTGGCGTGTTGCGTGCATGCCGTGCCGTTCGGCTCGGCGTTCGGACAGCAGCCGCGGCTGGATATCGTCCGTATTCATACTCAGTTCATTGAGGCCAGGACCGCGGCCGTAGCATGCCACGCCCAGGATCCGACGACAGAACAGGATTTTTTGAATAACGAGAAGAGTGTTACCATTCGAGCGTTACAAGAATTACAGAAACGGGATCCAACAGCGAGCGGACGGCAAATTGCCGAGCGGGAGACCGAAGCCACACTTCGAGAGCGTGGATTAGTTATCACCTTGGTTGAAACAAACGGATGCGAGGCATCACTAATCCAAGGTCTTCTTGCCTTGTACAAAATACAGTCGCGTCGCGATTTGTTTACAACCAAGCCGTCTCCGGCGACGGCAGTGCCTCCGGGGGCTGGCTGAGTCGTAAACGAATTCATCGGGCATTGGCAGGCTGCGGGATGTCCGTCCCACGCGCGTCTGCTTCGCCAACCCGGTCAAGAGCCGTACCTTTTATGCCGTGCCGTGGCATGCATTTGCAAGAAGCCGGAGGAGCCGAACAGCGCCATGGTCGGAAAAGTCGAAGCCTATGCGGCCCTGGGCGCCGTGCTGAAGAACGAGCGGTGGGCCTGGTCGGGCCACAGCGAGGACGAGAACATCGTCGTCGTGACGCTGTGGAGCGACAAGCTGCGCCAGGTGCCCGGAGGCGTCCGCTACGACATCTTCGACGATCCCGACCTCGAGGCATGGCGCACGAAGCGCGGCAATCGCGAGCGCATCCGCGATCTCGTGCTGGCGCGGGACCGCTGCGACGGCCTGTTCCGGGTCGTGATGGGCCGGGCCAACGCCGGTGGCGACGCCATGCTGGAGGGGTCGGTCTACGAGGCCGCGCCGGATATCACCATGCGCCTCATCGACCTCGACGAAACCACCGGCGAATTCAGCGCCGAGAGCGTCTGACCGTTTCGAGCCGGCGCCACGCCGGCAGCCCTGTGGCCAGCACGGCGCCGCCGATGATCAGCGCCGCCGCGGCGATCAGGGTTGCGCCCGCGCTCGCCTGCCCGGCGAGGATCATGAGCAGGGTCGATACGAGCGGCGCCAGGTAGGACAGGGCGCCCAGCACCGGGAGGCTGCCGTGCTTGGTGGCGTGATCCCAGGCAAGAAAGGCGAGGCCGGTCGGGCCGAGGCCGAGCAGGACGATGGCGGTACCCTGGCCGGCATTCGGCCAGACCGTGGGTTCGACGACGGCGTGGCAGAGCCCGCCCGCCGCGGCCACAGCCCCGCAGACCCCCACCAGCATGCCGCTCGGCACGTCGGCGTATCTGCGGTTCAGCACCGAGTATCCCGACCACACGACGGCGCAGCCGAGCGCGGCCGCGAAGCCCGTGACGGCCGACAGCCCGAGCGCCGGACCGTCGGCATGCGGCCCCAGGATGATCATGGCGGTGCCGCCGAGGCCCAGCACAGCACCGCCGATATGGCGGGCCCGGAGGTGGTGCTCGCCCGGCCGCGACGCCGACATCAGCACGATGAGCAGCGGCCAGAGATAGGCCACGAGGCTCGCGCTCGCGGGCGGCGCGGCCGAGAGAGCGAAGAAGTAGAGCGCGTGATAGAAGAACAGGCCGCAGAAGGCCAAGAGCCAGGGCGCCGCCGGCTGTCGCAGCTCGGCGAGCCCGGTCCGGCCTCGTGCGCCCAGAATTCCGAGCCCCGCTCCCCAAGCAGTCCCGAAACTGAGGGCCAGCAGTTCGAAAGGCGGCAGGCCGCGTGCCGCCACCGTGAACAGTGCCAGTGCGGCCCAGAGCAGGATCGCGCCGACCCCGATGGCGGTGGCGCGGAACGACCTCGGTTCGATGGCTCTCATCTCCTCGGTTCGAGAGAGCGGGGCCGATGGGTGGCCCGGCGCCTTGGCGCGTATCCGTCGGCCCATTGCGGCTCGCGCCGCTCTGTTCGGTAAGGGCGGTCCTGGCGTCGCGCCGCGAGAACGGCCGTCAGAGCCCCGCCGCGACCCTCAGTGCCGCGTTGATGCGGTCCTGCCAACCCGGCCCGTCGGCCTGGAAGTGCTCCAGCACGTCCTCGTCGATGCGCAGCGTCACGCTCTGTCGCGCGCCCGGGATCGCCGGCATCTTGGGCGCCTCGGCGGCGGGCCGGGCAGGGGCCTTACCGAACACCGCCTCGGCGGCCGAGAAAGGGTCTCGCGGCGGTCGGCGAGTCTTGTCCATGGTGCGACTCCTGATCCTGGTTCACATCTGACGTGAGGGACGCAGAGTGGCTTGGCAAGCCCGGCGGTGTCGGTCGATCGATGTCGCCCGGCTTTGACCGGCTAAGGCCCGCGCGCTAGAGCAAGCCGGCGTCGTGAAAATATCTTGTGTGCCGTGCCGAATGCGCGGTTGGGGCGTTTGCACCTTCGGGCAGGTTGACGTCGACGCTGTGTGCTTTGGCGCGGCGGGGTGGACGCCGAGAAAGGGATCGGGATGGCGGAAAACGGGAACCGTGGGCCGAACGATGTCCGCTCGCGCGGCGGCAGGAAGCGTCGCGAGCCACCGATCATCGATGCTTCCGCGACCGAAGTGCCAGTTGCTGCCGGCGATCCCAGGGAGGACGACGCTCCCGATGCGGCGTCCAAGGAGCCCGAGACATTCACCGGCACCGCGGCCGAAGGAACCTCGGCCGCAGAGCCGGTGCTGTTCGGTAGCGCGTTCCGCGACTCCGCGCCGCGCCACCCGACTGCATCCAGGACGTTGCAGGACCCTGTCGAGCCCGAGACGACGGCGCCCTGGCCATCGGATCGGCCCGCCGACACTCGGGCGACCCTCACCCCGGAGGTCGGTGCCCGCGAGGTTTCGCCGGAAGGCCCGGTCGGCGACGGCAACATGCACGATGCGATCACGCCGGAAAGCCACGGCGGCCCGGTGCCCCCGTCGACCGACGAGGACATCCCGCCGACCGTTTCGGAGAAGCCGGTGACCGCGGCGTCGCCGGCGACCCGGTCTGGCGCCGGCAGGCTGACAGGCGTGCTGGGGGCCGCTTGCCTCCTTCTGCTCGGCGGGATCGCCTGGCTGCTCTATTCCGAACCGCAGCGGAGCGGCCGGGACCAAACGGCTGCGAGCGTGGCCGACCTCAAGGCCAAGGTCGCGGCACTGGAGGCACGGCCCGATCCGGCCCGATCGCAAGGCCAGCTCCAGGCCGATATGGCGACGCTCGACAAGCGTGTGGCAGCGGCCGATACGGAGCGCTCCGGTCTCGCCGAGACGGTCGCCGGGTTGACGACGCGTCTCGAAGCCGTGGCCCAGCAGGCGGAAGCCGCCAAGGCCGACGCCGACGGAGTTTCGGCGGCCGCCAAAGTGGCCGCGCCAGCCAACGCGCCCCCTGCGGCCGATGCGGCCCCACCGACGATGCCGGCCTTCGCGACGCTCGGTGCCGTCGCGGCTCTTGCCGCCAAGGTCGACGGCCTCGACAGTCGACTGGGCGCCCTGGCGGGCGACCAGGGCCAGACCGCCAAGGCGGTGGCCGACCTGCCGAAGCCGGTCGCGCCCGATTTCGGCCCGGTCGATGCCCAGGTTGCGGCGCTGGACGGCCGGATCACGGCGGTCGACAACAAGCTCAACGGCTCGGACGCGCGGCTCAACGGCTTCGACGCCAAGGTCAACGGGGTGGACGGAAAGATCAACGGTTTCGATGCCCGTATGAACGGCCTCGATGTCCGCATGAACGGCCTGGAAGCCAAGGTGGACGACGAGGCCGCCCAGACCACCAGGCTGCAGTCCGCCGTGACGAACCTGCCGAAGGTCGATCTTGCGCCGCTGCAGGCCGCCACCGCCGCGCTCGACGGGCGGGTCGGCGCTGTCGAGAGCCAACTGGCGGCGCCGAAGGACGGCGCCCGGTTGACCGAAGCCCGCGCGGTCGGCAGCGCCGACGAGACCAAGGCGACGCCGATCGCCTTGGTGGGCCAGGCTATCCAGGGCGCCATCCTCGATGGCCGGCCCTACGGCAAGGAGCTCGACGCCCTGAAGGCGCTCGGCGCCGAACCCGAGACGATCGCCAAGCTGTCGCCCATGGCCACCCAGGGAGCCCCGACGCCGGCGGCCCTGAAGGACGGCTGGGACGCCGTGCAGGGCGACGTCATGGCGGCCGTGAAGCCGCCCGAGGCGGGCGGTGCCCTCGACCGCCTGGCCGCCAGTGCCCGTGCGCTCGTGCGGGTGCGGCGGGTCGGAGCGGTGCAGGGCGACGACCCTGTGGCGATCGTTTCGCAGGTCGACGCCGCGCTCGCGGCCGGCGACGTCGCGACCGCTCTCGCGGCCTGGGACAGGCTGCCCGATACCGGCAAGGACCCGTCGCGTGACTGGGCGTCCTCGGCGCGCGGTGAGGTGGATGCCGCCGCCGCGGCGCGGTCTCTCGTCGGGCGCGCCATCGCGACGCTCGGCAGGGTCAAGAGCTGACCGGCCGGCGAAGCGGGCGATCGCCGCCTGGCCCTTGGTGACACGGGCCGACCGGCTGCGAGCCGGCCCGCTCCGACGAAAGTCAGAACCCCGCGCACCCTGCCGTGGTGCCGACGGGGACGCAATCCGATGAAAGTGGGCCATCCATGATACGCGTGCTGATCTATTTCGCCGTCGTGGTCGTTCTGGCGCTCGGCGTGGTCTGGATGGCCGACCACCCCGGGACCGTGCTGGTCACGTTCGGCGGCCGGGAATATCAGGGTTCGACCTTGGTCGGGTCCCTCGTCCTGTTGGTCTCCGCCGCCGTGCTGGCGTTCGCCTGGGGGGTGATCCGCTTCGTGTTCCGCATCCCCTCGCTGCTGTCTGGGGGGTCACGGTCCCGACGGCGCCAGCGCGGTTTCTCGGCGCTGTCGCGCGGCATGGTGGCGATCGGCTCTGGAGATCAAGCCTCGGCCGAACGCTATTCGTCGGAGGCCAGCCGCTGTCTCAAGCGCGAGCCGATGGTATTGCTCTTGAAGGCGCAGACCGCCCAGGCGGCGGGCGATCAGGACGCGGCGGAGCGGGCCTTCGCCGAAATGCTCGACCATCCCGAGACACGCGCCCTCGGGTTGCGCGGGCTCCATATCGAAGCCCAACGCCGCAACGACCCCGAGGCTGCCTACGCCTATGCCGAAGAGGCACAGAAGTTCGCTACCCTGCCCTGGGCCGGGCAGGCCGTGCTGGAACATCGGGCGCAGCGGGGCGACTGGGCCGGCGCCCTCACCGCCGTGGAGCGCAATGCAGGCGGACGCCTGATCGATCGCGCCACGGCCGACCGCCAGCGCGCCGTGCTCAAGACCGCTCTGGCGCGCGAGATCACCGAACGCGATCCCGACGAAGCCTTGAGCCTGCTGCGCGACGCCCTCAAGGTCGCGCCCACGCTGGTGCCGGCCGCGGCGCTCGCGGGAAAGCTGCTCACCCGCAAGGGCGACATCCGCCGCGCCTCAAAGCTCCTTGAGACCGCCTATGCGGCGACTCCGCATCCCGACCTCGCCGACGCCTACGTCGGGGTCCGGACCGGCGATGCGGCCGCCGACAGGCTGGCCCGGGCCGAGGCGCTGGCCAATTTGGCGCCACATCATCCGGAAAGCCTGATGGCGGTGGCCCATGCTGCCCTGGAAGCGCGGGAGTTCGCCCGGGCGCGCGACGTGTTGACGCCTCTGGCCGACGGACAGGACGGGTCCCGTCCCACCGTCAGGGTCTGCCGGCTCATGGCCGAGATCGAGGAAGCCGAACATGGTGAGACCGGCACATTGTTCGAGTGGCTGCAACGGGCCGCGCGGGCTCCGCGCGACCCGGCCTGGGTGGCGGACGGGGTCGTGTCCGATGATTGGGCGCCTGTGTCGCCCGTCACGGGC
>JAABUT010001102.1_pt1 | contig 33492 bp, 27 predicted proteins | sample 5559281 | NCBI WGS metagenome assembly JAABUT01 (sample SAMN10711880, study PRJNA513359) | rock metagenome | isolation source: Antarctica rocks | place: Antarctica: Victoria Land, Ricker Hills nord | collected 2016-01-04 | reverse complement strand
ACCAGGCCACCGGGATCCTGATCGCCCAGCTCGACGTAGACGCCCCTGAGGCGTTAGCGAGGTTACGGGCCCATGCGGTCGCCACCGGGGCGACCGCCAGCGAGGTCGCCCGGGAGATCCTCGATCAAGGCCTGGAACTCGAGCGGGACGACCAGCACGGCACGGAAGGGACGCGCCGATGACGGGCAGCAAGAGGGGGACAGGCGGGATGCGTCCGATGTCCACGCCGCGACCCTAGGCGCGGCGGGCTGAGAGCGCGCTGACATGCCGCCTTCCACCTAGGCCTCTGCATCCGACGCCCCGACATCCTGGTGAGACGGGTCCCCGCCGACCCGGCCCGGGCCTGGGGTGTTCAGGTCGTCGATGAGACGCTGCCGGCTGAGGAGATGGGGCGGCATCGAGATTCTGCCGTCCTGGTCGGGAGACAGGGGCAGAACGCGATGAGGTGTCAACCTGGGTGGCGGTGCAGGGGCGTTGACGAAGACGGCGCCGACCTTCCCGGACCACAGATACTGGTCTTCGACGTAAACTGGCTCTTCGCCGTTGAGTGGGGGTGAGCGCGGCGCGCCGAGTGGCTGGATGAGGCTGGGGGTGGGTCGAGGGCCCCGAGGATCAGAGGACTTCTACCTCTTCTGACCTCAAGGACCTCCCCCAGAGGGGGCACCCCCAGACGTTGCGTGAGCCTACGTTGTGCTGCCGTGCATCTGGTGGCTGCTGACCGGTGTGACTTGTTGGTGGGCTTGGATGGCCTGCATGTGACCGCGGTGGAGCGTGATGACGGTGGTGGGTTGACGATCGCGGTGGAGTCGGCGGTGGCGTCGATGGGGTGCCGGCCGTGCGGGGTCGTGGCCCATGCTCACGGCCGGGTCGAGGTGCGGCTGGTTGACGCGCCGGCGATGGGCCGGCCGGTGCGGATCCGCTGGCGGAAGCGGCGCTGGGTGTGCTCTGAGCCGGCCTGCCCGGTCCGCTCGTTCGTCGAGCAGGACGAGCAGGTCGCGGCGCCGAGAGCGAAGCTGACGGTGCGGGCGTGCCGGTGGGCGATCGAGCAGATCCGCCGCGAGCACGCCTCGGTCAACGGGGTCCGACGGCAGCTGGGTACCGGCTGGCGGACGGTGTGGGAGTCGATCAAGCCCCTGCTGGAAGCGGCCCGACCAAAATGCTTCACGGTTCGACGGTGTGGCCATCCTGGGGGTGGATTGGGGGTCCCCCGCTTGCGGGGGAGCACGTGTGGCATCACGTGTCGACCAAGCCGGTCGAGGCCGGCGGCCGGGGCCCGAAGGAGCTGACCGGGATGGTCGACCTGACCCGAGACGCCAACGGCCACACCAGAGCTCGGCTGCTTGACCTGGTCCCCGGCCGGTCCGGCGAGACGTACCGTGGCTGGCTGCGACAGCGGGGGCAGGCGTTCAAGGCCGGCGTTGAGATCGCCACCTTGGACCCGTTCCACGGGTACAAGAACGCCATCCGTCGTCACAAAAGACCAGCTGTCACCGGCATCTGCCGCTCTGCCACCGGACCGCCGCAAGTTGCCTGGGAGATCATCGGTGGATCGAGGTTAAGCGGGGCGGCCAGCGCGCTGTCGATCTGGTGGTCCCATCTAGAAGCGAAATCGCGACCACTGCTTCGGGGCCGAGGTCGCGAACGTGCTCTCTGCTGGTGTGAGGACACTGGCGCAAGACACGGCACGGTGCGGGGCATCACCAACTCTCCCGGGCTGGGTGGGAACCCAGCTGACGCGCCCTCATCCGGCGTGCTGGAAGTCAAACTCTCGGTGCGGAACGTCCAGAGGCAGGGCAGCCGCATGGTGTGGCGGTGGGCACGTAGTACGGGACCTTCGTCGGGCCAGCCTCGGTGGTTTACGGCTAAAAATCTGGGTCGACGGTCCCCTTGACGCGTTCGAACTGCTCGGGCTCCTGCGAGGTGGATTAGATGGCCGTGCGGTCGGCATGGGAAACCATCCGAGCGAAGTCGAGATCCAAGATGGGCCCCACCGGGTCCGCCGTAGCTGGCCCCGCGATGGCTTCAAGGCACCGGCGGGCAACGTTGAGCAGGTACCGGTGCTCAACGCTGCCCCCGCTGACAACTTTCCGCTACGGCGTCGGGTTCGAGGCAGCCGCCCAAGCTGTGGACTGAATCCGCGAGCGTGGCGAGCAAGTCGGCGGCGCCCCCGCCTGATGGCGGTGGCGGTGGGCGCAGCCCTGCAGGTGATGACCGCGTTGATGGACCTGGACGTAGCGGCGATGGTCGGGCCGCGTGGGCGGCACGACCGTGAGCGGTCGCGGTGCGCCATGGCCGCGAGGCGGGGTCTTGACGGTGCAGGCTCTGGCGGTCGAATGTCCGCATCTTCCCGACCGGCCCTCAAGGTTGGCGTCGGATGGGTCGCGTTCCTGGTCCGCGGCATCCAATGGGTGGGTAGGGACTCGGCGGCAGCGGCGTACAGTCGATGGACGAGGACTTCTCGAGCCCGACATCAGCGTCGCCGCCGGCCCCCGTGCTCACGTAATCGGGTGGTCCGCATGACCGTCTCAGCCCTTCTTATTGCCGTCGTTATCCTTCTCGCCGTTGCTCTGGTGGCGGCGGTGACGACTTTCCGTGTGGTCCAGCAGTACGAACAGGGCGTCGTATTCCGGCTCGGCAGGGTCCAAGACCCACCGCGCGGTCCGGGCTTGACCCTGCTGGTGCCTCTCGTCGACCGAATGCTCAAGGTCAACCGTCAGGTCATGACCCTGTCCGTGCCCGCCCAGGACTGCATCACCGGCGACAACGTCTCGGTGCGGGTCGATGCCGTCGTCTACTTCCGGGTCGTCGACGCCGTCAAGGCCGCGGTCAACGTCCAGAACTACCAGTTCGCCATCTCGCAGCTGGCCCAGACCTCCCTGCGCTCGGTCATCGGCAAGGCCGACCTCGACGACCTGCTCTCCAACCGCGAGAAGCTTGGCACCGAGCTGACCGAAATCATCGACGCGCCGTCCGAGGTCCCCTGGGGTGTCAAGGTCGAGCGCGTGGAGGTCAAGGACGTGACCCTGCCGGAGTCGATGAAGCGCTCGATGTCCCGGCAGGCCGAGGCCGAGCGGGAGCGCCGCGCCCGGGTCATCTCCGCCGACGGTGAGTACCAGGCGTCCAAGAAGCTCGCGCAGGCGGCCGCGACCATGTCGGCCGACCCGGCGGCCCTGCAGCTGCGGCTGCTTCAAACCGTTGCCGAGGTGGCCGCCGAGAAGAACAGCACGCTCGTCATGCCGTTCCCGGTCGAGCTCCTGCGGTTCCTTGAACGCGCCACCGACCACGGCGTGCACGACCTGCAGCCCGGCCTCCCGCACGCGCCCGATCCGCAGCTTGCCGACGCGCCCGCCGCCACCAACGGACACGCAGTGGCCACACCGCAGGCCTGAGCCCACCTGAGCGCGGGCCAACGCCGCCGGTGGGCCGACCCGCCGCCGCCCCGACCAGCTTCGAGACGCAATTCGCCGCCGCGCGTTCAACCCCGCGACCCCAATAATGCTGAGGCACACATCTGGCCCTCAGTCCGACCGCGGTGCGTGCGGACGCGCTCCCGCACCGGGCGATGCTGTTCCTCCCCCTGGGTGGCCCTAGCTTCTCAACAGTCGGGCTGACAAGCTCGCCTCGTGCCGGCCAGCTACCCGCGCACTGCTGTGCGAAGTCGAGCTGCGACGTCTGAAACCGCTCGCTCGGGAGGTGGAAGTCGATGCAGTGTCCGCTGCCGGGCTGAAGGGCGGTGTCGACTGACTCCGATGCGCCGAATCCGCTACGGAAATCGTCGATCTCGTCCTGGTTCGTGACCCAGAGTGCGTCGAACTCTCCCTGGCGGTGGTGGACGGGAACCGTGACCCTCCCGCAGACGTTCGCACGGCGTTCAAGCCACCCGCCGGTGATGTCGAGGAGCTCCGCCTTCGGCACGGGTGTGTTGGAGGGGTGGCTGGCGGCGGGCATGTCGTCCGCGTAGGTGCCGACCGGTCCGAACATCACCTGGTCCTTCATCGGGACGGGCAGGTCGATCATGGGGATCGGCGGGAGCGCCTCCCAAGCTCCGCGAGACTCCTGCGGCACGCGGACGAGACATCCGGACAGGGCGAGGCCGACGAGCGGCCAGGAGGGTTGCGCGGCGGCGATGGCGGTGGCGACCGCGCCGCCGATCGAGTGGCCGAGGAGTACAACGCCAGGCGCCTGACCGCCGTGGTCAGCCCAGATGGACCCGATGGCTTCGGTGAGCGCGTCGGCGTTGGCGAGGATGATCGAGTCGTCCGTCTCGAGGGGAGTGGAACCGCCGTAACTGGGGCGGTCGAGCGCGATCACCGGTATGCCTCGGCTCGCCGCGCGGTCGAGCAGCGAGTAGCCGGGGATGTCGAAGTACATCGATGAGTAGGTGCCGCCGTGGAGGGCGACGATCAGTGGCGCGCCGGGACTCGCTACGAAGCCGTCGGCGGTGTTGGTGCGGCCGGTGTAGGTGCGGTCGCCGTGGGTGTGCGTGGAGGTGGACATCGTCGTCCCTTTCGTGTGGGTGGTCGGTTCAGTCGGAGGTGAAGGCCTGGCGCACGGCTGCGGCCGAGGCGAGTGCTGCGGGCTGGTCGCGATGTTCGGCCCGCAGGGTGAGGATCGCGGCGCCCCTCAGTTCCGCCGGGAGGTTCGCGGGTCGCGCGACGAGCAGGAAGTGCAGGTGGGCGTAGTTCTCCCCAAAGCTGAGGAAGTAGACGGTAGGTACGCCGGTGGCCGCCTGGATCGCTCGGGTAACACGTTGGGAGACCACGCCGAATCCGGTCGCCTCGAGTGGGTGAGTGCGTCCCAGCCCTCGGCATGCCGCCGGACGCGGAGGATGTACCAGCCCGGGACGTCGTAGCCCTCGGCGACTTCGCAGGCCCAGCCGGCGTCTCGGTACACGACAGCGTCGGCGGGCGCTGACTCGAGGTCACAAGGCAGGCACGCGCTCATCGGGCGGCTCCCGCCGGCTGAAGTATCTCGTTGAGGAACGCCTCGACGGTCCGCGCGGGACGCTGCGTGACCTGCTCGACCGTGTCGGTCACGAACTCCGACTCGCCGGCGCGGAACAGGTCGTACATCTCGGCGAAGTGGTCGGCTTCCCAGTCCGCGGTTCCCCGCGCGATCAGGCCGGCTCGGATCTCCGTCGGGGTGACGTCCACGACCCGGGTGGGGGTGCCCAGCGTGTCACTCGCCCAGGTGGCGACCTCGGCATATGTGACGGCCCGAGGTCCGGTCAACGAGAGGGTCTGACCGTCCCAGCGATGGTCGGTGAGGACAGCGGCGGCGACGGCACCGACGTCGCGAGCGTCGATGAGACTGATCCCCGCCTCGCCGATGGGATTCGTCACCGCGCCGGTCGCGTGTAGGGCCGGGAGCATGAGCCGTTCGATGAGGACCTGCATGAACGAGTTGGCGCGAAGGATGACGTAAGGCTGGCCGCTCTCCACGAGGACCCGCTCGACCTCCCAGTGCTGCCGACAGGCGTGCGGTCCGTCGGGCGTGATGGCTGAGCTCGTCCCGGACAGCTTGACGATGCGGACGTCGCGCCGTCGCAGGGCACGAATGACACCGAGCTGCAGGTCGGCCAATGCGAAGCTGTGGGGTGACAGCAGGAAGATCGAGTCCATTCCCTCAGCGGCGTCCTCGACCACGCCAGGCGCGGTGACATCGCCGGACACGACGTCGGCGGTGTCGCCGAAGAGCTCTCGCGCACGGTCGCCGTCACGGACGAGTACGCGGGGCCGCTCGCCGGTGGCGACGAGCTCGGTGACGACGTGCGGTCCGACGTTGCCGGTCGCCCCGAGAATGAGTGCTGGCATGCGTGTTCCTCTTCAGTCTCGGGTGGGTGTGATGGAGTTGGCGTGCCCGGAGAGGGTGGTGACCAGGTCGGGGCCTGGGTGCTCACCGGTCCCGACAGCGGCCACGATGTGGTCCGGGCGGACGATGACCCAGTCGGCCCCGAGCCCGGCCATGACGTCGGAAGTGACCCGATGGACGTCGAGGGGCATGTGCTGGTCGACCGCTGCCGCGCGCAGGGGATCGACGTGGGTGTCCGGTCCGGCGAGCACGACGTGGTCGAGGCGTACGAGGTCGAGGGTCGACCGGTCGGGTTCGAGCCAGACGTGGGGGAGCCGGCGACCCGGGACGGCGGTCGACGACCAGGGGCCGGCCTGGTCGGTCATCGCGGCCGGGATGATCGGTGAGTTGTCGTATCGGTGGCCGAGGACGAGGTCGAGGCTGAAGAACTCTGAGGACTTGGTGTCCTGGATGCGGGCGGCCGCTCGTGCCCGCGACGTCTGACCACGCGCCCCGGGGTCGGTCAGGTCGTCGCCGAGAAGCTCGGGGGAGAGGGTCGACATGTTGGCGACGGCCTCGACGATGACCCGGCGGTGCAGCGGAACCCGCTCGGCCGGGTAGGAGTTCAGCACGCCAGGCCCCGCCCAGCCGTCGAGGGTCGCGGCGAGCTTCCATCCCAGGTCGACGGAGTCGCCGATGCCGGTGTTGAGGCCGTGACCGCCGAAGGGCGGGTTCAGATGCGCCGCATCCCCGACGAGGAAGACCCGTCCGGTGCGGCACCGGTCGACCAGCTCCATCCGCGCCACCCAGGGGTCGGTGCTCACGATGTCGACGGGCAGGTCCCGCCCGACGGCACCGGTGACCAGGCGGCGCGGGTCGAGGTCGGGGGAGGTTCCGTCGACGCCGAAGGCGATGAGCCACCACAGCCCATTCCGGTCGACCGGTCCGAGCATCCCCGGGGTCTCGTCGTTGATGACCCACGTCTGCACGGCTGGTGGGCGTGGCACCAGGGATGCGAGGTCGTCGCACCGGAAGACGACACCGGTGTTCGGCCGCAGTGCTTGCTCGCCGACGTATGCGGCGCCGATGCTCTCGCGCACCACGCTGCGAGCGCCGTCGGCCCCGACGACGTAGTCGGCGACGACGTCCTGCACGTGGCCGTCCGGGTCGAGGACGGACACCGAGACGCTGTCGGCCTCAGGACGGAGGTCGGTCACCCGCGATCCCAGGCGCAGCTCGACGGGAGCCAGCTCGAGGGCCACCGCACGGAGGACTTCCTCGGTGATGTACTGGGCAGCTGCTGGCCCAGCTCGGGGGACACCCCCATGTCCTGCAGGCCTAGGACACCGTGGAACCGGGTGATCTCGGTCCCGAGCAGGGTGGTGCAGAACGACACATCCTGGGACCACGACGGCGGGAGGGGGGCGGCGGCGCGGACCCGGTCCGCAATACCCCATCGTCGGAAGTGTTCCAACGTACGGGTGTTCAACGTCTTGCCCCTCGGCCGCAGCCGCGTGGGCTGTTCCCGTGGCTCGATGACGAGGCACGGTATGCCGCGCAGCCCCAGCTCCACGGCCAGCGCGAGCCCGACCGGCCCACCGCCGCAGACCAGGACCGGCACCCTCCGGTGGTTCTCGGTCCGGGTCATGCCGCCACCCCCCGTTGCCGGAAGTGGCTCATGACGATGCGGTGGTCCATGCGGTGGGAGCCTCCTAGCGGCTGAGAAGGGTGAGGGCGGCGTCGGTGATGCTGTCGGTGTCGATGCCGTGCAACCGGTGGGCATCGTCGAGGCTGGAGGACTGGCCGAACTCGGTGACCCCAAGGCAGCGGATCCGGTCGCCCCGGGCGGCGCCGAGGAAGGCGAGCGTGTGGGGGTGACCGTCGAGGACAGTCACCAGTGGCACCCGGTGCTCCAGCGGCAGAAGCTCGTCGAGTATTCCGCCGCCCACGCCCCCAACCCGGGTGCCACGTTGCTGGAACGATCGAAAGACCAGATCCGGACTGGTCAGGCAGATGACCCCCGCGTGAACTCCTTGTATCTCGAGAGAGTTCGCGGCTCTGATGACCTCGGGCATGATCGTGCCGACGCCGACGAGCGTGATGTCTTCCTCGGCCACGGCGTGGTCGACCGGAAGCCGGTAGCCGCCCGCGATCGCCTGTCGCCGACGCCGCTCACGCAGAGCCGGGTCATCCGGCAGCTGAGCGAGGTCAGGATCGATGGGCCGCGTCGAGAGGCGGAAGTAGGCCGAGGTGCCGCCCTTCACCCCGACCTGCGCCATCGCGTGCAGGAGGCACCACTCCAGGTCCGGGGCGAAGGCCGGCTCCCATGCGACGCATCCCGGCTGCTCGAGCCCGATCGAGGGCGTGGTGATCGATTGATGAGCTCCGCCTTCGGGCGCAAGGGTCACCCCTGACGGGGTGCCGACGAGGATCGACTGTCCGCCGGCATACATTCCGTAGGACCACGGCTCCAGCGCGCGTGAGACGAAGGGGTCGTACAGCGTCGCGACCGGGATCAGCCGCTCTCCCCATCGTGACCAGGTGGCGCCGAGCTCTCCGAGCAGGGAGACAAGATTGACCTCGGCGATTCCCAGCTCGATGTGCTGACCGTTGGTCACTTCGTGCCAGCGCAACACCCGCTGGGTGTCGTCGGCGAACCAGTCGCGGCGGTCGGAGACCGACCAGACCCCGGTCTTGTTGATCCAACCGCCGAGGTTGGTCGACGACGCCACGTCCGGGGAGCAGGTGACCACGCGCGCTGCCGTGTCAGGGGCGTCGCGAGGAAGGTCGGCCAGCAGCCGTCCGAGGGCGGCCTGCGTCGAGATCGGCTTGCGGTGGGCGTGGCCCAGCGAAGTGGGAACGTCCAGCGGTGTCGTATGGGTGACGGGCTCACGCCGCAGCGCGGCGCGGCGCTGCTCACAGAGCCGGCTGGCGGTGCTGTCCGCCGGGAACCGCTGCCACGGGGTGCTGCGGTCCACACCGGAGTCGGCCGCCAGGACGTCCATCTGTTTGCCAGTGAGCAGGGCCGAGTGGTTGTTCGGATGGCCTTCGGTCGGCAGTCCGCGGCCCTTGACCGTGTAGGCGAACACCACGGTCGGGCGGTCGGCCGCGACCGTGGTGAAGGTGGCGACGAGCAGACCGAGGTCGTGCCCACCGAGGTCGCGGACCGCCGCCGCCAGCTCGGCGGGGGGCATCCCGGTCACGAGGTCCCGCAGCGCAGTGGCTGCCGGCCCGCCGTCGGAGTCCGTCACGATCCGCTCGGCGAGGTGGGCGGAGTCGACCCGCAGCATCCGCTGGTACTCCTCGTTGGGCATGCCCTCCAACCGTCTCCGAAGCAGCTCGCCACCGGGCCTGGTGAAGATGTCGGAAATGATCCGGCCCCACTTGAGCACGACGACCTGCCACCCCGCCGCAGCGAACATCCCTTGAAGCTTGGCGATCTGGATGTCGGGCACCACGCGGTCCAGCGACTGTCGGTTGAGGTCGACCACCCAGAGCAGCTCGCCCAGCCGAGCGACCTGCGGGTCCATCACGGTCTCCCAGATCGCGCCTTCGTCCAGCTCGGCGTCCCCCAGGAGGCTGACGAAGCGACCCGCCGGGGGTGTCGTCGGGAACTGCGACGCGGCGTACCGATGGGCCATCGCTGCCCACACGGCGGCGGTGGCTCCGATCCCGACCGACCCGGTCGAGAAGTCGACCGTGTCGGGGTCCTTGAGCCGTGAGGGGTAGGACTGCAGGCCGCCCTTGGCCCGCAAGGTGGGGAGGAACCGACCGTCCAGGTCGCCGAGAAGGTAGTTGATGGCGTGCAGCACCGGTGAGGCGTGGGGTTTCACCGAGACGCGGTCCTGGCTGGTCAGCTCGGCGAACCACAGCGCCACCATGATGTCCACCATCGAGGCGCTCGACGCCTGGTGACCTCCGACCTTGACGCCGGAGTCGTTGGGCCGGCCCGCGTTCGCCGCGTCCACGATCGACGCGGACAACCACAGCACACGCCGCGCGATCTCGCGCAATGTCTCCTCGTCGGCGGGTGCGCTGAAGGCGTGCTGGTGCCCCGGCTCGGAAGGTGCCATCGTCAGCGATGCGGGCCGGTGTCAGGCGCCGTGAAGGTGGTGGTCATCTCGCCGATGACCTCGGCGTGCGTGACCAGCTGGTCGCCTGGCTGGAGGACCACCCGCGGGTCCCGGGTCCATCCGATCCCCGCCGGCGTGCCGGTGAAGATCAAGTCCCCTGGGAGCAGGGGCACGACGGCCGACAGCTGCTCCACGAGCTGCGGAATGGTGAACACCATGTCCCGGCTGGAGCCCTTCTGCATGGTCCGGCCGTTGAGGGTGCAGCCGATGCCGATGTCCTCGAGGTCAGGGAACTCATCGGGTGTCACGAGCACCGGGCCGATCGGAGCGAAGCCCGGATAGGACTTGCCCAGCGAGAACTGGGGGGTAGGACCGCGCCACTGCACCTGCCGCTCGGACAGGTCCTGACCGAGGGTTAGGCCGGCGATGTGCCCCCACGCGTCATCACGGCTGATGCGGCGCCCTCCACGCCCCATGACCACAACCAGCTCCGCCTCGAAGTCGACGGCGTCGGAGGGGAGCTCGACCTCAGCGAACGGACCCGTGACGGAGGCGGGAAACTTCGCGAAAACCACGGCATGCTGCGTCGGGAGCTCGAGATTCGCCTCGGCCGCGTGGTCGCGGTAGTTGAGGCCGATGCCGAAGATCTGCCGGGGTGCCGGGACCGGCGGCCCGAGGTTCGAGGCCTCATAGAGTTGGGCCGTGGCGGCCGCGAGTGTTTCCTCGCTTGCGGCGTACCAGCGCTGCAGCTCGTCCCAGCGCTCAAAAGCCTGCTGTGGGTCCGGAGAGAATCTGCCTTCAGTCACGGTCTCGACATCCAGCGCACCCTCGGAGCGAACGATGCACAGACGCATTCCGATGGTCGCGAGTCTCATCGTGAACCTCCATGGTTCAAGGGGCCGAGGGCACCCACACGCTAGCATGATATGTGATAACACCGGCCGGGTTGCCGATAACATCGGCGGGCCGCCGCCACGAGGGAGCACACCGATGAGCGTCACCACGAACACGCCCCGTTCGGTGCGGGCCATCGAGCAGCATTCGGTGTCAGACCAGGTCACTGCTGAGTTGCGCCGCTCGATCGTCTCGGGTGATCTCGCCCCGGAGCAGAGCCTTTCGCTGCGCAAGCTCGCCGAGCAGCTGAGGGTGAGCTTCATCCCCGTCCGTGATGCTCTGCGCGTGCTCGAATCCGAAGGCTTGGTCGTCAACCCTCCCGGACGCAGCGCCACCGTCGCCCCTCTGGACCTCGACGAGCTGCACGCCATCTACCGCAGCCGCCGCCTGCTCGAACCAGACCTCGCCCGTCGCGCCGTGAGCGGACTCTCCGACGAGCGACTCGACCAGCTCTACGAGGTCGCCTCCGAGCTCGGGGACGCCAACCGCAGCATGGACGACATCTACGACGACCACCGGGCGTTCCACCTCGCCCTCATCGCACCCGCGGTGACCGCATGGGACGAACGGATCCTCAACCTGCTGTGGCGAGCCGGTGAGCGGTACATCAGGATTGGCTTCGGGCTTCTGGACCCCGATCCCCACGAACACGACCGCCGGCGTGAAGCCCACCAACTACTCGTCGACGAATTCCGCCAGCGCGACCCCGACCTAGCAGCCGAGGCACTGGACAAGCACCTGTCCCACAACGAGGAACTCGCGCGAGACGCGCTCTCCCACTGGGATGCCCGTATGCAGGCCGCAACATGACGCTCTTCGACCCGCCGATCGGCGCGACCTTTCACAGCAGCAGCCAGACGTCAATCTTGGACGCGGACGGTACAACATCAACAGGCCGGGATCGTGACCGAGCTTGGCCAGACGAGGACACCTAGGCGTCACCTAGACCGCGACCCCGCTAGCACCCACCACCACTCGCCAACCGGCGGACGACAGCCCAACCGCCGCGGTCGAAGGAAGCGCGCGATGACACGACAGCACATGGCCACCAGCACGGCACAGGCTCTAGGCCGCCTGCCGCAGCGTCCGGGGTCGGCCGTCGGCGGTGGACCGACCGAATAAGCCGTCCTTTCTACCTGAGACGGGTGAGGTGGCTGGACGCATACGTGGGTCCGTGGTCCAGAAGCCCGCGGCCTCGGGGCGTTGGTATGTCCTCCTGGAGCTTGACCGCAATCCTGGAACCGGCGCTCGGTGGCGCACATGGCACTCCGGCTTCGCATCGACACCGGAAGCACATCGAGGACCCGCGCGACTGCGGTAGACCTCTGCCAGCACAACGGACGCTTGCAAAGGCCGGTAAACCTCGTGACCTGCGGTTTGTGGTGGGCCCCGTGGGACTCGAACCCACAACCTACGGATTAAAAGTCCGCAGCTCTAACCATTGAGCTAGAGGCCCCGGCGCGGTCGCACCTCGGGTGAGGGTACCGAAGGGCCGGGACCTACGAACCGCGGGTGGAGGTGCAGCCGCTGCCCGAGCCGCTGCGTACGCCAAGGGCCTGGCCGAATCCGGACGCGCCCCGTGTCGTTCCCGCCCCAGGCGACGCCGGCCGGGCCTGGGTCGTGGTCGACGCGTCGTACGCGTCGGCGAGGTGGACGCCCAGGCCACCGACGGCCACCGTTGAGGCGAGCAGGACGCCCCGTCCAGCGGCGGGGTGGTGACGGCACTCGGTTCGGGCGTCGGGTGGTCATCGGTGCTTCTGGAGGCTGGCGGTTGAGACCTGAACAACCCAGATGATGCCCCCCTCACCTCGCCGAACGCTGTGGGTCCGTTGTGGGCCCCGCATGGGTGTCGGAGCGACTCCACCCTGGACGGTGCACGACTAGCGTGGTGGCGGTGGCGCGGATGAACCGGGTGGCGCCGACCGGCGAGATCATCGCGATCCCGATGCGCGGCAGCTGGCTGGGCAACCGCGGGATCCTCCACGACGATGCGTCGGCCGCGGCCGGCCGGGTGGTGCGTCACCACGCGAGCACCCTGTGGATCACCTGCACCCTGGTGTTCCGTGACTGGCGTGCTCCGCAGTGGGAGCCCCATCACTACACCGTGCTCTTCTTCCACGACGAGGCCGTCACCCTCGCCGCCGGGCATCGACCGTGCGCCCTGTGCCGGCGGCCGGCATACGACGCATACCGTTCGGCGGTGGCCCGGCACGACCAGGCAGAACCGTTGTTGGCCAAAGAGATCGACGCACGGCTGCATCTCGAGCGACTCGTCCCTCGCAGCCGGACCCACCGACGGCACTCGATGCCATGGAGCGACGTGCCCCACGGGGCCTTCGTGATCGCCGACGAGGTCCCTCACCTGGTCGGGGGTGACCTGCTGGTGCCGTGGACCACCTCGGGCTACGGGCCGGCGGTGCCGCGCCCCCGGCAGGGCGAGGCGACCGTGCTGACCCCGCCCACCACCATCGCGGCCCTGCTGGAGGGGTACGAGCCGCAGGTCGACGCCTCGGCCCGGCTCTGAAGGACGTCAGGGTCGGATCAGGGTCGGGTCAGGGACGATCCGCACTGTGCCGCCGGCCGGCGGTCCGCACGATGGAGACATGACAACGACACCCGCTTCCGCTCCTACTCCGGCTCTGGACCGGTTTTTCGCGACGCTGCGTCGCAGCTCCGTCACCCGGTCGTCGGACCGGGTCATCGCGGGGGTCGCCGCAGGCGTCGCCGGCCGGCTCGGCGTCTCTCGCGCCATCGTTCGCGTGGCCATCGTCGGCCTGGCGATCTTCGGCCCCGGGGTCCTGCTCTACCTCCTCGCCTGGCTGATGCTGCCCGACGCGCAGGGGCAGATTCGCCTCGAGCGCGCGGTCCGCGGCGGCGAGGGCGGCTCGATCCTGCTGCTCGTCGTCGGCGGCCTCGCACTGCTGGGAGCGCTGTTCGGCGACGAGGTCGGCCGGGGTCCGGGGATGCACGGGCACGGCGGGCCATGGCCGCTGCTCATCGTGGCCGGCATCGCGCTCCTCGGCTGGAAGAAGGGCTGGTGGCAGCGCCACAACGGTCGCGGCGGGCACGGTGGTCGCGGCGCCAGCAACTACCACCAGCAGCCCAGCCCCACGGCGGCCACTTCTCCGACCATGGCTACTACGACGCCCCCGGCCACCCCGGCCACCCCGGCCACCCCGGGCGGCCCCCAGGACGCGCCCCGCGCCTGACGCATACCCCAGCCGGCACGGCAGCAGATCGGTGCAGGTTCGCACCCCCTCGAGGGGGTGCGAACCTGCACTCGTCGCGGTCAACCCTTCCGAGAGCTCAGGACCCGTGCGCGGACGGCGTCCAGCCCACCTGTACGAGGTGGTAACCGTCGCGCGTCAGCATCCGGGCCCGCCCCGGGACCGACGGCACCGCCCGCAGCTGCCCGATGAGGGCCCCCTCGCTCGGGTCGCCGCTGAGCAGCATCCCGGGCTGGGCCAGGTCGCGCAGGGCGGTGACGAGGTTGTCGTAGAGCCGGCCGGCGCCACCGGTGCGGCGGGCCACGGCGACGTGCAGGCCGACGTCGACGGCCTGGGCGAGCAAGGGGACGAGGGGTTCGAGGGGGTTGCCCTGGCTGGTCGCGACCAGCTCGTAGTCGTCGATGACGACGAACGCCTCCCGGCCCTCCCACCACGTGCGGTTGCGCAGCTGATCGGGGGTGACGTCCGCGCCCGGCAGCCGGCTGCGCAGGAACTCGGCCAGCCCGCCGGCCAGGTCGGCGGCGGTGTCGGCGTTGGTCGCGTAGTCGGCGACCCACTCGTCGGGGAACTCTCCGAGGTTGGCGCGGCGGTAGTCGACGATGAACAGCTGGGCGGTCTCGGGCGTATGCAGCCGGGTGACCTCCGACATGTAGGTGCGCAGCAGCGCGGACTTGCCCGACTGGCCGTTGCCGAAGACGAGCAGGTGTGGGTCGCGCAGGACGTCGATGCCGACGGGGGCGAGCGCGCGCTCGTTGATGCCGAGCAGCAAGGTCTTCGACTCGGGCGCCAGGCGGCGGACCTCCTCGAGCGAGATCGTCGTCGGCAGCAGGCGCAGCTTGGGGCCGGCCGGACCCGGCCAGGCGTCGGCGACAGAGCGGACGAGCTTCTGGACGCCGCTGCCCAGCGAGCCAGGGTTGTTGTCGCCGTCGACCCGGGGCAGCGCCCCGAGGAAGTGGTACTTCGCCGACATGATGCCGCGCCCTGGGCGGTCGGCGGGAATGTTGGCGGCCAGCTTGCGGTCGATCTCGGAGTCCATGGCGTCGCCGAGCCGGAGCTCGAAGCGGGTGCCGAGAATGTCACGCACCCCCGTGCGGTAGTCCATCCACCGCGTCGCGCTGGTGACCAGGTGGACGCCGAAGGTCAGGCTGCGCTGCGCCAGCGTCTGCAGCTCGGCTTCGAGCTCGTCGAAGTCGGAGCGGACGGTGCTCCAGCCGTCGACGACGAGGAACACGTCGCCGTAGCCGTCGTCGACCTCACCGAGGGCCCGGCGGCTGCGGTAGGTCTCGATGGTGTCGACGCCATGGGCGCGGAAGTACTGCTCGCGCTGGTCGACGATGCCCCCCACCTCGGCGGCGATGCGGGTCACGACGTCCGGCTCCGACCGGGTGCCGATGCCGGCGATGTGTGGCAGGTCGCGTAGCCCGGTGAACGTGCCGCCGCCGAAGTCGAGGACGTAGAACTGCACCTCCTGCGGCGTATGCGTGAGGGCCAGCCCGGTGACGATGGCCCGCAGCATCGTCGACTTGCCGGTGCGCGGCGACCCGACGACGGCGACGTGCCCTGCGGCCCCGGACAGGTCGGCGAGCAGGGTCGCGCGCTTCTGCTCGCGCGGCATGTCGACGGTGCCGAGCGGGAACCGCAGCGGCCCCCGGGAGCGCCACGACCGCGAGACAAGCCCGAGGTCAGGGTCGACCGCGAGGTCGGGCAGCAGCCGGTCGAAGGTGTCAGGCACGTCGAGGGGTGGCAGCCACACCTGGTGGGCCGCCGGCCCCTGGCCGGTCATCGCGCCGACGGCGATGTCGAAGACGCTGCGCCGGGCCTGGGGACGGGCGGCCGCGGCCTCGTCGGCCTCGGTCGCCTCCTGTGCCGCGGCCTCCTGCGCCTCCTGCGCCTCGCGCGTCTCGAGCGGGGACACCACCTCCCCGGGCACGAACGGGAGCGCCTCGCGGCGCGCGGCACCGGACGGTCCGGCGGCGCCGCGCGCGACCTGGCGTGGAGGGCCGCTGACGTAGGCCCCCTTGAACCGCAGCAGCGTCGACTGGTCGGGCTTGAGGAACCCGAGGCCCGGCACGGCGGGCAGCTCATACGCGTCGCCGACCCCGATGACGCTGCGGGACTCGGCGGCGGAGAAGGTACGCAGGCCGATCCGGTAGGACAGGTGGCTGTCGAGGCCCCGTAACCGCCCCTCCTCCAGCCGCTGCGAGGCGAGCAGCAGATGGATACCGAGCGACCGGCCGAGCCGCCCGATGGCGACGAACAGGTCGACGAACTCCGGCTTGGCCGAAAGCAGCTCGGAGAACTCGTCGCAGACGATGAGCAGGCTCGGCAGGGGAGCGAGGTCGGGCTTCTCGCCCGATGTGCGGTCCTTCTCGTAGTCGCGCACCGACGCGTAGTTGCCCGACGCGCGCAGCAGCTCCTGCCGCCGGGTCATCTCACCTGACAGGGCGTCCTGCATGCGGTCGACCAGGGTCAGCTCGTCGGCGAGGTTGGTGATGATGGCCGACACGTGCGGCATACCGGCCATGCCCGCGAAGGTCGCACCACCCTTGAAGTCGACGAGCACGACGTTCAGGATCTCCGGCGAGTGGGTCATCGCCAGGCCGAGCACGAGGGTGCGCAGGAGCTCGGACTTGCCGGATCCGGTGGCGCCGATGACCAGGCCATGGGGCCCCATGCCCTGTTGCGCCGACTCCTTGATGTCGAGGTTGATCGACCCGCCGTCCGCACCGACACCGATGGGGACGCGCAGCCGGTCGCGCGGCGGCCGGGGCCGCCAGGTGCGGTCGAGGTTGAGGGTGCTGACGTCGCCGATCCCGAGCAGGTCGGTCAGCTCGGTGCTCCTGCTCAGGGCGTCCTCGCGGACGGGGCCCTCGCCGGCGTAGAGCGGGGTCAGGCGCCGGGCCGCGGCCTCGGCGGCGGGGATGCTCAGCTGGTCAGCGAACCCGCGGACCGGCTCCTGGCGCGGCACGACGGCGGCGACCCGGACGCGTCCGTCCCTGGCGTCCGCACCCTCGAGGTGGAGGCGTACCCGGCTTTCGTCGCCCAGCTCGTCCCAGCGCTCGGGGATGTCGATGACCGTCATGCCCTGGACGCCGTCCTCGGTGACGACCGAGTGGCCGACCGGCACGAAGACGTTGTCGAGCACCAGGAGGACGTGGGGCGACGTCGGCGTGCGCGACGGCCCGAACCGGGGCCGCTCGGTGAGGTCGGCGGGGAGCAGCGAGACGAGCTCTTCGAGGTTGGTGCAGACCAGTCGGCGGGGTCCGGCGGCGTCGGTCTCGCGGCGGCTGTGGGCGTGGGGCAGCCACTTGACCCAGTCCCAATGGGCGAACGACGCGGGCTCGGTGAGCACCGCGACGACGAGCTCGTCGGGGGAGTGGAAGGTCGCGGCCTGCACGACAAGGGCGCGAGCCTGGGCCCGGGCGTGCTCCTCAGCACCGGTCACCTCGATCCGGGCGAACGAGCCGAGCGCGACGGCCGTCGGCAGGTCTGGGAGGGTGCGGTGGGTGGCGAGCAGCCGGTGCAGCGCGGAGGCGGAGACCGGGTCGAGCTTGTCGATGGTGTCGGACTCCGGCGGCTTGAGCTCGAGCCCCAGGCGCTGAGGGCCGCACGCATACCGGACGAGGAGCCAGTCCTCGTCGTCGGGCGAGCGCTCCCAGACACGGGTGCCCTCCTCCGCGACCGCCGCCAGCGCCGTTGGTGCCGGGTGGATCCACGTGAGGTGACGGCGCTGCTCCGCGCCGGCGCGACGCGCCAGCTCGCGGACCCCCCGCAGGTAGTTGAGGTACTCGCGGCGGTTGCTCGTGACCTGGGCGGTCTTGCCCGACCGAGCCCGCCAGATGCTCACCGCCACGAAGCCCAGGGAGGCCATCAGGAACAGCCCTGCGGCCAGGTAGCTCTGGGCCGACTGGCCACTCATGGCCACGAAGATCACCGACCCGACCGACCCGAGCATCGGCACCGCGGTCATGAGGACGTTGGACGTCGCGCCCTCGCCGGCGTAGAGGGGCGGTGGGGCCTGCAGCTCGAGCTCGCCGTAGGGCGTCGGGGGCGGCTCGATCCGCCCGTCGCGTGCCGATGCCGTGCCCGTCAGCGCCGTGCCGGTCGACGTCGCGATGCCCGCCATGCTGCCCTCCCGGCTCGGTGAACGAGGGCCAGCAGCCCAGCCGCATGATAGGCCCGCCCCGTCGAACGACGGCGGGTCGGCGCCTCCCCCCGAGTACGCTGCGACCGATCGCCGGCCGGTCGGGCGGGTCGGCAGGGACGCAGGTCAGGGGAGCGACGGGTGGCTGAGCCGGTGGCGCCGGTGGCGCCGGTGACGCCGGTGACCCGGGTGGCCGGAGCGGGGACGCGCTGGCTGTCCGTGGTCGTCGGCTCGCACCGCTACGACGTCGTCGTCGACGAGCACCTCCTCGTCTCCGAGGTCCTCGCTCTGGTGCAGCCGGACCGCGAGCTCGCGGCCCTGACCATGAGCGGTGAGACGGTGCCCCTCGACGAGACCGTCGCCCTGGCCCACCTCGAGACGGGGACGATGCTGCTCACGGCACCGGTCGAGGTGACCGTCCCGTCGCCGCGGCTGCACCCGACACCTGAGCGGGGTGCGGACGGCATCGGCCTGCCGGCGGCCGGCGGCGCCCGGTCCGCCATGCTGCCCGGGGGTGGCTCGGAGCCGGATCCCTCGGAACCGGTGTCCGGGGGAGCGCTCCCGGCCCTGGGAACGCCCGGCGGCAGCTCGAGCCGGCGACGGCTGGGGTATGTCGCGGGCTCGCCCGAGGGGAGCGGCGACGGCCCCGGCCCGGGCGGCACCGCCGGCGGGCACGGCGGGCCGTTGTCGGTCCGTCCCACCGGCCGCATGGCGGGGGCGCTGGTGACCCGGGGTCAGCGAGGCCGGCGAGGTCAGCGAGGTCAGCGCGGGTCACGAGCGCCAGGTCTCGGGGAAGCCGTCCCGATCGGAGGAGGACGGCCCGCGAGCGTCGCGCGCCCGGCGGCCACCGTGCTGGTCGCTGCCCTGCTGGCCGCCTTGGCCGTCGCCGGCTCTGTCCTCGCGTCGGCCCCGGGAGCCCGCTGGGCCCAGGCCGTCTCCCTGGCCCTGGTCGCCATCGGCCTCGTGCTGGTGCAGATCTGGTCAGGGCCGCGACTGCTGCGGCTCTGCGCCCCCCTCCTCGGCGCTGCGGGCGGGGCCGGTGCCGCGGGTGTTCTCTCCGACGGGCCGGTCGTGGTCGTGGTCGGGGGGTGCGCCGGGGCGGCCCTGGTCGCCCTGGCCGGCCGCGCGGGCACCGGACCGGACCGCTATGTCCCCCGGGTCTGGATCGCCTTCGCCGGAGGCATCGGCGCTCTCGGCCTGCTCGCCCTGCTCGCCGGGATGCCGCTGCCGGTGCTCGCCACCGTCGCGCTGGCGGCCGTGGTCCTGCTCGGCCGCGTCGTCCCTGACCTCGTCATCGACGTCGACGACGACGTGCTCATCGACATCGGCCGGTTGTCGGTGACGAGCTGGTCACCACGGGAGTCACGCCGGCCCCGCCGCCCTGGGTGGCGGATCGACGACGAGGCGGTGGGGTCCGTGGTCGCTGCGGCCAGTGTCGAGCAGGTGGCGACGCTCGTGGGCCTCGCTGCGGTCTCGACCGGAGCCAGCGCCGTCCTGTTCGTCGGGCTCGTCCGGTCTGCCGTGCCCTCGCTCGCGGTGCAGCTGCTCCTGGGCGCAGCCGGGCTCGCGCTGTCGCTCACGGCCCGGGCCTACCGGCGTCGGGGCGACCGCACCCTGCTGCGGTTCGCGGCGCTGGCGCCGGCTCTGGCGCTCGCGGTGGCCGGCCTGACCCGGCTCGGCTCCGCGGGCGGCGGCGGCATCGTGGTCGGGGCGGCCGGAGTGGTCCTCGCCCTGGCGCTGGCGTCGGTGGCCCCCGCCCTGGGCCGTGGCTACCGATCCCCTGTGGGCCAGCCGACTGGCAGACATCGCCGAGCTTCTCGCCCTGGTCGCCGTCCTGCCGTTGGCCCTCTGGGCGGCCGGTCTGGTCGAGCGGGCGATGGGCCTCTTCGCCTGAGCCGCCGTCGAGGGCCGTCGAACCCCGACCGAACTCACGTTGTTGTGGGTTTTGGGGGGTCGGCGAGGCCGAAAACGGCAATCCCGTGAGTCCGGTCGGGAGGTCAGCCGGTGCCGCATCGGCTCGCCCGCTGGGGTGGCTTCAGACGTCCTGAGTGCGGGGGGTCTGCCGCCGGCGGTGGGGGTGCTCAGCCCCCTATGAGTATGCGCACTCAAATCGCTGCGGTGGCCCGGATCTGTGCTCCGCGAGCCCTTGTCGCCGCCGGTCATCTGGGTATGGTCGACAGGCCGAACAAGGGGCGGGAACCCAGGGTTGACGACCCACCACGAGCGAGACCTGACCGGCGGGGCGGTCGCCCGGATGGCCGACCGGCCCGGGTGGGGCCAGCAAAGCAGAGATCGACCATCAGATCCCCGTCGGGGACAGCAAAGGAGTGGCTCAATGTCCACCACGCAGCAACGGCAAGGCGCTCGGAAGGCCGCGGCCGGCAAGGTCCGCACCAAGGAGGGCGAGTTCCAGCAGCAGCTGAAGACGTTGCTCGGCCAGGCGCAGGGTCTGCGGCCCGAGTACAAAGGCCCGGCGGCCGACGCGTTCTTCACGCTCGTCGGGAGCTGGCTCGAGGACGCCGAGGCGATCGTCAGCGACATGGAGAACTTCGCTGAGAAGCTCGACCGCCAGGAGACGACGGTCAACGCCCAGCAGGACCAGTCGGCAGCCAGCTTCAGCAAGGCAGCCACCCGGCTCTCCACGTCGGTCAAGTAGCCGACCACACCCGCACTCATTGTTCACAGACTGACGAGACGAAGGTAGAGACATGGGAGACCTGATCAAGGTCGGCAAGGGTTCGCTCGAGGCCATGGCGGCCGACATCAAGAGCACGCACAGCCACCTCAAGAGCGGTTTCGACGATCTCAGCGGCGAGCTGCTGCGCACGCTGCCCGAGTGGGGCGAGGGCACCGAGTCGAGGGCGTCCTACGACGCGTTCAAGAAGAAGGTCGACACCCTCTTCACGGAGATGTTCGACGCCGTTGCCAAGATGCCCCCCGTCGTCACCCAGGCGGCCGAGGAGGCCCAGTCGACGGAGAACCGCAACAAGGGCATGTGGGCCGGCTGAGCGACGCCCGTCGCGGACCCAGCGTCGGTGACCGACGCTCCGACGGGCCCTGACGTGTGAAACTGCTCGACGAGGAGGGGCTCATGAACATCGCCATGGTGCCGGAGGCTGTGCTGGCCGCCGCCCGACAGACCGATGCCAACACCGCCCAGGCCCTCAAGGCGGCCCAGGACGCGATCAGCAGCCTCGTGGCGCTCAAGGGCTCCGCGATCTTCGGGGTGTCACCGGCAGGCACGTCGACCGACGAGGTGTTCGGCACGGCATCGACCGTCATCGACGACCTCATCACCGAGGTCGACAAGGCCATCGTCCTGCTGACGGCCAACCTGCACGCCTCGGTCGACGCGGTCGTGCGAGGTCAGGAGGTCGCCCGGGTGGACTACGCCAAGCTCACCCACGACAACACCGCCACGACCAAGGTGATCGGGTCGACAGGCATCAAGCCCTCCGACGCCACCTACGTCGCGCCCGAACCCACGACACCGTCCGCGAGTGACGGGTCGGGCGCGTCCGGCGGCGAGTCGGGGCGCGGCTCGGGCGGCAGTCCCAGCGGCACCGGCTGAGTCGGACGCGAGGACCGCATGCTGCTCGCGCCAGTCCTCGGGGCGTTGGCCACCATCTCGGCGGCCGGTGCCTTCGTGCTGCCCGGGTCGACCGCGGCCGGTATGCCGCGCGGCATACCGAGCGCCCTGCCCGTCGCCGGGTCACTGGGCGTGTGGCAGCAGGGCCAGTGGTGGGTCGACGCCGCGCGGCTGCGGACCTGGCACCAGCAGGGCGTCACGGGCCGGGGGGTGACCATCGCCCTCGTGGACGGGCCGGTCGCCTCCGGCGTCCCCGAGCTGGCTGGTCAGGACGTGCGGCCGAGCGGCACCCTCTGCGACCGCGAACCGTGGCGTCAGTGGGGCCCGACGACCCCGGACGGGCCGCTGGACGGCACCTCGTTCCACACGACATCCATGGTCGCCCTCATGGTCGGCGGCGGAACGGGGACCGGGCCCGGCGGGGTGGGCGTCCTCGGCGTCGCCCCGGGTGCCACCCTGCGCACCTACGCCGTCTTCAACACCAAGGACCCGGCCGCCCACCAGGACTTCGACTGTCGGCCGGCCGGCTACGCCGGCCTCATCGACCAGATCGTCGCCGACGGGGCAGCGGTCATTGACATCCCTGTCAGCATCGACGCGCAGGACGACGCCGTGCAGGCCGCCTACAACCGGGCTTTCGCCCACGGCGTCGTCATCGTGGCCAGCTCGGGCAACGGCGGGGCCGCCTCGAGCGTGATGTCACCGGGCGGCAACCACGGCATCCTCGTCGTGGGTGGGGTCGGATCCGACGGGCAGGTGCTCGAGACCAACCCGACGAGCCGGCTCACCTCGTGGGACCAGGCTCGAACGGTGGACGAGCCGGGCAACATCCACCTTGTGGCTCCCGGCTCCGACCTCATGGGCGGGGGGCTGACCTCCACCGGGCGCTGGAGCTCCACCGTGCTCCAGAGTGGGTCCTCGGGGGCCAGCGCCATCGTCGCCGGGCAGCTGGCCCTGATGCGGCAGCGGTGGCCCAGCGCGACCGGCAACTAGCTCGTCACCTCCCTGCTGCGCGGCGCGGTCCGGCCGGCGGGCAGCCCGGTGTGGGACCCTCGGCGCGGGTTCGGGACGACGTCGTTCGAGGCGACGCTGACGACCGACCCCACCGGTTACGCCGACCTACAACCGATCTACACGACGATGGCCAATGTCTACAGCGACCGCCCCACGGTGCCGTCCATGCCGCAGGCGCTGGACGCCGACGGGTCGCTGCCCCGCCCCCCGACCGGGTCGGTGGGCGGCTCGACGGCCGGTTCAGCGGCCGCCGCGCCGGGGGCGGGAGCCGCGGCAGCGGCGGTCGTGTCGTCGACGAGTGACACGGTGTGGCTGATCTGGTTGCTCGCGGGCGTAGTGGCTGTCGGCGCCCTCTTCGGGGGAGGATGGTGGGCGACTCGGAACCGGCGCGCCTCGAGCGGCGTCGACCACGGTGAAGCCGATGGGCCACATACGCCTGACGAGGGTGAGCAGGGCCGGCGAGAGACGGCAGGCACGACGATCAGCCGATCGGCAGGACGGCTGAGCGTGAACGCATACCGAGAGGACGCGCCATGAACGACATCCCGGACGGTGGCGGCGGGGGGTCCGCGGGGGGCCCGAACGAACGCCGGCTCTACACCGCGGTGTTCACCGCGTCGACCGCGCAGATCGACGACGCGATGTCCCACCTGGACAGGGCCCGCACGAGCCTCGACGTCGTCACGACGCAGCTCGGCAAGCTGGTGCCCAAGCTGCAGGAGGCGTGGACGTCGTCCGACGGGCAAGCCGCCGTGACGTCGACGAAGTCGCTGTCCGAGACGTTGGCGACCAAAGCCCAGCAGCTGTCCAACAGCCAGGCGGCGCTCCTGACCGCGAAGTCGGCCCTGAACAAGGCACAGACCTACTGGGACGACCAGCAGCCCCCGCCGACGGCCCCGACGGTCCCGGCCTACACGGACTCGGCATCGCCGACCGACGTGCTGCAGCAGCAGAGCCGCTACCAGCAGCAGAGCTCGGCCTATACGAGCATGACGAACGCCCGCGAGCAGCAGATGCAGCAGCACTACTCCGAGCTGCAGACGTCTCTGGGCGCGGCCGGAACCCAGCTGGCACAGGCGAACTCGCTCGACATGCCGCAGAATGGGGGCAGTAGTGCGCCCGACGGGGGCACGCCGGGTGGCGGGACGCCCGGGGGTTCGACGTCCCGCGGCCCGTCGAGCCTGGGGGGCACCTCTGCCGGTGCGGTCGGTGGCTCGTCCCACGGCCCGACGAGCAGTAGCGCGACCTCCGTCACCGGGCCGGCTCTCGTCCACCCGACGACGACGCAGCCGGGGTATGTCGATACGAGGACCACGAACTCGACCTCTCACCCGCCCACGACGCCGCCGACCCAGAGCAGCAGCCAGCCCCCGACGTCCCACCCAGCGGTCGTCGCGGCGCCGACAGGTGGCCCGGTGGTCACCGCTGGCGGTGTCAGCATGCCCACGGTCGACGGAACGCTCGTCGGCACCACCGGTGGTGTCGTCGGCACCAGTGGCACCACTGGCGGTGTCGGCGGCGGTGTCGGCGGTGTCGGCGGGGGGCTGCCGACGCCAGGCCCGTTCGCCCCCCACGGCGGGATGAGCGGGGGCGCCGGGACCTTCGTCGGGGGAGCCGCCGGTCTCGTCGGGGGCGTCGGGATGGCTGCGACCACGTTGGGTCGCTCCGGGGGCCGGGTGTCGGGTGCGGGCTCGTTCGCCGTCGAGACCGCGGGAGCCGGCGGCGGCCGGGTCATCGGCGGCGCCGTGCGCGGTGCGGCCGCGGGTGGCGCGGTCCGCGGTGTGGGTTCGAGCCTGCTCAGGACGAACAGCGACACGACCGGCCGGGGTGCCGGGTCCGCGAGCCGCACCGGGTCCACCGGGTCCACCGGGTCCACCGGTCGTGGCGGGGCGACGGGCGGGAGCCGTGGCGGCAGCATCGTCGCCGGTCAGAACAGCACGGCAACCCGCGGCTCCGGACGGGCCGGGAGCGTCTCGGCTCGGGTGTCCCGCGGGCCTGATGCGGTCGAAGCCGGCGACGGGGGCGTCCGGTCCGGGGCCGCCGGTGGACGGGCCGGAGCGCGAGGAGCGGCCGTGGCCGGTGGGAGTTCGACTATTAGAGGGACCGGCTCACGGTCCGCCGCCGGCGGGACGACCGGAAAGGTGACCGGTGTGACGAGGGGCTCGGCCGCCGCCGCCGCGACGGGGCGCAACGGTGCGGGCACGACGGGAGCCGGCAGGGGCGGAACTGGCACGACGGGAGCCGGCAGGAGCGAAACCGGCACGACGGGAGCCGGCAGGAGCGGGACCGGAACGACGGGAGCCGGCAGGAGCGGGACCGGCAAGAGTGTGGCCGGGCGTGGCGGTTCCGCCTCTCGCGCCGGGTCATCGGCTGCGGCCACGGGGACCTCGCGGGGCAAGGACAGGGGCCGCCGGAACGTCGACGACCTCAGCCTGGTGGTCGAGGACCAGTGGCTCGACGACGGGCAGACGACCGACGGCGTGATCCGCTGAGGCGGCTAGAGTCCACCCTGGCCACCTGGCCCCGGGCGGGCCGGCCCGGCGGAGACGGCGGAGCCGAGCGAGCACATCAAGCGCGGCCACACCTGGTGCCGGCGCGGCGCACGAGCGACGGGCCACGAACGGCCACGGGGGCAGGAGAGCAGCACAGGTGAGCACGAGCACGCAGTCCGCCGACCTCGTGCGGCTGACCGTGTCCGCTGGGGACCGGACGATGGACCTCGTCCTGCCGTCGCGTCTGCCGCTGGCCGAGATCCTGCCCGAGGTGGCCTCGCTCGTGGGCTCGCTCGACGCCTACGAGGCATACGGCGGGTATGCCCTGGTCGGCGCCGACGGTCGCGCGCTCGACCTCGACGCCAGCTTCCTCGCGCAGGGCGTCCACGACGGCACCGTGCTCACCCTCGTCACCGGCGCCGAGGCCGAGGACAAGAAGGTCTACGACGACGTCGTCGAGGCGGTCGCCGACGCCGTCGAGGGACTCGGCGCCGGCTGGACGGCGCAGAACACCCGCACCACCACGCTCGGCATCTCGGCGCTCCTGCTCGCGCTCGGCGCCAGCGCGCTTCTGCTGCAGCGGCAAGGCGGGTTCGTCGTCACCATCGTCGCCGGGGTGGCAGCCGTCCTGCTGCTGCTCGCCGGCGCGGTGTTCGCCCGGGTGCGGGTCGACACGGCGGCCGCGGCTGTCGTGGTCGTCGCCGCTGCCCTGTACGCCGTGGTCGCCGGGCTCAGCGCCGGCACCGGTGATGTCCGTCGGATGCCCCAGCTCATCGCCGGGGTCGTCCTGGTCGTGGTCGGCCTGCTCAGCATGGCCCTGCTCCCGCCGCACGCGTGGGCCTTCCTCCCGTCGGTCGTGCTCGGGGTGGCCGCGGCAGCGGTCGGCGGGGTCCTGCTGGGCAGCGGTTTCGACCCCAACCGGGTCGTGGCCATCGTCGTGGTCGTCGCCGTCATCCTGGGCAGCCTCATCCCCTGGTTCGCGCTCAGCTCGGCGCGCGCCATGGTCCTGCCGATGCAGAGCGAGTCGGAGATCCTCGGCGATCCCGCTCCCATCGACCCCGACCGGGTGGCGCGCGGCATCGACCTTGCCCACGACCTCGTCCTCGGGATGTCCCTGAGCGTGGCGCTCGTCGTCATCATCGGCGCTCCGGCCATGGTCCAGCTGGGCTGGGCGGGGCTCGGTATCGTGTGGGCGGCCGGGGTCGTCCAGATGATGCGCACCCGCCAGTTCCTCCTGGCCCGGGATGTCGTCGTCGGGCTCATCGGTGGCGCGCTCGGGATCGTCGCCGGCACGGTCACCGCACTGGTGCAGCACCCCGGGTGGGGTGTCGTCATCGGTCCCGTCGTCGGCGTCGCGGCCGCGGCGGTGCTCGTCAGCCTCGCAGTACCCGAGAAGGCGACGGTGCGGCGGGGTCGCGTGCTCGACGTGTGCGAGGGGCTCGCCCTGTTCGCCCTCGTGCCGCTGCTCGTCATCGCCCTCGGCCTCATCGCCTCCATCAAGAGCTGACCGATGGCCAGCAAGCGCGACCTCGTCGAGGCGCACGCCTACAACCGGCGCCGCCTCGTGTCGGCCTTCCTCAGCGGTGCACCCGGCGGCCGCGAGGTGGAGAGCGTCTCCCGGTCCAGGCCGGTCGTCGCGGGCCTCGCCCTAGGCGGCCTCCTGGTCGGCGGTGCGGCCATCGCCGGCCTGTTCGCGACGCCGCTGCCCAATGGCTGGGAGAACGGCTATGTCGTTCTGGGCAAGAGCTCAGCCGCGCGCTTCGTCAGCATCAAAGGCACCCTCCACCCCGTGCTCAACGCCACGTCGGCTCGGCTGATCCTTCCGTCTGACAAGGGTTTTCAGGTGCTGGTCGTCGATGACGAAAAGATCGCTGCGACCCCCCACGGTTCCACGCTGGGCATCCTCGGCGCCCCCGACGACCTGCCGCCGCCCGACGCTCTTCTCCAGTCGGGGTGGGTCTCCTGCTTCGACGGCACCAAGACCGCCCTCACGCTCACGAGCCAGGACCCCCCCGCGTATGCCGACTCCAGCGGCCTCACCGCCCGGGTCACCAGCTCGGACAAGGAGGTCCGCTACCTGCTCACCGCCGGTCGGCGCTACCTCATCGACGGGGCGACCTACGACCCGGTCAAGCAGTACCTCGGGCAGCTCGACAACCCCCAGAAGGTCGCCGGCGCCTGGGTAGACCTGTTCAACCCCGGGACCGACGTGGCCTTCGACTCGTTCACCTTCAAGGGCGGCACCAGCCAGGTGGGTAAGCCGCTGACCGGGCCGTTCACCCTCGGTAACAAGCTTATGTCTGCCGGCCAGCTCATCGTCAACAAGGACCAGAGCAGCGCCATGTCGGTGATGGTCGCCAACGGGACGATCCCCTTGACCCCCTTCGCTGCCGCGGTCTACCAGGCCGTCGCTCCTTCGGCCCTGGGCAAGCCGGTGGCCGTATCCAACGACGACCTGGCCAAGGTCCAGGCGAGCGACACCAAGGGGTTCGTCCCGACCGACTGGCCCACGGGCATACCGAAGCCGGCCAGCGGCAACCCCTGCGCGGTGCTCGAGACCGCCGACGGCAAGGCCGCGACGACCCACCTGGCCCTCCAGCCGAGCGACTCGCCCTGGGTCAAGCTGCCCGTGCGGCAGACGGTCGTCGTCCAGCCGGGCCGTGGAGCGCTGGTGCGGGCCAGCTCGACGGCCACGAGTGGCCCCGTGTCGGTGGTCGACCAGTCCGGTGAGTCGTTCACAGTGACCGACCCGTCAGCCGAGACCCTGGCGAGGCTGGGCTACCGGGGAGTCACGCCGCGTTTCGTGCCACCCGCCTGGGTGTCCCAGCTGCCCGCGGGCCCCGCGCTGAGCGAGTCGGCGGTCGGGGCGCCCAAGATCGACAGCTCCTCGTGAGCCTTCCCCGGTCGGTGCGTCGCGGTCGGTCGGCTGCTGCGCCGTCGGCCGCCGTGCTGACCGGACTGACCGGCGTCCTGACGTTGGTCGGGCTGGTGGCTGTTCCGGTCGCTCCTGCTGCCGCGGCAGACTTCGCCTGCACCGAGACCCGCGCCGCCCCCGTCTACGTCGCCCAGCGCTCGCCCGCCCTCGACCAGATGGGCGCCAGCGCGGTCTGGAAGATCGCCACCGGGCGGGGGGTCAGCGTCGCCATCGTCGACTCGGGCATCGACATCGGCAACGCGCACCTCCCCGACAGGACGGCCGTGGCTCCTGGGCGCACCCTGCTGCCGGCCATCGACGGCTGGACGCCCGACCCCGCGGGACACAACGACCTGTCCGGACACGGCACCGCCGTCGCCAGCCTGGTCGGGGGCCGCTCCGTCGACGGGTCCGGGCAGATCGGGCTGGCCTACGGCGCGACCCTGGTGCCGATCCAGGTCTTCGGAGTGGCTACCGCCGGCCCGACGCCGGACGAGCGGCTCGCCGCCGTCACGCCGACCGTGCAGCGCCTCGCTGACGGCATCCGGGCCGGCGCCGACCTCGGCGCCAAGGTCATCAACGTGTCGCTCAGCGTCGACAGTCCGGACCCCGGGCTCGCCGATGCCGTGTCGTACGCCATGGGCAAGGGCGCGCTCGTCGTCGCCAGCGCGGGGGACCGGGAGTCGGCGCCGGACGCGAAGGACGGCGCTCGCTACCCGGCCGCCTTTCCCGGGGTGGTGTCGGTCACCTCGGTCACCTCGGGGCGGGGCGTCGACACGACGGCGAACATCCAGGGCAACCACATCACCGTCGCCGCCGTCGGCCAGGGGCTCAACACCGCCTTCGGGCACGTCGGTGACTGCCTGCTGACCGGTGCCCCGGCGACGAGCTTCGCGACCCCCCTCGTCTCGGCCACGGCCGCGCTGCTCGCCGAGCGCTACCCGGACGAGGGGCCGGCCCTCTGGAAGTACCGAATCGAGGCCTCGGCCCAGCGGCCCCGAGCCGACGTGAAGGACGCCGCCATCGGATGGGGCATCATCTCGCCCTACGACGCGCTGACCATGACGCTCGACCCGCAGCGACCGGGTCCCACGATGCCAGGGCACGATGCGCCCCCGACGGCCGCTCCGCCCGAGGCCGTCGGTCCGGTGGTGCTCGAGGACGACCCGGACGCTGGACCCCGGCAGGTCGGCCTCTGGCTGGCGTTCGTCGCCCTCGCCGCAGCCGTGGGGCTGCGGCTGGTGCAGGTGCTGCGGCGCCGACCCGACGTCGACGGCGACGAGGATCTGGACGAGAACTCGGACGTCAGCGCGGACCCGGGCCTGGACACGGGCGCGACCCGTGCTGACCACGGTGACGCCGGGGACGCCGGGGACGCCGGGGACGGACCGGTCGGCACGGAGCCCGAGCGCCACCACTGAGGCCCCGTGTCGCCCCTGTCGGTGGCTCGACCTAGGGTCAGGGTCATGAGCGAGAGCCAACCGAAGCCGTCCACCGAGAACGACCCCGTGCAGATCGACAAGCCCGCCGAGGCCACGGCGACCACGGCGCCCACCCGTCCCGCTGACCCATCGTCAGCCGACTCCGGATCGGGTGACCAGTCAGGGTCAGGCAGCTCCGGCGAGGTCCTCGGCGCCGACACTCCGGGTGAGGCGTCGACGACGGTCAAGGACCCGAGCGCCTGGGTGACCGGATCGGAGCCGATGACCGGGGCCCAGGCGAGCTACCTCGACACCCTGGCCCGGCAGGCCGGAGAGCAGCTGCCGGCCGACCTCAACAAGGCCCAGGCGTCCGAGCACATCGACCGGTTGCAGAACAAGACCGGCCGCGGAGCCTCGTAGCGTCACCGCGTCTCGACTGCCCCTGGGTGACCCTGGTGCTCGACGGCCTCGACCCTGGGGTGTGGTCGTCGTGGACGGGTGCCGTCGGCCGCGCCGGGGCATGCCCCGGTCGGACGACCGGGCATACGGCAGGATGGTGGGGGTGAGCTCAGAGGGGCAGGAACAGCGGCAGCCGCCCCGGCGCCCGGCCATGCTCAGCCCATCCGCGCTGGAGGCGTTCGGCGGCACCGTCGACCCCGTTCACGAGATCGAGGCCGCGCACGAGACGGCTGCGGTCCTCGTGCACGCCGGCCGTGGCGCCCATGACCCCCTCGTGACCGCCCGGCTCGTCGACCTCGTCGAGGACATCGGCCTGTCGACCGTGGCCGACCTGTGGGCGCACCGTCCGGCCCGGAGCCTCCCTGGGGCGTTGTGGCGGCTCTACGCCCTGCGGGAGTGGGTCCGAAGAGCGCCGGACGAGGCCAGCCGCGACTACGCCGCCGGGATCCGGTTCGCCGACGTCGACCACGCCGTGGCCGGCGCCGCCGAGCCGCCCGGCCCAGCCGAGGTCACCGCCCTCGCCGACGCGATCCTGGCCGGTGTGTTCGAGGGCGACCTCGCGGTGGCGTTGGAGCGTGCGGCGTCGTTCTGCCGCGTCGTGGCGGCCGGTCGGGCCGATCGGTCCGAGGGCGAGGAGGTCGCGGCCCGAGCGGCCAACCTGCTCGACACCGCCTCCGACCTCCGGGCCGCTGCGGCCCTGTGGCGCGTCGGCGACCTCGCCTGACGGGGTGGCTCCGAGCCCTGGATATCCACCAGGGACGGCGGTTCAGCAGGCAATGCCCGTCGTAGGGACTACCCTGTGAGGGCGTCGGGCCGCGGTAGCCCCGGGTCCCAAGATACGCCGCTAAGAGCGGCCACGCGCCGTGAGGCGCTTCCCGGCCCGACGCGCACCTCCTCCCCTTGGGGGGGGTTATGTCGCCTGCTGACCGCCATACAAATGCGGCCTGCTGGTCAGCGGCGGACGTCCTCCAGCGACACGTGCTCGGCGTGCTTCGGCTTGTCCTCCAGGTGCTGCTGCAGATCCCTGCGGGCCCGTTCGCGGGACCGTCGGGCGGAGCCCTGCCAGCCGCAGCGGTCGCACCGGGCGATGGCGAACGCCCCCCTCTCCTCGACCTCGGCCGCCCCGCCGCCGGAGCCGCCGTCCTCGTCCATCGCGCTGCTCTTCGCGCTGACCTTCGAGCTGACCTTCGAGCTGGTGGAGCCACGGTCGGCGCGCTTCGGCATGGAGACATGATGTCCTGCCGGACCCAGCCTGTCTCCCGTCAGGACGACACCGTCCCCGACGCGTACGCTGAACCCATGGTCGGCGTCGGACCTCCCCCTCAGGCCCGCGAGGCCCGCGAGGCCCGCGAAGTACGCGAGGCACGCAAGGCACGTAAGGCACGCAAGGGCGGGAGTGCAGGCCCCGACGAGCTGCGGGATGCCGCCCTGCATGAGGAGATCGAGCTGGTCGGCCAGCTCGTCGTCGCCGCGACCGCCACGGCGCATCGGCTGAGCCAGACCCAGATCGACCGGGTGCTGGGCATCGAGGACGAGTGCGACCCCACACCCGTGAGGGCGGTCGGGCGGCACGACTGACGGGGCCTCAGGCCGGCCGGTGGTCAGGCGGGAGGCGAACGCCGAGTTGCGGTTCGGCGAACGCTTTCCCGTAGCCTTGCCCACGGCCTTGACCCGATCGACCGGAGTACTGCAGTGGCGTTCCGCCTCACCCCCAAAGAGGACAGCTTCTACGACCTCTTCGCTATCTCCGCCGGGCATCTCGTCGTCGCCGCCAAGGAGCTGGCCAACTTGTTGGCCGTCGAGGATGCCGCTGGGCGCAAGGCCGTCGTGGAGCACATGCGCGACCTCGAGCACCTCGGCGACGAGGCGACCCACGAGATCATCCGGCGGGTCAACAGCTCGTTCATTACCCCGTTCGACCGGGAGGACATCCACGTCCTCGCCTCCCGCCTCGACGACTGCATGGACCACATGGAGGAGGCGGCCGACCTCGTCGAGCTCTACAAGGTCACGGCCCTCCCCAAGGGGGTCGCGAAGCAGATCGAGATCATCGGGCGGATGGCCGACCTGACGGCGACGGCGATGCCCCGCCTGCGGTCGATGAAGGACCTGTCTGAGTACTGGATCGAGATCAACCGGTTGGAGAACCAGGCCGACAAGCACTACCGGCGCCTCGTGGCCAACCTGTTCGAGAACGACGACGCGATCCACGTTCTGAAGATGAAGGACATCGTGTCGTCCCTGGAGTCGGCGGCCGACGCGTTCGAGGCCGTGGCCAACACCGTCGAGGGCATCGCCATCAAGGAGAGCTGACCCTCACGTGGACTGGCTCCCCGTAGCCCTCGTCACCCTCCTGGCGATGGGCTTCAACTACACCAACGGGTTCCATGACGCGGCCAACGCGATCGCGACGTCCGTCTCCACCCGCGCCCTCACGCCCCGCATCGCCCTCGGGATGGCTGCGGTCGCCAACCTCGTCGGCGCCTTCTTCGGCACGAAGGTCGCGGCGACCGTCGGCAGCGGCATCATCGAGGCCCCCCAGGGCGCCGAGGGCCTCTGGCTCGTCGCCGCCGCCCTGATCGGCGCCACCGCCTGGAACCTGCTGACCTGGTGGAAGGGGCTGCCGTCGTCCTCGTCCCACGCGCTCATCGGCGGACTTGGGGGCGCGGCCCTCGCCGCCGGAGCACTCGTGAAGTGGCAGGGCATCCTCGAGAAGATCATCATCCCCATGGTGCTGTCGCCGATCGCCGGCCTGATCCTCGGCTACCTGGTCATGACCGGTGTGCTCTGGACCTTCCGCAACGCCAACCCGCACCGGGTGTCGCGCGGCTTCCGTTACGCCCAGACGGTCTCGGCGGCAGCGATGGCGTTCGGGCACGGCCTGCAGGACGCGGCCAAGACCGCCGGCGTCGTCGTCCTCGCCCTCACCGTCGCGGGCTACCACCAGGGGCCCACGGTGCCCATCTGGGTGCTGGTCCTGTCCGCGATCGTCATCAGCCTCGGCACGTATGCCGGTGGGTGGCGGATCATGCGCACGCTGGGCCGCCGCATCATCCACCTCGACCCGCCGCAGGGGTTCGCGGCCGAGGCGTCGGCCGCGTCGATCCTCTACGTCGCCGGGCTGACCTTCGGGGCGCCGATCTCGACCACCCACACCATCACCTCGGCGATCATGGGCGTCGGCGCGACGAAGCGGCTCTCCGCGGTGCGCTGGAGCGTCGCCGGCAACATCGTCGGCGGGTGGATCCTGACCTTCCCGGGGGCCGGCCTGATGGCCGCCCTGACCTTCTGGGCGACCCGCCTGTTCCACTGACCGGCTCGGCCGGCGCTCGCATACGGACCGCATACGGGGCTCCCCTGACTGATGTGTGGGTGGTTGATCGCGCCTGAACGGGGGCACGCCGTTCTCTGGCCTAGGTTTCTGAGCTGTCAAGGAGCAGGAACCAGTGCAGGAGAACGGCGTGCGTGCAAACAG
>JAABUT010001101.1_pt1 | contig 33497 bp, 26 predicted proteins | sample 5559281 | NCBI WGS metagenome assembly JAABUT01 (sample SAMN10711880, study PRJNA513359) | rock metagenome | isolation source: Antarctica rocks | place: Antarctica: Victoria Land, Ricker Hills nord | collected 2016-01-04 | reverse complement strand
TCAGACCGCCCGAAGACGACATAACACCCACGACGGACGTAAACCCGCGCTGCCCAGCGAGAATGTGCATGGAGCACAGCTGGCACCCGCCAATCTACGCCGTCACACACATTGCCCGAGCCCAAGGCCCACCCGTTAAATAAGAGCCACCGAACTCGGAGGCTTCGTCTGATGACAGTGCACACGCCGATCGAGCCCCACAAGACTCAGCACGACGTCCTACTGCGGGCACGGTCACTGACGAAGGCCTACAACGGTGTCACCGTGCTCGATGCCGTCGACGTGGAGTTCCGGGCGGGCGAGGTGCACGCGCTGCTCGGCGAGAACGGAGCGGGCAAGAGCACGCTGGTCAAGCTGCTCGCGGGCGTGGTCCCGATGACGTCCGGCAGTATTGATGGCCCGGCGCACGAACGCGGTGACGTCGCTATGGTGTTCCAGGAACTCTCGGTGATACCGCACCTGTCCGTTCTCGACAACCTCGCCTTGGCCGGACGGACGGGTGGGGTCCTCGTGCCGTATCGCCGGCTCCGGCCACGCTCCCATGCCGTGCTGGACGCGGCCGGGTTGAACGATGTCGAGCTCGACCAACCCACCGAGGCGCTCTCGCTCGCCCAGCAGCAACTGCTCGAAATCGCCCGCGCCTTGATGCGCGATGCACAGGTGCTCATCCTCGACGAGCCGACTGCCACGCTCTCCGACGTCGAGATACAGCGGGTGCACGACGTCGTCCGCGGACTCGTAAAGGACGGCAAAGCGATTGTGTACATCACCCACCGGCTGCACGAGGTCTTCTCGCTGTCGAACCGGGTGACGATCATGCGGGCCGGCAAGGTCGCCGGCACCGGCCCGACGGACAGCTTCGACATCGACGACGTCATCCGCACGATGCTGGGGGCGGATCACACCCCGCCACGCAAAATCGTACGGAATGACAAGGATAAGGACGTGGACATCGATCAGGCGCTGGTCGTCGACGACCTGAGCCTGGAGGGCCGGTTCCGCGACGTATGCCTGCGTGCAGACACACACGGTGTCCTGGCGCTGTTCGGTCAGGTGGGCTCCGGGGCCGAGGACGTCGTCCGGACGCTGGCCGGATTGTGCCCGGAGGCGCGCGGCAGCGTGGTCCTGCGCGGGAACCAGCTTCCGCTCAAGTCGAGAGCCGGGTCCATGCGGCGTGGCGTCGCTTATGTGCCGGCCGACCGGGGCACCGAGGGGCTGTTCCTCGATATGACCGTGATCGGCAACATCTCCTCAAGCGCGTTGGGGCGGATTAGCCGCCGGTCGGTCATCCGGCGGGCCACAGAACGCGACCTTGCACACCAGCAGGCGGACAGGGTGCGATTCGACGTGTCCCGCCTACACGAACTAGTCCTAGCGTTCAGCGGCGGAAACCAGCAGAAGGTCGCGGTGGCGCGTGCACTGGCGACGCAGCCGGACCTGTTGCTGATGAGCGAACCGACCAGAGGGGTCGATGTCGGTGCGCGCGGTGAAATTTACGCGACTCTGCGACAGCTTGTCGCCGAGGGCGTCATCGTAGTCATCTACACGAGCGACATTGTCGAAATCCGTGACGTCGCCGATCGCGTGATGACCTTGTACCGGGGCGGCGTGGTCGGCGAGCATGCGGTCGACGCGACCAACGACGAACAGTTGATCACCGAAATCCTCCGGGGTGTCGCGGCATGAGAAGCCCTGTGTCAAGCTGCCGCGATTTGATCTTGGTTGAGCAGGCGTTGGAGCGCGCCGTGGCGGGCGGGGTCGTAGGCTTCGCCGGCTTGCCAGCAGTGCCATATGACGTCGAGCCAGGCGCGGGCGAGGATGCGGACGGCGTGGGGGTGGTCGTGGCCTCTGTTGCGGGCTCGCTGGTAGAGGTCTTGGGCCCAGGGGTTGGCGCGGCGGGAGTCGCCGGCGAAGTCGCAGGCGGCGTCTCGCAGTTGTTTGTCGCAGGCCCAGCGGAAGCTGACGGCGCGGATTTTGCCGGATTGTCTGGTGGAGGGTGCGACGCCTGCCAGGCAGGTCAGCGATTCGTGGGTGGGAAAGCGGGCGCGGCAGTCGCCGATCTCGGCGAGCAGCCGTGCGGCGCGGACGCGGCCGGCCCGGGGCAGGCTGGTGAAGATGTGCGCGTCGGCGTGCGCGTCGAGCTGGGTGTCGATCTCGGCAGCGAGGGTCTTGATCTGGGCGAGCAGGGTGACCAGGACGGCGACGAGAGCGCGGGTAGTAGGCGCGTTGGCGGTGGCTTCGGGGCCGACGGCGCCGCGGGGCGCGGCGAGCAGTCGTTGGTGCAGCACGGCGGGGTCGACCTTGCCGGAGTAGCCCTGCTTGCTCAGCCACGCGCCGAAGCGGGCGGGGCTGAGCCAGTCGGCTTGCTCCTGGGTGGTGAAGCGGGTCAAGAACGCCAGGATGATCGGGGAGTCGATGTCGGCGAACAGGCCGACAGCGCCGGGAAACACCGCCCGCAGGTGTGCGCGCAGTTGGTTGGCGACGCCGACGCGGTGGGCGACGAGATCTCGACGGGCGCGGCAGGTGCGGCGCAGTGCGACGGTGGCCGGGGTGTCCGGGACCAGGGCACGCAACCGGGCCCGGTCGGTGCGCAGCGTGTCGGCGAGGACGAAGGCGTCGAACCGGTCGTCCTTGTTGCCGGCCGAGCCGTAGCGGCCGCGCAGGTTCTTGACCTGGTTCGGGCTGATCACCACCACCGTCAACCCGGCGCCGAGCAGAGCGTCCACGACGGGGCCGTCGGGTCGTTCGATCGCCACCTCCCGGCAGCCGGCGCGACGCAGCACGTCGATCAGCTCGACCAGTCCGGCCGCGGTGTGCTCGACGCTGTGCCGGACCACCTCGCGGCCGCGGGCGTCGACGACCGCGACCGCGTGATCATCACGGGCCCAGTCCAGACCTCCGGTCACGTCGTTCGGCGGCGTTTCGGGCAGTTGGGTGTTCGGGGTAGTGCTGGCAGACTTCACGTCAGCCTCCTCGCTGCTAGTCCCAGTGGGGAGGCGCCCGCTTATAGTGCTCATGGTTCCGGGACGTTGCTGCCGGTTCGCTCACTGATCGGCGCTCGGAGGCGCTCAGCCCTGTCGACGGTCCGCACGTCCCGGGCAACCGCCAGATCTCGCAGATCTCATGCTGGACATCAACCGTGTCAAGCGAGCAGGGCGATGACCTGGCGGCACCTCGGGCGCATCAGCAATCCATCTGGAATCACTGAAACACGGATGGTGCACCAGTGAGCCTGCTCGAACGCCGGCCGACGGTAGGCGTCGTCTCGCGCGTCCTCGCGTCCCGTCCGAGCCTGCAGGGGACCAGCACGACCCTCGTAGCATTGGCCACGGTCGTGCTCGCGATCGCGGCGTCGCTGACCATCGACAGTTTCGCCACCACGTCGAACCTGCGCGGTCTGTGCCTGGCGGTGTCGCTGTCCGGGATAGTCGCGGTGGGGCTCAGCCTGGTCACGATCGGTGGCCAGCTGTTTTCGCTATCGATCCCTGCCCTGGTGGCGCTGTCGACGATCTCGTTCGCTACGACGCTGCACTTCGGGCTCTGGGCAGCCCTGGCCCTTACCGTGGCGCTCGGCACGGGTGTGGGTGTGGTCCAGGGCCTCGTCGTCGGACGCTTCGACGCCGACCCGATCATTACGACGATCGCCGCCGCGGCAATCATGGTCGGGCTCGGCCAGCTGTGGACCAACGGTCGAACGATCATCGGTCATGGCGACGCGGAACTGTTCAACAGCAACGTGTTCGGCTTCCTGCCATTCCAAACGCTCGTGTTCATGCTGCTGACCGCTCTCTTGTACTGGCTGCACCGCTTCACGGTCACCGGTCGCAAGCTCACCCTGCTCGGCCTGAATGGCCGCGCCGCGACGATGTCCGGCATCCGCAAGGCCCCGTTGATCACCATGGCCTTCGGGATCTCCGGACTGACGACCGGGATTGCCGGCACCATGCTCGCGGCGCAGACGAACAACGGACAGCTCCTGCTCGGCTCGAGCCTCGGCTTCGACGCCATCGTCGCGGTGATCGTGGGAGGGGTCGCAATCGGGGGCGGCGTCGGCACCCCTTTGGGTGCGGCGATCGGCGCGGTGTTCGTCGGCCTGTTGGCGAATGTGGCTTCGCTGATTGGCCTGGACTATCAGTGGCAACTTGTCGCCGAGGGCGTCTTAATTTTATCCGTGGTGCTGACGACGGGCGCGCTCGCTGGACGGAGGCAGCGGCGATGAGGCGACTCTCACGGCACGCGTACTGGGGCGCCCGAGCAGCGCTTGCCTGGCTCCTCGCCATCGCGGCGTTCGTCGCTTTCGCGATGTTCGAGCCCGGTTTCGCTGGCGGGGGCAATTTGTACTCACTGATCCAAAACTTCGCGCCGCTAGCGCTGGGCGCCACCGGCCTGGCGCTGGTGATGATCGCCGGAGAGTTCGATCTTTCGATCGCCGCCACGTTCCCGCTCGCTGGGCTCATCACAATCAAACTCGCCGACCACACCGGGTTCGCTGCCGGCTTCGCGATCGCACTGGTGGTCGGCCTGGTGTCCGGGTTGATCAACGGCTGGGCGACCGGACGTCTGCGCATCGCGTCCCTGGCCGTCAGCGTGGCCATCATGGTCGTCGGCATCGGCGTCGGGTACGTCATCGCCGACAACCGCATCGTTAACACATCCGACTACCAACCAGGGTTGAAGCTCACCGAACCGATCCTGCAACTGCTGTCCCTACAGACCATCGTCGAGCTCACCGTCGTGCTGTTCGTCGTCGTGGCGGTCAAGCGCACATGGTGGGGACTCGTGCTTTACGCGGTCGGCAGCGACGGCGGCCGTGCCCGCGCCTCGGGCCTGCCCGTCACTGGCACGGTGGTCATCGCGTTCGTATTCTGCGCGCTTTTCACGAGCCTCGCGGGTGGGCTGCAAGGCATCGCCCTCGCGACGGGAACCCCTGGCGCCAACAATGCGTACCTTCTGCAGACGGCCACTGCGGTCCTCATCGGCGGCGTCGCACTGACCGGCGGGCGCGGCTCGCTGGTAGGGGTCGCGGGCGGCGCCCTGCTGCTCAGCATATTCAGAAACGGACTCGGCCTGGCTGGCGTGCCTTCGGCGTCCATCGAACTGGTCAACGGCGCGGTGCTCGTGGTTGTTGTGCTGAGCGACCGTCCGCTGCAGAGACTCGTCCGCCGCCGGGCCGTGGTCCTCTCGACCCGGTCCCGACGCGATCTCCCGGCCGGAGCGACGCCCGCGGAACCGGACCGAGTTGCTACCACTCTCTCGTCCTTATCTTCCTGATCGTTCTGATCGTTCTGATCGTCCGTCGATGGGCGGCTCGTGCAGAAAACTAGGCAAGGAGAAGTCATGAGAATGCGATATGCCCTGGTCGGTCTCGCGCTCACGCTCGCTGTCAGTGGCTGTGCGAGCAGCAGCGGTGGTGGTAGCGGCTCCGGCGGTGGCGGGGTCAATGGGGCGAAGGTGTACCTGCTAGGACTGACCCGCTCGTGCGAGACCTGCGCGCACTTCGCCGACCTGGCCCAGGCAACCCTCGCCAAGCAGGGCGCGGACGTCACGACCGAGTATGTGGACTTCGGTGCGGCCGCGGAGCAGACCCAGCAGTTCAACCAGGCGCTGAGCACCAAGCCGGCCGCCATCGTCATCTGGCCGACCGACACGACATCCATCATCCCCGCGCTCGAACGCGCCAAGCAGCAAACGCCGTCGACGAAGATCGTCGTGGCAATCTACAAGCCGGAGACGAAGGGCGACGAGCCGTACTCCGCATACGTCGGCATCGATGAGGAAACGCTGGGCGCCCACCAGGCGCAGGCGATGGTCGACGGGCTAAAGCAGATGGGCAAGCCGGCAAAGGGCTCGGTGCTCGTGATTGAGGGCGCACCAGGGGCCGCGACTACGACCCTGCGCCTGAAGGGTTTCAACGAAACCCTCACCAAGGTCGCGCCCGAGTTGAAGATCGTCGCCTCGCAGACCGCCAACTGGGACGAGACCCAGGCCGCGACTGTTGCAGGCCAACTCTTTGCCAAGTACTCCAGCGAAAATATCGTTGGCGTTTTCGCCGAGTCTGACGTCATGCTTAACGGTGCCATCCTCGCGGGCAAGCGGGCCGGCTTCACCGCCGGCAAGGACTTCGTCGCCGTGGGTGTCGACTGCGACCCGCCCGGCTACACGAACATCAGTACGGGCATCCAGTACGCGACCGGTTTGTGGGACCCGTACCTGCTTGGCTCGACGACCGGCGCGGTGACCGCGGATTTGCTCAGCGGCAAGAGCGTGGATAAGACAACGTTCGTCGCGGCCCCTCAGATCCTGGCCGGGAACCTGACCGAATGCAACCAGGCGATCGGAAAGTAAAAGGCCGTTCTGCGAGACAGGTATACCCGCCCAAGAGGAGGAGTACCGGATGCCTTTTACTGGTCTGACCCCCGTCCACGATCGCGCGAACGTCGTGCTCGCCCGGTTCCGGGAACGACGGACCGCAGAGTTGCGCCGTGCCGTCGTCATGACCGACGTTATCGCGGAGTTCCGTGACGATATCGAAGGTCACCGGCCGCGGTCACTTGCGCTGCGACACCTGCTGAACTTCATGCGGATGACGCCGATCGAGCAGCGCACCTTTGCCTACGCGGTCACGCCATTCACGGCTTACCACGTCGGGCGGCTCCGAGCGGCGCGTGGCGCACCGCCGGAGATCGACGAAACCCGCACGTTCGCAAGCAAGGCGGAGGCGATTGTCGCGGCGTTCGAGCTACGCCTGGACGAAATCCTCAACAGTCACGAACCCGCGGGCGAGGAGGCCAGGTGAAGACCGAGCTTCGGGTCCGGGGTTACTCGTCACGCCCAAACGTCGCGCCAGGGGACACGATCTCGTTCCACCTCGCGAACGCCGACGCCGGTGCCGTGGGCTGCGGCCTGGTTCGCCTGGTGAACGGGGACGTCGACCCTGACGGACCGGGCTCGCGGATGGAGCGCGTCGATACGGAGCTAGGCCGAACGCTGTGGCTTACCGACGCGTTCACGCAAAGCGGGAGCTTCGTAACGGTGTCCGACCCGGAGGGGCGGATCCGGCCCTCCGCCGGCTTCTCGCTGCACCTATACCTGTGGTCAACCCGTCCAGGAGCACGGCGCCAGGGCGTCTTCTCGCGGTGGGACGACACCGCGGGGTCCGGGTTCGCCCTGACACTAGACGAGACCGGGTTGTCCCTCGTCACCGGCGACGGTACCGGGAGGGTCGACCGGGTGGCGACGGGAATGCCACTGTGCCGAGAGGTCTGGTACTCGGTCGTCGTCACCTTCGATCCGGCCACCGGGAGAGCGTCGATGTCGCAGCGCGCCGTTATCAACCGGGTCAACAGCGTATTCGGCGTTGTAGTGCCCTTCGACGGGTCGGCGCACGCCGACGGCACCGTACCGACACCGGTGGACGTGCCGGTCGACTTGGTCATTGCCGGGCTGGGCTCACGAATCGACGGAATGGCACGGGTCGTCGACCTCTACAACGGCAAACTCGACTCGCCGCGCTGGTGGGACCGCCCGCTCGGCGCGGACGAGGTCGAGCAATGCCACGCGGGACAGGATGGGTCTGACCCGGTCGCGGCGTGGCGTCTGAACTCGGATTCTACCGTCGCCGGCTTCGGTCTCGGCGATACGGTTGACGAACCGATTGGCGGGCTGACCGGACGGTGCGTGAACCAGCCGGACCGGGCCATGACTGGGTGGAACTGGCTTGGGGACGAGCACGACTTCAGGCATGCTCCGGACCAATACGGTGCGATGTGGTTCCACGAGGACTCGCTGGACGACTGCCGCTGGCCCGAGACACTGCGGTTCACCGTCCCCAACGACCTCCCTAGCGGCTGCTATGCGCTCGAACTCGTCGAACAGGACCACCCGGAACCGGAGACGTTCCACGTGGTGTTCTTCGTGACCGCTCCGCGCGGGGCGGTCACGAAGGGGCGCGCGCTCCTGCTGATCCCGACGTTCAGCTACCTGGCATACTCGAACAGCCAGGTCTATCAGAACGCGCCCGCCGGACAGCTCGCGAACGGCCACATCACCGTCCTCGAGGACCTCGACCTCGCAATGAACAGCGGTGTGCCGCAGTACGGACTGTCGCTTTATGACTACCACTCGGACGGCCACGGCGTGCAGTCCTCAACCTGGCGCCGGCCACAGCTCGGTCTGCAACCGGCCTACCAGCACGAGCAAGGCTCGACGGTCTGGCAGTTCCCGGCCGACCTGCACCTCGTGTGCTGGTTGACCGACCAGCACTTCGACTTCGACGTCGCGACCGACCACGACCTCCACGAGCAGGGCGCCCTGCTGTTCGCCCAGTACTCCGCGGTCGTCACCGGCACCCACCCCGAGTACTACTCCGGGGAGATGGTAGATGCTTGGGAGGACTATCTCGCCGGCGGGGGCCGTGGCATGTACCTCGGCGGCAACGGCATGTACTGGGTCACGAGCACCGTCCCGGGCAAGGACCACATCATCGAGGTGCGGCGTGGCGAGCAGGGCGATCAGGCGTGGCGCGGGCGCCCTGGGGAACTCCACCACAGCACAACTGGGGAGAAGGGCGGCCTGTGGCGGATGCGCGGACGCGCGCCGCAGAAGGTCTGGGGGACCGGCTACACGTCCCACACCATGGCTGCTTCCACCTACTACGAGTTCCTCCCGGACGCAGCCGATCCACGTCTGGCCTGGATGTTGGCCGGCATCGACCCGAAGGCACCGTTCGGCGACTTCGGGCTCGTACACGGCGGCGCGGCCGGACTCGAGGTGGACCGGTACGACCTGTCTCTCGGCACCCCGCCACACACCCGCCTGGTGGCTAGCTCGGTCGGTCACGGCGCAAACGCGATGCTCGTGCCGGAGGAGCTGTATTTCGCGCACCCGGCCGGCAACGGCGAGGAGAGTCCGCTCGTCCGGGCCGACATGACCTACTTCACCACCCCCGCCGGCGGAGCGATGTTTGCGTCGTCGTCGATGTCATGGGCGGCCAGCCTGCTGGCCGACGGCGGCCACAACCCGGTGTCGCGGCTGACCGCCAACGTACTGCGCCGGTTCGTCGACGCCACCCCCATGGACGAGCTGGTCGACTGATGCGCGCCCCGGCAGCACCAACTCATCGCATTCGGTTCGTGTGCTGCGCGCACAGCGCACCGACCCGCACACAGGCAGCTATGCCCATTGTCCCGATCCGCCCCGTCCCGTGGAATGACATCAGGAAAACCCGGCCAGAGAGGACACCTGCGCGATGACCCACGTAGTTCCTCGCTTGTCGGAGGAGGCGCAACGTCTGACTGGCCGCCTGCTCGGTCCGGAAGCTTTGGCCGACGCCCTGCATGACTTGTTTGGCATCGAGGTCGCCCATCAACGTGTCCTGGGCGGGGAGACCGACCAGAACGTCCGGGTGGACACCCGGGAGGGCACCACCTGGTTCGCGCGGGTCACGGCGGCGCCTAGCAACGAGATCGACTGGCAGAACCAGCTGCTGCAGCACCTCGCCGAGACGGTACCGGAGGTACCTATTCCGCGACTACGCCCGACCCTCGATGGCCGCTTAGCCGGGATTGTTCTGGACGGTGCCGGTACCCAACTTGCAGTGCGCGTCATGACGTGGCTTCCGGGCCGCATGCTCGCCGAGGTCACCCACCACCCGGCCGCGCTGCTGCGCCGGCTCGGCGCCGTCGCCGGTCTAATCGGCGCCAGCCTGGCCAGCATGCCCGCCCACGAAGCGGGCACCCACGACTGGGATCTCCGGCGCGTAACCGAGGTCGTGACCGCGGCGCTGCCCGCCGTCGATGACCCGGCGAACGTGGACAACGTCCGTACCGCGCTATCCTGGTACGACCGCATCAGCGACGACCTGGCCGGGTTGCCGCATAGCGTCGTGCATCACGACCTCAATGACGCCAACATCCTCGTCGACGTCGACGAGTATGGAGAGCTGCAGGTCAGCGGGGTCGTCGACGTCGGCGACGCCCTGCACAGCGCGCGGGTCACCGAGGTCGCCATTGCCGCGGCGTACGCGATGGTGCGCAAGACAGACCCGCTCGCCGCGGCTGCGGAGGTCGTCGCCGGGTTCCACGAGATCGTCGCGCTAACTGGCCGGGAACTTGCCGTAGTCTACCCACTGGCTCTAGCGCGTCTGTGCATGAACGCAACGACGTGGAGCCTGCGCGTCCGGGCCTCGGGCACAGACTACGGACGCTCCCGCATGCGCCACACTTGGCCGACGATCGCCCGGTTGGTGCAGGTGCACCCGGCGGTAGCCGAGGAACGGTTCCGCATCGCGTGTGGTCTGCCCGCCGCCGACGGCGTGATCGAACTGGCGGATCTGGTCGTAGCCGCGACGCCACGGAACCGGCAGTGGGCTGACGCCGTCGAACTCGACGTCCGCCCGGCAAGCGACCTGTTCGACGGCCTTGACTGGACCCGGCCTGCCGACCTCGCCGTCCGGGTCGCCGGGCCGGGCAACGGGCGGGTGAGGTACCTGCCGCACCTGCGCTCCTCGCTGCTGCGGGCGGCGCCGCGACGGCCCGGCCTCGACGACCCGGCGACGATCCGGCTGGGCACCGGTGTGCTAATGCCGGCTGGTACGCCAGTCACGGCGCCGGTCGCCGGCGTGGTCGAACAGACCGCGCGGCCGTTGGTGGTGCGACACCGGGCTGAGGGCTTGGACTTCCGGACAACGTGGTGGGGCGTCACCGGCAGCCCGGTAGCTGGGACCACGCTCAGCGCCGGCGACCATCTCGGTGTCGTGGCCGACCTGGATGTCGCTGACGAAGCCGCGGGCGAGGCCGGGCTGGGCGCTGGAATTCAGGTCGCCGTCGTCGCGGATGCTGACCTCGCTACCCGCCTGCCGCGCTTCATCCGGTCGGGCGAACGGCCCGAGTGGCGGCGGCTCGCACCGGATCCGGCACCGCTGCTCGGCCTGCCGACGGACGACGCGCCGCAGCCGACCGTCGACTCCGTCCTGGCTGCGCGGCGCCGGCACGTCGCGTCGTCGCAACGTACCTACTACCGCGAGCCGATGAATCTGGTGCGTGGGCGCAACGTCTGGCTTTATGACGAGGACGCGCACGCCTACCTGGACTCGTTGAACAACGTCACGCACGTCGGGCACGCTGAGCCGCGCGTGACTGCGGCCGCCACTCGGCAGCAGCAAAAGCTCAACACCAACAGCCGTTTCGTGTACCCGCAAATCGCGAGCTACACCGAGAAGCTAGTGGCGACGCTGCCGGACCCCCTCGAGGTCGTCTTCCTCGTGTGCACGGGCAGCGAGGCCAACGACCTGGCGCTGCGGATCGCCCGCCAGGTCACCGCCCGTCAGCACGTCGTCAACATCGACGGCGCGTACCACGGCAACACCGGATGGGCCACCGGCATTAGCCCGAACCGATACCAGGGTCAGGGTGGCCAGGGTGCGCCCCCGACCACTCACGAGGTAACGATCCCCGATCGGTACCGTGGCCGCTTCGGTTACGACGATCCCGACGCGGGGCGGGCGTACGCGACGCTCGCGAAGTCGGTTATTGACCGAATCGCAGGGGACGGGCGGGCTCCGGCCGCATTCATCGCGGAGTCCCTGATGGGTTCGGCCGGCAACATCGTGCACCCGCCGCGCTACCTTGCCGGCACGTTCGACGCCGCCCGCGCCGCCGGCGCGTTGTGCATTGCCGATGAGGTCCAGGTCGGTGTCGGGCGGCTCGGCCCCTGGTGGGGCTTCGAGCTACAGGGTGTCGTCCCCGACATCGTCACCATGGGCAAGCCGCTCGGCAACGGCCACCCGCTCGCCGCCGTGGTCACGACCCGGGCGATCGCCGATGCGTTCGACACCGGAATGAAGTATTTCAACACGTTCGGCGGTAACCCCGTGTCGTGCGCGATCGGGGAGGCCGTGCTCGACGTCGTCGAGCGTGACGGTCTGCGCGCTAACGCCATCGAGGTGGGTGCGTACTTCGCAGGCCAGCTGCGTCAGCTGCAGGACCGCCAGCCGCTCATTGGCGACGTCCGGGCGGAGGGCCTGTACCTCGGGGTCGAACTGGTCCGGGATCGTGTCAGCAAGGAACCGGCCACGGACGAGGCATTCGCCGTCACCGAACTGACGAAGGAACGCGGCGTTGTCGTGTTCCCCAACGGCGTCCACGACAACGTGCTCAAGATCAAGCCACCGATGACCTTTCGGCGGGATCACGCCGACTTCTATGTCGACACGCTCGACGCTGTGCTGAGCGTGCTCGACTCCATCTCCCGCGACCGAGGCCAGGAGCGCTCATGACCACCACCACACCGTCGGTACCCGACCTCGAGATGTTCGTCGCCGGCCGCACGGTCCCGTCCGTCGACGGAGCTGTCGAGGACGTCATCAACCCCGCCGACGAATCGGTCCTCGCGCGGGTCCCACTGGGATCCGCCGAAGACGTCAACCGGGCAGTCGACGCAGCCGAGGTGGCGTTCTGGGGCTGGGCCGAGACCCCGCCGTCGGAGCGCTCCGCCGCCCTGCTCGCACTGACCGATCGCATCGCCGCGAACGCCGACGAGATCGCGTGGCTGGAGTCGGCGAACGTCGGCAAGCCACTACACATCGCCCACGACGAAGTCAAATTTGCCATCGACAACTTCCGCTTCTTCGCTGGCGCGGCCCGGGTGATGGACGCAAAGGCTGCGGCCGAGTACTCGCCGACGCACACCAGCTTCCTGCGTCGCGACCCGCTCGGCGTCGTCGGCAGCGTCGCACCGTGGAACTTCCCGCTCGTCATGGCGGCATGGAAGATCGGCCCGGCGCTGGCTACCGGCAACACCCTCGTGCTGAAGCCGAGCGAGCAGACACCGTTGACCGCGCTTAAGCTCGCCGGGCTCGCGGCCGACCTGTTCCCGGCGGGCGTGTTCAACGTCGTCACCGGGCACGGCAACACGGTGGGCGAGGCGCTCACTACCCACCCCAAGGTGCGGATGACCTCATTGACCGGTGACACCGCCACCGGCAAGCGCGTCGCGGTCGCGGCGAGCGGAAACCTGAAGCGGCTGCACCTCGAGCTCGGAGGCAAGGCGCCGGTACTGGTCTTCGAGGACGCTGACCTCGACCTCGCGATCCGCAAGATCTGCGAGGGCGGCTACGGCAACACCGGCCAGGACTGCATGGCCGCGTCCCGTGTCTACGTTGCGGAGGGAATCCACGATGAGTTCGCCGCTGAACTCGCGAAGGCCGTCGGCCGGGTGCGGATGGGTAACCCCGTCGACACCACGACGGAGATGGGGCCAGTGATCTCGGCGTCGCACCTGTCTCGGGTCTCCGGGTTCGTCGAGCGCGCGCTGGCCGACGGCAACGGCGATCTCGTAGCCGGTGGCCCCGGCGACGGGCCAGGATTCTGGTACAAGCCTTCGCTGCTCGTGGGCGTCCGGCAGGACTCAGAGATCGTCCAGCGTGAAGTGTTCGGACCGGTCGTCACCACGACGCCGTTTGCTGACGAGCAGCAGGCTCTGAACTTTGCAAACGACATCGATTATGGCCTTGCCGCCTCAGTGTTCACGTCGAGTGTGTCCCGGGCGATGCGTGCCGCCCGCCGTCTGCAGTTCGGCACCGTGTGGATCAACGATCATCTCCCGATCGTGTCCGAGATGCCGCACGGCGGCTTCAAGCAGTCCGGCCACGGCAATGACATGTCGGCGTACTCGCTTGAGGAGTACACCGAAATCAAGCACGTGATGATCAACCTGGTGGAGGGCTGACATGGACGAGTGGTCCACCGGCACGCTCGTGGTCAACACCTTCCGGATGCGGCCCGGGGTCGCGTCCGTCCGCTTCGCCGACTTCTCCGCGGGTCTCGACCAACCGACGGTCCTCCGCCACTCCGACATCGTCACCCGTTTCGAGGCGTTCCGGGTCGGCGACCCCACCGAGGGTTCGCGGCTCGGCGTGGACATCGTCGAGATCATGCAGGTCACCGACTGGGCGGCCTGGACCGCCGTGCGCGACGGTGACCCGTCACTAGTGCCAGTGATGACCGGCTTCGACGAGCTCGTCGACCCCACGTCCGTTCGTTCCTCGTTCGTCCTCCCTATCCCGAAAGGCCGCTGACATGACGCCGCCCACCAACTCCTACGACGCCGTCGTCATCGGCGCAGGCCACAACGGTCTGATCGCCGCTAACTACTTGGCCCGCGCGGGGAAGACGGTTTGTGTCGTTGAGGCGCGCGGAGTCGTCGGCGGCGCCTGCACCACCGAGGAACTGATCGCCGGGGCGCAATGGTCCTCGTGCGCCTTCATCGCCGGGTTGCTGCGACCGGAAATCATCCGTGAGCTGGAACTTGAGAAGTATGGCCTGGAGATGTACCAGACCGAGGCGATGGAGGTCGTCATCTTCCAGGACGGCTCACACATGTTCATGTGGAAGGATATCGACCGGACGCTGAGGGAGCTGGAGAAGTTCTCCAAGGCGGACGCGAAGTCGTTCCTCGAGTTCGGTCTACGGGTGAAGCAGTTCGCCGCGATCATTACGCCGTTCCTGATGCGGCCACCGTCCATCCGGTCCGAGGTCCTTGCCGCGTTCGAGCAGGCGGGCGCGAGCGATCTGTTCGACGAGTTCGTGCTGTCGTCCACGAAAGACCTGCTCGACCGCTACTTCGAGTCCGAGCACATCAAGGGTCTGTTCACGTTCTTCGGCATGATCTCGATCTGGGGTGGTCCGTCGACACCCGGGACGGCCTACGTCTACGGTCACCACTCGGTCGGCGAGTTCCAAGGGCACCTGGGCCAATGGGGACTTGTAAAGGGCGGCATGGGTGGTATCACCACAGCCATGACGCGGGCGGCCGAAGCCCACGGTGCGCTCGTGCGGGTGAACAGCCCGGTCGACAAGGTCCTGGTGACCGACGGCATCGCCCGCGGCGTCCGCCTGTCCGACGGCACCGAGTTGCACGCAGCGGTGGTGCTGTCGAACGCTGACCCGGCACGCTCGATCCTGCAGCTGCTCCCGGCGGGCTCGGTGAAGCCTGCGACCGAGGAGGCCCTGCAGCGCTACGACAGCCGTGGGTCCATGGCCCGCATCCACCTGCTCGTGGACGAGCTGCCCGAGTACGTAGGCTTTCCGAAGGGCCAGGGCCCGCAGCACGAGGCGCAGCAGATCCTCGGGCCATCGGTCGAGAACTTCGAGCGGGCCTGGGAGGCCGAGCGCCGCGGTGTGCTGCCCGACGAGTTCGTCATCGAGGCCATGATTCAATCCACCACCGACCCGAGCCTCGCGCCAGCTGGCAAACACACCATGACCCTTGGGGTGCAGCAGTTGCCCTTCGAACTCGCCGGTACGGACTGGGACCAGATGCGCGACAAGTTTGCGGACGCCGTGCTCGAAAACCTGTTCCGGTATGCGCCCAACCTGCGCGACCACATCCTGGACCGCGTCGTCATCACCCCGCTCGACCTCGAACGAGACTACGGACTCACCGGCGGCAACATCTTCCACGGGGCGATGTACCTGGACCAGCTGTTCGGCAACCGCCCCACGCCCGAGCTCGCCGACTACCGCACTCCGGTCCGCGGCTACTACCTCTGCGGGTCCGGCACGCACCCGGGCGGCGGTGTCATGGGCGCGAACGGGCACAACGCGGCGATGGTGGTGCTCGCTGACATCGACGGCACCGCGCTGCCGGGCGTCCGCCCGGTTCATCGGCGGCGGCGCGGGTTCGCCGACACTGTAATGAGCACAAAGGTAGGTCGTGACTTCGGCTACCGCACGGCGCGCCAGCCCGCACTGCGGCGGGTCGTGCGTCTGTTCACCCGAAGCGGCACATGACCGGAGTGGTGTCTGACGCTCTTCAGCGCCTGACGCGGGCATGCTCCGGGACGGAGATCGACACGACAGCCCTTACCCGCAGCCAGTATGCCTACGACGCGTCCAGCTACCGCGTTACCCCCGCCGCAGTCGCGTTCCCCCGAGACGCCGATCAGGTCGCCGCCGTGGTCCGGGCCGCGGCAGGGGAAGGCCTCGCGATCACGCCGCGCGGCTCCGGCACCAGCATGGCCGGCAACGCGGTTGGGCCCGGCGTGGTGCTCGACCTCGCGCGCCATCTGAACCGGGTGCGCGCGGTCGACGTCGCCGCGCGGTTGGCGACGGTCGAGGCCGGAGTCCTGCTCGACGATCTCCAGGCGCGCGTCCGTGACCAGGAGCTGATGTTCGGGCCGGACCCCTCGTCACACAGCCGCGTCACCTTTGGTGGCATGGTCGGCAACGACGCCTGCGGGAACCACTCTGTCGCCCACGGCCGGACGAGCGACCACGTGCTGGCCGTCGAGGCGGTGCTGGCCGACGGAACGCAGGTGCTCGCCGACGGCGACGGACTCCACCCGCTCAACGGCGCGGACGCCGCGCGGGTCGCCGAGCTCGACCGGGACCTGCGCACACTCACCGGTCGGCACCTCGCCACGCTGCGGACCCAGCTTGACCGGGTGCCGCGCCAGGTGTCTGGCTACCATCTGCACCGGCTGCTGCCCGAGCACGGCTTCGACGTCGCCAAGGCCCTGGCTGGTTCCGAGGGCACGCTCGCGGTGATTACCGCGGTGACGGTCCGGCTCGTGCCCCGCCCAACTTCGACGACGATGCTTATCGTCGGGTACGACGACCTTGTCGACGCGGCCGAGGATGTCCCGGTCATTCTGTCCGCCCAGCCCACCGCAGTGGAGGCGCTGGACGAGGCGATCGTCGAAGCGATGCGGCGGCGTACCGGGGGCGCGCGGCCGCGGCTCCCGCCCGCCCGCGCCTGGTTATACGTGGAGTTCGGCGACGCCGCCAGGGTGGACGACCTGGTGCAGACCCTCGATGCTAGTGGACGCTGCCGGGGTGTCCGGGTGGTGAGCGACGAGGCCGATCGATTGCGGCTGTGGCGCATCCGTGAGGATGGCGCTGGTCTCGTCGCCAACCGGCCCGGCGCTGCCCGCTCGTGGCCAGGGTGGGAGGACGCCGCCGTCGCGCCGGACCGGCTGGCAGCGTACCTGCGCCGCTTCCGCAGGCTCCTCGCTGAGCACGGCTACCGGGGCGTGCTGTACGGGCACTTCGGGGCCGGCTGCGTGCACATCCGCATCGACTTCGACACCACAACGGTGGACGGCCGCCGCCGCATGGCGGCCTTTGTGCGGGCCGCGGCGGTCGTCGTGGCCGAGTACGGCGGGACGGTGTCCGGTGAGCACGGCGACGGCCGCGCCCGCAGCGAACTCCTGCCGCTGATGTACGCGCCGGAGACGATTGCCGCGTTCGCGCAGACCAAGGCCCTCTTCGATTCGAGCGGCCTCCTAAATCCCGGCGTGATCGTTGCGCCATCAACCGTTACCGACAGCATGCTGCCCGCACCGCGGCCGGCGCCGTCGCGGGTTCTCGCCCTGGCGCACGACGGTGGCGATCTTGGCAGCGCGGTCGGACGTTGCATCGGCGTCGGCCGGTGCGTGGCGCCCACAGGCGGCGTCATGTGCCCGTCATACCGTGCCACCCGGCGCGAGCAAGACTCGACCCGGGGACGGGCGCGGGCCCTGCAGGACCTGATGGCCGGCACCGGACCGATCACGCCCGACGACGCGCTCGCGACACTCGACCTATGCCTATCGTGCAAAGCGTGTTCAACCGACTGCCCGACGGGTGTCGACATGGCGTCCTACAAGGCGGCCTTCTTGCACGAGCACTACCGCTACCGCATGCGTCCGCGTACGCACTACACGCTTGGCTGGCTGCCGGCACTCACCCGGCTCGCCGGCCCGGCCGCGCCGCTCGTCAACCGCGCCGTCGCGCGTCCCAATGCCCGCCGTGCCGTTGCCCGCGTCGGCGGGATAACCGGTGAACGCGAGTTCCCGGCGTTGGCGTCGCGCACGGACCGCCGCCGCGCGCTGCACGCCGCACCGGCCGCAAACCCGGCCGCGGTGCTGTTCGTGGACACCTTCACGCGCGCCTTCCATCCCACCCTGGTCACAGCAGCGACCAAGGTGCTCGCCGACGCCGGGATCCCGGTGGCCATCGCCCCGTCCGGCTGTTGCGGCTTGACTTGGATCACCACCGGACAGCTCGGAATCGCTGCGCGAATCGTGCGTCGCACAGTCCGGCGGTTGGCGGCGACGGGTGAGCTGCCGGTGATCGTCCTCGAACCGAGCTGCGCGGCGGCGCTGGTCGGCGACGCCCCCGAACTGGTGCGCGACCCGTCTGCGCAGGCCGTCGCCGACCGGGTAGTCACCTTCGACCATGCGTTGCGGGAGCTCGCGCGGCCCGGCTGGCGCCCGCCGCAGCTGCGGGGATCCGCGGTCGTGCAGACGCACTGCCACGAACGCTCAGTGCTGACCGGCTCTGACCAGGCCGGCGCCCTGCGTCGCTCGGGATTGGATGACGTCCGCGAGCCGGTCGGCTGTTGCGGGCTCGCCGGCAACTTCGGCTTTGAGGCCAGTCACTACACCACATCCCTCGCTGTGGCGGAACTTGCGCTGGCCCCCGTCCTGCGGGCCGCCGGGCCCGACGCCCTCCTGATCGCCGACGGCTTCTCGTGCCGAACCCAGATCGACCACTTGACGTCGGATACACGGCCCGCCCGCCACCTGGCCGAGGTTCTCGCCGAGGCCCTCGACGACCCACGACCGGTGCTCTGCATCGACGACACAAAGGCGATCCGTTGACCCTGGGCATGCCTGAAAGCACACCGCCCCGCACGCATGCCTCGCTTGAGCGGGCGCTCGCTACGGTTCCGCGCGGGCTGCTGATCGGGGGCGACGAACGCCCGGCGGCCGACACCGCCACAATGCCGGTGGAGAACCCGGCAACCGCTCGCACCCTGATGGAGGTCGCGAACGCGGGCCTCGAGGATGCGCTCGCCGCCGTCGACGCGGCCGGCAACGCGCAAGCGGCGTGGGCCGAGACTTCCGCGCGCGGACGCGCCGAACTTCTGCGCCACGCGACGACAATCCTGCTCGAACGTCAGGAGCAATTCGCCCTGGTCATGACCGCGGAGATGGGCAAGCCGCTCGCCGAGGCCCGCAGCGAGGTCGCGTACGCCGCCGAATTCATGCGGTCGTTCTCCGAGCAGGCGGCGCACATATCAGGCTCATTCGGTCTTAGCGCCGACGGCGGCACCCGGATGTTCGTCGCGCGCCGACCGGTCGGACCCTGCCTGCTGATCACACCATGGAACTTTCCGCTTGCAATGGGCGCGCGCAAGATTGCCCCGGCGATCGCGGCTGGCTGCACCGTTGTGTTCAAACCCGCGCCGCAGACCCCGCTTACCGCCCTGTTGCTGGCCGACGTATTCGCGACCGCCGGCCTGCCGCGGGGCGTGTTAAACGTGCTGCCGACGAGCAGGGCGGAGCTCGTTACTGAGCCGATGATGACCATGGGCATTCTCAGAAAATTGTCGTTTACCGGATCGACCGAAGTCGGGAAGGTGTTGCTCGGGCTCGCCGCACGGACCGTGATGCGAACATCGATGGAACTAGGCGGCAACGCTCCCTTCATCGTTTTCGAGGACGCTGACCTGGACGTCGCGGTCGATGCGGCAATGGCCGCCAAGATGCGCAACATGGGCGAGGCATGCACCGCGGCCAATCGGCTGTACGTTCACGCCGCACGGGCCGACGAATTCACGAGGCGCCTCGCTGAGCGGATGAGCGCGCTGCAGGTCGGCGACGGCCTGGACCCGGACACCGACGTCGGTCCGCTCATTGACCGCCCCAGTCTGGACAAGGTCGACCGGCTAGTGGCCGATGCGGTCGAGCGGGGCGCTAATATAGTCGCTCGCGGCACGGTTCCCGCTGGCCCGGGTCACTTCTGTCCCCCGACCGTGCTCACTGGCGTCCGAGCCGACAGTGCCGTGATCGGCACCGAAATTTTTGGACCCATCGCCCCGATCAGCACCTTCGTCGACGAGGCCGAGGTGATTGCTGCGGCCAACGCTACCGACTGGGGGCTCGTAGCCTACGTAATCACGGAGAACTTGCAGCGCGCGCTGCGGGTGACCGAAAGCCTCGAAGTCGGGATGGTCGGCATTAACACGGGCGTCGTGTCCAACCCGTCCGCCCCGTTCGGCGGCGTCAAACAATCTGGTCTCGGGAGAGAGGGTGGCGCTGTGGGTATCGACGAGTACCTGGAACATCAGTACGCCGCTGTGCCGCGTTGACGGACTGCTACATCTGCAGGTGACGCCCCGCCCTGCCAAACGGTCTCGTTCCAGCCCAGTGGTCTCCATCTTCACCGGCAGCTCACTGTCGAACACGACAACGGCGAGGACCCGGAACCCCGGCAGCCCCAATATCCGGCTCTTCGTACTTGCGGTGGGGGTGGGCGACACGCCGGGGGCGGTGGTGGGGTGAAGTTGGGGTCGAGGTCCTGAGGATCAGGAGCGACCAAGCAACCTGCTCCAGCAAGGACCTCGACCTTGAACGACTCTATGTCGTGTTCCCGGGCGTCCCGTGAGGATGCCTCGGGTGAGTACTGCTCATGCTGTGACCTGCTCGTAGACCTTCCCGGGTTGCACGTGGTGGCCGTGGAGCTGGCCCGCTCGCGGTTGACGGTGACGGTGGAGTCCGCCCCGGGGCTGGTGGGGCGCCCGGACTGCGGGGCGGTGGCGGCCAGCCACGGCCGCAGGGTGCACACCCTGATCGACGCCCCGTCCTTCGGGCGCCCGGTGCGCCTGGTGTGTCGCAAGCGCACATGGTGCTGCCCGGTGCCGGCGTGCCCGGTGGGGGTGTTCACCGAGCAGGACGAGCGGGTCGCCCCACCGCGGGGGTTGCTGAGCGTCCGGGCGCGGTGGTGGGCGCTGGCCCAGCTGCGCCGCGAGCACGCCAGCATCGCCGGGCTGGCCCGCCAGCTCGGCACGACCTGGCGCACCCTGTGGAGCGCGGTGGCCCCGCTGCTGGAGGCCATGGCCGCCGACGAGGCCCGCTTCACCGGGGTCAGCGACCTCGGGGTCGATGAGCACATCTGGCACCACGTGAGCACCCGCCCGGTCGAGGCTGGTGGGCGCGGACCCAAGGAGCTCACCGGGATGGTGGATCTGACCCGCGGTGCCCAGGGCAGGGTCACGCCCGATTGCTGGACCTGGTGCCGGGGCGTTCGGGTCGGGCCTACGCCGACTGGCTCGCCGCCCGAACGACGGCGTTCCGGGCCGGGGTGAAGGTCGCGACCCTGGACCCGTTCCACGGCTACAACAACGCCATCGGTGACCAGCTCGAGGACGCCACCGCCGTCCTGGACGCCTTCCACGTGGTCAAGCTGGGCACTACCGCCCTGGACGACGTGCGCCGCCGCGTCCAGACCGACACCACCGGGCACCGCGGCCGCACCGGTGACCCCCTCTACGGCATCCGCACCCTGCTGCGGGCCGGGGCCGAGAACCTCACCGACCGCCAACGCACCCGCCTGGACGCCGCGATCAACGCCCACGAGGCGGTGTTCGTGGCCTGGCAGTGCGCCCAGCAGCTCCGGGCGATCTACCACCAGGACACCCCCGCCCAGGGCCGGGCCCTGGCCGAGAAGGCCCTCGCCTCCTTCCCCACCTGCCCGATCCCCGAGATCGCCCGCCTCCGCCGCACCCTGCGCCAGTGGTCCACCCAGCTGCTGGCCTACTTCGACACCGGCGGCGCGAACAGCGGCGGCACCGAAGCCGTCAACGGACTCATCGAGCTCCAACGCCGCATCGCCCGCGGCTTCCGCAACCGGGCCAACTACCGACTCCGCATGCTCCTCATCGGCGGCGGCCTCACCCACCCCAACCTGACATGACCCACCGCAAGTACGAAGCCCAATATCCGCCCTGGTCGGCTACCGCTCCTCCGCGGGGACTGGTATCGCGGTCTCATGGTGGCCCTGAACGACGAACTCCTGCTGCAATTGGGCGCCGAGCCGGCCGTACTTCGCCGGGTCACTCGAGCGCCAGCGCAACGCCGCGGCAAGGCCAAGAACGAAGGAGCCAAAAAGGACGACCAGCAGCCCAACCTCGACCGCACCACTGGCGCCGACCAGGGTGTTGAGGTTTTTGAATGCGAAGAAGAGCAGAGCGAGCAAGCCGGCGAGACCGATGACCGGAGCGACAATCGTATTCCATATCCGGCGGTCTAGGTTTTCGCGGCGAAAGAACGTGATAATCGCGAGACCGGCCAAACACTGCACGAGGATGATGCCGACGGCACCGATGCCGGTCATCCAGGTGAAGAGGTCGGTAAAGGGGTCGCGGCCGGCGAGGGCGAAGCCGAGCACAACGCAAAAGGCGAGGCCCGCCTGGGCGCAGCACGCGACCCAGGGCGACTGGCGCGTGGCGTGGGTCGTCCCCATCCGGCTCCACAGCACGCCCTGGCGGCCGAGGGCGAACAGGTAGCGGGCGACGTTATTGTGGAATGCGAAAATCGCGGCGAATAGGCTGGTGACGATCAGCAACGAGAGCAATGTGCCCATCCCGCTACCGACCATGCGATCACCTATGTTGAAATAAAAGCCCTCGGGGTCATTCTGCGCCGCCGTCACGGCGCCACCGGGCGCGAACGAGTTGATCACCAACCAGGCCGTGACGGTGTAGAAGACGCCCATGAACGCGACTGCAATGTAGGTCGCGCGGGGCACTGACTTCTTGGGGTCCTTGGACTCCTCGCCGTAGATCGCGGTGCCCTCGAAGCCGATGAAGGAAGCGTGACAGAACATTACGGCCACACCAAGAGCACCGCTGAAGGTGGTAGAGGGCGAGAGCGGGGATAGGGTGAACGAATGACCGTTCTTCACACCTTGAACTACTGTCGCGACGTCAACGACGGCGATTGACAGCGTCTCGGCTATCAGCAGCACACCCATCACCTTCGCGCCCAGGTCGATCCGGCGCACCCCAAGCGTCAGGCACGAAGCAATCGCAACGAAGGCCCAGAACCACCACGCCAAGTGCAGCCCCAGGTGGTCGGCGGCGAACGCGCTAGCGTAATAGCCGAAGGCGCCGATGACCCCCAGCTGAATGGCTGTGTACGCGAAAATTGCCAGGCCAGCAGCACCTAGGCCCGGCGGGCGGCCGAGGCCGACCGACACGAACGCATAGAAGTCACCAGCGTCGACGATGTAGCGACTCATTGCGACGTACCCGACCGCGAAGATCAGTAGCACAGCGCTCACAAGCAGGAACGCGCCCGCGATGCCGTCGCCGTTCCCGATCCCAATGATCACCGAGAACAACGACCCGACGACGGTGAGTGGCGCCGCCGCGGCCACTACGAAGAAGACGATCTGGCCGACGCCCATTGAGTTTCGGCGCAGCTCCTGAACGGCGGAGGGCTCAGAAGTCGGTGTCGCAGGTGTGGTAGGCATAAGGACTCCTCGGGGAAACGGACGCACGGGTACGGCAGTGCTCGCTTCGTCGCTAATGAGGCGGGCGACGTTGCCTGCGGCGGTAGTTGATCTCCGAACATCCGCCCGTTACGAGCTTGGTGCAGAAAGTGAAGCACCGGACTTAGGCGGCCACAATGTGCTTTCGACGCCGTTTCGAGTGTTATTACTGTGCGCGGTGCACACCAGGGCCCTAGCACAGTCGTCACGAGAGACGCCGAGACGCGTACGTCCCACGTCCGTAGGTCGGCGAATTTCGAGGCCGTTGCGGGACGCCCTGCCGAAGGACCACGCGTCCTGCTCGTCAGCTACGACGATCCCGTCCTGCCCTACGACCCCCTTGAGCGCCCGAGCCGGGTACCGGGGTTGAGTAGCAGCGGTACAGCCGTTGGCGTTAAGCCCTAGATTCGCTGGTTGGCACAGAAGCTTCTGCGGCTTCGGCGAGGGCCCGGTACAGCGATGCGACGGAGGGGTGCCCTCCGACGTTCTTGCCGGTCTTGATCGTCAGCTTCTTGGCGATCTCGGGCATCGGGGTGCCTTGGTGGCGCAGGGCGCGGGTAAAGATCAGCATGTCGTCGTCGATGACCTTCGGGCGGCCGCCGTGGTTGCCTTTCACCGCGGCGGCCTGTTGGCCTTCGAGTGTCTTCTCCCGGATGTAGTTGCGGTCGAGTTCGGCGCCGACGGCCAGCACGGCGAACAGCATCGCCCCATGCCGTGCGGGTCGTAGATCCCGGTCAGTGCTCCGGTGAGCAACTCGAGCCCGATCTCGCGCTCTTGCAGCGTCGCCGACAGTGCCATCAGCTCGGCGGCGTTGCGTGCCAGGCGTTTCATCTCGTGCACGGTGAGGATGACTTGTTGGTCGGGGGCGGCCTGCTTGATCTCCTGGGCGAGGGTGAGCGCTTTCTCGAACACGGGCCGGACCTTGATGCGGGTGCTGATCTTCTCGGAGAACACCCGGGTGCAGTGCGCGCGCTCGAGTGCGTCGAGTTGGCTTGCCAGTTCCTGGGTGGCGCTGCTGCAGCGGGCGTAACCGATCCGGATCGGAGTTCCGCTGGTCTCCGGCGCGGCCGCGGTGCCCGAGTCACGGGCGATCACCGCGATCGGCTTCTTGGTCTCCCTGACGATCCGGACAGCCCCCTCACGGAACTCCGGGTCGAACTTCCTTCGAATCTCTGGCATGACTACTCCTCATAGTCCATGCCTCCACGGTGTTGGGGGATGCTCATCCACCGCTGAACCGGTCGCCCTCGGTCACCGGCAACCGATCATTCCGCCACTTGGAGCGGCATTCTTGGTGAACTCGACACCGTCGGAGATCGACCAGTGGTTGCAGCGTGCCCCGGATGACGGTCAGATTCGCCGCGATCTCTACCGCGCCCAGCTCGAGAAGGTACGCGAGTGCGGTTACTCTCCCTCCTCGCCGCCGAGCCGGGGCGCTCCAGCGTCAGCAAGCGGCGCTGTCAGCGTTCGAGCTGTCCGACCGCCTGCCACGACACGAGCGCACGGTGCGGCAGACAACCTCCAAGCTAGCCGAGGTGACTCCGACCTGTCAGACGTTCGACGTCCCGATCAGCCGCTCGTCGCCGGTCGTCGGGGTGCAGACATAGCGGTGCACGGGACGTCCTGCACTGCCGTAGGTGAGCTCGAGCTGAACCAGGCGGTGGCGCTCGAGCTCGCTGAGGTAGCGCTGCGCCGTCGGGCGGCTCACCCCGAGGGACCCGGCCACGTCTGTGGCCGAGACGGGAGCAGCTGCACCCCGCACCGCGTCGAACACCTTGCGCATGGTGGGCGGCAGCGCGGCACCGGGATCGGTGGTCTCGGCGGGTCCCCGCAGCAGCCCGTACAGGCGGTCCACCGTGGCCTGGTCGGTGGGGCCGGTCCCCTCGGCCTCGTGCCGCCAGGTCCGGTAGGCCTCCAGCTGCGCCCGCAGCTGCGCCGGCCTGAAGGGCTTGACCAGGTAGTACACCGCGCCCAGGTGCATGGCCGTGCGGACTGTGCGCAGGTCGTGGGAGGCGGTGACCACGATGCAGTCGGGCACCGCGCCGGTGGCGGAATTCAAGGTCCGCAGGATGGAGAGCCCGTCACCGTCGGGCAGGTAGACGTCGAGTAGCAGCAGGTCGGGGGTGAGCTGGGCGATCGACTCGTGCGCCTGCTTGGCGTCGTGCGCCTCGCCGACGCAGCTGAACCCCGGGACCCGGGACACGGCCACGGCGTGGATGCGTGCCACCCGGTAGTCGTCGTCCACCACCAGCGTGCGGATCACCGCAGCGGCCCGTCCTGCAGCGCAGGCGCCCCGGACGCCGACGGCAGCCGGACCACGAAGCGTGCACCGGGGCCCGGGGTGACCGTGACGGTGCCGCCCACGCGGTGCACGAGGCGGTGCACCAGAGCTAGGCCGAGGCCACGGCGCATGCCCTCGCGCGGCTGCTTCGTCGAGTAGCCGTCGACGAAGATCTCCTCCAGCGCCTCCTCGGGCACCCCGGGACCGCTGTCGCTCACCACGATCCCCACCCAACCCTCGTCGTCGCTGAGGTCAACGTCCACCCGGTGCGGCGGCGGACCGGTGAGCGCGGCGTCGACGGCGTTGTCGACGAGGTTGCCCATCACGGTGAGCAGGATCCGGGCCGCCTCGACGGGCTGGTCGAGGTGCGAGCCGGGGCTGATCCGCAGGTCGACGTCCTGCTCGGCGGCGATGGTGACCTTGGCGCCCAGCAGCACCGCGAGCTCCGGCGGGGCCACCCGGGAGCGCAGGTTGCAGGCATCGCCGGAGCCGTGGGTGATCTCGTCGAGGTAGCGCGCGGCCTCGTCGCGCTCGCCGACGTCGAGCAAGCCGGCCATCACGTGCATCCGGTTGGTGAACTCGTGCTCCTGGGCCCGCAACGCCGTCGTCAGCCCGGTCACCGCGTGCAGCTCGCGGACCAGGCCCTCGAGCTCGGTGCGGTCGCGCAGGGTCACCACCGAGCCGGTGTCGCGTCCCGACACCGAGACGGGGACGCGGTTGACCACCAGCAGGTGCTCGTCGGTGAGCACGGCCGCGTCGGTGCCCACGATGCGACCGGAGAGCAGGTCGCGCAGCCGCCCCGGCGGGACCACCTCCGTCAGCCACCGACCGCGCGGATCGTCGGGTAGGTCGAGCAACCGGCCTGCCTCGTCGTTGACGACGATGATCTTGCCCCGGGTGTCGAGCCCGAGCACGCCCTCGCGGATCCCGTGCAGCATCGCCTCGCGCTCCTGCACCATTCCGACGATGTCGCGGGGCTCGAGCCCGAAGGTGCTCCGCTTGATGGCCCGGGCCAGCACCAGCGAGGCGAGCACGCCGAGGCCCAGCGCGAGCAGCGAGTAGGTGAGGATCACCAGCGCCTCGTGCCGGACCTGGCTGGCCACCTGGTCCTCCAGGATGCCGACCGACACTTGCCCGACGATGCGGCTGTCGGTGGCCCGCAGCGGCGCCCGTCCGTTGGCCGAGCGACCCAGGCTGCCGTCGTCGGTGCCGACGTGGTCCTGGCCGTCGAGCGCGGCGACCGGCTCCTCGATGGGCAGCCCGACGAGGGCAGTGTTGGGGTGCGAGAAGCGGACGCCCTGCCGGTCGGTGACCACCACGTACGACGCGCCGGTGCTGGCTTGAACCCGGTCGGCGACGAGCTGGATGCTGTGCTCGGGGTCGCCCGTCTCGACGGCCGCGGCCACGTCGGGCATCTGAGCCACCGCGGACGCCACTCCGAGCGCGCGCTGCTGGTACTCACCGTCCAGGGTCCGGTTGGTCAGCGTCACGTAGAGCGCCGCTCCGGCGGCCACGGTGACGACGAGGATGCCGAGGTTGCAGGCGAGCACCTGGGCCGCCACGCTCCGAGGACGCCACATCACCGCTCCCGCTGCCACTGGTCGTAGGGGCTGGCGCATCGGACCACACCGGGGCCACGGTGCCAAGCCGCAGCACCCCCGACCGTGAGCAGAACCAGCAGAAGTCGCGGTAAACCGCTTCCCGTTCCGTATCGAGCAGTTGCTTCCGGCGGCCCGCACCCGCTCCTAACGTCCTGCCCCAAGCCGACACCGACGTGGTGCCGGGCGCACCCGGCAGGACGGAACGATCGTGGACGGCTCTTCGACCTCACCCCCGGTGCCAGTACCCGCCATCGAACTCTCCGCGGTGACCAAGCGCTTCGCCACCGCGGGCGCCGAGCCCTACACGGCGCTGCGCGACCTCGACCTAACCGTGGCACCCGGCGAGTTCTGCGCCGTCGTGGGCCCCACGGGGTGCGGCAAGTCCACCACCCTCACGCTGGTGGCCGGCCTCGAGCGGGCGAGTGCCGGCGAGGTGCGGGTGGACGGCAAACCCGTCTCCGGCATCACCCCCGGCGTCGGCTTCATGTTCCAGACCGACGCGATCCTGCCGTGGCAGACGGTGCTGGACAACGTCTCCGCAGGCCTACGGTACCGAGGCACTCCCAAGCGGCAGGCCCGCGTCCAGGCGCAGGACTGGGTTCGCCGGGTCGGGCTGACGGGCTTCGAGGACCGCTTCCCCCACCAGCTCTCCGGCGGTATGCGCAAGCGAGTGGCTCTCGCGCAGAACCTCATCACCGAGCCGCGCATCATCCTCATGGACGAGCCGTTCAGCGCCCTCGACGTGCAGACGCGGGCGAAGATGTCCACCGAGCTCCTCGACCTGTGGGACCAGACGCGCCCGGCCGTGGTGTTCGTGACCCACGACCTCGAGGAGGCGATCGCCCTCGCAGACAAGGTCGTGGTGCTCAGCGCAGGTCCCGCGGCGACCGTGAAGGCAGTGTTCCGCATCGACCTCCCGCGGCCCCGGATCGTGCAGGAGATCCGGTTCGACCGGCAGTTCACCGACCTGTACTCCCTCATCTGGGAGGCGCTGCGCGAAGAAGTCAACATCGCGTACTCCCAAACCACCACGGCACTGCCGAGCACCGCGGCTGTGCCGTCATGACTGCCGCCCCGATGCAGACTACGGCCGCTGGACCGGCCCCGGTCGCGACCCCCACGTCCCGCGCTACGAGGTCACCGGCCCGGCAGCGCATGATCCGCGTGCGGGCCACGCAGCTCACAATCCTGGTCGTGCTCTTCGGCGGTTGGCAGCTGCTAGTCCAGGGCGACCCGAAGCGGATCATCCTCTACGGCGTGCCCTCGGGCATCATCGCCCAGCTGCGCACCTGGGCCACCCAGGGGACTGCGGTCGGGTCGCTGGGCGACCAGATCACCACCACCCTGCGCGAGGCGCTCATCGGCTTCGCCATCGGGACGGTGCTCGGGATCGTCGCCGGCGTCGCGCTGGGACGGGTCCGGTTCCTCGCTGAGGTCTTCGGTCCGTTCATCAAGGTGCTCAACGCGATCCCGCGCATCGTGCTGGGCTCAGTGTTCATCCTGGCTTTTGGTCTCGGCATCGAGAGCAAGGTGCTGCTGGTCATCGTCCTGGTCTTCTTCGGGGTGTTCTTCAACGCCTTCCAGGGCACCCGCGAGGTCGACCGCAACTTCATCGCGAACGCCACCATCCTGGGCGCCTCCCGGTGGCGGGTCACCCGCGAGGTGGTGCTGCCCTCGGCATTCACCTGGATCATCGCGAGCCTGCACGTCAGCTTCGGGTTCGCGCTGATCGGCGCCATCGTCGGGGAGTTCCTGGGTGGCTACGCCGGTCTCGGCGTGCTGATCAAGAACGCCCAGGGCACCTTCAACGCCAACGGTGTGTGGGCCGCGATGTTGATCATGGCCGTCGTCGCGCTGCTGGCCGAGCTTCTCATCACCCGGCTGGAGAACCGGCTACTGCGCTGGCGCCCCGCGCAGCTCTCCGGACCCGACCTCACGGCCGCCTGACCCCCTTCCCCGCCTCACCCCATTCCGTCCCCCAACCCGGGCGCCCGTCCAGGGCCGTCCAACTATGTCAGGAGCAGATGTGTCCCCGATGAAGTGGAAAGCGCTCTCCCTCGCCGCCGCCGTGGTCACCGTGACCGCCGGCTGTGCCTCCACCGCCACCCCCCAAGCCAGCTCGACCGGCGGATCGGGCACCCCCGTCTCGATCATGGTCGGCGGGCTGAACAAGCAGATCTACCTGCCGTTCATGCTCGCCCAGCAGCTCGGCCTCTACGAGAAGCAGGGCCTGAACGTGACCCTGCAGGACGAGGGTGCCGGGGTGGACGCCACCACCAACATGCTGGCCGGCAAGGTCGACGCCGTGGGCGGCTTCTACGACCACACGATCGACCTGCAGGGCCTCGGGCAGAACCTGGAGTCGGTGGTGTCGATGCTGACCACCCCGGGTGAGGTCGAGATGTGCCGCAACGAGGTGAAGAGCCAGATCAAGAGCCCGGCCGACTGGACGGGCCGCAACCTGGGCATCACCGACTCCGGGTCGTCGACCGACTTCCTCACCCAGTACCTCGCGAAAAAGAACGGTGTAGACCCCGCGACCACCCACCGCATCGGTGTCCAGTCGGGGGCGACCTTGATCGGCGCCATGCAGCACGGGGACGTGGACTGCGCGATGACCACCGAACCCACCGTGTCCACACTCACGGCCACCGGGTCGGCCTACATCCTGCTCGACATGCGGACCTCGGCGGGGACGGTGCAGAACTTGGGTGGGCAGTACCCGGCGACGTCGCTGTACATGACGACGGAGTTCGTCACCCAGCACCCCGACACGACGCAGAAGCTGGTCAACGCCTACGTCGAGACGCTGAAGTGGATCCAGGGCCACTCGGCGGCCGAGATCACCGACAAGATGCCCGCCGACTACTACGCCGGACCGGGCAAGGCCGCCTACGTCGCTGCCCTCGACGCGGAAAAAGGCATCTACAACCCGACCGGCATCATGCCGGCCGACGGCCCGCCCACCAACCTGGCCGTGCTCAGCGCGTTCAACCCGAACGTGCAGGGCAAGACCATCGACCTGAGCAAGACCTACACGAACGACTTCGTCACCAAGGCTTCCTGACTAGGTCGTGAGCAGGCAAGCACCGAGGAGACCCCGCCGGCTCCGGCGGGGTCTCCTTGTAGGGCGCATCTAAGCTGTACCGCCCGGAAGGGCGGTGTCCCTGATGCGTCGCGCCCGCCCGGGAGGCCACGACGGGTAATGGGGCGGATGGCGTTGAGGAGCTCGGTGGCCCGGTCGTAACTCATCTTCCCCGTCAGGACCCGCTCGTGCAGGTGCGTCGCGAGCTGGCGCTGTTCGTTTTCCAGCGCCGTCCCCCGGGTCAACAGCGCCGCGGTGATCGAGCTGATCGTCCCAACACGCAGTTCCGCACTGACCCAGACCGCCTGGCACAGACTGTTTGAGACCGCCGATAGTTATATTATGACATTACCAGTGGTGACGCCCCTCCTACCGGGAGCTCGGTCTCGCCGGTGATCCGGCCGCGGACTGTCGGGGCCTGGTCGCCTCGATGGCGGAGTGGCCGCTGTGGCCGGACGTCGCAGCGCTGGACCCCGACTCCTGGTCGGGCCTGCGCGTGGGCCTGCTGAGCAACACCGACGACGTCCTGCTGCGTCCGACGGCAGCTGCACGGCTACCGATGGTCGACCCCGACCTCGTCGTCACCTCCGAGACTCTCCAGGCGTACAAGCCAGCGACTGCGTTCTACCGGCGGGCCCGGGAACGGATCGGGCCGTACGTGCACGTGGCCGCCTCGGCCCGCGACGTCCGGGGTGCGCTCGAGGCCGGTGTGCCGTGCGTGCGCTTGCACCGCCCGGGACACGTCCTCGACCCCGACGGGCCCACGCCCGTCCGCACCGTGGGCACTGCGGCCGAGCTGCCCGCCGCCATCCTGGACCTTGCCCACACCGATGCCCGGCGCTCCCCATCCCCCCGGGGCTGAGCCTCCCACGGGCCGGCCGACCACCGCCCCGGGGGTAGTCCTGCCCCCAGGACAGGCCGTCCCTCACCACTGTCCCGTCATCCCCGAGCCCCCGCACCGCCCCGCCGTCAACGCGTCGCGTAGTCCGGGTAGGGAGCGCGCTGGGCGAGGTTCTGGCGGTGCCACTTGGCTGACTGCCTGGCGTCGGGTGTCGTGGTCTGACAGCAGGGTGAGGGCGACGACTGGCGTAGGTGGGACACCACCGGGGAGTGACGTCGGAACGCATCGTCCGCCTGGGTGCGCTCCTGGACTCTACGGAGCATGTCCAGTGGCTGCACTACTTCTTGACGAAGCGCAAGATGCCCAAGTGGCACGTCAAACGCGCCCACCACGCCCACTGGCTCCAGCCCCACCACCCCCCGCGCTACACGGTCGACAGTAACTGAACGATTCTGGGGCCAGCCCGGGGCTTTCACGAGTCAGTCGCACGGGCCGCTCGGCGTGGCCGAACGAGTCCTGACACGGGCTTGGCTCGGGTTGCCCCCGATTGATCGTGTCTGCTGGTTCGGTGAGCTTGTACGGTCCAGGGCGGTGACGACACGACAGCGGTGCCAGAATGGCCGTGGCCGGCCGCCGAGTCGCGGGGCCACCACCCGCAGAACGCCGTCAGTAGCGCTACCGTGGGCCCGCTTCCGAGAAACGCGGTCTGCGGTCACAGGTCAGGCGGAGGCCGCGGTAGCCCCGTCCAGGGCGCCAGGAGCGTCCACAGCTCGTCGACCTGAAGGCCCTGATGTCCACCTCTGCTGCTCCAGCTCCCGTCATCGTTGCTGCCACCCCACTCACCGGACACACCCGCCCGATGCTGTCCCTCGCCCGGGGGCTCATCGCCGCCGGACGCGGGGTCACCGTTGTTGCCGCCAGCCGCTTCGCCGACGAGGCTCGCGCGACCGGCGCCGACTTCGTACCTTTGACCGGCGTCGCCGATTACGATGATCGGCGACTCGCCCTGGACCACCCGCAACGCGCCCAGCTGCCCCCCGGGCCCGCCCAGCTCGACTACGACCAGCGTCACCTGTTCGGTGACACGATCCCGGACCAGAACGCCGTCCTGCAACACTTGCTCGAGGCCGGGCCGGACGCTGTCGTCCTGCACGACGCCACGTTCCTTGGTGACTTCCCGCAGCTGCTGGGGGCACCCGGTGTCCGCCCCCGGCGCAGCGCGGGTGTCGGCGTCAACCCGGTCGCGCTGCCCGGCAGGGAGCTGACCGCATTCGGCCCCCCACCGCCGGTCGACGGCCTGGACATCGCCGGGGTGGCCACCAAGATCAACGCTGAGATGGACACGGCGTTCCAGCCCGCAACGGCCTACCTTAACCGGGTCCTTTCCGGCCTGGGTGCGCTGCGGGCAATACCGGTGCTGCTCCGCGCTATGTATGAGGTACCGGACGCTATTGCTCAGCTCACTGTCCCGTCCTTCGAGTTCGTGCGGATCGACGCGCCGTCGTGGCTGCACCTGGTGGGCCCACTGCCCGCCGAGCCCGCGCCTGGGTGGACACCGCCGGTGTGGTGGCCCGAGCTCGACCAGCGACGCGTCGTGGTGGTCAGCCAGGGCACGATGGCCAACGGCGACCTCACCGAGCTGGTCCAACCCACCCTCGACGGCCTCGCCGACCAGGACGTCCTGGTCATCGCTGCCCTCGGCCGCAACCCTCGGCCTGGTGAGCTGCGGGTCCCCGACAACGCGCGACTGGTCGATTACGTACCGTTCGACCAGCTGTTCCCGAAAGTTGATGCCTTGGTGACCAACGGAGGGTACGGCGCCACTCAGCTGGCTATCGGGCATGGTGTCCCGGTTGTCGTTGCGGGCACGACGGAGGATAAGCCCATGGTGGCGGCCCGGGTCCAGGCGTTCGGTGTGGGCCTGGACCTGGGTACACAGCACCCGACTCCTACCGCGGTGGCCGCCGCCGTGACTCGGTTGCTCGCCGAGCCCCTGTTCCGAGAGCGAACCATGATCATGGCGGCAGAACACACGGCCGCCGACCCGATCCGCGCCATCGTCGAGCTGCTCGACCAGGTTTGACCGCGACCAAGCCCGGGATCCGCTCCGACGGCCGTGATGGTGTCGCTGAGCCCACACGACATGGCCGTGGTGCGGTGCCCGGGTGCGCCGCCTCGGCGTGCAGTCGGCGTGTCCCTGCCGGTGGTCACCCCCGACAGGGTGACACGTCCCGGTTCAGGCTGGCGTGGGCCGACCGGCCCGGTCATAGCGTCCGCGAGCTTCCTGCACACTCGGCATGTTGTCCGACGACCAGCCGACCAGCAGCCGAAATGCGGGGCTGAGGGATAGACCGAGCTCGGTGATCTGGTATTC
>JAABUT010001100.1_pt1 | contig 33510 bp, 37 predicted proteins | sample 5559281 | NCBI WGS metagenome assembly JAABUT01 (sample SAMN10711880, study PRJNA513359) | rock metagenome | isolation source: Antarctica rocks | place: Antarctica: Victoria Land, Ricker Hills nord | collected 2016-01-04 | reverse complement strand
GCCGGGGGGGGGGCCCCCCCCCCCCCCACCCCGGGGACCTGTTCAGACGTTGGCTGGGGGATGCCGGTCTGAGCAGGAGGTTGGGTGGTGAGCGCCGGAGCGACAGCCGGGGTGGAGGATGCCGCGCCAGCGGGTGCCGGGGTTCCCGCTGGCGCGGCCGGCACGGAACCTTCGTTGTGGGGCGTGATGGCCTTGGGCTTCGGCGTAGTCGAGTAGCTGGGGGTGCTGTTCGGTGTCGACGGGGCCGATGTTGTTGGGTGCGGTGATGACTGGACATGTCGACCACCGGTTGTTGTCGGCGTGACGCTCGACGTCGGCGATGACACTGAAGGCGGCCGGCTCGCCGGGATCACGATGGGCGATCCGGCCAGAATGTTCTCGGGATCGGTGATGTGGTTGACCTTGGCCAGCACCGGCCACAGATCGGCGTCTCCCCATTCCCGTAGCGCGACGTCCGAAAGTGTCTCCCCAGGTTGGAGCCGGACCGTGTTGTCCGGCGCCGCGTGGGCTGAGTTGTGTACCTGCTGGACCAGGGATTTAGGGATAGTAATGGTGTCGCCGACGACGATCTGGTTCGGATCGGAGATGTGGTCGGCTGCGGCCACCGCTGGATACAGGGATCCGTCACCGACAACTCGTTGGACGATCCCCGAGAGCGTGTCACCCGGGACGACCTTTACGCGCACGTCGCCGGGGGGAGCCTGGGAAGTGATCCGCGGCCGAGTTGTCGGTAGCGAGAAAGTGGCGGCCGGATTGGGGGGGAGCTTGGCATCAGCTGGTAGCCGGATGACCCATCCGGTCTGCAGTGGGATGGTGGAGCTGTTCATCACGGTGCCGTCGGCCTGGACGTTGCCTTGGTTGAGGTTCCAGAGTTGCTGCCACCGGTCGCCTGCGCCCAGGTAGTGCTGCGCCAGATCCCACCAGTTCCGCGGGCCATCGCTGGTCACGGTCACCGAGGCCATGGATGCTTTGCCCGCATGGGCGGCATTTCTTGTCGAGTCGGCCGCTGAAGGTGCCTGGTGAGCGCTGAAAGGCTGCGGCGTCGATGCCCTCCCCGGTTTACCGGCAGTCGCCGAGGACATCACGGCAGGGGCCGGGACCGCAGCGGAGACTGCGGCCACGCTCGGACCCAACGTCGAGAGCAGTGTGGGGCCCAGGAGCAGCAACGCGGTGACCAGCGAATGAGCCAACCGCTGCTGTCCCTTGAGGACCAGCGGCACATGCCGCGGCCGGGTCGACCGCTGACCGTACTTCACCGTCCGCCGAACAGAGGCGAACTCGGCGGCGAAGGCGGCGGCGAACTGCAACCAGCCCACGGCCGCGGCGCCGATCACCAAGACGGCCAGGACATCAAGTACACCTTGGTCAGTCATGGTCCCAGCAGTGAACATCTCACGCACACCGGCCCAGGGGTTACCGATGACCTTGAACAACAGCAGCGGAACACCGCCGAGCAAGACGATGGAAACCAGCAACGCGAACAATGCCCGGAACCACCGCATTGTCAGCCTCCAGCCGTTGTCGTGCCCAGAAGCGGAACCGCCGTCGACGACGCTGTCCCGGACACTTCGTTGATACCGATCGCCGACAAAATTTCGGTGTGTTTAGAGGCGTGCGCAGTCACGGTCACCGATTTCGCGGTGACCACGACATCGCCGGTGACGCCCGCCGCAGCGAGCACATTGTGCGCCGCGACGGTCGCTGCCGCTTCCTGCGCGCCGAGGTCACCTACGCCGCCGCCGCTGAACACGGTGCTCGGGGTCAACGCGTCGGCACCGGCCCGGGCCGCTTCCTGGGCGACGTCCGCGGCCTGACCTCGAGCGGCCAGTGCGACCCCACCATCAAGGACCAAACCGGCGAAGGCCAGCAACGCGACCATGGTCAGGGCCAGCCACAACGCCGCCGACCCGCGGTCGGGATCGTCAATGCGGACCTGCCCGATCCGCGTGACCTTGCCGGCCGTCATCGGCTGGCCGAGAGTGGGCGGAATGCTTCCAGCGGTGCCACCGACGTTGAGCTCAGCGACGCCGACCCAGGTACGCCGACCAACGCCAGCTGGGACAGATCTGCCGAGCACGTCACCGACACCGACACCTGACCGCCCGGCCTGAAGTCGGCCGTATTCACCGACGCCTCCCGATGGGCGCAGGACAGACCGGCCCCGGACAAGGTGGCGGCCGCGGCGGCCTGGGCGGCGCGGCTGGCGTTGCCGGGGCTGGAGGTCAGAGAGGCCGCCCGCGCCGCGGCGGCCGACGCCTGTTCGACCTCGATCTTGCTGTTGCTGTAGCGGCCTAACGCCACCATGGTGAACAGCAACACGATCACCACCGGCGTCACGATCGCCAACTCAATGATCGAAGAGCCCCGATCCCCCGCTGGCCGCCGCGCGGCCACCCGTGGCCCCACCCGGGCACACCTCCACCGCGGCAAGCTCTGCGCCGACGCCCGTTTCACGGCGGTGCAACCCATGACGTCCGGGTCAGACATGACGGCCGGCCAGCAGTATGGCGGCAAGGATCACCGTGAAGGCGATCGAAATGGTCACCGGATTGGGCGACTGGCAGAACATCGGGCCCGAGGTCGATGCCCCCTGGTCGACGTTCTCCCTGGGGCGCGGTCGCATGCGGGTTACCCACCACCACCAGATCACTGCGATCATTCCGGATACTCCTGACTGCCCGGCCATGCCGGACTTCTACTGAACTAATTGGTGAACGTCTCCACCGGTACCACGGCCACTTCAGTCACCGTGAAATCGGCGAACGGCAACACCGCCATCACTTTTGCCGTGACAGTGACCGTCGCGGTGCGAGCGGTGCGGTCGACCCTCACATCGGGTGTCTGGAGCAGGTTCGGTGCGACCTGGGCTAAGTAGTTGGCGCCGTCGGCGTGCCCGACCCCTGCGGAGGAGTTGTAGCCGGCGGCAGATCGGGCGGCGGCTTGTGCGGCGGCCTCGGCGATGTGCCGTCCGTGCCACAGCAACGCCATCTGCACGACGAGAAGAGTGAACACGATGATGATCGGCACGATGATCACCGCTTCGATGACGTTGTAGCCGCGGTCGGAAACGGACGAGGCGGTACGCCAACGGCGCACCGCACTCGCCCGCCACCTACCGATTACCTTCACCTGCGGACCCTGTTTCAGCTAACTACTGGGTCTTGATGTTGTTGGCGGCACCCTTGGCTTTGTTCATCAAGATGAGCCCGACGGTGATCCCGATGACCGCGAGGATCCCCACGACGATCGCCGTGTTGATCATCTCGCCGCGGTCGGGGTTTTCCTCCCGGATCTTGCGGGACTGGACGGTGAACCACGCCCAGAGCAACTGCACCTCGGTGGGGACGATGTTCATTGCAATTTTCCTTTCACCCGCTAGTTTTCGCCGGAGCAACGGTTGCTTCGGCGCACCTACTGATCTCTCTTGTCGGCCATTTGGTCAGTTTCATGATGTGGCCGGTGAGCTCACCTCCTCTCATAGGCCTGCGATGGCGGCGACGGCGGGGTAGCCCAGGAAGATGATGAATCCCATCCCGAGCACGATCTGGGCGAGCCGCATTGACTGGTCTCGTTCCCCCGCTACCCCCTGCTCCACAGCGAGCTGACGGCGCCGCATGGTGGTGGATCGGGCAGTAAGCGTTTCACGAACCTTCGCGCCGTCCTGGGCCACGAGCTTCACCAGCTGGCCGAGGTCTCGCAGGTCGTCCACTCCGATCCGGATGCCCAGTTCGGCCAACGCGTCCCACTCGCTGCGTTTGGCCAGCCGAGCCCGGTACAGGGTGTCGCGGAGCAGCGCCAACGACCAACCGCTGCCCACTTGCGCCGCCGACGGCAACGCCTCTTCCGGAGCGGCGGATCCAGCCATCTCCAACGCCACCCACGACTGGTAGGCACCGAACGCGAACTCGAAGTCCTTGCGACGTTTCGCGGCCGCGGACCGTGCATCCATATCAGGCAGGAAGAAGAACCCGATCCCCACGGCGAAGGCCGCAATCACCGGGGTGCCAGGCGGCAACGTCACCCCGCCGACCACGGTGACCGCGACAACGGCGACCAGCGCCAATACAAACCCGATGGCGAATCCGACGACCTTGCGGCCCATGACCGCCTCGAATGTCCTGCCCGTCAACGCCAGATCCTGCCGAAGGCTGGTGTAGGAGTATCCGCGTTTGGTCAGCTGGGCGGTCACCCACCCGCCCAGCCGATTCTCTGCACCCTCACGGCCACCAGCGCGTTCGAGCGGGTGCACCGGGTCGGGGCGCATCCAGGAGTCGGTGGCGAACATCTGGTCCAGCTTTGCCAGCTGCACCAGCGGGGAGTCCCTACGCGGCACCAGCCGCAAGACCATCCAGAACACCACCGCGCCGATCGCCGCGCCGATCAGCGCCATCTCGATCATCGTCGGCCTGCCGCATCCGAGGCCGGCGGAATGCTCATCGGTACCGGTTGCGCAGGAGCCGTGTCAGTCAATATCGCGACCAGGCGCAGTTCCTCGGCGTCCAACGATGCACCAGGACGCGCCAGGAGCGGTTCGCGTTGTGTTCCTCCGGCCAGCTTGCGCATCCAGGCGAACCCGAAGACGAACAACATGCACACCACCAGCAGGGCCAGTTGACCGCCGAGAGTGCTGTAGGGCTTCATATAGTCGCCGCCGAAAAGGGCGAAGTACCCGCCGAACCCCAGGGTGATCACGATCAGGATTCGGAATCCGCGGCGGATCTCGGCGCGGCCCGCGGTGACCTTGCGGCGCATGTCCAGTTCTTCCCGGGCCGTCACCGACAGGCTGCTCAGGACGTCACCAAGTTTGTCGCCGCGGCGTTGCACGTTCAAGATCAACGCACCCAGGACCAGGTCCGCCGAAGTGTCCGACAAGGTGGCGGCCAGCCGTCGCAGGGCGGTGTCCATCGGCACCCGGGCCGAGAGTTGCCCCTGCAGCTGCAGCAACGCCGGCCGCAGCAGCGGCGACGCATTCGTCACCGTCGCCGGGATTGCCTGTTCCAGGCTCGCATGTGCGGCCATGGTGTCCCGCAACGCCTCCGTCCAGACGACGAGCGCATCGAGGCGGGCGGTTTGCATCTGCTCAAGGCGGTGCCCACCGAACAGCGCTTTCCAAAACAACACCATCGCGCCCAGCGCGGCTGCGGCTACCGGCCAGTGCGTCGCCAGTAGCGTCGCTGCGAACACAGCCACCGCAGCGGTGACTTGGATACCCACCGCGGGCTGCCGGAGGGACCGGACCCACAGCTGCAACCTGGTCGGCGGCTTGCCTGGGGTGACCCGGACACCGCGGATACCTACAACCACCATCACCACGGCGCCGCCCAAAAGGCCCGCCCACAGAACAGCGAGCAAAAAACGTAGATCAGGTAGGACCACCGTGACCCCCTCTTTCTTCTATCGTTATTAGTCTTGGACGTGCCAGGCGTCGTCGTCAACAAGCGCCCAGGCCGCTGCTGAATCGTTGTAGCCGGCGTCTTCCAAATCCAACCGGCGGGCGTCCGTGATCGTCGTGGGGGTGCGGACAGCGCGTCCGTCGATCGGTGAGGGCTTGAACAGGAACCCGCCGGTCACCCGGCCGTCGGCGAACCCCGACACCTCGTACACGGTGGTCACGCACCGCTTGCCACCAAACTTCCGATTCTTTTCGATGTAAACTACGTAGTCGACGGCGTTTCCGATCAGGGCGTGGGTGACCTCGAATGGGAGCTTCTCGTACTGGGCGCTATAGGTTGCCAACCTCGAGAAAACCTCTACAGCGGACCGGGCATGAATGGTCGAAAGGCTACCATTGTTGCCCTGGCTCATTGCCGACAACATTTCCATTGCTTCAGGCCCGAGCACCTCGCCGAAAATGACGCGATCAGGATCCATACGACGCGTACGAATGACCAAATCGCGCATAGAAAGGCCCCCTCTACCGTCAGAGTCAGGTAGAATTTCCTCGAACTCGACCACATCGGGGTGAAGTTCAGGGTAGCGACGCAAACCTAATTCCAGAGCCCGCTCTATGGTAATGATCCGCTCATCAGTAGGAATGCAGTTGATCATGGCTCGAAGGGTGGCAGTTTTCCCGGCGTCGGTTGCGCCGGCCACCACAACATTCGCGCGGGACAGCACAGCCGCCCTCAGAAAACCGGCCAACTGCTCGTCCACCGTCCCCAGACGCAACAACTCAGCCATCGTCATCTGCGGATACCGATTCCGGCGGATCGCCACCGCAGGCCGTTCACTCGCGCTCATCACCGCCGACAAACGGGACCCATCCGGGAGGCGGATGTCCAACTGGGGATGCGCCCGCGAAAACGGTCGCGCATTGAGCCCACCATAGGAAGCCAACGTCTGGACCAAGGCAACAAGATCATCATCAGTAGCGGTGACCGGACTGCCCCGCACCTTCCGGCGCTCGTCAGCGTATTTCACCCACACCTCGTCACAGCCGTTGATATTGATATTTTCGATGAGGTCACCCTTGAGTAGACCCGAAATCGCACCGGCCTCGAACATTGCCTCATCGATCGCCTGCGCCAGGCGCGCATCGTAAGACGTGTCCGGCAGATCAACACCGTTGGCCATCATCTTTTCCATATGGCGAGAAACAGCCGCCTGAGTCAAACTTCGAGCCATCTGACGCTCGTCAGCGCGGGACAATTCCCGTTCACCGTGCGCCTCCCGGCGCTGCTTCTGGTCGGTCATCTGGTCAGCGACCTGCATTTGCAACGTCTTAATCAGAACATAATCGAGTAAATCATCACTCACCGGGGCATTCCCTTCTCTGCGACAACGACGGAGCTGGAAACCCCGGCGACCGGGGGCGCCAGCAGTGGGTCCGCGTGTCGTTCGGTTGGCAGGAACTCCGGCCACCAACCCATCACCGTTTCCGCCAGTGCTTGCGCCGAGCGAATCAGCTCCGACTTCGCCAACTTCTTCGTCACCTCGCCAGCCCAGAGCCGAGCGGCACCGGCCGGGTCGTAGGCGAAGAACCCGACCACGGGCACCGGGGAACCAGCCGCCGCCAACATCTCCGTCACCGCCTTCGTCGCCTCACGACGGGCACTCGGCGGACCGGTCACCACCACCGCCACCGAAGGTCGGTCACGGTTCGGGTCACCCAACACATGAGCCAAGGAGGCCGCCCGCTCCCGCAGACCGAACAGGCCCTCGGCGTCACCGCGGCCGATCAGCAGCACCGCAGTCGCAGCCTGAGCCACCGGCAACGCCGCATTGCCCGGCTGCATGCGCCCCAGATCTGTCACAGCCGTGCCTGACCACCCCTGCAACTCCTGAGCGATCTGCGGCCACAGCCCCCGCACCGGCACCCACCGCGCAGCGGTCAACAGCCCCGGCATCACCGGCACCCCCAGCGACGTGTCCTGGCAAAACCGCCGTATCCCCTCGGCCGAGATACCCATCCGAGCCACCGCAGCCATCGAAGCCACAGTCGGCTCCGGCTCCAACGAACCGCCCGACGTGGCGTGCCGCATCCGGAACGTCAACCCCCCACCAGAGGGATCACCCTCCACAACAGCGCGCTCACCGGGCCAGACCAGACCCAGCGCCACCGCCAGCGTCGTCGCCCCGGGCGATCCCTTGTCCGAGCACACCCCCAGAATCACGACGCAACCTTCACCAACGCGACCCGGCCGTCACCGGACGCCGCCGCGATCGCCGCCGCCGCCGTGACCGGCACCGACAACGTGACCAACGTTCCAGCCGCCGACGAGGGGTCCGCGCGCGTAGAAAACACCGCAGCCTTGGCCACCAGCATGGTTGCGGTAACAGGCGCCGCCCCCGCGGCAGCCCCCTTGACCGGCAACGCCAGAACCTCCACAGTGTCACCCGGGGCCAGCCCGTCAGCCGGGATTTGACCTCCCGTCACCTGCACACCGACCTGCGCCGCATCGACCGCCAACACCGGGCCGGCGCTGACCATGGACCGCTGCAGCAACGTGTCAGGGAGCAGATCCACCGTCGCCGTCTCACCCAACACCGAGTCCAGATGATTTCCCGCGACCGCCACCACCGAACCCGCCACATCGATAGTCGACAGATCTTCCCGAGTCACAACATGGCCCTTCGGCACAGCATGAACCACCACAACCACGGGCAACTTCGCCCCGGCAGAGTGATAGGCCGCGCCGCCCAGGACACCAAGCCCCAGGACCAGCACCACACCCAACGCAGTGAGCGCAGGTCGGGTCTGGCGCGTACGCAGCGGCTTCGGAACTCCGGGCATCGGAACACTCCGCGCCCCGTTCACCCGGGCCGGCGCAACCGTGACATCCACGTCGCCGGCGGCCGGCGTACGAACATTTCTCATCGCCTAACCGTCACAATCTGAATTTGCTCCACAATGAATTGCGAGGACGCGGACGTCGCCATCGCTGGGAACTTCCCACCGGAACCGCCCGTACCCGTCCAACTCACCGTCCACGGAATGGACTCGGTACCAGTGATCGGAGTGGCCTGCACCTTTAGGTACTGGTAACCGCACTCACCTACCGCCGGCGGATTAAACCCATCCGAGTTCTGCCACGGTCGACCCGGACCAAGACAGGACACCGGGGCATTACCGTCACCCGGATCGAATTTCAAAGCAGTCGGAGTCGCCGTCACCGTAGCAAAAACACCCCGAAGAGTAACCGTCCTTGAGATTGGCCCCCACGTCGCAGGGTCCGAGTAGTACCTCGTCCACAAATTGACAACCGTGTACGCCTCCCCATTCTTCGCCGGATCACCCTTCGACAAATCCGGCGACCGCCCCAACGTCGGCTTCGGCAAAACCAACTGAGTCAACGCCTGCTGAGCCAACACAGCAGGGTTGGGCGGAGGCGGCGGAGGAGGGGGGGCAGCCGCAATCGAGGAGGCAAACGTGTACTGGATCGGACCATTGCACAGGCTGTAGAGCACCACGCCGGTAGAGGGAGCATGACCTTGCCAACGTGGATCACCGGCCGGGGGTCCGGGAGCTAGCACCTTCCATGCGCACTCACCGCCGGCGATCTGCACCGGACTGGGGGGTTGAGTCGCAGCAACACCTGCCGCACCCCCGGCCGGAGCCTTTCCAGACCCATCATTAACAGTCGGGGCCACAACGGGGGGCACAACCCCGCCCGGGCTCCCCGAAGTGCTCGCCGTGCATACGTACTTACCGTTCGGATCGAGGTAGCAATTGTTGTCTGCAAATGCTGCTGGCGCCGAAACAAGCATTATTCCGCCCGCAGCAAGAATGACAGCTAGGCCAGTCCGAAGTGCATGTTTGACTCCTAACATGGCTTCACCGGCTTCGGAACGATGGTTTCACTGACAAGCCATCCGCCGTACTTGGCGTCATAAAGATAAACGTTGTAGGTCAGCAATACGCTCGGATGAGCGGGTAGGTGCAACGTAATAGGCTTTCCCGATGAGTCGGCAAGCTTGCCCGCCGAGCCGTCGACGCAAGCTTGTATTGTCACTTTCTTGTTCGGCTTGTCGGTAGCTGAGAGCACGGTGACAGATCTATACACCTCAGTACTAGTCGCGTGCACTTTGGCCGTCACCAACGACGCGAGGGCGTCCAGCGTGGAGGTGGCTGTCGGATCCGCCGCGTACTTTCGAATCTCTTTTGTCCAATTTTTCCCGGCGGGATTCAACTCGGCCGCGGTCGACACCTTAACGAACCCATTGAACGCGGCTAACGCGAACCGTGCGTAGCTCTGCTGAGCGGCTGTGAAGCTCGCCGGCCAAGGATTCGACGCCGAAGAGGTTGTTCCACTGATGGTGCCGCCGGTCGTGACGGTCTTCGAGGGGGTCACCGACACCGCGCTGGGCTGAGATGTTGACCTACTGCTGGATTTAGCGGTTGAGGCACTTGAGGAGTTGCTGGTGTTCACAGACCCGGGGGACGGGAGAGCTGGAGTCGTGGGCGTGATCGGTGCCAAGGTTGCCGACGTCGAGGCGGGGGTTGGTGGGTCGATCGACTGAAGGTGTACACCTGAGCTCCCGGAACTGCACGCTGCCAGCGTCAGACCGCCGATGAGCGCAAGTGCGGTGAGCGATAGCTTCTTCTTTAGCGTGCCTCGTTGATTGTTGACATCCTCCCGGTCGTGAACGACTGTGATTCCTTCCATGCCGCTCATGCGGCACTCCGGCGGGTTCCTGCTTCGCGGCTGACTGCCAGGACAGGTCCTGGTCTGACATCAACTCCACAGGCGTTTTTGGTGTCCGCCAGCCCGGCGGCCACCCTCCGACCTTCAACCAGAATGTTCCTGGCTGCGTTCACATCACGGTCGTGCTCTGCCCCGCACGAACCGCACGTCCAGGTACGGACGGCGAGGGGTTTCGGTCCGTCCTTCACCCCACACCCCCCACACAACTGGCTCGATGGGAACCAGCGTCCGACCTTCACCACCTGACGGCCGTACCGGTCGGCTTTCTCCTGGAGCAACCTGACCAGGATCGCCCAGCCGGCATCGTGCACAGACTTCGCCAGATTCGACTTGCCGAGCCCGGTGATATTCAGATCCTCGATGTGGACCGCTTGGTTTTCGCGGATCAATCGAAGCGCCAGTTTGTGGTGCCCGTCCAGCCGTGTTTCCCGAACCTTCCGATGTAGCACAGCAACCCGCTTCACGGCCTTGCGTCGGTTGTTCGATCCCTTCACCTTCCGCGCCAGAGACCGCTGCGAACGGGCCAACGCCCGAGCTGTCTTGCGCAGGTGCCGCGGGTTGGCGATGACCTCCCCGGTGGATAAGGTCGCCAGCCGGGTGAGACCCAGATCGATCCCGACTTCGGTGGTCGACGCGGGCAGTGCTTGATCCTGGCTTTGGACCACGAACGAGGCATAGTACCGGCCGTCGGCCTCTTGGATCACGGTGACCGACGACGGGATCGACGGCAGTTCCCGGGACCATTCCAGCCGGATGGTCCCGACCTTCGCTACCCGGACACCGGTTGCGGTGACTCCGAAGCCGTTGCGGGTGAGCCGGATCGCCTGACGATTGTCTTTCCTGGACCGGAACCGGGGGTGCCCGACCTTCCGACCTTTCCGCTTCCCAGCCAGTGAGTCAAACCAGTTCCGGTATGCCATCCGGGCGTCCCGGCACGCCTGCACCAACACGACGGAGGCGACCTCACCCAACCACTCCCGATGTGGGGTGCTTTTGGCGAGGGTGACGACGCGGCGTTGTACCTCTGTGTCACTGACCTTCTCACCGACCGCGTAAGCGTCCTGCCGCGCGCGGAGCGCATCGTTGAACACGACTCTGGCACACCCGAAGGTCCGCGCCAACATCTGCGCCTGGCTCGGTGTGGGGTAGGCGCGGTAGCGGTAGCGGAGCTGCACGGCACCACCGTAACATCTTGGTCCATGCATCAAGAAGATGACTACAGACGCGGCAGGACCATCGTTTCCGCGTTGCACGTTCACTTGGTCTTCGTCACCAAATATCGGCGGTCGGTACTGACGGGTGCTCACCATGACCGACTCCAGTCTGTGTTCACGGAGGTATGCGCAGACTTCGGTGCAGTACTGGTCGAATGCAACGGTGAGGATGACCACGTGCACCTGTTGATCGAGTACCCGCCGAAAGTGTCCGTGTCCGCGCTGGTGAACTCCCTCAAAGGTGTTTCCTCGCGGCGACTGCGTCAGGAATTCACCATTCGCACCCATCGGGACCATCTCTGGTCGCCTTCGTACTTCGCGGCGTCCTGCGGAGGTGCCCAGTTGACGATGATCAAGGCGTACGTCGAGCAGCAACGTAGGCCCGTCTAAGCGACTATCCCGGACCTGAAGGACCGGGCTTGCGCCGCCTAATACTCGGGTCATGAGCGCTCCTCTTCTTGCCGGTTGCGGCGGAGTATGTCTGGATGCACCGACAATGCCGATCGTTCGAGCGTGAGCATGGCTTTGCCAACTCTCGCCGTCGAGCAGATAGGTGAAATCTCAAGTAGATGGCTCGCCCGTTCATAAATGTTCACAGCCAGCTGACCAGCATGGCGCCCACGATGATGGCAGGTCCCATGGGGATAGGGGCTCGCCGTCGTCGGTGACTCGGGGAGCCGACGAGCAGCGCGGCAGCCAGCAACCCGGCAAGAAGGAAAGCGGCCAACTCTCCGTAGAGCACCGCTAGCCACGACGGCCAGCCCAGCAGCCCCCCGGTGAGGCCGAACAACCGGACATCGCCCAGCCCGAATGCGGATGGAGCTGCCAAGAGCAGCGCGAGCCATACGGCAGTGACCACCGCGGCCGCCAAGACCGCTCGGAGCAACTTGTCGCCCTCGTGGTTGACGATTGCTGTCAGAACGAGAACCAGGGCTTCTGCCGCTGCTAACGGGTAGATCAGTCGAGCGGGTAGCAGATGGGTCTGGGCGTCCACGACGATCAGGACAGCGCCACCCGCCGCCAGCAGCACCCAGGCCGGCCACGGACGGCCTGGGGCGGAGCCGAGCACCAGGAGCGCGCCGGCTGTCGCGACGGTAGCCCAACGTCGGAAAGACACCCCGCGCGGCCGCCACCACTGTTTCTTCACTCCTGAAGCCAAAGCCAAAGACCACCCGGCGAGCACGGGACTGAGGGCCAGGACTACAGCCAGGCCGAGGGCCACGGCCGCCGGATTGATGGAACCCGGGTCGATGGCAAGGCCGCTCATGAGTTCAGGTGAACTGGGCCGGGCCATCCGCACAGAGGTCGACGCACCAGTGGCCGTTCAGCCGAGCTGGCCGAAGAGATCAGCGCGGACGGCTGAACACGCTGCCCGATCCCCGAGCGGCCGAGTGGTCCTTGGCTCGCTGGTGTGCTCCAACGCGCCGACACCGACGTCAGGAAGGCACACATAGCGACCGCTATCGCGCATGTCCTCATTTGCGGATCTCCTCTCGTCGTCGTGGTGGGGATGGTAGAGGCCGATACCGACAAGCTTCCCTGGCGACTCCGAGCCTCAGGATGGTAATTATGTCGCATCGCCTTCCACTGCGGGAGCCGAACTTCGCAGTCCCGCCGCGAATCGCAGTTTTGTCCTCTGTTCTGCTCTATACACTACCGCACATACTCGATGGCGAATCATCTTGACGAGACCACGATCGGACGATCACATCACCGATCGACCGGAGAGCCCCCTGTCCAGAATCAAGATGCGCGGATTCTCACCAGACAGACTCGCCCAGGCACGCGCCCACATGGGCTTGACGCAGGAAGATCTAGCTGTGGCCGCAAACATTGCGCCAGCGACAGTCAGCCACTGGGAGACCGGTCGCTCATCACCCAGCCCAGCCTCACTTGCGCTGGTTGCGGAGGCCCTGGGGCTGGCTATTGCCGACCTTTGCATCACACCAGTAGCAGCCCGAACGCTTGCGCAGCTACGCCAGCAAGCGGGACTGGCGCAGGTCGAAGCGGCCCGACTACTAGGAGTTCCGGAGTCCACCTGGGGAATGATTGAACGGGGTGCACGCCGAATCGGTGAGGAGCGGCTTGACCAGGTCGCGGCGTTGCTTCGAGTTGACGTCGCCCAAGTGGAGAAGGCGTGGGAGCTGACGAAGAACAGGCGTATTCAACGCGCCCGCAGCTCCTAATTTTCGCTCTATACCCCACCACACAGGCTCAGACCAGCGCTAGCGCGACCTTCAGACCAACACCAACCAACCGCATGGTGCCAACCGAGAGCGCACCCAGCGACCGTGCCAGCTCGTCGCCGTAGAGCTGCACCAGGTCGTCGCACAGCACATACCCAACCAGCGGATCATCCTGGTTCAGGCCGACGACGGTCGCGATATGGGCGTTCTTGTCGGTGGTGGTAATCCGGGCAGCCAGGACCGACTCGAGATTTCGGTTCCGCTGGTTGTTACTCACCACAAGCCACGGTTTCAGGCCATACCCCAAGTCGCAGGAGAACACCTGACCCCGCAGCGCCGCAGTCACAGGTTCGCCGACCGAGACAGGTGCCGGCTCCGGGCTTCCCGGCCCTCGGCCTGCTCTTCTACCTCAGACGACGACGCTGCCATCCGGGCGTAACCTCGATCTAAGGCATGTTCCCGCAACGTTTCCGCGCCGGCCCGCAACAGCACCCGGAGCACCCCAGCCTCCGATCGCACCACCCGGGGGTCTACGCCGTGCTGCACAGCCCATAAGACCAGGGCGTCGCGTTCGGCACCCTCGGCTTGGAAAGTCGTCACCGCCGACTCGTCATCAGGCTCCAACGTCACCGAAAGCCGCTTCACAGTCATGCACCACATGCTACACCGCAAAGCGGTGCACAGGCTGGACCGCAGCCTCGGACGCCGGATGGCGGCTGGTAACTGCAGCCCGGCGAATTCCGGTCCCGTTCAGGCCAGCCCACGTCCGCAGCAGGGAACGCAAGTAGACGGTTCCGCGGGGGGTCAGCGGAATGTAGAGACCTTCGCGCTCGGCCCAGTCATGCAGCTCGGCGGCGGTGAGCATTGCTGGCTCAGTCACCCTCGACCCCGCTGGTGAAGCGGCGGGTGAGCATCGCCGTCTCCAGTCGCGCCTGGGCTAGACCGCCGAGAGCGTCGAGGGCATCCTGAGCTATCTGCGTGTGTGAGAGCGGCGACGGTCGCGGCGTGGGCATGGGTCGGCCCTGGTCGCCGAACGCAGCGTTGTTGCTCAGCCGACCGGCCAACTCCGCAGCCGCGATCGCCTCGCGCAGTGAGTGAGCGTCCGACAGAATCGCGCTCGGGTCGACCATCGGATCCGGGTCGAGGGCGACCCAGAGGAGCTGCTGGGCGGCCTCCTGGGTGATGGCGCGGACCTGGGGCACGTCAACGTGGTTCTGAGCGGCTGACCATGTCGTGATCGCCGAATACGCAGCGCGCCCCGCATCGGTGTCCATCGCGGTAGCGGGCAGCCGTCGAAGGTGCTGATCGCTCGGTGCTTCCACCACACCCATGAGGCGGTGCCGGCGGCCGCGGCCAAGGCCGCGTCGACCAGTGGCCACGGTGACGGCAACGCCGACGTCGTCAGTCCCCCGGCGATCCCCGCCGCGGCTCCGCTCCAAAACTTCCCGAGATCTTGGGTCTGACCGCGGGCATAGACCTGCAGTGGGTCGGCCGCGGCCGAGGCTTGCGCCTGGACGATCATTGAGTCGAGGCCGGGATGACGAACGATGATCTCCCGCAGCCGTACTGCTCGCCGAGCAGTACGTGCGAGATCACCGCCTTCGGCTCTGGCGTACATCAGACCGGGGATGTCGATCTCCCAGAGGATCCAGCCCCAGGCGGTTCGCTCAGTCACACGCACATCGGTCGGCGACTCGTCGACCCGATCGATGCCGATCGGCCGCCGAAGGCGCCGGCACCCGGGCGCGACACCGAGTGCCTCCTGGCACCACCGATCCGGAGACAGGGTCGACAGGCCGCGCCAAGGGGAGATCTCGGCGCCGTTCATCGAGGTGCCGATCCCGGCTGATCCAGCTTGAACAGAGGAAAGGTCTCCACAGTCGGGGTCAGCCGTGCCGGCTTGCTGGCCGCCGTCGGCGTTGGTCCACACCGACAGGACGCTGGCAACTCTGCACCGGCGGCACCGTGCCTCCTTGGGCGCCCGGGTCATGACGCCACCGTCGTAGCGCGCCGATGACCGCGCATGTACGCGGCCGACGCCGCGGCGCAGGCCTCGTCCGGTTGCTCACCGCGACGCAGGTGACGCCGATAAGCCGAGACCGTCCCGCACGGTGCGATCGCCGGCCGAGCAGTGATCGCACCCGCCGCCCGTCGGTTCTCCCGATTCCGGCGGACCTGCTTCAAAGCGTCCAGGCAGGCCGGGCACGCCTTTTCGCCATTGCGGAGATGCCGGCGATACCCGGCCTCTGTGCCGCAGCGCGCCGCGGGCGGCGGAGCGGCCTGTGTCGTGGCGGGTCCTTGCGCTTCCACCTGCGGAGGCTGGGGCGCGATGTTCTCTGCCGCTACGGGGTTCTCGAGCCGACCGGAGCTAGCGGTGCGTTGCCGGCGCTGCTCGGCTTGTTGTGGCGGCGTTGGCGGTGCCTGCGGTGCCTCCGCTGTCGGGCTGGGGGGCGGGTTGTGAATGTCGACGCGACCACCCAGGCGCCGGCGTTCGGCCGGCGTCCGTCCACCCCAGATCTCCTCGTCGTCAATCTCGGCGTCAACGGCCCACGCCAAGCACAGCGTGACTACAGGGCAACGGGTACACACCGCTCGTGCTTGGGTGGCGGATCCGCCCGCGGTCGAGAACATCTGGCGAGGAAGAGCGGCGCAGACTGCGTCGTTCGCCCAGGCGGTCTCGGGTAGGTCGCTGCGGCGAGTAGAGGTCATCTCAGACCGCCGCGTGGCGCTGGACTGAGACCAGGTCGACGAGCTGCTCGTCGACCGCGGCGCATCGATCGCAGGACCGAAGTCGAAAACCCGGGTTCTGCGAAGCAGTCCACCAGTCCAGCCAGTCGTGTCCGACCTCATCGCATTCGGCCGCGGTGGAGTGCGTGTGGCACAGCAGGCGGCCGTCCGGGCGGATCGTCCATCCCTCGCCGCAGATCCATTGCCACAGATGCCGCTCGTCCGGAAAGTGCACGACGTACTCATCGGGACCGGTCTCGCACTCCGCGCACTGCACGGAATAGCAGGAGTGAGTGTGTATCTGAAAGTGGCTGGGCAACAGTGCGTTCTGCTCAGACATCGGGCAAACCTGAGTCTTCGGCGATGTGATGAAGCACGTCCAATGTGGCGACCGCAGCGGCCATCGATCCGGGTCCGCTGACAAGTGGGTAGTAGATGCTCGGAGTGCCCGCCCACACCGAGCGGGCGCGCATGATGCAGCCCCAACTCTCCCCGTCTTCCAGGTGCTCCAGGTCCAACTGTCGACGGCCGGCCTCCCTGGCCAGGGCCTCCCGCACGGCAATGTCGTTGTAGGCAATTACTTTTCGACCGTCGGTGATCGAGAGCAGATGCGGCAGGACGGCCCGTAGCGAGACGGAGTCGACGAGGACACCGCCGACGCAATCGAGCACCGTGATTCCGGCGAGTTCGGCGCTGTGGGGCGGTGAGTCGACGGCAATGACCAGCGCCCGGCCGGGCTGGTGCATGTCGTCGGCCCATCGCACGGCCTGGCTGGAGTGACGCAATCGGGTCAGGGTGGGTGATGTGGTGGTCGTCATCGGAACCTCCTGAATGTGGATCGGGCAGCGGCAAGCAGCGGGCCGAGGGCATCGGCTACGGGGAGGCCTGGCCAGCCGACATCGCCTGCGACGTGCTCGGTCGCGGTGAGGTGGTCCATGGCCTTGCCCCTCCCCTGCTCGACGTTGACTGCCGTGGAACCACCAGTGAAGTACCGTCCGGGTCGTCATTTCTGACATAATTATGTTGCTTAGAAGGTAGTCGGCTGCTTGACGATCACCGTCAGACGCCGACGGGTGAGACCCGCGGCCGCGAGAAGGGAGCAAGACCAATGCGGATCCGAATGATCGCGATCGCTCTGCTGGGGCTGAGCATGTGCGCCGGCTGCCAGCCGCCACAGCTGAACAGAAACGGCGGGGGTGATCGCAGTTCGTCAACGAGTGCAGCCCAGGTCACGCGCACACCAGTGGCCCCCGACGCCTCGGCCGGCGAGAACACCGCGCTCACGGAGCTGTCGCGGCTACCGGTGAAGGGCCGCGCCGCGATGACCGGGTATTCCCGAGACCAGTTCGGGCCGGCCTGGACCGACGACGTCGCCGCGCCCGGCGGACATAACGGCTGCGACACCCGCAACGACATCCTGCGCCGAGACTTGACCGCAACGGCGCTCAAGCCCGGGTCGCACGGCTGCACCGTGCTCACCGGTCAACTCGCCGACCCTTACACGGGCAGGTCCATCGCGTTTCGGCGTGGGTCGTCGACATCTGCTGCGGCGCAGATCGATCATGTGGTCAGCCTTGGCGATGCCTGGGCGACCGGCGCTCAGTTGCTCACTTCGGCTCTGCGTCAAGATCTGGCCAATGACCCACTGAACCTGTCTGCGGTCGATGGACCGGCGAACGTCCAGAAGTCCGACGCCGACGCGGCGTCGTGGCTGCCTGCGAATAGGACTAACCGCTGCACTTACGTCGCCAGGCAGATCGGGGTCAAACTCAAGTACCGGCTCTGGGTCGTGCCGGCCGAACGCTCCGCGATGGCGCGAGTACTCGCAGCGTGTCCGCAGCAGCGGATCCCAACCGACTCCGACGCCGGTGTCGCAGTGCCAGCCCCGCAGCGATAATCGCTCGCGCAGTCCACCTCCCCGGAGGCTTCATCACGTCGGTCGCCAGCTCGCAATTTCCGTCCTGTCTGCCACCCACATGCGTATCTCCTTCGGGTTACTCGTGGAGGGAAGACCGCCCCACTTCGTGCCGAATCCAAGCACTATCGCCCTGGCACGCCCGTGCCACTTGGCCAGGGGGAGGTCGGCAGATCGCAGCCGCAACAGCACCTTGCTGTTCGCCGGCGCGGTGCTCATAGTGATGAATGCAGTGGCTTTTTCGCCGGTGGTGAGGCCAAACTCTTCGACTGGCCCGTACACGGCTCTCGGCCTTGTCGGATGCGCAGTCAGATCTGTGACCAGTTCGGCGATTCGGTTTGCAGGCCAACAGAACTCGTCCCATGTCAACAGCTCGCTGCCGTACAGGACCCCGAAGGCTGCTCGGACTTCGGGATCTTGGCCACTGTTCATGACGAGACGGGCCATGTCACGGGCAGCGGCCAGCACCGGGGAAATCGTGCGACTGGAGTCCGATCGAATTCCCGCCGGTCGGCGCGGCTTACCAGGGCGATCCGGCTGTCGCAAGAGTTGCTCGATCGCCGTCGGCCGCTCGCCGCCATCCAGCTGCAGGCGATAGATGCCATCGGTCTTCTTGACTGCCGCCCGGTGCTCTCGCCCCAGGGCCTTCATCTGTGTGTCGATGTCGTACGGGCAGCCCTCGGCGTGTTCGGCGCCGGCGCCCAATCGGAATAGCGGCTCAACCCAGGTTGCCTTCTGCCAGTGACCCCGGACAGCGGTGACTCCAGCGGCACATTCCGGACCGGCGCATGTCAATGGTCGGTGGAACGGTTGCGGTTCAACATCTATCGCTGCTCTGGCAACAGGCCGTCCCGCGGCGTCGATTGCCCGTGCGATCCCGTACCGCTTAGCCATTGCTCACCCCCCCAAGGCTCTGGGGACACCCTAACGGGTTGTGAACGACTCGGGAGGTCGAGATTCCTTTCGTGGAGCCCCGATCATTCCGGGTGGTAGAGATCCTGCAGTTCTCTTTCCAGGGCAGCCAGTTCGTCGTCGTAGGCGGTTGGTTCGGCTTCGCCGCCGTCGGCGGAAGAGGGGGTGGCGCCGATCGGCGCGGTGTATGCACGAGCTGAGGCCTCGGTAGCCGGTGGTCGCGCGTCGGGGAGCTCCACCGGTACCGCAGGCGCGTGGATCCGCTGCGGAGGCGGTGCGACCCCGGCCTCCTGAGTGGTCTGGGTGACCAGAGCGTGCCATTCCTGGTCCGGACCCCATAGAGCGTCGGTCGCGGCGATGCTGTCGGCCCAGGACGGGTCGACGATCGGTGCCAGCTGATGGACCAGTCGCAGCCTCAGCTGGGTCTCGACCATCCGGACACCGCGCGCCGATCGCAGGGTGTTCGACGAGCTGACGTCGGCGTGGTTCTGCGGCCGGGTCGGCGGGGCCGGCAGAAGCGGGGGCCGCGCACCAGGGTGCGAGCCTGGCAGGGTCGGCGCTGGATCCGGGGTTGGGCGGTGCCCAATGACCTTGTCGTCGGCGATGACTTCTCCGCCGCGGAGATACCCCATCGTGCCGGTCAGTGGGTTGACGTCGTGGGTGATGCCGTGCCAGGCCAGGTCGTCCTCGCTCAGGTCCGCGGGGCGGCATCTGGCCCACGGCAGCACCTGGTAGGTCATCGCGTTGGCCCAGGCAGGGTGCGCGGTGGCCAGAGCCGTTGCGATGGCCACCATCTGCTCCTGCTGGTCGAGGGGCAGCTGGTCGAGAAGGCCAACGGGCAGCACCAGGTAGGCGTTGCCGGCGTCGGTGAGCCGGCCCGGCCGGCGCAGGTAGCGCTGCAGCGGCGGCATCGGCACGGTCGCTTCGCCCCTCTTGCTGGTCCTCTTGGCACTTTTGGTGGCGCTCTTGACGATGTCGTTGATGTTCATCGGGGCCCTTTCTTACTGCCAGTATCGGTAGGTGTTGCTGTCGGGCGTTTCGGCGTTTCCGACGTTGCTGATTTGGATGAAGGCACCGGAGTAGGGCGCTTCCAGTTGCATGCGAACGCCGTTGAATGTCCCGATGTAGATGGTCACGTGGCCGCTGTAACCGACAATGTCGCCGGGCTGCGCGTTGGACCAGGGCACCGCGTGAGCGGAAGCCCTTTGATCACCGGATATTGGTGGAATGGCCGTGCCCCATTTGCTGGCGACGTAGCGGGTGAGTCCGGAGCAGTCGAACCCGGTGACGTGGCAGTCGTTCTCGGCGCCGTTCGGCCCGCAGATCCCGGTACTGGGACCCCCGGCCCCGCCGCCGCCCCAGGAGTACGGGGTGCCCAGCCAGCTCATGCCGGCGGCGATGGCCGAAGCGACGGCGGGGGTGGGCGCGGTGATGGTCTGGCCTTGCATCGCGGCCGGAACGTGCGCCACTGCTGGGATGGTGACGAGGTTTCTGGTGTGGCTGACGCTGATTGGGCCTAGGCCTCCGGTCCCGGTGCCGGTGCCAGTGTTGTAGCCGGCCTGCTGCATCGTCGTGGTTGCGACGACCGCACCTCCGCCGGTGTCGCCGAAGTACTTCTGAAACATCCGAAAGAAATTTCGGTTTCCGTACGCGGAGCATTTATCGCCCTCGCCCGGATATGCGGCCAGACTGGCCGCGTTGGGTTGATACGGCGTGTATACGTACAACGCGGCGGTCGCGATATTCGCGATCGTGACCGGGGCGCCGCCGCAGCCGGACTGCTCGACGTTCCACAAGATGGTGACAGTTTTTCCCGGTTGGTACGGGTAGTACCCCGTGGGGATGCGCTGCTTGTACTTGGCCCATTGCTTGGCCATCTGATAGCCCTGCAAAAAGAAGCCCCTGCCGGCGGGGTCACAGTTGGCGCTACCGCCGGCGCCGGTATCGGGGCAGTTCCAACCCCACGCTGCGTCGTAGTTGGCGGCGGTCGGGTTGGCGCGGGAGAGTCCCTGGGACTCCTTCTGCAGGGTGGTGAGCATGACCTGCGGGTTGATGCCGCAGGCGGTGCTGAATTCGCTGATCGCGGTGGCGGCGTCGATCTGGTTGCCGGCCGGCACGGCTTGGCAGTACTGGTCGGCGGCCTGGGCCGGGAACGTCACCTTGAGGTTCTTCAAGCACCACGGATTGCCTGCTGCGCAGGTGGTGTCCTGGGCGGTGATGAAACCGTGGATCTGCGCAGTGGTCATCGATGCGGTGTTGAAAAAGACCTGATCGCTGATGATGTTCCCGGGATCCCAGCCGGCTGTGGCGCCGCCCGTGCGCACGCCGGCGGCCGCGCCGTTGGCGGTCATGTCGCAGTACGACGAGGATGCCGCCGGGGCGGCGCCAGAGGCCGGTGCGGCAGACGTTGCGGTGGTCGCAACGGGTGAAGTGACCACCGATGGTGGCGTCACGACAGGTGGGGTGATCACGGGCGGATTGACCACCGCCGCGGCGCCGATCGGGGCGGCGAACGCGGAGTGAGACCCGCGCAGAGCGGCCACCGCCGGTGGGCTGGTGGGTGCGACAGGGACGCTGGCCCAGACCGGGCTGGCGGTCGATGAGCTGCCGACGGACTGGCCGGCGCAGCCAATCATGTTGGCTGTGGTGCTGCTCGACGAGCCGCTCGACTTGCTGCTGGAGGTGCTGTAGAGGGAGAACGCCCCCAGGCCAACGACTCCGACGACGACGAGCACACCGATGTTGACGATTTTCATCCTGCCTGCACCTGCACATCGACGAGCCATCGACCGTCCGGTGCCTTGAGGATCCGGCGGGTCTGGTTGATTGTTTGCTGGCCGATGAGCTGGCCTTGCCGGTTGACGATCGCTTGGCGGGCGGCGACCTGTACCCACTGCAGGGTGGGCGCGTTCGGCGCCTCGGTCAGCGGGGTGACGACGATCGGTCCGCAGAGCGAAGTCAGGCCGGCCTTTTGCGTCTGGGTCCACGAGGTAGTCGGAACGGCGCGGGACTTGTCGTCAGCCCAGCCGGCCGCGGTGACCCAGGCCGCCTCGTTCGCGAGGTTCTGGTTCGCCGCTCCCGAGGCGGGCTGGTAGCACCAGACCGCCATGTACTGCTTGGCGACCGCAGCCGCGGAGACGTAGTCTGCGGCGGTGCTGGCCATTCTGGGCATCTGCGGGGCTGCGGTGAGCTGGTCCTGCGCCGGCGGGCCGACCGAGGACGCAGCGGCCGTCTGAGAGCCCGCGGTGGGGCCGTTACTGGCCGGTGCGGCCACGCTGACGGGCGCCGCAGTTACGGGAGACTCGGCGGATTCGGCGGTGGTGGAAACGACGGCTTCGGACGAGCCGCCATCTTGCTCGGCCGCGTCGGCGCTGGAGGCGACCGCACTACTCGAAAGGGACGCCACCGATTGAACTTCCGACCCCGAGAGGACTGCGGAGGCTGCTGACTGGGTGCCCGACGAGTCGGTGCTGGCGGCGGTCTGGGCGGCCGGAGACGATCCGCTGATCTTCGGCCAGAGGACGACGAGTAGCAGAACGGTCGCCGCCGTGCTGATTGCCCGGCCGCGGCTGCGGAGCGGCCAGCGCCAGAGGGCCGACAAGCGTTGACGCAGTTTCATACCGAGGCTCCGATGTCAGGTCGGCTGGAGTAGTGGGTGTCGTCGTTCTCGCTCGTCGCTGCCGGGGGCAGTTGGGCGGTCGGCCGCCAGATCAGCTCCGCGGCGTCGCTGCGCGGCACGATGATCGGTGCGCGTGTCTCCGATGTGCTACTGGACAACGCATATGCCGACCGGCGCCCTGGCTGCAGCGCGGGCCGGAAGACATCGTGGTTGCCGGTGATCTGGTAGACGCCGGTGTCGGTTTGACTGGGCCGCCTCGGGGTGGGGCGATCGGTGGCCGCGTAGTCGTCGACCAGTTCGGCGTCGATCGGGATCATCTCGGTCCTGGGCTCGGCGGTGCCGTTCGGGCGGCCGCCGGCATCCGGTCGCGCTGTCCTGGTGCGGCCGGATGCCGCGGTGGCCACTGGGACGGGCGTCGTTGATGCGGATGCCAGGTCGTCGACCGCGCTCCAAGCCCGGGCCCGGGCCGGTTCCTCGGTGTCCCAGCTGGGCATGGGCCGATCGAGCGGATTGCTCCGGCCCGGGGTTTCCGGTCGGGACAGGCCGAAGGATTCGGTGCGCGGCGCGTGGTCTTCGCCCAGGTAGCGGGGACCGCCGTGCGACGGGACGCCGGTGCGAGCGGGTCCCAGATCCATCACCGCGGCGCTGGCCACAGTTTCCGGGCGGGGGGACTCGTAGGCGTAGTCGTCTTCGTAGCCGGATCCGTCGGCGTAGGACTCGTCGACGTTCTGGTTCTCAGCCTGGCCGCCGCCTCCGGTGTTCCCGCGACCGAAGACCTTTCGCAGTGAGCGCCGTTGCTGCACCCGGCCGATTCCGTGACGGATGGGCCGAGTGACTCGCTGGGTGATGGACCGACGGAAGTTTCCGATGGCATTCGGGTCACCGGTGGTGGCCGTGGAGAGCATCTGGCCGATGCGCCGCACTGGGTGAATGGTGATCACGGCCAGCAGAGATATACCGGCCAGGATGATCATGCCGCCGGTGGGTCCGACCTTTCCGTAGACGGCCGGATTTGCCACCAGCTGCAGTGTCAGGAAGGACATGAGGCTCCCCACCGCGGCCAGTAGCACGATAGTCGCCAAAGCCGACGTGACCGCGTTGCGGACCTGGCGTAGCAGTTTCGGGAACAGGATCAGGCCGAGCCCGAAGATCAGTCCTGCGATGACGTAAACGCGCAGAAGGAGCCGGCCAGCGAAAACGCCTGTGTAGCTGGCGGCCTGCATGGGGGTGGCTGCGGTCACTGCCGCGACGGCCTCGGCGCCGGAGGAGACTCGGTTGCCGGCTTTTCCTTGGATGTAGGGGTAGCGGGAGTCGCCGGCCGCTTGGATGGCATCGCGGTAGTTGGCTTCGGTGTCGCTCATGATTCGGCCGGGTGCGCCGCCCTGTTGTGAGCGGCCGCAGGTCTGGACGTTGTGGACGTAGCTGCACCAGATCGAGCCGGCTGGCGCCTGGGCCCCGGCTGCGGTGTCGTAGGCGGCGGCGATCTCGAAGCGGGTCATGCTCTGTCCGGACAGGAATCGCAGGGCCAGGTCGTAGTTGGGTCCGGAGCGGTCGTCGGTGCCGATCAGGCCCTGCTCCCACGAGGGGATGATCAGGTTCGCGTACATCGTTTCGGCGTAGAAATTGCCGCTGGTGAAGAAGTCTGGGGAGTACCGAAGGATCGTGCCGTCGGGGGCTTTGGTGAACTGGTCGGAGGGGTTGAGGGTGGGTCGGTATTTGACGGCGCACGGGGTGCCGGCGACGATCTGGTAGCCGTCTTTCCATACCGGCGGCTTATCGAACTGGGTGTAGTCGTAGGAGCAGTACTGGACGATCGGTATGACCGAGTTCGGCAGTTTGGCGTTGAAGCCGTTGTCGAATTGTTGTTGCAGGTCAACGATCTTCTGGTCTCCCATCTTGGCTGCTTGCAGCGGGTAGTTGCCGAGGAAGGCGATGATGCCCAACCCGGCCACAGCCACCAGAATCCGTTGCATCGATTCGGAGGCGGCACCTTTCCGGGCCAAGGTGAGCAGGATGATTCCCAGCACCACGATGGGCAGACCAATCCAGGGTGTGATCACCAGGTCGTGCATTGAACCGACAGCGCTGGCCAAGATGTTGTCCAGACCATCGAAATAGTGTGGATCCATTGCCCGGGCCCGCATCCCGGTCGAGACAGCAAGTTCGCCTTTGGCGACCTTCAACAGAAGGTTGCCCATCATCGTGTCGGCCCCAGAGGTGTTGCCCTGGCTGCTGTCGGTGATCACGGTGCCGAGCTGACCCAGAAGTAGTCCGCCGGCGGCGTTGATGCATCCGGTGTCGTAGGTGATCCAGAAGGATCCGGCGAAACCTCGGTCGCCGTAGGCGGTTCCGTCCATCGGGAGGTTGTTCTGCGGATCCAGCATGCCGGTGATACCGGTGCCGCTGGTCTCCGGAGTGGGAGCGATCCGGCACAGGTCGCCCTGTTGCAGCGGCCCGAACGGGTCGGCGGCCCAGACCTGCGGGGTGGTGACGCCGAACATCAGGGCCGCGACGCCAGCGAGGACCACTCGGGCTCGCAGGGTCGCGCGGCGCCGGGCACTGACCGGGGCGGGTGCCAGGCGCCGGTGGCCGATGACGACGGCGAGCAGGCTGACGGTCAGCCATGTTACGCTGGTGGGCGGCAAGAGCATCCACCAGAGCCACACCACGGTCAGCGCCAGCGGCCACCGGAACCGGCTGGCCCTGCCGTAGGCCCACCGGCCGATCGGCGCGGCGCGGCGCATGGCCTCGGTGATCATGTCGCAGCTCCCAGGTATTCCTGCCCGGGAGCTGATTCCAGCGCCTCCCACATCCAGTCGGTGTGCTCGCCGGCGCGGGTGACGGTGATGATCTCTTTGAACCCGGCGCCGCCGCGGTTGTAGAACAGGAACCTGCGCGGAACGTCAGGGAATTCATCGGTGGGCTTGGGCATGTCGAGCAGCGTGTTTTCGTAACCCACGCCGATCGGCACCTGGGCCATCCGCAGTGCCCGGCCGGCGGCCTCGGCGTCGTCCATGCGGCCGATGAACGCCCCGCCGATGAAGTTGTTGCCGCCCCGCTGGTCGAGCAGCGCGTCGCCCGGGTCCTGGCCGGCCGCCAGGACCAGGAGGTTCTGTTTGCGGCTGTTGCGGCCGGCCTCGGTGATCATCAGCCGGCCGGAGCTGACCGAGTTCAGGAATTGCACCTCGTCGAGGGCGATGCCCTTCCGTTGGCCGGCCGGGAGACCGTAGACCCAGCGAAGTGCTTTCCAGGAGGCCAAATTCAGGATGCCGACGCCCTGCCGCGGTTCGTCCTGCCAGTACTCGGGTTTGGTGTCGGGATCGGGCATCACGATGCCCTTGGTGGACAGGAAGATCAGCTGGGCGTCGAACGAATCGTCGATGCCGGCCTCGTCGTCGCTGGTCGGGAAGAGCAACGACGGCTGGGGTTCGTTGCTCAGGGAGGTCAGCATTTCGGCGGTGGCGATCGCCACCGAGCGGTTGTTGGTCTGGGACTCACGGAGGGCCTCGATGACCATGCCCGGGTGCTTGTTGGGGCGACCGGACCATTTACCGCGGGGGTCGACGATGGCCTGGGCGGCCAGGCGCAGCTCGGTGGCGACGTGGCCGGCGTTCTCGCCGGAGACCACGAAGGTGGCCGGCAGCATCTGCAGAACCGAGTCCAGGCACAGTCGGGTCCGGACGGCAACGGCCCGGGTCCGGGCTTTGGCGAATCGGCGCTGCCGCAACGCCTCTACGCGCTCGGGATCCAGGTCGGAGATCTTGGCCGTGTAAAGGTCGTCGACGCGCAAGCCGATCGCGGTGGCCTCGGTGTCGTCCAGCTCGGCGAGGTTGATGTAGTCGAAGTCCTCCAGCTTCGGTTCCCGCACCATCGCGTATGGGTTCATCGAGCCGGGGGCGCCGTTGAGCAGATCGACGATTCGGGAGACCCCGCGGAGTTGCGGGGTGCGGCCGAGGCGGCTCAGTCGGCCGGCCGGGTCGATGACGCACCAGTGCACGCCGGATAGTCCGGTCTTGCCCACGACACCGCCGACGAGTGTCGACTTACCCGATCCCAGGCCACCGGTGACGGGGAAAAGCCCTGATACGTCGTAGGTTTCCATGTTTCGCCAGAAGTCGAACATGACCGGGGAGTTGTCTTGCGCGGCTCGGCCGATGTTCCAGCCGCGCCGATCGCCTGCCATGGAGGTCACTGCCGCGCCGCCGGCGGCGACGGCCCTCAGTGGCAGCTTCCGCATGTGGGCCTTGTGTTTGACGATCGAGCCCGGCATGAATTCGCCGGCCAGGTCGTATTGGCCGAAGGTGTGTTTGATCTCCACCTTGCGGCCGTAGGCGGCGATCACCCGCTCGACGTGGCCCAGGCACTCCTGTTTGGTGCGGCCGGAGACGGCGACCCGCCACCAGCCTTTGGCCCGACCCAGGGAGGAGTCGGCGATGTTGGACAGCTCCTGCTCGACCTGCAGGGCCTGCGCTCTCTGTTCCTCCAGCGCCGACGGTGCGTCCACCCCGTGTTCAAGTTCGTAGTGGTTCTTCTGTGACGAGATCTTGCCCAGGATCAGTCGGATCTCGCTCAGCACGTCTTTGTCGGCTCGGGGCGTGATGTGCGCCGACCACTCCAGTGGGATGCCCAGGCTGTCCGGGATCGTCATCCACGGCTGGTCCTTTTGTGGGATGTCCATCCGCTGCATACGTCCGACGGTGAGGACGGCGACGTGCCGGGTGATGGTGTGGCCGTTGAGGATTCCGGTGACTTTCAGGGTCGTGGCGAACGGCTCCGCGGTCCAGGAGACGGTGTCGAGCAGGTCGGCCAGGTCGCCGGCGGCCCACTCGTCGACGTCGACGGCCAAGCGGCGGCCCGGTGCCGGGAAGCCCAGATGGGAGCTGCGGTGCAGGAGCCAGTGCATCTCGGCCGGGGTGAGTGGTCGGGCGTGCATACCGGCGCGGCTCATCAAGGTGTCCAGTGCTCCCAGGGCCGCCTGTTGGCGGTGCAATTCCCGGGTCAGTGGCGCAACTTTGTTGGGCGCAAACAGCTTTGCCGCCGCCGCGACGTAGTCGGCGAGCATGCCTCGCTGCAGGAAGTCGACGCCGAAGAACACCTCCTTTTCGCTTTGATGTTCGTCGAGGAACAGCTGCTGCTCGCCGGCCAGTAACTCGGCCCAGTACGGCAGTGGACCGGCCCCGTACGGCCGGCCCTTCTCGACGACCAGGTTGTGGTGCTGCTCGGCCCAGGTGCGAACCGGGAACGGCGTGGTGGTGCCGCGGATCCGCATCTTCTGGCCGGTCAGCTGGGCCATCGCCACGGCCTGGTTGACCATGTGGCTTTCCCGGTCACGGTCCGGACGGAAGGACCACGACACCGGATCGGCGCGGTACCAGGCGCAACCGGTGCGCTCAGTCATGGCGACGTGGCCGAGGATCTGCCGCAGCGGCGTCGTGGGCGCGGGGTCCTTGGGCGTTGCTGCGGTGGCGGTGTGGGTCAGCAGGGACATGAGGTCACTCCCGGTTCGGCGGCGGCGGTGGAGCCGCCGCGATGGGGTCGGAGGGCGGTGCAGCAGCTCGGGCCGCCCGGCGGCGTCGAGAGCGAAAATCGGTACGGCCTGCAGGTTCCAGGCGCACTGGTGGGACTTGCTGTGGCGGCTGCTCCGCGGTGCGCCCAGATCGCCCCAGACCAGCGGGGCGATCGTTGAAGACGGCCGTTCGTCGTCGACCATGCGCATCAGCCGTGTCGTGATGAACACGGCGATCACCACGCTGTAGATGACCGTCCAGATGCCCATCGGGAAGAACCTGGTGATGGCCCAGATAACGACCAGGAAGATCGGGGCACCCAGTGCGTAGGCGTTGTACCGGGTCGGCGCCCACGGGAAAGTCCATCCCGGTACCCCGAGCCAGCGAGCATCGACTCGCCGCAGCGAATCGTCTGTGGTGACCTGCATGATCGCCCGCAGCTCAGAGGCTGATGCCGAACAGGCCGGCAACCCACTTGCCGACGTTCACGCCGCCGGCCGAAGACACGCCGACCGCGACCACGGCCAAAGCCCCGACCAGCAGCCCGATGGTGAGCATCGACCCGCTGGTGTCACCTTTCCGGCTCTTGCCGATCAGGCCGATACCGACCACGAGAATCAGCAGCTGCACGACGTTGTCCTTGAGCCATGTGCTGATTCCGGAACTGCTGACCGTGGTCGGTGGAGTGGGGGGCGGCCCCGCCAGAAACGTGGTGGTGATGGTTTCTGCGATGTGGTGGGCGATCACTGGGTGCTCCTCGGCGTACTCACGAGCCCGAGCTGGTCTGCGGGCCCTTGCGCCCCGGAGCGTCACACCACCACGCCATCAATCAGCGACATAATTATGTCGCTAGAAGTAGGATGGGTCGATGGACCGGCCAGGCCTTCCCACCGCAGACATGCTCATTGCCGCCGACGTCGCCGCCGAGGGGTTCGGTGAGCTGGGAGAACCGCTCACCGACCGCATGGCCTACGTCTTGCCGGCCCCCGTGAAAGAGCGCATCAACGGTGTCCTGCGGTGGGCCGGTGACACCCGCTCCCTGCCCGGCATCACCAGCCAGATCGCCCTCGTGCGGATAGCTACACACCGGTACCTCAGCGACCTCGAACGCCAGCACAACGGCGGGCAGTCGTTTCCGGTGCCAGCCAACAACAACCGCGGCCGCGGACCGACCAACGCGCAGGCGTCAGCCCGGATCAGCGTCGTCTGGCCGCTCTCGCTGCATCGACGACTGCTCGGCGCCGCGGCCTGGGCCGCACAGACCGGACAACTTCCCGAGGTCACCAGTGCCAACAAACTGGTCGTCGCGGCGCTCGACCGATACCTCACCGACATCGAGCAGATCCACCACAAAGGCAAACCCTTCCGCGATCCTCGGGCCAAGCTCCCCGCCGGCCGGCCACCGTCACGCTGACTTGCGTCCCTTCCGCGGCCTGTCATAGCGCAAGACGCGAGACAACTCGTTCGTCTGCAGTCTTCACCGGCGCCACCCTGCTGCGGTCGCAATCATTTCGTACAGTGAGTGACATCCCTCGCCTGGTTAGGACGTCGAACCGGCTACCAGCTACTCCGACTCCTCGGTTGCCGGCATCTTTGGTTGTCCAACATTCATAGGAAAGAACCCGTACCGACCAGCGTCGTGCCTTTTGGTGAAGGGCATATCTATCGAGTCATCGTGAAGCGTTTCCGTGGGGTCCAGGTTCTCCATAACGATCACCTGCCCATCGAAGTGGGTTTGAAGGTCGCGATAGAAGGCTTCAACAATGCCCTGCGGAAGTGCCTGATCCAGGAGCTCCGCATCTTCGGCTGGTGCGTCTGGAGGACGATAGGTTACGAGAGGTGAATCCAAGACGACAAAGCCGGGGTGAGCGATATCTCGGTCGAAGCAGTACTGCGCTAGCCCAAGAGTGAACGCTGCGTGCAAAATGGCGCGCACACCCTTGCCATTCGCGGAGCGGAACTGATCACCTGCCTGAATGTCCTGCTGCGCACGGTCGTAACGAACGTTTTCCGCGTCGGGGAAGCCCCACGCTTTGAGACGCTGCGTTAGCTCTGACGAGAACTCTCGCAGCGCGTAAAGGCTCATGCTCTCGCTCACAGTCTTGGCGTCACTCGTGGTTTCGTCCTCGATCTGCGCCCTCAGGCGCCGAAGCCCATCCACTTGCTCGTACAGACCGAGTGACTTCTCTATTCCGGTCCGAGTGTTAAGGAGATCGCGAAGATCGTTGTTTTGGGGAGCTATGCGCTCATCCAGCGTGGTCAGAACGCGCGTAAGGCCTGCCCCAGCTCCTCGCGCTTCAGTCGCCCGCAGCTGTAGCGCGTCCCGGCGCGCACTCAGGTCATCAAGTGTCAGGAGGAGGTCTGCGCGAAGTGCCTCGGTCTTGGCGGTTTCGGCGTCGATGGAGGTCTTGAGTGCGGTGTCATCGCCGTCGCACTCCAGGTTGTAGTGCTGGTGCGCTGGCTCCGCGCCACAGAACACACAGACGCCGGCCGTGAAATAGCCAAGGAGGTTGCCCGCCTCGTTGAGTGTCGCGAGACGCTGCAGATCGGACTCGTATTGCATTTGAAGGAGTCCGAAACGCCCCTGTAGCGCGGCGACATCGGACAGTTCCTTACGTGCACCATTGAAAGTGTTCTGTGCATCGCGCAGCCGGCCGGCTACGTCTGCTCGCTCTGCCGACAGTCCGGACACCGCTCCGCTCAGCTGTTCGACAGTGCGATTGAGCCTTCCAAGCTGCTCCCGAAGTTCGTACTCTTCCGACGTCTCGGATAGGCGCGCCTCGAGGTCGGACTGAAGTCTGTCGATCACTTCCACCCGGGCGCCCGCCATCCGGGTCTTCTCTTGCTTCGCGTCCTCCTCGATCAGATTGGAGTCATCCTCAGTCTGAAGAAGGAGTTTGAGTACGGAGACTTCCTTGGTTCGAGTTGTGTACTGACCGGTGAGTGCCGGGGGCGTGTCTGCTTGCATCTGGGTCTCGTCGACAAGGCACAGGTGGGCCAGGTTGCGAAAACTTAGCGAGTCGGTCGAGTTCCGGACGTTCTTCCGCACACGCTTTTCGTCAAGGTCGACCTGTTTCAGCAGGTATCGCGAGATGTTCTTATCGCTGCTTGGGTTGTGTTTCGGATACAAGGTCTCGTCCGGAACGGGCAGCGGTAGAGCGCGGACGTCCGACATGTAGAGCCCAAATGCCCCGCCAGTGACAGAACGGGACAACGTGACGTCTTGGTCGTTTGCCAGGCGCAATCCGAGAAGCACGGTGGAGTATCCATCGCGTTCGGGGATCTCCTTAAGGTTGTTAGCACCGAACATGAAATCGATGGCGTTGGCTATAAAGGACTTGCCCGTATTGGAAGGACCGCGCACAAGGGTGAGTTGGGGGCCGAACTGGATGCTTGCGGGAGGTACAGCTGCGCCGACGAAGGTGAGGTGGGTGAGCAGGAGCCGGCGCACGTCAGATCAGCTCGCTTGCTGACATATCCATTTGCTCGAACTCTTCCGACCAGTGCCCCGACACGATGCGCATGGCTCCTCGCAGTTCGGTGTCGGTCATGTCACCGAATTGTTCGACCACCCACGTCGCGCGCTCGATCAGGGCCTGCGCGTATTCGGTCTCCAAGAGCCGAATAAAGCCTGCGGCGCGCTCACTGGCCCAGAAGTGAATGCCGTCCACTGTTGGCTCCATGTGCGCCAGGTCGGCGCGTACGAGAACCTCCACGCCCTGTTGGATGCGCTCGCGCTTCATGCCAAGCTCACCACTACGGATCGGCACGGGCGGGTGCAGGCTCTCTGGTCCACCCAGGTCGGCGCTGTGGAGCAATGCATGGTCGAGCAACACGAGGTTGTTCAAGTCGAGACGCGCGGGAAAAGCTTCGGTGAGGACAGTGATTACCCGCACCGCGACTTCTAGTGGACCATTGAGAGGACTCATGATGGCTGCCCTTTCACCCAGGTAAGCCGATCCTCGTTCGCGAGTTGGTGGCAGATGCCCTTGCGATCGTCCGGACTCGACACCGACATCAGCGCCGCGTGGCGGTCGAGTTGGACCTGCGTTGCGGCATTGAGGACTTCGCGGAGCCGGGCCATACCGCTGGTGTTCGGTGCTTCTGCCACCTCGACCACGCCGGAGTGCATGTCGTTCTGCAGAGCTTCGAAAGTGCCGTCCGGTACCGAGTCGCGAGCATGCAGCCGGAGCGCCTCAGCCGAGTAAAACGAGATGCGCTGACGCTTGAAGTGATCACCGTGGGTCGGATGGATGGCCAGAGCGCCCTGCTTGAGTTGCTCGCCGGGCGACTGCTCCTCGTACACCTTTACGAGCTGCGTGACGTAGCGCTTCTCGATCGGCGCGACATCTTCAGGAGGAGGTGCGATCGGGGGGCGACCGGGCATAGGGCCGCCGAAGCGAGCGACGTAGTACTGGGTCTTGCGGTGGAGGTCGAGCGCGTCCAACAACTTCATGGAGCGGAACAGGGAGAAGTCAGTCTTGCCGGCGAGGTCTCGCACCTGCTGAAGTTCCGCAAGCTGTAGCGCAGCCGCGCATCCTTTGTCCTTGTCAAGCTCCTCAAGGAACGACTGCTGAAACTTGGTGGGCGTACTGATGAGGCGGTCGAGGGTCATTCCACAGCCCTGCGGTGCTACGAAGTAGTAGGCATCGGGCATCTGGTAGTGCCCCGCCAACACCCCTCGGAAGATCTTGAGTATTTCAGGCCAGGCATCAGATGGCTTAAGTGGGTCGGCATAGTGTTTGCCCTGGTAGCAGTCCCAAGCGCCCTCGAACCCTGAGTGCGTCTTGAACGCAGCCACGTCCACACCATGGTCGTTCGAACCGCCTAGGTCCTTCGTCTCTACGTACAACTCCTTGATCGCGGATGCCCACTCCAGGATGAATTCTTCCCAAGCCTCGGGTGAGTAGAAGTGGAGAATTTGCTGGGGGGTGAGACGTGGCCCTGAAAGCGGCGGAACCGCCGCCAAAGGGCTGGGAATCGGCAGTTCTCTCAACTCCGGCGCGGAAATGGGGGGCGTGGCTTGTGCGGTTTCGGTCATACGCACCGCCCTTCCAAGATCGCCGCCGGGAGGTCACTCTACTTCCGGGTCACCCCCATGCCAGTACGCAGCGCCGTCCCCCGTCTCCAGGTCCCCCATCAGTAGCAGCTGGACGCTATACCAGTTCACCATCCTGCGGGAGTCCTCAGATCGACATCGACACTGAAAGGCAGGATCCCGGAGCTTTCGCGTCGGTGTTGCGGCACCTGGTGTGCGTCCCTCTGATGCCTCGTCTTAGTCAAGT
>JAABUT010001098.1_pt1 | contig 33597 bp, 26 predicted proteins | sample 5559281 | NCBI WGS metagenome assembly JAABUT01 (sample SAMN10711880, study PRJNA513359) | rock metagenome | isolation source: Antarctica rocks | place: Antarctica: Victoria Land, Ricker Hills nord | collected 2016-01-04 | reverse complement strand
CCGGATCGAGATCGGCCACCCGGGCAGCATCGACACCGAGCTGTCGAGCCGCCTCCGCGAGCACCTCGGGCTGCGGACCGTCATCGTCGTCGACACCGCGGAGCAGGACCCGAGTGTCCTGCGCTCGTTGCTCGGCCGGGCCGCAGGCGACCTGCTGACCGCGAGCGTGACCCGCGAGGACGTCCTCGGTGTGGCGTGGGCCCGAGCGGTGGCAAGCACCGTGTCGGCGCTGCGGTCGATGCCACGGGTGTCCGTCGTCCAGCTCACCGGGTCCCTCCCCCGGCAGGATCTCGCGGTGACATCCATCGAGATCGTGCGTGAGGTGGCCCGGATGAGCGGCGGCAGCGTGTCCTCCTTCTACGCGCCCTTCCTGCTGCCTGACATCGCGACGGCGGCGACCCTGCGCCAGCAGCCAGACGTCGCCCGGGCGATCAGCGCCTTCCCGACGGTGACCAAGGCCGTCGTCGGGCTCGGAGGATGGGCCCAGCACCAGAGCACGATCTACGACGCGATGTCACCGGCCGAGCGCACCGTGCTCGACCAGGCGGGGACGGTCGCGGACGTGTCGGGGATCTTCCTGGACGAGGACGGCAACGTCGTCGGCCGGCAGGAGACGGCGCGGATGATCTGCATGGACTCTGACCAGCTCGCCACGGTGGGCGACGTCATGGCGATGGCCTACGGGACCACCAAGGCCGCAGCCGTCCTCGCAGCGGTGCGCAGCGGGCTGGTCACGACCATCGTCACCCACACGGACATGGCGCACGCGCTCCTGGGGAGCCCGACGGGCACCCCGCCCTGACCGGACGGCCCGGTGACGACCTCCTGCAGGACCCTTTCGGTCAGCGTCCGAGGCAGGGCCGACGACTCACTGGCCCTCGAACGTGGCCTTTCCGGGACCGCTCTCCACGAAGGAGGCCATCCCGGTCTCGCGGTCCCTCGTGGCAAAGAGTCCGGCGAACAGCATCCGCTCGATCTCCAGACCGGTGTCGAGCTCGACCTCGACCCCGCGGTCGATGGCCTCCTTGGCCGCGCGGAGGGCCTGGGCCGGGCCCCCGACGAACGAGCGCATCCACGCGATCGCGGTGTCGTAGACCTCGTCGGCCGGGACCACCTTGTCGACGAGGCCGATGGACAGAGCCTCGTCGGCGGCGACGAAGCGCCCGGAGTAGATGAGGTCCTTGGCCCGGGCCGGCCCGACGAGCCGGGACAGCCGCTGGGTGCCACCCGCCCCGGGGATGATGCCGAGGAGGATCTCCGGCTGGCCGAGCTTGGCGTTGTCGGCGGCGACCCGGAAGTCGCACGCCAGCGCGAGCTCGCAGCCCCCGCCGAGGGCGTAGCCGGTGATGGCCGCCACCGTGGGTTTGGGGATCCGCGCGACGGCGGTCAGCGAGCTCTGGAGCGGGGCGGAGCGCTCGACCATGTCCGTGTAGGACATCGTCTGCATCTCCTTGATGTCCGCACCGGCCGCGAAGACCTTCGCGCCCCCGTAGACGACCACCGCGGCGACGTCGCGCCGCTGCGCGGCCTCGCCAGCAGCCGCCCGGATCTCCTCCTGGACCTGCACGGACAACGGGTTCATCGGTGGGCGGTCGAGGCGGATCGTGCCGATCCCGGCGTCGACCTCGAGTCGCACGAACTCCGCGGGCCCTCTCATGCCTCGTCCTGCGGACGGTGTCGCGCCTTGTCGTCGCTCTGGAGGCCGTTCTGACCCCCGTCTGCACCCGCGTCGTCGGCCGGGTCCTGCTCCGCCTGCCCCCCACCGGCCTGCGCGGCAGCAACCTGCTCGGCGAGGGCCTGCTGCTCCTCGGGCGAGAGGAAGGAGGTGTGCCACATCTGGACCACCTCCATGATGAGGTTCACGGTGATCTGGAAGAGGGTCGAGATGTCGACCCCGTCCGTGACGACGTGCTCCCCGGTGACGACGAGGTTGTCGTTCGCGATGCCGACCTTGACGAGGTTGAGCTGGAGGGTGAAGTCGTTCGACCGCTGCAGCCGCACCAGCGCGTCGTCGGGGACCTGCTCACCGATCATCCACTGGCCGAAGATCCGCATGACCGGGTAGTCGCCGTCCTGGCAGCGGACGAACAGCTGCTGGGCCGGCTCACCGACGGTGAAGGCGACGTCCCCGTCGGAGTCGATGTTCGGGTCGAGGCCGAGGTCCTTGAGGACGTCGAGCACCCGTCCCCGCAGCGGGTGCTCGTCCGCGGGCGGCGGGAAGTTGGGCAGGCTGGTGGGATCGGTCATGGACCCACCGTAACCGGCCCCTAGGCTTTGGGCCATGTGTCCCCCGCCCCCTCCTCGGCCCCTGCGGGACCTCCCGCCAGCACCCGGAGTGACGCTCGTCGAGGGGGGCGCGCAGGTGTGCGTCTACGCGGGCCACGCCGACGCCGTCGAGGTCTGCCTCTTCGACGCGGGGGACGTCTCGGGCGCGTCGGAACGCCGGGTGCCGCTCACCGAGCGAGCACACGGATACTGGTTCGGCCACCTTCCCGGGGTCGGGCCCGGCCAGCGGTATGCCGTGCGGGCGTCCGGGCCGTGGTGCCCCGAGCTCGGACTGCGGCACAACCGCGCCAAGCTCCTGATGGACCCGTACGCCAGGGCGGTCGAGGGCGAGGTCCGCTGGCGGCCCGAGGTGTTCGGCCACGAGGTCGGCGTCCAGCTCGCCGGCGACGTGGGGCTGCGCGACGACCGCGACTCCGCGGCATACACCCCCCGCTGCGTCGTGCTCGACGAGCGGTTCGACTGGGAGGACGACGCACCGCTGCACCACTCCCTCGGCGAGTCGGTGATCTACGAGGTCCACGTGCGCAACCTGACCAAGCAGCTCCCGGGAGTGCCGGAGGCGCTGCGCGGGACGTATGCCGGCCTGGCCCACCCGGTGACCATCGAGCACCTCACCCGGCTGGGCGTCACCGCCGTGGAGCTGCTCCCCGTCCACGCGTTCACGAGCGAGCCGCAGGTCGTCGGCCGCGGTCTCGAGAACCACTGGGGATACAACCCTCTGGGGTTCTTCGCCCCCCACGCCGCCTACGCCTCGGACCGTGAACCGCAGGCGGTGCTCGATGAGTTCAAGGGCATGGTCAAGCTCCTGCACCGGGCCGGCATCGAGGTGCTCCTCGACGTGGTCTACAACCACACCTGCGAGCAGAGCGCGGTCGGCGCCACGCTGAGCTGGCGCGGTCTGGACAACCGCGCGTACTACCGCCTCGACGAGCGCGGCCGTGACATCGACGTGACCGGCTGCGGCAACACCCTCGACCTCAGCTCCCCCGTCGTCTGCCGGATGGTCCTCGACTCCTTGCGCTACTGGGTGCAGGAGTGTCACGTCGACGGCTTCCGCTTCGACCTGGCCGTCGCCCTCGCCCGCGGCCACTCGGAGGAGTACGACCCGAACCACCCGTTCCTCGTCGCCCTGCACACCGACCCGGTCCTCTCCCGCGTGAAGAACATCGCCGAGCCGTGGGACCTCGGGGTGCACGGCTGGCGGACGGGTCAGTTCCCGCCGCCGTTCAGCGAGTGGAACGACCGCTACCGCGACTCCGTCCGCTCGTTCTGGCTGGCCGACCTCGACCGCGACAACCAGACGCGGACCGGCCACGGCGTGCGTGACCTCGCGACGCGCCTCGCCGGGTCGCAGGACCTCTTCGGTGCCCGCGACCGGGGGCCGATCGCCTCGATCAACTTCGTCACGGCCCACGACGGCTTCACCGCTGCGGACCTGACGACCTACACCACGAAGCACAACCAGGCCAACGGTGAGGGCAACCGCGACGGCTCCGATCACAACGCGTCGTGGAACCACGGCGTGGAGGGGCGAGCCGACGCGAGCATCGAACACACCCGACGGCGTTCGGTGCGCAACCTGCTCGGGACGCTGCTCACCTCGACCGGGGTGCCGATGCTGTGCGGGGGCGACGAGATCGGGCGTACCCAGGGGGGCAACAACAACTCCTACTGCCAGGACAACGCGATCTCGTGGTTCGACTGGGACCTGCACGAGTGGCAGCGCGACCTGCTCGACACCACCCGGTTCCTCACCCGGCTCAGGGCTGCGCATCCCGTGCTGCGGCAACGGCAGTTCTTCTCGGGCCAGCAGGTCCACGGCGACGGGTCGACCGACCTCGGCTGGTTCGACGCGTCCGGCCGGCCGATGACGGACCGGAGCTGGGCCGACCCGGCGTCACGCACCCTGTCGATGCTGCTCGACGGCGCCTACCTCGGTGAGGCCTCGATCCTCATCCTGTGCCACGGCGGCGCCCAGGCCGTCGAGGTGACGCTTCCGACGCCACCCGGGCTCACGGCATACGAGCTGCTCTGGGACAGCACGTGGGAGCGACCGCAGGCCAGCGAGCCCGTGGACTCCAGCCGGGGTCCCTTCCTCGTGACGGCCGCGTCGATGCGGGTCTACCGCGCGGTCGACACGACCTGAGCCTCACCGGGCCGGGACCTCGGTCCAGCTCTGGCCGTTGTCGTCGCTGCGGAGAAGGGTCGAGGCGTCCCTGCCGAACCACAGGGTCGAGCCGCTGGACGTGAGCAGACCCACGTCGTCGGACGGACTCGGCAGGTGCCAGGCCGGCAGGTCGATCATGCCGGTGGCCGGCTGAGCGGACACGAGGACCTGCGGCGAGCGGGCCGTCGCCGTCGTGTCACCGGTCCGCAGGAAGAGCCGGTCGCCCGCACCCGGGGCGAGGTCGTAGAGGTAGCGGTTGCGGACCGCGGGCCAGGAGGTCCACGTGCGGCCGTGGTCGACCGACGTCGAGCCGTCGACGATGCACTCGTAGGCACAGTCACCGAGGGTCACGACATGCATCGTGTCGCCGGCGAGCACGAGCTCACCCGGGGCTCCCGGCCCGATGTCGTGGGACTGCCAGCTCCGTCCCTGGTCGGAGCTGTGGAAGAGGGTGGTGGTCGGCCCGTCCTGGCCTCCACCGAGGACCCAGATCCAGCCGCGGGCATCGACCTTGGTCGTGTACCACGCCGCCGGACGGTCCGGCTGCCTCGCGACGATCAGCTGGGAGATCTGGCCGTCCTGCGGCCGGTAGGCGATGGTCGCGTCCCTGCCGAACGGCAGGATGACGTCGCCGGCCCTGGCCTCCCTCGGGGGCCGCAGCGGCTCGAGCTGCTTCACCGTGCCGTCGTTGCGGACGGTGAACCCGCCGTCCAGGTCCGTGACGGCGAAGCCGTCCTCGAAGGCCGTGACGGGGTTGGAGGCCCCCGTGAGGATGCCGCGCGCCACCTCCCGCCGCTGCGGGTCGACCAGCCGCCAGGCGCTCTCACACGTCGTGGGGTCGGGGCATCCCGCGAAGGTCCCGAGGAGATACCCCTTCGGGTTGGCCTCGAGCATCATCAGGCGTGCCGACGCCGCGATGATCGACGCCGCGCGTTCGGCCGCCGGGACGCGGCTCGTTGTCGACGCCGACACCGGCGGCACCGTCCGGTCCGGCCCCCCGCCGTGGACCGCGGCCGTCGACCCACCGGCCGCGAGGAGCAGAGTCAGGAGGGCTCCACCCGCCACGCGTCGTCGTCGACGGTGCTGCACCCCCTCGACGAGCCGGGCGAACGGAAGCGGATGGATCGAGGACTCGACCTGCCCGCCGGTCGCCCTCAGTCGGCCGAGGTCCTCAGGGCACAGGGGACGTCCGATTCGCGGACCGGGGCTCGGCGACGGCGGCTGGCCCTGCGCCAACAGCCCGACGAGGGACTCGCATCCGCCTGCCAGACGCGTCCGCACGGTCGCGGACCGGGTCCCCAGCGTCTGCGCGACCTGCTCCACCGTGAGGTCCGCGAGGTGGTGGAGCGCGACGACCTCGCGCTGCGCCGCCGGCAGTCGCCGGACGGCGTCCAGGACGGCGTGGTCGTGCGCGGACAGCTCGTCGTCCGTCAGCGGGCGGGTCGGGAGGCGGGGCGCCAAGACCCGCCAGGCACTCGTCCGACGCCACCAGCGGCGGCTGGCGCCGATCGCCGCGGAGCGCAGCCAGCCCTCCGGGTTCTCAAGCCTGCGGAAGGCACGAGGCCGCTGCAGCGCCGTCAGGAACGCCTCCTGCACGACGTCCTCGGCCGTGGCGACGTCGCCGACGAGGCCGGCGAGCTGGCCGACGAGCCGGCGGTAGCGCGCGGCATACAGCTCCTCGATGGGCCCTACGTCGTCCGACACACCGCACCTTCCCACGTCGACCCCCACTCGACCACGACACCGGCTAGCACCCGCGGGAGGACCACGGGGACTAGTTTGTCCTCAGGGGCTCAACCGTGAGATCCCCGCACCCTCTGAGGAGTGGACCATGAACTCGAGCACCTGGCTGTGGATCATCGTGGCCGTCGTGGTCATCGCCATCATCGCCGCTGTCGTCATGTCACAGACCCGCAAGAAGCGTGCGGAGAGCCAACGGGTCGAGGCGGAGCAGCTGCGCCGGCCCTCCGCGGAGCACCACCTCAAGCTCCAGGAGCAGGAGGCGGCGGCGGCCCAGGCCGAGGCGGAGGCGCGGGGGGCGCGCGCCGAAGCCGACCAACGTGCCGCCGAGGCCAAGCGGCTCGAGGTCGAGGCGCAGCGGCGTGACCAGGAGCGCACGGGCGCGCTCGAGGAGCACCAGTCGACCCTGCGGCGCGCCGATGCGCTCGACCCGGACGTCCGCACCGACAAGGAGGGCTACCGCCTCGACGACGACGGCAACCGGATGGAGAGCGGCCCGACGCCGCCCACGGCTGGTTCCGCACCGGCTCGGGAGGGCTCCGGCCAGGGTGGAGCAACAGCCATGGAGCGGGCTCGCGACGGCGGGGACGAACCGGCCGTCGACCTCAGGGCCCGCCGCGATGCCGACGGCGACGGGCACCCGGGCTGACGGTCCCGTGAGCACCCGGACCCGCGCCTCCCCGCTCAGGCGTTGGCGACCAGGCCGAGCTCGCTCGAGCTGGCGAGCGACGGGTGACACGGGAGCACGCGCACGCTGTAGCCGAACGAGCCGGTGCGGGTGAGGACCAGTGACCCGGCGTATCGGTGCCGATCTCCTTCGTCGTCCTGGACGTGCTCGAGAGGGGCCAGCTCGATGTCACCGGTGAGCTCGTCCGCGCTGTTCGTGCGGCCGTGGACCACCTGGACCGTGACGTCCTCGGGCGCGAGCCCACCGAGGTCGACGTATGCCGTGACCTGCAGCACGTCACCGATCTGCGGCGAGTCGGACACTCCGGACGGCTCCACGTGCTCCACACGCACCGAGGGCCAGGCCGCGCGCACCCGGGCCTTGAAGGCGGCGAGGTCCTTCGCCCCGGCATACGTCGGGCCGTTGAGTGCCCGGCCGGAGCGAGCGGCCGGCCCGTAGAGCCCTGTGACGTAGTCGCGCACCATGCGGCTCGCGAGGACCTTGGGGCCGAGCGTCTCCAGCGTGTGGACGACCATCTCGAGCCAGTGCAGCGGGAGCCCGTCGTCGCCGACGTCGTAGAAGTGCTCGCGCACGGAGCTCTCGATGAGGTCATACAGGGCCGACGCCTCGATGTCGTCGCGCCGCTCGGCGTCCTCGACGCCGTCGGCGGTGGGGATGGCCCAGCCGTTCACGCCGTCGTACCACTCGTCCCACCAACCGTCGAGGATGGAGAGGTTGAGCCCGCCGTTGAGCGCCGCCTTCATGCCGGAGGTGCCGCAGGCCTCGAAGGGGCGCAGCGGGTTGTTCAGCCAGACGTCGCAGCCCGGGTAGAGGTACTGCGCCATGCCGATGTCGTAGTTCGGGAGGAAGACGATCCGGTGCCGGATCTGCGGGTCGTCCGCGAACTGCACCATCTGCTGGATGAGCTTCTTGCCGGTCTCGTCGGCTGGGTGTGACTTGCCGGCGATGACGAGCTGCACCGGGCGGTCCGGGTCGAGGAGGATCTCCTTGAGCCGGTCGGGGTCACGCAACATGAGGGTGAGCCGCTTGTAGGTCGGGACCCGGCGGGCGAAGCCGATCGTCAGCACGTCGGGGTCGAGGACGTCCTCGACCCAGCCGAGCTCGGCCCGCGTTGCGCCCCGCTTGAGCCAGGACGAGCGCAGCCGGCGGCGGGCCTCGAGAACCAGCTGCTTGCGCATCTCACGCTTCGTCGCCCAGATCTCGTCCCAGGGCACGTTGCGGACCCGGCTCCACGCGTCGGCCGCCTCGACGTCGACGGTGCCGATGTGCTTGCGGGCCAGGTCGAACACGCGCGGGTCGACCCACGTCGGGGCGTGGACACCGTTGGTGACGCTGGAGATCGGCACCTCTGAGTCGTCGAACCCCGGCCACAGGCCGTCGAACATGCCACGGCTGACCTCGCCGTGCAGCAGCGAGACCCCGTTGGATCGCTGGGCCAGGCGCAGGCCCATGACCGCCATGTTGAACATGCCGGCCTCGCCCCCCTCGTAGTCCTCCGCGCCGAGCGCCAGGAGCCGGCCGACGGGGACCCCGGGGATCGCGTTGTCACCGCCGAAGTAGAGGTTGATCCGGTCGGCGGAGAAGCGGTCGATGCCGGCGGGGACCGGCGTGTGCGTCGTGAAGAGCGTCGCGGAGCGGACCGCCTCCAGCGCCTCGTCGAACGTCATGCCGTGGTCGCGGACGAGCTCGGTGATCCGCTCGACCCCGAGGAAGCCGGCGTGGCCCTCGTTGGTGTGGTAGACGTCCGGCTCGGGAGCATCGGTGAGCCGGGACCACAGCCGCAGGGCGCGGACACCGCCGACACCGAGGAGCAGCTCCTGCTCCAGACGCCGGTCGCCGCCCCCACCGTAGAGAGCTCCGGTGACCTCGCGCGCGGCCTCGTCGTTGCCGGGCACGTCCGAGTCGAGGAGCAGCAACGGCACCCGGCCGACCTGCGCCTTCCAGACGTGGGCCTTGAGGACGCGGCCCCCGACGAGCGCAATCTCGATGGCACAGGGGGTTCCGTCGGCCTCGCGCAGCAGCGACAACGGCAGGCCGTCGGGATCGAGGACGGGATAGGTCTCCTGCTGCCAGCCGTCCCGGTTGAGGGACTGTTTGAAGTAGCCGGTCTTGTAGAACAGGCCGACGCCGACGATCGGCACCCCGAGGTCCGAGGCGGTCTTGAGGTGGTCGCCGGCGAGGATGCCGAGGCCGCCGGAGTACTGCGGCAGAACGGAGGTGATCCCGAACTCCGGGCTGAAGTACGCGATGGCCCGGGGCGCGCCCTCGCCGCTCTCGTCCTGCGCTCCGGCCCAGGCCTGGTACCAGCGCGGAGCGTCCATGTACTCGTCGAGCGCCGCTTTGGCGTGCGCGACCCGGGCGACGAAGACGCCGTCCCCGGCGAGGGCCGCGAGACGGTTGGCCGTCAGACCGGCGAGTAGTCGGATCGGGTCGCCCTTGAACCTCCTCCAGCCGGCGGGGTCGATCTCCTCGAACAGGGTCCGGGTGGGGGTGTGCCAGGAGAATCGAAGGTTCTGGGCGAGCTCGCCCAGGGCGGCGATCGGCTCGGGCAGGACGGTGCGGACGTTGAAGCGGCGGATGGCCTTCACGGCGCAGACTATAGACCGGACAGTCGTTGCGTTCGTGCAGCCGTTTCGCTTTCTTCCGCAACCGTGAGACACCCCCGCCCGCAGTAGGGGCTTTCCTGCGCCACCGAGTAGCGTCGACACCGTGACTGCGACTCCCGCCGCTGCGTCCTCACCGCTCGCCCAGAAGGCCCCCAAAGCCCCGAAAACCCAGAGTCCGCCCTCACCCGTCGAGTCGCTTCCGAGCGGGGTCGCGCCCTTCGGCCGGATCCCGGTCCAGTCGGTCCGCCCGCTCGTCGACGGCGGCGCCCGGCCGGCGAAGTCCGTGGAAGGCGAGGAGTTCGTCGTCGCGGCCCAGGTGTTCCGCGAAGGACACGACGCCGTCGGAGCGACCGCCGTGCTGACCGACCCTGACGGTGAGGACCACCACTTCCCGATGGAGGTCGACGACCCGGGCCTCAGCTGGTGGAGCGCCACCGTCGTCGCCGACCGCCCCGGCTGGTGGAGCTACCGCATCGAGGGCTGGTCCGACCCCTACGCCACCTGGGTCCACGACGCGACGATCAAGGTCGGGGCCGACATCGACGCCGAGATGATGCTGGAGGAGGGCGCCCGCGTGCTCGAGCGGGCCCTGCGCTCGTCTGCCGTGGGGGCACCGTCCGTCCCGACGGCAGGCGACCTCACTGAGGTCCGGGACGCGGTGACCGCACTGCGCGACACCTCGCGGCCCGCGCCGGCCCGGCTCCACGCGGCCACCTCGCCGCAGCTCCACCGGCTGTTCGCGGCACACCCGTTCCGCGAGATGGTCAGTCCCAGCCCGGCATACCCGCTGCTCGTGGAGCGCGAGCTCGCCCTCTTCGGTGCGTGGTACGAGATCTTCCCCCGGTCGGAAGGTGCCTGGTACGACGAGAAGCTGGGCAGCTGGCACTCCGGCACGCTGCGGACGGCCGCACGACGCCTCCCCGCCATTGCGGGGATGGGCTTCGACGTCGTCTACCTCACGCCGATCCACCCCATCGGCACGACCGCGCGCAAGGGCCGCAACAACACCCTGGGCGCGCAGCCGGACGACCCGGGCAGCCCCTATGCCATCGGCTCCACCGACGGGGGTCACGACGCGATCCACCCAGACCTCGGGACCTTCGAGGACTTCGACGCCTTCGTGCGGGCCGCCCGCCGGGCCGGTCTGGAGGTCGCGCTCGACATCGCGCTGCAGTGCTCCCCCGACCACCCCTACGTCACCGAGCACCCCGAGTGGTTCACGACGCGCGCCGACGGCAGCATCGCGTATGCCGAGAACCCACCGAAGAAGTACCAGGACATCTACCCGCTGAACTTCGACAACGACCCGCAGGGCGCCTACGCCGAGATGCGCCGGATGATCCAGGTGTGGATCGAGCACGGCGTAACCCTCTTCCGCGTCGACAACCCGCACACCAAGCCGGTCCAGTTCTGGCAGTGGATCATCGCCGACGTGGCCAGGGACCACCCCGAGATCATCTGGCTCGCCGAGGCGTTCACGAAGCCGGCGATGATGCACAGCCTCGCCAAGGCGGGGTTCCAGCAGTCCTACACGTACTACGCCTGGCGCAACCTCAGGTGGGAGACCGAGGAGTACATGCGGGAGCTGGCGGACGAGACGGCCCCGTTCCTGCGGCCCTCGTTCTGGCCGACGACGCACGACATCCTCACGCCCTACCTGCAGTACGGCGGGCCGACGGCGTGGACCCTGCGGGCCGCGCTCGCCGCCACGCTCTCGCCGACCTACGGCATCTACTCCGGCTACGAGCTCATGGAGAACGTCGCCCGGCCCGGCGTCGAGGAGCAGATCGACAACGAGAAGTACGAGTACAAGAACCGGCACTGGGAGGACTACGAGCCCGGCGGGGCGAAGGAGGGGCAGTCCCTCGCCGGCTACCTGACCAAGATCAACGCGATCCGCAAGGCCCACCCGGCGCTGCGCTGGCTGCGCAACATCCGGTTCCACGACGCCGACGACGAGAACGTCCTCGTCTTCTCGAAGTCGCGCGTCATGGACGGACGCCGTGACACGATCCTCGTCGTCGCCAACCTCGACCCGCACGCGACCCGCGAGACCACCGTCCGCCTGGACATGCCGGCTCTCGGGATGGGCTGGGACGACCACTTCCGCGCCCGCGAGCTGATCACCGAGCAGACATGGATCTGGCAGCGCGACAGCTACGTCCGGATCGGCCCGGAAACGCACCCCATCCACATCATCGATGTCAGGAGCATCTGAGCGTGCAAGGACTGAACCTCTCCCAACCGGGTCTGCGCCATGACCCCGAGTGGTACAAGACGGCCGTCTTCTACGAGGTCCTCGTGCGCGCCTTCGCCGACTCGAAGGGCTCCGGCTCGGGCGACTTCTCCGGGCTGATCGCGAGGCTCGACTACCTGCAGTGGCTCGGCATCGACTGCCTCTGGCTCCCGCCGTTCTACGCCTCGCCACTGCGGGACGGCGGCTACGACATCGCCGACTACCAGGCCGTGCTGCCGGAGTTCGGCACCATGCCCGAGTTCGTCGAGCTGGTGTCCCAGGCGCACGCCCGCGGCATCCGGATCGTCACCGACCTCGTCATGAACCACACCTCCGACCAGCACCCCTGGTTCCAGGCCAGCCGCGCCGAGCCGGAGGGTCCCTACGGCGACTACTACGTCTGGTCCGACAGCGACGAGGGCTACAGCGACGCCCGGATCATCTTCGTCGACACCGAGGTCTCGAACTGGAGCTTCGACCCGATCCGCCGGCAGTTCTTCTGGCACCGCTTCTTCTCCCACCAGCCCGACCTCAACTTCGAGAACCCCAGGGTGCGGGAGGAGATGTTCGACGTCGTCCGGTTCTGGATGGACCTCGGCATCGACGGCTTCCGGCTGGACGCGGTCCCCTACCTCTTCGAGGAGGAGGGCACCAACTGCGAGAACCTGCCCCAGACGCACGCCTTCCTCGCCGGCCTGCGCGCCATGGTCGACAAGGAGTACCCGGGCCGGATCCTCCTCGCGGAGGCGAACCAGATGCCGGCCGAGGTCGTCGACTACTTCGGGACGCCCGAGGCACCCGAGTGCCAGATGTGCTTCCACTTCCCGGTCATGCCCCGCCTCTACTACTCCCTGCGCGAGGAGAAGGCGGCCCCGATCATCGACGTCCTCGCGGACACCCCGCAGATCCCGACCGGCGGACAGTGGGGCACCTTCCTGCGCAACCACGACGAGATGACGCTCGAGATGGTGACGCCCGAGGAACGCGTCGCGATGTACGGCTGGTATGCGCCCGACCCGCGGATGCGCGCCAACGTCGGTGTCCGCCGTCGCCTGGCTCCCCTGCTCGACAACTCCCGCCCGGAGCTCGAGCTCATCCACGCGCTGCTGCTCTCCCTCCCCGGCTCACCGTGCCTCTACTACGGTGACGAGATCGGCATGGGAGACAACATCTGGCTCAACGACCGCGATGCCGTCCGGACCCCGATGCAGTGGAGCCCCGACCGCAACTCGGGCTTCTCGAGCGTCGACCCCGGCAAGCTCTATCTCCCCGTGATCTCCAGCCTCGTCTACCACTACAACAACCTCAACGTCGAGGCGCAGATGGCGACGTCGTCCTCGATGCTCCACTGGCTGAGGGGGATGCTCCAGGTCCGCAGTCGGCACACGGTGTTCGGCCTCGGCGACTTCCGGTTCTGCCCGGCGGACAACGAGACGATCCTCGCCTACGTCCGCAGCGCCGAGAGCTCCCGGGTCAGTGGCAGGGAGGACCAGCGGCCGGAGACGGTGCTCTGCGTCAACAACATCTCGTCGCGCCCGCAGGCGACCACGGTCCACCTGCCCCAGGAGTACGCCGGGGCCCAGCTCGTCGACCTCTTCGGAGGCCACGGCTTCCCGAAGGTCGACCCCGACGGGTGTGTCATGCTCACCCTCGGCTCACGGGACTTCTTCTGGCTCCGGGTGCGCGGGACGGACCATGACGACTGAGCAGCCTGCCGAGGCACCCACCCTGACGCCGGCGATGAAGGACTTCCTGCCCATCTGGCTCGCCGAGCAGCGCTGGTATGCCGGCAAGGGCCGCCGCCCGCAGCTGCGGCCTCTGGGTGGCTTCCGGTTCGAGGATCCCGACGGCGAGGTCGGCGTGGAGACCCACCTCACCGCCGACGTCTCGGCCCGTCCCCCGGTCGTCTACCAGGTGCCGTTGTCCTACCGGGCCGAGCCCCTGCCCGGCGCCGAGCACGCTCTCATCGCGACCACCGTGCACAGCGAGCTGGGCAAGCGGTGGATCTACGACGCCACCCACGACCCGGCTTACGTCACGGCTCTGCTCGAGCTGGTCCTAGGGTCCGGCTCGGCTGCACCGGCCGGGCGCGCAGAGGGCAGCAACGCGGTGGCGCGAGGGCACCACACGAGCGGGCCGACCGACGTGGCGCTGACGTCGTCGTCGGTCCTGCGCGGCGAGCAGTCCAACACCTCGATCATCTGCCGGGTCCACGACCCGTCCGGCACCCCGGGCGAACCGATCATTCTCAAGGTGTTCCGCACGCTCCAGGCGGGGGACAACCCGGACGTCGTCGTGCAGTCGGCACTGACCGCGGCCAGCTCGACCCAGGTGCCCGAGACCATCGGCTACGTCTCAGGACACTGGCTTGCCCCGGACCACGTCGAGGCGCGGGCCTGGCACGAGGCCGATCTCGACAGCCGCCTCAAGGCTGCGGTCACCGCCCGGACCCGGGTGATCAGCCAGATCCACAAGGACCGTGCGGCCGCCGCAGCTGTGCACGCCGGCGAGAAGGCTCGGGTGGCGAGAGAGCGCGTCCTCGAGATCGGCCGCCGGCGTGAGGCCGTCCGGCCGACCCTCCACGAGGCGCTGCTCGGTGACAAGGACCAGCTCGAGCGAGCCATCGACACCGCGGGCCTGCCCGACCCCGACGCCGTCCCGGCACCGCTCCTCCCGACCCGGGAGCTGCCGCGCATCCCCGGCCGCAGCGAGTTCCCGGAGTTCGTCCCGCAGGTCGTCGGTGGCCACCTCGCCTTCGCCCAGCGGTTCTTCCCGGGGGTCGAGGACGCCTGGCGAGTCGCTCTGCGGGCTGCGGGCAGCCGCACCGACTTCACGATGCAGGCGCATGAGCTCGGCGGGGCCACCGCACGCATCCACGTCACCCTCGCCGAGGCCTTGGGCACGGTAGCGGCCTCCGACGATGCCAAGCAGGTGCTCCTGGGCTCGATCCGGACCCGTTACGCCAGCGCCCTCGGCGAGCTGCCGGCCCTGGCCGGCCACGAGCGTGCCATCCACGCGGTCATCGACGCGTTCGGCCGGCAGCCCTGGGCCGACCTGCAGCGGGTGCACGGTGACTACCACCTCGGTCAGGTCCTGCGGGTGGCCGGCCGCGGCTGGGTCGCCGTCGACTTCGAGGGCGAGCCGCTGCGGCCGCTGGCAGAGCGGGTCCGCCCCGACCTCGCCCTGCGGGACGTCGCCGGCATGCTGCGCTCCTTCGACTACGCCGGGGGCTCGGTCGAGCTGGCCCATCCCGGCACCTCGGCGCGGGCCTGGGTCGAGGACTGCCGCCGCGCGTTCCTCGACGGTTACGCCGAGGTGACCCGTCTCGAGCTGCGGGCGGCCGCCCCGATGATCCGGGCGCTCGAGCTGGACAAGGCCCTCTACGAGGTCGCCTACGAAGCACGCAACCGCCCGACGTGGCTCAGCATCCCCGCCACCGCCATCGACCGCCTCATCGCCGACAGCAAGGGGTCGTCATGACCACCGTCCAGTCCACGCCCCAGATCGGTGACGAGAGCGCCGTCCAGGCCTTCCTCGAGGGCCGGCACTCCCAGCCGCACGACCTCCTCGGCCACCACGTCGGCCCCGGCGGCCTCACGGTCACGGCATACCGGCCGATGGCCCGCGCGGTGCGCGCCCGCCTCGCCGACGGGACGACGTTCGAGCTCGACCACATCCGGGGCGGCATCTGGTCCGGCACCGCCGACCAGGTGAACAGCACCCAGGACTACCGGCTCCTCGTCGCCTACGACGACGGCATCGAGCACGAGCACGACGACCCCTACCGCTTCGCACCCACCCTCGGGGAGATCGACCGGCACCTCATCAACGAGGGCCGGCACGAGCAGCTGTGGACCGTCCTCGGCTCGCACGTGCGCACCTACGGCGGCCCGCTGGGACAGGTCCATGGCGTGTCGTTCGCGGTGTGGGCGCCGCGCGCGACGTCCGTGCACGTCGTCGGTGACTTCAACGGCTGGGACTCGGTCTCGCACCCGATGCGACTGCTCGGGCCCACCGGGATCTGGGAGCTCTTCGTGCCCGGCGCGGCCGAGGGGATGAACTACCAGTACGCCATCCGGGGCGCCGACGGCGTCGTCCGTCCGCACACCGACCCCATGGCGCGGCGCACCGAGGTGGCGCCGAAGACCGCGGCCATCGTCACCGAGTCGCACTACTCGTGGGAGGACGAGGAGTGGATGGCCAAGCGGGCGGTCGAGGACCCCCACAGCGGCCCGATGAGCACCTACGAGGTCCACCTCGGCTCGTGGCGCCAGGGGCTGTCCTACGTCGAGCTGGCCGAGCACCTCGTCAACTACGTCACGGACCTGGGGTTCACCCACGTCGAGCTGCTGCCCGTCATGGAGCACCCCTACGTGCCGTCGTGGGGCTACCACGTCACCGGGTACTACGCACCGACGGCCCGCTACGGCTCGCCCGACGAGTTCCGCTACCTCGTGGACCGGCTGCACCAGAACGGGATCGGCGTCATCCTCGACTGGGTGCCCGGCCACTTCGCCAGCGACGCCTGGGCGCTGGCCCGGTACGACGGCCAGCCGCTCTACGAGCACCCCGACCCGCGCAAGGGATGGCACCCCGAGTGGGGCTCCTACATCTTCGACCTCGGCCGAAACGAGGTGCGCAACTTTCTCGTCGCGAACGCCCTCTACTGGTTCGAGGAGTTCCACGTCGACGGCCTGCGGGTCGACGGCGTCGCGTCGATGCTCTACCTCGACTACGCGCGCCGACCCGGTGAGTGGATCCCCAACGCCGACGGCGGCCGCGAGAACCTCGAGGCGGTGAGGGTCCTCCAGGAGGTGAACGGGACGGCATACAAGCGCGCACCGGGCATCGTCACCGTCGCCGAGGAGTCGACCTCCTGGGAGGGGGTCACCGCGCCGACCGACAGGGGCGGGCTGGGCTTCGGCTTCAAGTGGAACATGGGCTGGATGAACGACACGATCCGCTACCTCGGCCAGGACCCCATCTTCCGCCAGTACCACCACAGCAACCTCACCTTCTCGCTGGTGTACGCGTTCACCGAGAACTTCGTCCTGCCGATCAGCCACGACGAGGTCGTCCACGGCAAGGGCTCGTTGCTGCGCAAGTCTCCCGGCACCCGCGACGAGCAGCTCGCCACCCTGCGCGCCTTCCTCGCCTACCTCTGGTCACACCCCGGCAAGCAGCTGATCTTCATGGGAAGCGAGTTCGCCCAGGAGTCGGAGTGGGCCGACGGGCGCAGCCTCGACTGGTGGCTCCTCGACCAGCCGGCGCACTACCGGGTCCACGCGCAGGTCAAGGACATGAACGCGATCTACAAGAGCCACCGGCAGCTGTGGGAGTACGACAGCGATCCGGCCGGGTTCGCCTGGCTCAACGCCGACGACGCGGCGCACAACACGTTGTCCTACCTGCGTCTCGGCTCCGGAGACCGTTCCACAGACGCGCCGGTCATGGCCGTCGTCGTGAACTTCAGCGGCCAGACCCACGAGCCCTACCGGATCGGCCTGCCCCGCGGGGGCAGGTGGCGGGTCCTGCTCGACACGGCCGGCTACCGCCCCGAGGCGCCGAGCTCGGCTGGGGTCGTCCTCACCGCCGAGGAACAGCCCTGGGACAACCAGCCGTATGCCGTCAACCTCACCGTCCCCGCGCTGTCCACCGTCTGGCTCGTGCCGGACACCGCCGGCCCGGACACGGCGGAGCCGAAGGGAGTCACGTCATGAACCACCCCCGCGCCGGACAGCCCGCCCAACCGGAGGACCTCGTCGACGTCGGCAGGCTCGTCGACGCCTACTACGACCTCGTGCCCGATGCCACGAACCCCGACGAGCAGGTGGTGTTCGGGACGTCGGGACACCGAGGGTCGAGCCTGCGGACCGCCTTCAACGAGGCGCACATCCTTGCCACGACCCAGGCGATCTGCGAGTACCGGTCGTCGGCCGGCGTGGACGGACCCCTCTTCATCGGCCGCGACCCGCACGCCCTGTCGATGCCGGCGTGGAAGTCCGCGCTGGAGGTCCTCGTCGCCAACGGCGTCACCGTCCTCGTCGACGACCGTGACGGCTACACCCCGACGCCCGTGGTGTCGCACGCCATCCTGCGGCTCAACCGCGACAAGCTCGGGTCCACAACAGGTGGCCGCGACCTGGCCGACGGCATCGTCGTCACGCCGTCGCACAACCCGCCGTCGGACGGCGGGTTCAAGTACAACCCGACCCACGGGGGGCCGGCCGACACCGACGTGACCAGCGCGATCGCGGCCCGGGCCAACGAGCTCATCCGCGGAGGGCTCCGCGACGTCGTGCGGGTTCCGCTCGGCCAGGCCGTCGACGAGGTCGGGAAGTACGACTTCCTCGGCACCTACGTCGACGACCTGCCCGACGTCGTCGACCTCGCGAGGATCCGCGACGCCGGCATCCGGATCGGTGCCGACCCGCTCGGCGGTGCGTCCGTCGCCTACTGGGGGGAGATCGCCGATCGGCACGGCCTCGACCTCACCGTCGTCAACCCCGACGTCGACCCCACGTGGCGGTTCATGACCCTGGACTGGGACGGCAAGATCCGGATGGACTGCTCGTCGCCGTTCGCCATGGCGTCGCTCATCGGCCGGCGGTCCGAGTACGACATCGCGACCGGCAACGACGCCGACGCCGACCGGCACGGCATCGTCACCCCCGACGCCGGGCTGATGAACCCGAACCACTACCTCGCCGTCGCCATCCGGTACCTCTACGGCGGGGCCCGCCAGAACTGGCCCGGCACGACGGCGATCGGCAAGACCCTCGTGTCGTCGTCGATGATCGACCGGGTGGCGACCGACCTGGGCCGGACCCTGCTCGAGGTCCCCGTCGGGTTCAAGTGGTTCGTTCCCGGCCTGCTCGACGGGTCGGTCGGCTTCGGCGGCGAGGAGTCGGCGGGCGCCTCGTTCCTGCGTTTCGACGGCAGCGTCTGGACGACGGACAAGGACGGGATCATCCTGGCCCTGCTCGCGTCCGAGATCCTCGCGGTCACCGGCAAGACCCCCAGCCAGCACTACGGCGACCTGGCCGCCGAGCACGGGAACCCGGCATACGCGCGCATCGACGCTCCCGCGCGCCGCGACCAGAAGGCGAAGCTGGCCGCGCTGTCACCCGACGACGTCACCGCCACAACCCTTGCGGGGGAGGACATCACGGGCAAGCTGACGTCGGCGCCCGGGAACGGCGCGAAAATCGGCGGGCTCAAGGTGACGACGGAGAGCGCGTGGTTCGCGGCCCGACCCTCGGGCACGGAGGACGTCTACAAGATCTACGCGGAGTCCTTCCATGGTCCCGAGCACCTCGCCCAGGTGCAGGCCGAGGCCAGGGACGTCGTCAGCGCCGCGCTCGGTTCATGACGGACGTGACCGAGCCTGACCACCCGCTCGGGCGGCTCATCGTCGTCAGCGGAGCCCAGGCTGCCGGCAAGACGACCGTGGGGTATGCCGTGGCAGCGCGTCTCTCCCGGGCGGTCCACGTCGACGGCGACGCGATCCACCGGATGGTCGTCTCCGGCGAGGTGCCGATGACGCTGCCTGCTCCGCCAGCTGCCGTCGAGCAGCTGTTCCTGCGGTGGCTCGGCGCCATCGCCGTGGCCGAGACCTACCAGCGGGCAGGGTTCGACGCGGTGCTCACCGACAACATCTTCGGGGACTTCCTGGAGGACTTCCTCGACTTCGTCTCGCCCGCGCCGGTCCACCTCGTCATGCTCAACCCGACGGCGGACGTCCTGCGCCAGCGTGAGGCCGGGCGTGGCACGTCCGGCTATGACGACGCCGTGACGGTGGACGCCCTGTGGAGGTCGGTCAACGAGGACACGCCGCGGATGGGCCTCTGGCTCGACACCTCTCGGCAGAGCGCCGTCGAGACGGCCAACGTCGTGCTGGACCGGCTCGACGAGGCCCTGCTCGGCTGACGGGTCGACGGAATAGGAGTGACCTGGACCACGTTGCACGAGACGGATCGAGACCTGGTGCCTTGACGGCCCGCGGCTCGACGCCTCGTCCGACCCGCGCAGCGGGTCACTCGCCCCGTGTGCCCTGGTCCGCCTCGGCATGCCTGACTCCCCGGGAGCCCACCATGTCAGCGACCGACCACCGCACCACCCGAGCCACGTCCTTCCCCCGGCGACTCGCGGACCACGAGCCCAACCTCGTTACGCTGTCGCAGCTGCGGGCCAGCGGCCGAGTGCCGTCCCTCCTGCGGGCCCGGCGTGCCCTCTCCCAGCGGCCGGACCCGAAGCGGCCCTGCGCGCAGCGCGCCGGCGTCTGACCCTCAGCACGCCCGACCCACCGCAGGCTTGGTCTGAGCGGTGGGTCAGGCGCGGCCCACCGCACGGCTGCCCCGAGCCGTGGCCTCGGGCCGCGCTCGGAGTCTCAGAACAGGGCGCTCATCAGCGCCCTACGGGCCCTGGTGACCCGCTCGTCGCTCGTGCCGACGATCTCGAAGAGCTCGAGGAGGTGCTCGCGGACGCGGTTGCGGACCTCACCCTCGGTGATCCGGACGGTGTCCACGAGCCGGGCGAAAGCGTCCTCGACATGGCCTCCGAAGAGGTCGAGGTCGGCGACCTGCAGCTGCGCGTCGACGTCGGCCGGGTCGGCGGCCGCGGCCTCCCGAGCGGCCCGGAGATCAACCCCCTCGATACGCTTCATGAGACGGACCTGGGCCCGCCCCGCCTTCGCCTCCGCGTCGGCGGGGTTCTCCTTGAGCGCCTGCTCGTACGCCGTGGCCGCCGCATCGAGGTCGCCCGCGTCGATGGCGTCGTAGGCCTGCTGGTGCAGGGGCGGCAGCTCGGGCTCGGCTTCGTCGGCGCCCTCCGCTTCCTGCGGTGAGTCGTCACCCAGGCTCACCCGACCGGTCACACCCTGCTGGACCGCGAGCTGGAGCAGCTCGTCGATCCAGGGCTGGACCTCCTGGGGAAGGAGCGGGCCGACGAAGAGCGGCACCGGCTGGCCCTGGACCAGACCGAGCGTCATCGGCACCGACTGCACCTGGAAGGCGCGAAGGAGGCCGGGGTTGTCGTCGACGTCGACCGAGACGAGCTGGAAGCGGCCCTCGTTGGCAGTGGCCACACCCGCCATGACCTTGACGAAGTCCTCGGACTGCGCCAGCCGTGCGGACCAGAGGACGACGACGACCGGGAAGCGCAGGCTGCCGTTGACGACCTCCTGGAAGCCGGCATCCGTGCCCGTGGTCACCAGCCCCGTGGAGCCGGGACCGGACCCGCCAGGACCTGCGGGAGGAGCGCTCGATGCGGCGCCACCTCGCGGAGAGGCCGCCGGACGCTTCAAGGAGGACAGGTCGACCGCTCCGCGCAGGGCGGCCGGGGTGAAGGGCTGTTGGCTCATGGTCCTATTCTCTCCGATCGCGCCCCCCGTAGGGTCACGGCCCTCGCCGCTCGCACCGATCTCAGGTGCCGGACGCGGCATACAGGTGCTCCTCGGCTCCGACGACGACGGCCTTGCCGGCGTCGGGGACGAAGAGGGCCACGAACTCCAGCGTCTGGAGGTGAGCCTCCGCCGTGAGGGTCGACAGCCCGGTGAGCGCCGTGAACTTGGCCGATGGCGTGAGGGTCGCCCCGCTCTTGTTGACCAAGGTGTCCGTGCGGTCCAGCACGGCGAAGACGAGGGCCCCCGCGTTGCCCCTGACCCGCAGCCCACCGGTGATGGCCTTGGGCTCGTGCTGCTGGGTGAGGGTGGCGACGTCGGGCAGACCCTCGGCCTGGGAGGTCGCGCTGGCTCTCAGCCCGTCGGCGAACGCGTCCGACGCGAACGTCACCTCCACTGCGGCGGGGGCGGGGAAGGCGAGTGACGCGGCATACGCCCTGGCCAGCTCCTGGGGTGGGGTGACGAGACCGCTTCCGTCGCCGAGGTCCGGTGACCCTTGGGCGATCGGGTCAAAGGCCTTGACCGACGCGCTCGGGAGCATCTGCGTGCTTGCAGTGATCCGGTAGGGCGTGCGCACATCCGGGGTGGTCAGCAGGTTGAGCACCGGCAGCCCCGACGTGGCGCGCGTGGTCTGGACGATCATCGACCGTGGGTAGCTCAGGCCTCGTGAGACGGCGTGCACCACGGGGGCCGCCGTCGTCAACGCGCCGGCGTCCTTGGCCTCCTGGCTCAGCGCCAGCGCCAGCTTGGCGTCGGCCGTCGCCGCGGTGAGCGCGTCGCCGGTGTAGGCCGACGCGCGCAGGGCATCGCCCTCAGGCCCCGGTGCGGCCGCCGCCTTCTCGGAGGCGCCGATCACCTGAGCAGCGATGGACTGGGCCTGTGCCGGCTGCACCGCGCCGCCGACGGTGCCGGTGGGAGCTGCTCTCACCCCCGCGACCGTCGCGCATCCCGCGAGGGACACCGCGAGCAGCGCCGCGCCCAGCGCGCTGACGAACCGCCTGACCACGGGCTGTCTCATGCCTGAGTCTCCTGGTGACTGCTCGGCTCCTGGTGACTGCTCGGCTCCTGGTGACTGCTCGGTTCCTGGTGACTGCTCGGTTCCTGGTGGGCCGCCCCCGTCCCACGGCGCAGCCGCCACAGCCAGCCGCCGGCGAGGGCCAGGACGATCAGGCCGCCGGCGACGAGCACGAGCGACTGGAGGAACCAGGCGCCGCGCTTCCAGGTCAGGGTGACGTCGACGGGGCCGGCGGCTCCCGGGTAGACGACGACCGACTCCGGGGCGTTCTCCTGGGCCAGCGTCAGGGTGTGCTGAGCGGTGCTCCGCCAGACGGGCAGGGTCGTCGGATCCGCGAGCGGGCCGTCACCGGTCGCTGCAAGCCTGAGAGTCCGGGCGGGGAACTCGGCCACCACGACCCGTTGGTGCCGGGCTGAGCCCATGACGTCGGTGGCATCCTGCGGCACGGCGGTGCCGAGGAAGACCGGGCCTGCCGGCGCCGACGCGGTCACGGTCACGGGTACCGACACCCGGTTCAGCGTCGACGGGTCGATGAGCAGCGGCTCACTGGCTCTGGCGGTGAACTTCGCCGTGCCACTCGAGCCGAGCGTGATGGCGAACCAGGCACCGAGCACGGTGACAACGAGTCCCACCAGTGCCATGAGGGCAACGGCGAGGCGACGGGCATCGGGCACGGCGGGGGTCCTTTGGCATCTGGAGCGCGCCGGACTGGAGGGGATCCAGGCGCCGTAAGGGCCCGACAACCATGTCACAGGGCCTGCCGCGAAACCAATCTCGGGCCGGCTCGTGCGGCTGAGGCTGGGCATCGGCGCCACAACCCTGCCCTGGCGCGTCGCGGTGGCGCTCGGGTCAAGACCGCCAGGACAACCTGGACCCTGCCGGGTCGTGGTGGTGGGGAGAGCTGCCGGGTAACTCGGAGTGGGAGGCGAGCCGTTACGGCATACCCCTCGCGCCTGGGTCGCCGAGGTGACTCCCGACCGCCCCGGGGATCAGAACCGAGCAGGCTCGCGGTAGACGCCCCACTCCTCGCGCAGGACGTTGCAGATCTCGCCGAGCGACGCCTCGGCCCGCGCCGCGTCGAGCATGGCGGGGATCATGTTGCCGGACGTCCGTGAGACCTGGACCATCCGGCCCAGCGCCTCGGCGACCGCGGCCTCGTCACGAGCCGCCTTGCGCTCGGTGAGCGCCCGGACCTGCTCGCGCTCGACCTCGTGGCTGACCCGGAGGATCTCCAGCTCGTGGCTGACCGACTCGGTGTGGACGTTGACGCCGACGACGCGCTTGTCCCCCTTCTCCAGCGAGATCTGGTACGTGAAGGCGGCGTCCGCGATCTCCGCCATGAACCAGCCCTCCTCGATGCCGCGAAGGATGCCGGAGGTCATCGGCCCGATCTCGTGCTCGATCCGCCCGCTCGGACCGGCGGTGCGCCCCAGCACGCCCATATCCTTGATCCGCTCGAAGACCGCCTCGGCCTCGGCCTCGATCCTGTCGGTGAGCGCCTCGACGTACCACGAGCCGCCCAGCGGGTCAGCGACGTTGACGACCCCGGTCTCCTCCATGATCACCTGCTGGGTGCGCAGTGCGACCTCGGCAGACTGCTCCGTCGGCAGCGCCAGCGTCTCGTCGAGCGCGTTGGTGTGCAACGAGTTCGTACCTCCGAGCACGGCAGCCAGAGCCTCGACGGCCGTGCGGACGACGTTGTTGAGCGGCTGCTGGGCGGTCAGCGAGACGCCAGCGGTCTGGGTGTGGAAGCGCAACCACTGCGCCTTGTCGGTCCTGGCGCCATAGGTGTCGCGCAGCCAGCGAGCCCAGATGCGGCGAGCCGCCCGGAACTTGGCGATCTCCTCGAAGAAGTCGAGGTGGGAGTCGAAGAAGAAGGAGAGCCCGGGAGCGAAGACGTCGACGTCGAGACCGCGCGACAGGCCGAGCTCGACGTAGGCGAACCCGTCGGCCAGCGTGTAGGCCAGCTCCTGCGCGGCCGTCGACCCCGCCTCGCGAATGTGGTACCCGGAGACCGACAACGGCTTGTAGTCGGGGATCTTCTCGGCGCAGTACTCCATGAGGTCACCGATGAGGCGAAGGTGCGGCTCGGGCTCGAAGAGCCACTCCTTCTGGGCGATGTACTCCTTGAAGATATCCGTCTGCAGGGTGCCGTTGAGCACCCTCAGGTCGAGGCCCTGGCGCTCGGCGGCCACGAGGTACATGCAGAACACCGGCACCGCTGGGCCCGAGATCGTCATCGACGTCGTCACGTCGCCGAGCGGGATGTCGGCGAACAGCGTCTCCATGTCGGCCGCCGTGTCGATCGCGACGCCGCAGTGCCCGACCTCGCCGAGGCTGAGGGCGTCGTCCGAGTCGCGCCCCATGAGGGTGGGCATGTCGAAGGCGACGGAGAGACCGCCACCGCCGCGGGCGAGGATCATCTTGTAGCGCTCGTTGGTCTGGACCGCGTTGCCGAACCCGGCGAACTGCCGGATCGTCCACGTCCGGCCGCGGTAGCCCGTGGGGTAGAGGCCTCGGGTGAACGGGAACTCACCCGGCCAGCCGATCCGCTCCATCCGCTCGCGGCCCGCTGGGGTGGTCTCCTCCGGTATGCCGTGCAGCCCGGGACCGTAGACCGGCTCCACCTCCACTCCCGAGAGGGTGGTGAAGTCGGCGTCGCGGACGGCTCCCTTGGCCAGGGCGGCGTCGTAGCGGGCCTGCCAGCGGGCTGCGCCCGACGTCTCAGCGGTCATGGCGGCATTTTACTAGGACGTCCTAGTAAAATGGAACCCGGCCGAGCGACTCTCCATCCCCGCACGCTGCACCCCTGATGTCTCAAGAGATCGCGGGTCCACGTCCGACATGGGCGATTCTTCGATATCTGAGCCGGGGGACTATTCGGTGAAGTCGTCGCGGGCCACCCGGATCTTCCGGAGCAGGGAGAACAGCTGCTCGTGCTCGTCGGAGCTGAGCATGCTCAGCCCGAAGCCGCTGCTGACGAGGTCGACCGTCGCCGCCTCCATGACCTCTCGCCCGCGTGGGGTGATCGCCGCGAGTGTCCCGCGTCCGTCCCGCGGGTTCGGACTGCGCTCGACGAGGCCCTGGTTCTCCAGGCGCTGGATGATGTTCGTCGCCGAAGTCGGGTGGACCATGAGCCGCTCACCCACCTTCGACATCGGCAGCTTGCCGGACGAGGAGAAGGTCAGCAGCACCAGCGCCTCATAGCGGGCGAAGCTCAGCCCGTGCACGCCGACGACGGAGTCGAACTCCGAAAGCAGCAGCTGCTGCACCCGCATGATGGAGGTCGCCGACGCCATGGCCAGCGGCTCCGACCGAGCGCCCCACCGGCTGCGCCACAACTCGGCGGCGCGCCGGATCGGGTCGAACGCGAGCCGCAGTCGATCAGCCACGGGCAGCACCGTACTGCTCAGCGGATGGTGGTCAGGCGACCCTCGTCGAGCCGGACCTCCGCGTCGGCGACTGCGGCGGCCTGCGGGTCGTGGGTCGCCATGATGACGACGGCCCCCTGGTCCGCCTGCTCACGCAGGAGGGCGAGCACCCGCTCGCGGTTGACGTGGTCGAGCTCCGACGTGGGCTCGTCGGCCAGGAGCACCCGCGAGCGGGGCGCGAGACCGCGCGCGACCGCGACCCGCTGTTGCTGGCCGCCAGACAGCTCCTCGACGAGGTGGTCACCGGACTCGTCCAGGCCGACTTCCGTCAGCGCCTCCTCGGTCATCCGGTGAGCCTCTCCGGCACGGATCCCCAACGACAGCAAGGGAATCACGATGTTCTCGCGCGCGGTGAGCACCGTCGCCAGACCGTTGCCCTGCGGGATGAGACCGACTCCCTCGCGGACGGCCCGGTCCCGGCCGTCGATGGAGGCGCCGCCGACGCTGACCTGCCCCGGACCTGCTCGGACGGCCCCGGCGATGACCCAGAGAAGAGTCGACTTGCCGGCCCCCGACGGGCCGGTCACGGCGAGGAGCCGGCCCTGCTCCGCGGTGAGGTCGACCGACTGCAGCGCAGCCACCCGGCCATAGGACACGCTGACGCCGACGACGCGCACGGTGGCGTCGCGCTGACGTGGGTCTGCCCCGGTGTCAGTCATGGTCACCCTCCACAGCTCGCTCGAGGGTCCACTGGCCCTCGGTCTCGTGCACCCTGACGAGGGTGCCGGGCGGGAAGGAGTCCAGGACGTGGGTCGGCAGCGGCAGCGACCCGCCGACCGACACCACGGCATACTCCTCGCCGCTGCGGCCCTCACTGCCCACGCGCCCGTCCCGGATCGTCACGGTCCTCGGCAGCCGAGCAGCGACGTCGGCGTCGTGGGTGACGACGACGACGGTCGTCCCCACCTCCCTGTTCACCTGGTGGATCGCGTCGAGCACCACGTCGCGCGCCTCGTGGTCGAGCTGGCTCGTCGGCTCGTCGCCCAGCAGCAGGCCGGGGTAGGTCGAGACGGCCACACCCAGGGCAGTGAGCTGCAGCTGGCCGGGCGTCAGGGCGGTGAGCTCCGTGTTGGCCTTGCCGTGCAGTCCCACGAGCTCGAGCACCTCACCGACCGCCGGCACCTCTTGACCGGTGGACCGCGCTGCGCGCTGGGCGAACTCGACGTTCTGCCGTGGGGTGAGGTAGGGCATGAGGTTGCGCGCGGAGCCCTGGAGGACGAAGCCGACCTCAGCGGCACGGTACTCGTCCAGCTGCTGCTCGTTCATCGAGGCCAGCTCGAACGAACCGATCCTGATCTTGCCCGCGCTCGGGCGCAGCAGGCCACCGAACAGGGTGAGCAGCGTCGACTTGCCGGCGCCCGAGGGACCGAGCAGGCCCACCATCTCACCCGCCCTGACGCTGAGGTCGACGCCCGCCAGCGCGGCAACGTCGTGGCCGTCCGAGGAGTAGATGTGCACGAGGCCGTGCGTGGAGACCGGCAGACCCCGGTGGTCGGTCATACCTGCTCCCTCACCCGATCGAGGGTCGACCGCCGGACCAGCCTTGCGCCGACGACGATCCCGACGACGAGGAGCAGCACGAGGCTGACTCCGGCAGCGGCGGCGATCGGTGCGAGCGCTGGCCGGGTGTCCACCGGGAACCCGGTCGACGGTGTCGTGAAGAAGGGAAGGATCGGCATCGCGAGCTGGGCTCCGACGATCCCGCACACGGCACCGACGAGGACGCTCACCAGCACGACGATGCCCTGCTCGGCAAGGCCGACGGAGCGCAACGCGCGTCCGGTGACCCCGGCCATGCGCAGGGCGGCGTAGTCGCGCGTTCGGGTGCGCCAGGAGGTCGCGGCCACCAGGACCAGGACGAGTCCGGCGATGATGAGCGCGACGATGCCGACGACCAGAGCCAGCTGCAGCCCCCAGGCCGACGCGGAGTTGTCGAACAACGCCTGCTGGTCGGCGCGTCGGGCCTCGGAGCGCACATCCAGGCCTGCCTTGGCCAGCGCGGCCCGGACGGCGGGCGCAGCAGCGGGGTCCGCCAGCCAGACCTGGGCCAGGGCGAGCGAGCTGATGCTGGATCCGCGGTCCTGGAGCGCCTGGAGGTTGACGATCGCCTCGCGCTCCCCACCACCGGGGGCGTAGGGCACGGTCTGGGCCCGGGTCAGCTGCATCGAGACCCCGTCCAGACCGGCTCCCGGGAAGTCCGCGCCCCTGGCCCCGGGCGGAAGGCCTCCGACGACCAGGGCCGGCAGGCTGGCAGAGCTGGCGGCCGAGGTGATCTTCACACCGGCGCGCTGGGACTGCACCTGCATGCCGATCTTGGTGGGGTCCCCGACGCTGACGGGCTTGGCATAGTCCAACAGCTGCTCCTTGGGGGCGTCAGGCGCCCCGGAGGGGAGCCAGGCGCCGGCGTCACCCAGCCGCACGGGGCTCGAGCCGTCCATCGTGACCCCGCCGACGGAGAGCTGCCCCTGCAGCAGAAAGTTCGAGCCCAGACCGGTCTCCAGGCCGAAACCCGTGACGCGACAGCCCTTCGAGCAGTCCACGTCCTTGGTCAGCGTGACCGGTCCGGTGCTGCCGGTCGGGAAGGCGCCGACGGTCACGGTGAACGGCTGACCTCCCGGGGGCCGGAGGTAGGTGATGAGGGACACCGGAGTCTCCCCGGGGCTGGTCCCACTCTGGAACAGCATGGCCTTCAGGCTGATGTCGGAGACGGTGACCGACAGGGTCCGGCCCACGAGGGTCGGTTCTGGTGCAACCGGCTTGGTGATGGCGGCCCAGTCGAAGCCACCGGGGTCACGGGGGAACTCGGCGACTCGCCGGAACTGGTCCGGCAGGACCGCGAGCGTCGTCATCGCGGTCGAGTCACCCTGGCGGACCGTGACGACCGGTGTCGCCACGGCGCCGCTCGGGTCAACGGCACTGACCGCGGCGCGGAGGGAGGCGATGTCGGTGGCACTCGTCGTGAGGACAGCCTCTGCTCCGGTCTCCACCCGCGCGCGTTGTTCTCGGTTGCGCCCCCCGACGACGACGGCGTCGGCGGCGAAGACGGTCAGCGCCGTCGCCACGGTGATGATCGTCATGACCCGTCGGACCGCCGGCCGGCGCGCCACCTGAAGTGCGGTGAGCCCACCGACCACACGCCCCCGGGCGCCCATCCGGCGACCGACCAGGTCGGCGACCGGCACGAGGACGTGGGCGAGGAGCAACCCGATGGCCAGCGCCAAGAGGGTGGGCGTCGCGAGGGCCAGCGGACCGGCGAGGTTGCCGCTCGCCAGCGTGACGACCCCGGCCGCGGCGACAGCGATCACGACCGCGTCGAGGAAGCCGATCGCCCATCCCTGACGACGCGGTGGCACACGGCGCAGCAGCGTCGAGATCGGCTCGCGCACGGTGGGCCGGGCCACGACGACGACGGCGAGAATCGCCACCGCGAGCGAGATCGCAGCGGCCAGGAAAGCCGTCGCGGGCAGCTCGAACGGGACGCCTTCGGTGAGCCACGTGCGCCGGGCCACCTCGTTGACGCCGAGCGCGAGCAGGAAGCCGACGGGGACGCCCAGGGCGACGATGGTGCCGAGCTCGGACACCAGCATCCGGCCGGCACCTCCGGCTCCTCGACCCCGCAGCCGGGCCAGCGCGAGCTCGGGGCGACGTTGCTCCACCGCTGCTCCTGCCCCGAGGCCGAGGACGACGACGGCGAGGAGGGCGAGCTGCCCCATAAGGAGGGGGACGATGGTGCGGGCTTGCCGCTGACCCTCCACCACCGCGGAGACGAGGTCGGGGATCGCCGACCGCACCTGCACCGAGGGGTTGCTCGCCAGGCCCCGTGCTGCCGCGGCGCTGACGGCCGGGGGGATGCGGTCCAGACCGTCCAGCGCGATTGCCGTCCGGTCGAGCACATAGGCCACCGACAGCCGACCGACGCGCCATCCCGAGGCAAAGGTGGACGCCGGGGTCACCCAGCCGTCCATCAACGGTCGCTCGCTGACCCCCGTCGTGTACCCCCCGGCCCGCCCCTCGAGGCTGGTCCCCATCCAGTGCGCCGGGTCCGGGAGCTGGTGGTAGGTCCCGACGATGGTGAACTTCGACGGGAACGGCGGAGGCGCTGCCTCCGAGGGGATGTCCTCCACCGGAGTCAGCTGCGTGCCGATCACCCAGCCCTGGAGCTTGGCCTCGGTCGCGCTGACGAGGATCTGGTAGGCCTGCGTCGGGCAGGCGCCGCTGACGACCTGCAGCCCGCGGCACGTGTCCTGCATGCCGACCACCTGGAGCTTCGACGGACCTCCGACGCCCTTGTAGACGACGCTGCCGCTCCACGTCTCACTACCGGTGTCATAGAGCGGAGCGAGCTCGAGTGGGAAGGCCTTGCGGGTCAGCGCTGCGTCGGGGGTGACGTTCCTGACCGCGAGGTGTCCAGGGAGATGGCCGTCGCGATGACGTCGTTGCGCTTCAGCCCCTCGCGCAGCAGCGACTGCTCGAGCGAGCGCTCATAGATCGGCGCGAAGACCGCGCACGCGGTGATCAGCGTCGAGAGCAGCGCCAGCGCCACCGCCTGCGCGCGCCGGTAGCGAATCGCAGCCCACACTCCACGGACCCCCCGTCAGAACCTCCCGCACGACCGGGCCACCCTGCCATGGTTGCCTGCCTCGCGGGGAGGTTGTTGCCATGACGTGACATCGAGCGGGTTTCGCGCAGGACCAGCTCTCCGTCAGGCGACCGCCGAGCCGCTTCGCCGGACCATCCGGACCTCCTCCGCCCCCGTCGGAGGATGCGGCTTGCGGGCGCCGTCGAGGGCGAACCCGTGCCGCCGGTAGAAGCGCTGGGCGCGCGCGTTGGTGGCCAGCACCCACAACGACGCATCCCGGTCACCGACCACCGCGGCAAGCAGGTGGTCGGCGACGCCCGACCCGTGGACTCGCGCCAGCGTGTTGATCGAGTAGAGCTCCCAGGCGGTCGGTGCGTCCTCATCGCGGGTGGCCCCCGCGGCGGCCATCCCGACGACCTCACCGTCCCCCTCGAGCGCGACGAAGCACAGCGCCTCGGTGTCCTCGACGTCGGCCCGGAGCCGGAAGCGGCGGGCACTGGCCTGGGGGTCGAGCGCCTCCAGGTAGGCCGCCGGCATGTCGTTCGCGTAGGACTCCCGCCACACCTGCACGTGGGCCCGGCCCGCGGAGTCCGCGTCCTCGGCTCTCAACGGACGCACGGCATACCGGCGTTCGTCAGTCACTCGTCGAACGGAAGTCGAGCGCCTTCTCGAGCCGCTCCACTTTGCCGTCGAGCTCACCGGTGAAGCCCGGGCGGATGTCGGCCTTGACGACGAGGGAGACCCGAGGACTCACCTCGGCGATGGCGTCGACAGCGCCCTTGATGACGGCCAGGCACTCGTCCCACTCCCCCTCGATGGTCGTGAACATCGCGTCGGTGCGGTTCGGCAACCCGCTCGCGCGGACGACGGCGATGGCAGCGGCGACCGCGGCACTCACCGAGCCGGTGGTGTCCTCGGAGACGGCAGGGGCGACGGAGAAGGCGAAGAGCATGCCCCCACCGTATGCCGTCCGGCCGGCGACGTCGGGACCGACCTCACCGCGGGTCATCCGAGCTTGCGCTGGTATGCCGGGCAGAGCTCGACGACCTCGAAGCCGAGACGCTCGTTGATGGAGACCATCCAGCTGTTGGTGTCGTCGTTGCCGGTGACGACCCGCTCGCGCCGCGGGTCCTCGATCTGGAGCCGGCGAAGGTTGTCGACCTTGACGGCCATGCCAGGCGGTGGCCGCGGTGGTCCCGGTGGACGAGAGTTCCCCACTGCCACACGGTGGTCGGCGCGCCGGTCGGGAGGATGAGGTCGGAGTAGGCCACCACGTCGCCGGTCGGCACATGGATGGCGACCGTCGTGAGACGGGTCCGCTTCTGCTGGCGCTCCAGCTGGAGGTACTCCGCGTAGCGTGCCGGGTCGAAGGACTCCTCCTCGAGCTCGAGGTCACCGGTCGGGGCGTCGACGCTGAGCTGGTTCATCACCGAGGTCAGCGTCGGGAGCTGGTCGACGGGGGCTCCGTTGACGTGCGTCTCAAGCCGGTAGGTCCCCTCATAGCGCGGCCGGGCGTCTTCGGCGAGCCCCGACAGCAGGTCCTCGGACACCGGGAGAGCCAGGTGACGGACGATCTCGGTGTTGTTCAGCGTGAAGCCGTGCCGATCGAGGAAGCGGCGGTGGGGGTGGTCCTGCGACGTGTCGGCGGGGACCAGCGTGTCGGTGACCAGCGTGGCTCGGCGCTCCTCGGTGGCTCGCTCGACCACTCGTTGCATGAGGGCGCTGCCCGCGCCCCGGCGACGCGCCTCGGGGTGGACGCTGACGTCGAACCACACCAACGAGGTGTTGTCCTGCTGCGGGAGCCAGATCGAGGCGACGCCGACGACCTCGCCGGCGTCCTCCACGGCCCACATCTCCAGGGGCTCGGCCCTGTCGACGTGCCTCCAGTCGAGGATGGACTCGTCGAGTGATGCCGGACGGTGCCACGGTCGCCCGAAGCCTTTGCCGGCGACGAGGACGTCGTAGGCGCGGGCGCACTGGGCGTCGTCGTGGACGTCGACGAGGTGGGTCATCATGCCTCGACGGTAGGGCGGCGCACACTGTCAGGGCCACCGAGTTTCGGTGCCGTCGCTCTGGATAGTCTGGCGCCATGACCAGCGGCGCCGATCGAGCGGAGGTCTCGACCCGGGCCATGACCGACTCCGACTGGGACGACGTGCGGCGAATCTATGCGGACGGCCTCGCCACCGGCATCGCCACCTTCGAGGCGGAGGTGGCCTCTCGGGAGGAGCTCCACATCACGTGGCATCCCGGCCAGCGCTGGGTCGCCGTCGTCGAGGGCCGGGTCGCGGGCTGGACTGCGGCCATGCCCGTCTCGACGCGTCGGTGCTATGCCGGTGTGGCCGAGACGTCGGTCTACGTCGACGCCGGGTTTCGTGGGCGCGGCATCGGCCGGGCCCTGCTCCGGCGCCAGACCGCCGCAGCGGACGCCGCCGGGATCTGGACGCTGCAGACCGCGATCTTCGCCGTCAACGAGCCGAGCATCGCCTTGCACACCTCGTCCGGCTACTGCGTCGTCGGGACCCGGGAGCGGATCGCGCAACGTGACGGGGTCTGGCACGACACGGTGCTGCTCGAGCGGCGCCGGCCCGACTGACGCACGCGGGCGCGGGTCGACACCTGACCCAGCAGAGGCGCGCGGGGGCCCATGGCACAGCGGGCGAGGTCAGGACGACCGGAGGATGGCGACGCCGTGGCCGCCGAGCTCGACCCCTGATCCGGTATGCCGCGTCGTCGTCTCGTCCCAGGACAGGAGCAGCTGCGCATCTGTGCCCTGCTCGACCGGGACCACCGTGGGCTGCGGCGAGAGGTTGCAGGCGACCCGCAGGTGCCCGCGGGACACGACGAGCCAGCCCGACTCGTCGGACTCGCCCGAGTCGCCCGACTCGACCCATATCTCGTCGAGGCGGTCGTCGGCCAGATCCGGCTCGCTGCGCCGCACAGCGATGAGCAAGGAGTACCACTCGAGCATCCTGGCGTGGTCGGGTTTCTCGAGCTCGACCCAGTCCAGGACGCTCCGGTCGCGGGTGGCGTGGTCCTGGGGGTCGGGGACGTCCTCCTTGTCCCACCCGTGCGCGGCGAACTCCGCACGACGGCCCTCGCGCACCGCCTCCGCCAGCTCCGGGTCGTCGAAGTCCGAGAAGAACTGCCACGGCGTCGACGCAGCCCACTCCTCACCCATGAAGATCATCGGCGTGAAGGCCGAGGTCAGGTAGAGCGCCGCTCCGATGGCCTGCTGCCCGTCGGTCACCGCGGCACTGATCCGGTCACCGGTTGCCCGGTTGCCGACCTGGTCGTGAGTCTGGAGGTAGGCGACGAAGCGGCTGCCGGGGATCACCGCGGGGTCGACGGGAGCACCCCAGTGCGTGCCGCGGAAGCTCGACCACCGCCCGTCGTGGAGGAACACCTCGGTCAGCGTCTTGCCGACGACGCCGGGCTGCCCGAAGTCG
>JAABUT010001096.1_pt1 | contig 33636 bp, 35 predicted proteins | sample 5559281 | NCBI WGS metagenome assembly JAABUT01 (sample SAMN10711880, study PRJNA513359) | rock metagenome | isolation source: Antarctica rocks | place: Antarctica: Victoria Land, Ricker Hills nord | collected 2016-01-04 | reverse complement strand
GCTGCCGGTCTTCGACAGGGCTCTTCTGCCCGAGGCGATGAAGGCATGACCGGTGAACATGGCCATAACCCATCGTTCGACGAATCGAGCGATAGCCCGGCACCAACACGGGCTGGTCACTCATTAGGGGTCTGCTCTGCTCGAAGTAGCGGTGCCCTCCCGGCTCGAACAACCAGTGCTGGTCCGAGCGGATGGAGGAACATGTGGGTGCTGTGGTGATCGGGATGGATCCGCACTAGCGGTCTGCGACGATCGAGGTGATGGCCGGCGACGAGACCGTGCTCGACGGCGGCTGGTTCGCCACCGACATTGCCGGCTACCGGGCAATGCTCACGCTTGCGAAGCGGTTCCCAGACCGGACGTGGGCGGTCGAGGGGTGTCAGGGGATCGGCCGGCATATCGCGAACCGGCTGATCGCCGATGGTGAGTCCGTGGTGGACGTTCCGGCGAAGCTGTCGGCACGAGTGCGAGTGTTCGCGACCGGACAGGGCCGCAAGACCGACGCCACCGACGCCCACTCCGTCGCGCAGGTCGGCACCCGCATGAGCGGTCTACGCCCCGTCGTCGACGACGAGCAGCTCACCGTGCTGCGTCTGTTGGTCGACCGCCGCCGCGCGCTCGGTGAGGACCACACCCGCATGATCGCCCAGCTGCATCAACTGCTGCTGGAGCTGATTCCGGGTGGGGCGAAGAAAGATCTGTCCGCGGGCGCAGGCCAAAGCCCTGCTGGCTATCCGACGTCGTCTACCGCCAGCTGCTCGCCGACTCGCTACGACCACTCGGGGCGAGCCCGGGAGGACAACCGGGGACGACACTTCAATCCAGCGTGGCCGACTCACACCCGACATCGACACTTCGGATCAGTCACTTCCCGGACCCCGCCACCAACAAGCCTAGAACCGCATCCCTCGCCGCGTCTTGACACAGAGGGGGGCCATGTCGGGTAATTTGATCTTGCACGGCGTGCGGTGTCGCGACGCGCTCGTAGTCACGACTACCCGCGTGCGCTTTCGAGCAATTACTTGGGTGACAGGCGGTGAAGTCTGCGAAGTTCGACCGGTAGTGGTTCGTCGGCTGTGCCACCGATCGCGCAGCAGACCACGTCTGGCCCTGTGGCCTAGGCGAGTCTCTCGCCGATCAGTTGCGCGAGGGGCATTGCAGCGTCAACGGTGATGTCACCGCTGCCGCGCAGCCGCCGCCGGTCGAGCACGCCGGCCGGCACCGCAGCGGCCCGGCTGCCTGCATCCACGAGCACCAACCGCACACCGACCTGCCGGGACAGCCCGGCAACTGCCGCGCCGCCGGCGGCGATGTTGGCGATCATCTGACCGGTGACTTCGGCCGGGTACGCACTCACCCCACGAGAGCTGACGCCGTGATCAGCGGCGGCAACGACCACCGCGAACCGCGGCGCCGCCGGGGTCACCTCGTGGCGGACCGCGGCGTACTGCGCCGCCAGGTCCTCGAGGAACCCGAGGCTGCCGCGCGGCTTGGTCTTGCGGGCGAGCACCAGTTGCGCCTGCGCGCGCACCTGCTCCGAGGCCGCAGTCACGCCGGCCAGCAGCTCCTCGAGCGTCGCAGCGGCGCGTGCCGGTTCCGCCTTCGGTGCTTGATCCATCTCGCGCCCTCGTCCGCTGCCGGTTGACACTCTGTCAGCCGCCGCTTGAATCGCCGAAAGGCCGCCTCGATCCTGTCAGATCTTGGCCGCGCGCCCGTGGATCGGCCGTGGCATCGCGAGTCCTAGCGGTCGGCATGCGAGGGTGGACGGCGTGCGGGTGTGCGTGTTCACCGGAAGTGCTGCGGGGCCGGCCAGCCACCGACGCAGCGCGGAGCAGTTGGGCACAGACCTCGCTTGCGCGGGAGTCGGTGTCGTCTACGGAGGCGGCCACGTCGGCCTCATGGGCGTCGTGGCCGACGCAGTGCTCGCCGCCGGTGGCGAGATCATCGGCGTGATGCCCCGCCACCTCGTCGAGGGCGAGATCGCGCACCCGGGCCTCTCCCGGCTGGAGGTGGTCGCGGACATGCACGAGCGCAAGGCACGGATGGCCGAGTTGTCGGATGCTTTCGTGGCCCTGCCCGGGGGCGCCGGCACGCTGGAGGAGTTGTTCGAGGTCTGGACATGGGGACAGCTCGGACTGCACCACAAGCCCACGTCGCTGCTCGATGTCGACGGTTTCTTCACACCCCTGCTGACGCAACTCGATGCAATGACCTCGGCCGGCTACCTCGCCCCGGCCTACCGCGACTCACTCGGGCTCGTCACCGATGCTCGGCAGCTGCTGGACTGGGTGAATCGATACGCACATCCGCCCGCGAAGTGGGCCGCTGCGTCCTCCACCTCCGTACCCGGCGAACCCGGGACCGATCAGATCGAGTCAGTGGCGTGGCTGCACGTGGACGACGGCCGCGTGCTCGCGGTCCGTACCCGTGGCCGCGACCGGTTCTACCTGCCCGGCGGCAAACCCGAACCCGGTGAGCTCGCCGCCGAGGCGGTCGTGCGAGAGGTGCGCGAGGAGCTGGGCGTGACCCTGACCGCAGTCACCGAAGCCTTCACGATCACGGCGCCGGCTCACGGACTCGGCCGGCCCGCAACCGTCACCATGCGATGCTTCTTCGCGGCCGGCCGAGGGCAGCCCACCACCGCCGGCGAGATCGAGGAGCTGGCCTGGCTCACCATCCCCGAGGACGCCCGCGCGGCACCCGCGCTCGCCGAGGCCATGCGGACACTGGCTCGCGACGTGACGAAGGCATGTACGTCAGCACACGAACGAGGCAGGGAGCACGCATCGATCAACCGTTCCTCCACAAGTCGGACACCCTTCCGTTCGCGGCGTTAGCCAGTGGCGATCCTGATCGGACATTGGTCAGGTTTCGTCGTCCGCGTCGAGCTGGGGACGGCATCGCGTCCCGTACGCCGGTCCTTGGGCGCACACCCTGCCGGCGCGACCTCGCGGCGCCGCGCATAACGCGTAGTGCCCGGCATTGCGGCGGCGGAGCCGTGTTCGAGAATCGTTATGCAGTCGACCGAAGGTCAGTCAAGCTCCTGCGGTTCGACCTCACCCGCGCGGCGCCCACCCTCGTCCCAGTTGGCCTTGTTCATCCGCGACGGCTGAACCCGTGGCGGCTCGCCCTCCTGCTTCGGGAAGTTCGGCGGATACGGCGCGTCCCCGAGGCCGTGGTCGACCTCGTCGCGTTCGGCCCACTCGAGCAGCGGCTCGAGTGACCACACGGCGTCGTCGATGCCGGCGTGCACGTCGCCGAGCTCGGCGAAGCGGGCAGGCATCGTTGCGATGGTGAAGTCGTTCATTTCCACGTCGGGCAGCTCAGCCCACGTCACCGGCGCGGAGACCGGGCCGTTCGCCCGCCCGCGCACCGAGTACGCGGCGGCGATCGTGCGATCGCGCGCATTCTGGTTGTAGTCGAGGAAAACCTGCGCGCCACGTTCCTCCTTCCACCACGCCGTCGTCACGAGTTGCGGCGCGCGGCGCTCGACCTCGCGGGCGAAGGCCAGTGCCGCCCGGCGCACCTCGCGGAACCCGAAGCGCGGTTCGATGCGGATGTAGATGTGGATGCCCTTCGAGCCGGACGTCTTAGGCCAGCCGACCGCGCCCAGCTCGGTCAGCACCTCGTGCACCACGCCGGCTACCTGCTTGCACTCGGCCAGTCCCGTGCCCGGCTGCGGGTCAAGATCGATGCGCCACTCGTCCGGACGTTCCGTGTCCGCGCGCCGCGAGTGCCACGGGTGGAACTCGACGGTGGACATCTGCACGGCCCAAGCCACGGCAGCGAGCTCGGTGACGCACAGCTCGTCGGCGGTGCGCCCGGACGGGAAGCGCACCTCGACGGTCTCGACCCAGTCGGGCGCGCCCTTGGGCAGTCGCTTCTGGTAGATCTTCTCGCCGTCGACACCGGACGGGTAGCGGTGCAGCATGCACGGCCGCTCGCGTAACGCCCGCACGATGCCCTCGCCGACGGACAGGTAGTAGTTGACGAGGTCGAGCTTCGTCTCGCCGCGGTCGGGAAAGTAGACCCGGTCGGGGTTGCTGATCCGCACGAGGTGCGGCCCGACCTCGATCTCCGTACTCGGCGACGGCATGCTCCAGACGCTAGCGCGACGGGGTGATCATCCGTCACACCACGGCCAGGCGCTCGGTGGGTTGCCCGGTGAACTCGGCGATCAGTTCGAAGTCCTTGTCGAGGTGAACTGTCAGCCCGGCGGCTTCCGCGACGGCGGCGACGATGATGCCCGGCACTGAGGGTGCCCGGTGGTGGCCACGGTCGGCCAGGTCACCGCGGCAATATGCACCAGTCCCCCTTCGATCCGCTCGGCCCACCGTGACGTCCGGGCTGGCGCCCAGCCGGGCAAGGGCAGACGTGTCGACGAGCCAATCAGTCACTCCCACGCGCCGTTCAGGACCTCGGCGTCGGCGAGGTCGGCGAACGTGTCGGCGAACGCAGCGAGTTGCGCCGCCGTGACCGGCTGCGAGCCGGACACCGACTCCTGCGCGAGCCTGCGACGCTGATACTCGCTGCGCGACAAGCCCAGCCAGGACGCGCGAGCGTCCAGCGCGGCGACGACGTGTTCCGGAACGTCGCGCACGAGAAGGTCAGTCACGGCCCACCTCCAGGGTGATAGCCCGTGATAGCGCTGCGTCAGCCCTGCTCGCGTAGGGCGCGCAGACCCTCCTTGAGCGACCCCATCGTCGCCAGCACGGCCGTCGGCTCGTAACCGCAGTGCGCCATGCAGTTGTTGCAGCGCTCGTCCCTGCCGCGCCCGTAGGCGGCCCAGTCGGTGGTCTCGACGAGTTCCCGGTAGGTCTGCACGTAGCCGTCTGCCATCAGGTAACAAGGTTTCTGCCAGCCGAGCAGCGAGTAGGACGGGATACCCCACGCGGTGCACTCGTACTCGACCTTGCCCTCGAGGAAGTCCAGGAACAGCGGCGAGTGGTTCAACCGCCAGCGCTTGCGGTTGCCACCGGCGAACGCCTTCGAGAACAGCTCGCGGGTCTCGGTGACACCGAGGAAGTGATCCTGGTCCGGCGCCTTCTCGTAGGCGTAGGCGGGCGAGAGCATCATGCTGTCGACCTCGACCTCGTCGTTGAGGAAGTTCAGCACGTCGATGATCGTCTGCGGCGTGTCGGTGTTGAAGAACGTCGAGTTGGTGGTGACACGGAATCCCTTGGCCTGCAGGAACTTGATCGCCGCGATCGCCTCGTCGAAGACACCTTCCTTGGACACCGACTCGTCGTGCCTGTCCTTGAGCCCGTCGATGTGGATGGCGAAGGACAGGTACCGCGAGGGCTTGAGGTCGAAGCGGTCGAAGCGCTTGCGAACCAGTTCGGCGTTCGTGCAGAGCACCACGTACTTCTTGCGCTTGACGAGCTCGTTGATCATGACGTCGATCTGCGGGTGCATGAACGGTTCACCGCCGGCGATCGAGACGACCGGCGCACCGCACTCCTCGACCGCGGCGATCGCCTTCTCGACCGGCATCCGTTGCTTCAGGATGTCGTGCGCGTGCTGGATCTTGCCGCACCCGGCGCAGGCGAGATTGCAGGCGAACAGCGGCTCGAGCTCCACCACCAGGGGAAACTTGTCGCGACGCCGGATGTACTTCTGCTCGATGGCATACCAGCCGATACGAGCAGCTTGCCGGAACGGGACGGGCATCAGCCTGCGACCTCCTTCGGGAGGGTGAACGTGATCTTCTCCTCGGCGACCGTCTGTTCGACGACCTCGAGCGGTCCGAATGCCCGCAGCGTCGCGACGACCTCATCGACGAGATGCGGAGGTGCCGACGCCCCGGCGGTGAGCCCGATCGTCCGCCCGCCGGCGATCCACTCGGGCAGCAGCCCGTTGGCGTCGTCGACGAGATGCGCGGACGCCCCGGCACGGTTCGCGACCTCGGCCAGGCGCAACGAGTTGGACGAGTTCGCCGAGCCGAGCACGATGACGACGTCGCAGTCTTCGGCGATCGCGCGCACCGCACGCTGCCGATTGGTGGTGGCGTAGCAGATGTCGTCGGTGGCCGAGGATTCGATCAGCGGGAACCTGCGGCGCAGGACGTCGACCGTCGTTGCCGCGTCGTCGACGGCCAGCGTGGTCTGCATCAGGTACGCGACGTGATCGGGATCGGCGGGTTCGAGGCGCGCCGCGTCCTCGGGGGTCTGCACGAGCGTGATCTGCCCGGGTGCCTCGCCCAGCGTGCCCTCGATCTCGTCGTGGCCGTCGTGGCCGATCAGCACCACCGTGTCGCCGCGGCCGGCGAACCGGCGCGCTTCGGCATGCACCTTCGACACCAGCGGGCAGGTGGCGTCGATGACGGTGAGCTCGCGCCGCGCTGCCTCGGCGCGCACCGCCGGCGAGACGCCGTGCGCCGAGAACACCAGCGTGGTGCCGTCGGGCACCTCGTCGAGCTCGTCGACGAACACCGCACCCTGGCGCTCGAGATCGCGCACGACGTGCGCGTTGTGCACGATCTGACGGCGCACGTAGATCGGGCGGGGGTAGCGCTGCAGTGCCACCTCGACGATGTCGATCGCCCGCTCGACACCCGCGCAGAACGAGCGCGGACCGGCCAGCAGTACCCGTCGCGGACCGGCCAGGCCCGCCCAGCGGCGCAACGCCGGTGCGAGACGGCGCAGCGTCCACAGCGCCTTCGCGCCGTTCGGGACCGTCGCAGCGCGCAGCAGCGGCGTCGAGACGGTGTCGACGATGACCCGCACCACGGCGACCGGACGCGGCTGCGCGCCACCGTCGTGCATCGCCCGCACGATCGCCGCCGATTCCATGTCGACGGCCAGGGCCCCGGTGGCGGCGAGCTGTTCGCGCTCGTCGCGGCCGCCGACGACGCGGTCGCGGCTCAGCACCGGCCCGGTGTGCACCCGCAGGCCCATCCGCCTCAGGTCGGCGACCAGCGGTGCGGTCTCGCGCAACATCGCGCGCCCATGCTCGTCGCGCACCTCGCTGGCCACGACGATGTCGCCGGGTTGCAACGCGGGGTCGAGGCCGCCTGCGACACCGGCGACGACGAGCGCGTCAGGGCGCTGCGCTACGAGGCTCGGCAGCCACCGCGAGACCCGCTCCGGGCCCATGCCGCAGCGCACCAACCGCGCGCCTGGCACACGGCCGTGCAGCGCCGCGTACTCGCTGCGCAGGGCGGTGACCACGAGCAGGTCGGTGCTCATGCCGCACCGTGGACGAGTTCGAGGTACCGGCCGATCGCGCTGAGCGGGAACACCACCCGGTACATCTCGTAGTTGATGTAGAAGTCGCCCGGGAAACCGGTGCCGGTGAACAGTTCCTCGTCCCACCCGCCGTCTGCACGTTGGGTGTCGAGCAGGTACGCCACCCCGCGCTCGACCGCCTCGGTCGCCGGGTCGGCGGCCAGCAGCGCCAATAGCGCCCAGGCCGTCTGCGAGGCGGTGGACGCGCCGCGTCCGCGCCACTCGCTGTCGACGTAGGAGCGCAGATCCTCACCCCAGCCGCCGTCGTCGTTCTGGTGCTGCTCGAGCCAGCGCACGGCGCGGCGGATCGCCGGTGACCCGGGTTGCACGCCCGCTGCGACCAGCGCCGGGACGACCGCCCCGGTGCCGTAGACGTAGTTCGTGCCCCAGCGGCCGAACCACGATCCGTCGCGTTCCTGCGCGTCGAGCAGCCACCGGACGCCGCGGCGGGTGGCGGGATCGGCGGCCAGATCGCAGTGCGCGAGCATCTCGATGACGTGCGCGGTGACGTCGGCCGACGGCGGGTCGATGACGGCACCGAAGTCGCAGAACGGCAGCTTCTCGATCAGCCGGTGGGTGTTGTCGGCATCGAAGGCGGCCCAGCCGCCGCCACGCGACTGCATGCCGAGCGTCCAGGCGATGCCGCGCTCGAGCGCGGCCTTCACGCCGGGCATGTCGTCCTGGACTCGGTGCATTGCCAGCACGACCTCGGCTGTGTCGTCGATGTCGGGGTAGCCGTCGTTCGCGAACTCGAACGCCCAGCCGGCCGGCTCGAGACCGGGGCGGCGCACCGACCAGTCGCCGCGGGTCTGGATCTCCTCGCCGACCATCCACTCGACGGCCTTGGTGACGAGGGGATCGTCGGGCGGGCAGCCGGAGTCGAGCAGCGCCGTGACCGCCAGGCAGGTGTCCCACACCGGCGACTGGCATGCCTCCATGCGCCGCACCGTGCCGTCCGGGCCCGGTTCGTGGACGAGGAACAGGTCGAGGCCGGAGATCGCCGCGGACAGCACCGGGTGCTCGAGCGGGTAACCGAGCAGGTGCAGCGCGAGGATCGAGTAGACCCAGGGTGGCTGGATGCCGCCCCAGCCGCCGTCGTCCTCCTGCCGGGCGATGATCCACTCGGCGGCCTGGCGCATGGCGAAGGGCCGCCCGGGCTTGACCGGTGACCGGTCGTAGATCTTGAGCGCCATGTCGAACAGGGTGAAGCCGGACGCGATCAGGCCGCGGCCGGGCCGTGTCGGGCGGTGCGCGGTGCGCAGCTCGCCCAGCGAGAACGGCAGCGGGCGCACCGGGCGCAGCGTGGCGACGACGGTGATCGGCACGACGGTCTGGCGTGCCCAGCAGGCCCAGTCGTAGACGTTCAGCGGCGCCCAGGACGGCAGCAGCACGAGCTCCGGCGGCATGGACGGCAGGTCGTCCCACGACCACTCGCCGAACAGCGCCAGCCAGATCCGGGTGAACACCCTGCTGGCCTCGATGCCGCCCTCGGCCTGCACGAACTCGCACGCCGCACGCATGTGCGGTGCGTCGGCGTCGTCACCGGCGAGGCGCAGCGCGGCGTACGCCTCGATGGTGGTTGACAGGTTGCCGGGGCCGCCCTCGAAGGTGGCCCAGGTGCCGTCGGCGCGCTGTTGCGAGCGGATCCACCGCGCGGCGTGATCCAGCTCCTCGGGCTGGAGGATGCCGAGGAACTGCCGCAGCAGCAGGTCCTCGGCGTCCATCGTGACGTTCGTGCGCAATTCGCCCTTCCACCAACCGGACGGAGCCTGCCGCTCACGCAGGTGGCCCTGTGCCCGGTTGATGGCGTCGACGACCGCTCCGGCTTGATCGGTCTCGCTCGCTGTTGTCACCATGTCCCCTCTGTGTTCCGTTGCCCACGCTACCGAGATCGTCTGACCAAGTAACGGCTCATTTCCTCGAACTGGGTCACGGCGTGTTGCGCCATGTCCGCCGCCGCCAGGACGTCCGAAGCCTGTGCGACGAGCCGTTGCGCCTCAGCGCTCGCCCACTCGATGCCGCCCGCGTCGCCGACGAGCCGGGCGCCGCGGGCGATCTCGTGCTCGTCGACCAGCGGCCCGGCGTCGAGCAGCGCGTGGAGTTCTCGCGCCGCGTGGTTGTCGGCCTGCAGCGCAGCGACGACCGGGATGCTGCGCTTGCCCGCGCGCAGGTCCGACGACGCCGACTTGCCGGTCACCTGCGGGTCACCGTTGATCCCGAGGACGTCGTCGACGAGCTGGAATGCCAGGCCGACCAGGCGCCCGTACTCGGCGAGTGGCGACGTGAGCTCGGGACCGGCACCGGCCGCCATCGCACCGATCGCCGCCGCGCAGGAGATCAGCGCGGCGGTCTTGCCGCCCTCCATCAGCAGGACCTCGTCGAGCGTCGCGTCGCGGCTGTCCTCGAGCGCGAGGTCCTGCGACTGCCCGCTGAGCAGGTTCTGCACCGTGGCCATCAGCTCGGGCAGCACAGCCTGCGAGCGCGGGCCGTCGCGCAGCATCACCTCGATCGCGGCGGTCAGCATCGCGCTGCCGGCCAGAATCGTCTGCCCGTCGCCGTAGACGACCCAGCCGGTCGGGCGATGCCGGCGCTCGGTGTCGCGATCCATGATGTCGTCGTGCAGCAGCGAGAAGTTGTGCACCAGCTCGACTGCCGTCGCCGCAGCGACTCCGGCGGCCTGGTCACCGGCGGCCTCCGCGGACAGGATTGCCAGCGCCGGGCGGACGGCCTTGCCCCCGCCGTCCTCGACGGGCTCGCCCTCGGCACTCCACCAGCCGAGCTGGTAGCCGGCGATCAGGCGCATGCGCGCGTCGCCGATGTGCGCCACCGCGTCCCGCAGGGCGGGTTGCACGAGATCCCGCGCCCTGCTGATAGCGGCCGGTGCGGCGAGGGCGTTCACGCGGCGGCCCCGGCAGCGGCACCGGTCGCGGCGCCGGCGGCGGCGAGGCCACTGCGCACCGCGCTCTCCATCGTGTCCGGCCAACCGGTGGCCGTCCATGCCCCGGCAAGCAGCACGCCGTCGACGCCGGACGCGCTGCCCGGCCGCAATGCGGCGGTGCCGGGCGCCTGGCGAAACGTCGCATGGCGCTCGCGGGTGACGAAGGCGTCGAGCACCTCGGCGCGGCCCGCGGCGGGCAGCAACCGGCCCAGGGCGTCGACGAACTGCTCGCACAGCGCCTTGCTGGGCGTGTCCACGATCGCGTCGGCAGCCGACACGGTGACGGCGAGGTACTGGCCGCGCGGGTGGGTGGCGCGCAACCCGGACGCGTCGGTGCGATCGAAGAACCACTGGACCGGCGAGTCGAGGGCTGCGGCGAACGGCAGGTCGGTGACGGTGCGGTCGTAGACGACGTGGACGTTGACGATCGGTGCGGTGCCGAGGCGCTGCGCCGGTGCGACCGGTCCGACGAGCAGCATCGGCGCCACGCGGAACAGCTCACGCGGCGGCACGGCGACGATCACCGCATCGGGACGGAACTCGCGGGCACCTCCCCGCCCGTGCGCCCGGACCACCGGGCCGTCCGCGACGTTCTCGACGCGGTGCGCGACGAGCACCTCGACACCGGCCGCGGCCAGTGCCACGCGGGCCGCGTCCGAGTGCAGCTCGCCGAGCGAGGACGCCGCGTACCCGATGTCCGCGGCGGGTGCGTGATCGAGCAGGCCGGTGCGGAACACCTTCGCCGCCAGCGCGAGCGACGCCTCGTCCGGCGGCAGGTTCAAGGTGGCGGTCGCGACGATCCCCCACAGCGCGTCGATGACCGCGTGGCTCTGCCCGTGCCGGCGCAGGAACGCCCCAAGCGTCTGCTCGTCGAGTGCGGGATCGGCCGGGTCGAGCAGTCGCAGGGCCACCGCGCCGCGCACCGCGCGCACCCGGTCCAGCGGGCTGAGCAATCTGTAGGTCGCAAGCGCCGCCGTCAGGTGGCCGGGCGCGGGCACGCCGGGAGTGCGGCGCAGGTGCGCGCGGCGGCGATCCGGGGCCAGCACCGGGATGTCCAGGCGGGCCTGCAGCACGGTGCGGTCGGTGACGCCGAGGCGCTCGAGCAGCCAGCGGTAGGCCTCGCAGCAGCGCAGGAACACGTGCTGGCCGTTGTCGACCGACAGCACCCCGCGGCGGAAAGAGAACGCCGCGCCGCCGAGGCGCGGGCGGCCTTCGAGCAGCGTCACCGTGGCACCGCCGTCCGCCACCCGCAGAGCGGCCGAGATGCCCGCCAGCCCGCCGCCGATCACCACCACGTCCCGGTCAACCATGCCGACCTGCCAGGGCGCGAGCCGCGACGCGCAGCTTGTCACGTGCGGGCAAAGACGTGCGGCCCACCATGACCTGCCGCGGGTCGGCGGCGATGCGCTCGAGCAGCTCGCGGTAGATACCGGCCATCGCGGCGCAGCAGGCGGCACTGCGCCGATCGAGCACGTCGAGCAGGCGCAGACCCCGGTCGTAGCGCCCCCACGCGCGGGCCGCTTCGAAGCGGACCATCTCGGCGAGCGCGCCGCCCTGCGGGTCGAGGTTGCCGTCAGGCAGGGTGCGCAGCTCGCAGCCGAACAGCGCAAGATCCTGCTTGGGCAGGTAGACGCGGCCGTTGCCCAGGTCCTCGCGGATGTCGCGCAGGATGTTCGTCAGCTGCAGCGCGATTCCCAGCTCGTCGGCGAGCGCCGCGGCGCCCGCACGCTGCCCCGATACCGTCGGGTCGAACACGCCGAGCGAGAGCCGGCCGATCGAGCCGGCCACGCAACGGCAGTAGTGCTCCAATTCCTCCAGCGTGTCGTACGTGCGGCCCTCGACGTCCATCTCGCAACCGTCGACGAGCTCCCCGAACGCCGGCAGCGGGATCGGCAGCCGGGCCGCGGCGTCGGCGAGCGCGACACACACCGGGTCGCCGGGAGACTTCGACGGGGCGGTCGCGGCGCTCCGTGCGGCCGCGAGCAGCCGCATTTTCTGCGCGGCAGGCAGCTTGCCGTCACCGATGTCGTCGATGCGGCGCGCCATCGCGTAGACCGCGGACAGCGCGCGTCGCTTCGTGCCGGGCAGTAGGCGAATGCCCCAAGAGAAGTTGCGGGCCTGATCGCGGGTGATGCGCTCGCACTCGGCGTAAGCCAGATCGACGTTCATGCGTAGCGCACCGCGAGCAGGCGCAGCGCGTGTCCCGCGACGCGTGGCCTCGCCGGGCCGATCGCCTGACCCAGCACGTCGAAGTCGTGCTTGCGCAATGCGTCGGCGGTCGCCCAGCCGCCGGCGACGTACCCGGCGACGGCGAAGCGCGACCAGCCGCCCAGCCGGCGCACCAGCGGGCGCCCGGAACGCAGCAGGTCCTCGGCGCGACTGACCTGCGCCGCGACCACCGAACGCAGCGCGGGTGATGTCGTCGAACTGACAAGATCGGCATCGGTGACACCTGCCGCGCGCAGGTCCTCGGCGGGCAGGTAGACGCGCCCGGCACGCGCGTCCTCGCGCACGTCCTGACAGTGCTCGAGCACCTGCAGCGCACTGCACACGCAGTCGGACTCCGCACGGTTTCGCTCGTCCCCGGCGCGCTCGGCAAGGTGCAGCACGATGCGTCCGACCGGCACAGCCGACACAGCGCAGTAGCCGAGCAGCGCGTCGAAGCTTTCATAGCGGGTGACGTGCTGGTCGCGCACGTTCGCCGCGACGAGGTCGAGGAACGGCTGCATCGGCACGCCGGCCGCGATCACCGGCGCCAGCCCGGCGACGGGTGTTAGACGCGGTGTCGACCCGGCGTCCAGGCGCACCACGTCCGCCTCGACCAAGGCGAGCAGCGCGAGCCGATCCCCCTCGGTCGTGTCGCCGACGTCGTCGACGAAGCGCGCGAAGCGGTAGACGCGGGCGAGCTGCGAGCGAGCAGCACGCGGCAGCAACCGAAGGGCGACCGGGAAGTTTTCGGCGCGTGCCTGCGCCGCCGCGCGCTCGGCCACGGCGACGAGCGTGTCGCTCGCCCGATCAGGCCCGCTCATGGCATGTCCCGTCGTGTCCGGCACGGTTGTCGGTAACAAGTTAGCCAACCTAACGAAATCCTCCGCACTCGGTATATCAGATTGCGCGCCGCCGCCTGGCTCCTGCTGCATCCATTAGCGTTGAACGCAGACGAGCGCGAGGAGCAGGCAGTGGGTGATCGGTTCGAGCTGGCCGACGTCCTGCGCGATCGCGGCGCGCAACGCTACGACCTGCACCGCCGCTACCTGAACCCGCAGCTGCCCCGCATGCTGCACGCGATCGGCTTCGACAAGGTGTACACCCGCGGCGCGGGTGCCTATCTGTACGACGACGCGGGCCGGGACTACCTCGACATGCTCGCCGGCTTCGGGGTGTTCGCGCTCGGCCGTCATCATCCTGAGGTACGCCAGGCCGTCCACGACGCGCTCGATGCGGGGCTCGCCGACCTCACCCAGTTCGACGCACCGCCGCTGGCCGGGCCGCTCGCCGAGAAGCTGCTCGCCCACGCGCCGCACCTCGACCGCGTCTACTTCGGCAACAGCGGCACCGAGGCCGTCGAGGCCGCGCTGAAGTTCGCCCGCTACGCCACCGGCCGCAAGCGGGTGCTGTACTGCGCCAACGCGTTCCACGGCCTGACGGCGGGTTCGCTGTCGGTCAATGGCGCGAAGGCGTTCCGCAAAGGGTTCGGCCCGTTGCTGCCCGATACCGCGGTCCCCTTCGGCGACCTCGATGCACTCGAAGCCGAGCTTCGCCGCGGCAACGTCGCGGCGCTGCTCGTCGAGCCGATCCAGGGCAAGGGCGTCGCGGTGGCACCGCCGGGCTTCCTCGCTGCCGCGCACAAGATGCTGCGCAGGCGTGGCGCGTTGCTCGTCGCCGACGAGGTGCAGTGCGGCATGGGTCGCAGCGGCGAGTTCTTCGCCTATCAGCACGACGGCGTTCAGCCCGATCTCGTCGCTGTCGCCAAGGCGCTGTCCGGCGGATATGTGCCGGTGGGCGCGACGCTCGGAACCGATGCGATCTTCCACAAGGTCTACTCGTCGATGGATCGGGTGCTCGTGCACGATTCGACGTTCGGCTCGAACGCGCAGGCGATGGCGGCCGGCCTCGCCACCCTGCACGTCATGGAGCGCGATGACGTCGTCGCGCACGCGCAGCGCATCGGCGACCAGCTACGCGGGCGCCTCGCCGCACTGGTCGAGCGGTACGAGATGCTCGGCGAGGTCCGCGGGCGCGGGCTGATGATCGGCATCGAGTTCTGCCGTCCGCAGTCCCGGCGGTTGCGCGCGAGCTGGACGGCGCTTCAGCTCGCGCGCAGGGGCCTGTTCGCGCAGACGGTCGTGCACGCGCTGTTCCATCAACACCGCATCCTGACCCAGGTGTCCGGTGACCACATCGAGGTCATCAAACTCATCCCGCCCCTGACGATCACCGAGGTCGAGGTGGACCGGTTTGTCTCGGCGTTCACCGCCGTGCTCGACGAGGCTCACAGCGGTAACAGCCTGACGTGGTCGTTCGGCCGCACGCTCGCCCGGCAGGCGCGTACCCGTTGACCAGCAGCGAGCTGCTCAGTTACTTCTTCGCCGCACTGTCGGCGATGGGCGTGGCGTTGGCGAACGTCATGCAGCGCAAGGCCGGCCTGGAGAAGGGCGGGGACCAGCCGTTCGGCCTGCGCCTGTTGCTGCGCCTGGTGCGCAGCCCCACGTGGCTGATGGGCTTCGGCGGTCTCGTCTCGTCGTTCCTGCTGCAGGCCGTCGCGCTCGGCCTGGGCTCGCTCGCGGCAGTCGAGACGATCATCACGCTGGAGGTTCCGCTGACGTTGCTGGTGGCCGCCCGGGCGTTCGGCACCCGGCTGGGCCGCATCGAGTGGACCGGCATCCTGGTGATGACCGGCGGCATGATCGTGCTGGTCACCATGCTGGCGCCGAGTCCGGGCAAGGAGACCGGCGTGTCGCACTTCGTCTACGCCGCGGCGGGCGGCGGCACCGCGGGCACGATCGTGGTGCTGGTGCTCGCCGGCCAGCGCGGCGGCACGGTGTGGCGCACAGGGTGCCTGGGCGCCGCCGCGGGCACGAGCTTCGGGCTGACCGCGACGATGATCAAGGAGACGATCGCCCAGGGCGAGGAGAACGGCCTGGTCGGCGTGTTCACCACTTGGCAGACCTACACAGCGGTCGGCTTCGGCATCCTCGGATTGGTACTGGTGCAGTGGGCGCTGCACGTCGGGCCGCTCATCGCGGCGCAGCCAGGCTTCACCCTGATGGACCCGCTGGTGTCGATCCTGTGGGGCGTGCTCGTGTTCAACGAGATCGTGCGCACCGGACTGTGGCTGATCCCGGCGAGCGTCGGTGGGATCGCGATCGGGTTCGGTGTTCTCGTGCTCACCCACTCGCCGCTGCTGGCCGCGCTCGACGAGAACAGCGTCGAACCGGCGCTGCCCGTTTCGCGCACCGGCGTCGGATGAGGGTTCGCGCGGCTACCCTGATCGGGTGTGGACGCAGGAGCGCGACGACGAGTGGGACGAGCCGCCGCGCCAGCCCGCGCCCTACGTCGACGGCGCATGGGGACGCACCGCCAATCCCAACACGGCCGACGGCGAGCTGCAGAATCTCGCGGCATTCGGCAACGGCCTGGCGCACATGTCGGGACCTCGCCGCGCCGCCGCCAAGATCGTCGTCTGGCTGATCCTGCTCGGCACGGTGATCACGATCATCTACGGCGCAGTGGGCATCATCCGCGCGTTCTGAGCGGTCCGCGGATCGTAAGGCCTCGAGCGCCGGCGCGATGAGTACCGTCGAAGGCATGTGGCGTACGAAGGATACGAAGGACCTGCCCGCTGCCGAGGTCACAAAGACCGACGAGCAGTGGCGTGCGGAACTGACTCCCGAGGAGTACCAGGTGCTGCGCAAAGCGGGCACCGAACGCGCGTTCGCCGGCGAGTACACCGACAACCACCGCGAGGGCGTCTATCGCTGCCGCGCGTGCGGCGCGGAGCTGTTCCGCAGCGAGCACAAGTTCGACTCGCACTGTGGCTGGCCAAGCTTCTTCACCCCGCTCGCAGGTGAGCGCGTGATCGAGCGCAGCGACCGCAGCATGGGCACGACGCGCACCGAGGTGCTGTGTGCCAACTGCCACAGCCACCTCGGCCATGTCTTCGCCGGCGAGGGCTACGGCACGCCGACGGATCAGCGCTACTGCATCAACTCGATCTCCATGACCTTCGAGGACGAGCCTGCGTCGTAGCTCGGCTTTGGGTGCGCTGCGCTGCCGGGTGACATTTTCGGCTGGATCGCTTATGTAGCAGGGAATTCACGCAGGTTGGGTCTTGCAATCTCATGACTGTTCGATTATGATCTATTCATGGACGGCGGCACCGACTACAGCCTCATCGGGCACCCGAAGCGGGTCGAACTGCTGGCCGCATTACGCCGGCAACGCGCCGAGCTGGACGCCCGGGAGACCCGCCTGCTCGCGGCGATGGCCACCGACCCGGTGCCCGGTATCGACGGCGACCCGGCGACCGACAAGGAATGGGTGCGTGAAGACGTCGCCTGTGCGTTGCGCATCCCACCCGCGACCGCCGGGGGGCGGCTGCACACCGCGGCCACCCTGGCCACCCGGCTACCGGCGACGTTGGCTTCGATGCGCCGGGGGGAGATCGGGTTGCCCTACGCCCAACGACTCGTCGACGCCGTCTGCTTCCTACCGGACACGGCCGCCACCGAGGTGGAGAAGAAGGTGCTGGGGCGCGCCGCGGGGCAGACGGTGGCGCAGTTCGCCGCCTCGGTTCGCCGGGCGGTGCTCGCCGCCGACCCCCGCGGGGCTGACGAACAGCACCGCGACGCACTCACCCAACGCCGCGTCGTGTTCACGCCACTGGACAACGGGATGAGCGAACTGTGGGCACTACTACCCGCCGACACCGCCGCAGCGTTGCAGACCCGCATCCAGCAAACTGGCCGACGGCTGGAAACACCGCGACGAACGGACCGCCGACCAGCGCCGCCGACGCCCTGGTCGCCCTCGCCCACGGTGGCCAGCCCGGAACCGGCGAGGGTCTGAAGCCGGCGATGCAGGTCACGGTCGCGCTGTCCACCCTGCTCGGCCTCGACCAGCAACCCGGCGAACTCGACGGCCACGGACCCATCCCCCCACACTGGCCCGCGCCATCGCCGCCGACCCCACCGGCACCTGGCGACGCCTGGTCACCAATACACACGGCCAACTACTCGACTACGGCCGACACACCCACCGGCCACACCAACCTCGACCAGCACATCCGCGCCCGAGATGCCACCTGCACCTTCCCCGGCTGCCGCCGCCCAGCGAAACGCTGCGAAACCGACCACATCGTCGCCTGGCAGGACGGCGGCACCACCAGCGAGAACAACCTGCACCCCCTATGCACGAGGCACCACCATCTGAAACACGACACCCGATGGACAGTGCGCCGCCGACCCGACGGCAGCACCCGCTGGCAAGCACCAACCGGCCACACCTACCAACGACCACCACCCGACCGATTACCTATCGACTGCACCAGCGTTGATCGCGATGAGCCGCCTCCGTTCTGACGGCACCCGCAACGGCCCGAGAAGATCAACGCCGACATCCTCGCTGACTTGCGGCGCTGCGAGCTAGGGCAGGACGTCGACGAGTTCGGCGACGGAGCGGCGGCTGCCGGTGTAGAACGGCACCTCTTCACGCACGTACATGCGCGTCTGCGAGCCCCGTAGGTGCCGCATCAGATCGACGATGCGGTGCAACTCGTCGGCCTCGAAGGCAAGCAGCCACTCGTAGTCGCCGAGGGCAAACGAGGAGACGGTGTTCGCGCGCACGTCCGGGTAGCTGCGCGCCATCTGGCCGTGCTCGGACAGCAGGCTGCGGCGCTCGTCGTCGGGCAGCAGGTACCACTCGTACGAGCGCACGAACGGGTAGACGCAGACGTAGGCGCGCGCCTGCTCCTCGGCGAGGAACGCGGGCACGTGACTCTTGTTGAACTCGGCCGGACGGTGCAGTGCCATGTTCGACCAGACGGGCTCGAGATGGCCGCCGAGCCGGGTGCGGCGAAAGCGTGAGTACGCGTCCTGCAGCTCGTCGGCAGTGCTCGCATGCCACCACACCATGACGTCGGCGTCGGCCCGCAATGTGGAGACGTCATAGGTGCCGCGCACGACCACGTCCTTGGCGGCGAGCTGATCGAACAGATCCTGCACCTCGGCGGCGAGCCCGCCCCGGTCCTCACCCAGCGGTGACCTGGCCCGGAACACCGACCACGCGGTGTAGCGGATGACGTCGTTGATGTCGCGTGCTGCCTTGCCGTCGACCATGCCTTCAGTGTCCTCCGGCCGCAACGGACGCGAGCACCCGGTCGACGGCCGCACGCGCGCTGGCGATGCACGCCGGGATGCCGATGCCGTCGTAAGCAGCTCCGCACACCGCGAGTCCCGGCACGGCCGCCACCGCGTCGCGAATCCGGGCTACCCGCGAGAGGTGCCCGACGGCGTATTGCGGCAGGCCGCCGCCCCAGCGCGTCACGCGCGCGTCGACCGGTGCTGCCTCGATGCCGAACAGCACGCGGAGATCATGCCGCACGAGGGCGATCAGCTCGGCGTCGTCGAACTGCAGCGCCTGCGGCTCGCCGTGCCGCCCGACGGATGCCCGCAGGTGGATGAGCTCGGAGTCCAGCGGCCACTTCTGCGACGACACCGTCACCGCCTTGGTAGCCAGCCGCTCCCCCGCCGCGACCAGCATGCCGCTCCCCGCAGGAAGCGAGACGTCGGCGAACGCGAACGAGACGATCGCGATGCTCGCGCTGTCGATGCCGCCGAGCTCGCTCGCCGCAGGCGCCGCGACGTCACGCAGCAGCCGCGCGGCCTTCGCAGCTGGGGCAGCGACGACCACCGCGTCGGCCTCGATCAACTCGGCCGCCGGCACCGCCCCGCACTCGAGCGCGAAGCCTGACGGCGTACGCCGGATCGCGCGCACGGTCGTCGACGTGCGCACCGCGAAGCGCCCGGATCCCGCCAACACGCCGGGCAACCCGCCCAGTCCGCCGCGCAGCGTGGTGAAGATCGGCCCGGCGGACGATGCGCGGGTACCGCCACCGACCGCCGCGCCGGCCGCGGCCAGCAGCGAGCCGCCCTCGCGCAACCGTTGCGCCAGTGCCGGCATCGTGGCCTGCAACGAAAGCTCGTCGGCGCGCCCGGCGTAGACGCCGCCGAGCAGCGGTTCCACCAGCCGGTCGACCACCTCGTCGCCGACCCGCGATCGCACGAGCGTGCCGACCGCAACGTCGCTGGTCAGCGGCGGCAGCGGCGCCATGGCCGATTCGCGCCGCACCGCGTCCAGTCCCGCGCTCGACAGCGCGCCCGACGCGCGCACCGCCTCGACGTCGGACGGCACGCCCATCGTGGTTCCCGCAGGCAGGGGGTGGTCCGCCCGGCCGACGCGCAGCCGCGCGGCCGTGCTGAGCGGATCGCTCCGCTGGCCGGCCAGCCCGGCCTCGTCGAGCAGCGCGATCCCCTCGGGCCGCACCGCGAGCAGCGCCTCGGCGCCGACATCTACGAGCACGCCGCCGACCTCGTCGACCTGCAGCTTGCCGCCGACGCGCGGTGCCGCCTCGAGGACTGTCACGGTCAGGCCGGACGCCGCCGCGTACCAGGCGGCGGCGAGGCCCGCGATGCCTCCGCCGACGACGACGAGGCGTGTCACGGCAGGGAGTGGATGAGCTCGACGATGCGGGTGAGCACGTCCGGATCGGTGTCCGGAGGCACCCCGTGCCCGAGGTTGAAGATGTGGCCGTCGGCGGCACGGCCCTGCTCGACCACCCGGCGCACCGCGGCCTCGACGACGGGCCAGCCGGCGCGCAAGAGCGCGGGGTCGAGGTTGCCCTGCAGCACGGCGCCCGGGCCGACGCGCCGCGCGGCCTCGTCCAGCGGCACCCGCCCGTCGACGCCGACGACGTCCGCGCCTGCCGAACGCATCGCGGCCAGCAGCTCGCCCGTCCCCACTCCGAAGTGGATCCGCGGCACCCGCCCGGCCAGCGGTTCGAGCACCGAGCGGCTGTGCGGCAGCACGAACTCGGTGTAATCGGCCAGTGACAGCGTTCCGGCCCACGAGTCGAACAGCTGCACCGCCGACACGCCCGCCTCGATCTGCACGAGCAGGAACTCGCGGGCGATCCCGGCCAGTCGCCCGAGCAGCGCGTGCCACAGCTCGGGCCGGTCGTGCATGAGGGCCTTGGTCTGCGTGTGGTCGCGCGACGGGCCGCCCTCGATGAGGTAGCTGGCCAGCGTGAACGGCGCCCCGGCGAAACCGATCAGCGGCGTCTCGCCCAGTTCGCCGACGAGCGCGTGCACGGCCTCGGCCACATAGCCGACGTCCGCGGCCTCGAGCGGGCGAAGCCGCGCCACGCCGGCCTCGTCGCGGATCGGCTCGTCGACGACCGGGCCGACGCCGGCAACGATGTCGACGCCCAGGCCGATGGCCACCAGCGGCAGGACGATGTCGGAGAACAGGATCGCTGCGTCGACGCCGTGCCGGCGCACCGGTTGCAGTGTGATCTCGGTGACGAGCTCCGGGTTGCGGCAGGCATCGAGCATGGCCGAGCCGGCGCGCAGCTCGCGGTACTCGGGCAGGGAGCGCCCGGCCTGGCGCATGAACCACACCGGCGGGCGCGGTCCGGGATGCCCGGTCGCCGCACGTACGAGCACGGAATCGCTCACGGTGTGTTCGGCGCTCGACATCACGTCCATCGTCGCATGCACCTGCGGCGCGCCTGACGGCGAACCGACCGGCGCCGTGCAAAGTAGTTGGCGACGTCCGCACGAGGGAAGGAGTTGCGCCATGCCCATCGAGCTCGCGCTGCTGTACTGCCCCACCTGCCGGCGTGACTGCCTCGCCGAGGCGCCGCCCTGCCCCGACGGTCACGGCGAGCGCTGCCCCGACCGCGCCTGCGTCGACTGCGGCGCGGCGCTGCTGTTCGATGCCCCGCTGTTCGAGCTGGTCGCGCCCACGCGCCGCCGGCACGCGGCATGAGCCGCGCCGTGCCGGCGACCGAAGGCGACCAGCCCGCCCAGCCACCGGACATCTTCCGCGCCGCCGTCGCAAGCCTGTCCGGCACCGCGGTCCGGAGCGAGGTGCGCGTCGAGCCGCTGCGCGCCCCGCAGAAGCTCGCGCCGTACAGCTACGCCATCAGCGCCGACATCCTCGACCCCGAGGGCCTGGAACGTGCCACCGGGCGCCTGGTGCTGTTGCACGACCCCGACGGGCACGAGGCCTGGGAAGGCGTGCTGCGCCTCGTCGCCTACGCCTCTGCCGAACTCGACGACCAGATGGGCGTCGACCCCATGCTGCCCAGCGTCGGCTGGAGCTGGCTGACCGGCGCGCTGGACGAGCGCGGCGCCGCCTACCGCGCGGCTGGTGGCACCGTCACGCAGACCACGTCGACGCGCTTCGGCGACGTCGCCGGGCCCGCAACGACAGTGGCGATGGAGCTGCGCGCCTCATGGACAGCCGACACCGCCGAGCTCGCGCCGCACCTGCGTGCGTTCGTCGACCTGCTGTGCACGGCGGCCGGCCTGCCGCCCGAAGGCGTGACGATCCTGTCCGCAAGCTGACGTGACGCAGCACTGCGAGCAGGTTCGCCCCGAGGACGAACCGCCGCCGCTACCGCTGCTGCGGGAACCGCGCGACGGGGTGCCCGAGCCCGTCGTCACCCCCGACCAGCTGGGCGAGCTCACCACCGCGATGGCCGCGGCGTCCGGCCCGGTCGCCGTCGACGCCGAACGCGCGTCGGGCTACCGCTACAGCCAGCGCGCCTACCTCGTGCAACTGCGCCGCGCGGGCGCGGGCTCGGCGCTGATCGACCCCATCGACCTGCCCGGTCTGAGCGCGCTGGGTGACGCGCTGGCCGACGCCGAATGGATCCTGCACGCTGCCAACCAGGATCTCCCCTGTCTGGCCGAGGTCGGGTTGGCACCGGCGCGGCTGTTCGACACCGAGCTCGCGGGACGGCTGCTCGGTGAGGAACGCGTCGCACTCGGGACGATGGTCGAGCAGCACCTCGGCGTCCGGCTGGAGAAGGGCCATTCCGCGGCCGACTGGTCGACGCGTCCCCTGCCACATGACTGGCTCGTGTACGCCGCGCTCGACGTCGAGCTGCTCATCGATCTGCGCACGGTGCTCGGTGGGCTGCTCGACGCTGCCGGCAAGTCCGACTGGGCGGCGCAGGAGTTCGAGGCGATCCGGCTGGCGCCCCCGAACGTGCCGCGCATCGATCCGTGGCGGCGCACATCGGGCATCCACAAGCTGCGCGAGCGCCGCCAGCTCGCGCTGGTGCGTGCCCTGTGGATCGCCCGCGACGAGTACGCCCAGGCACGCGACATCGCGCCCGGCCGGGTGCTGCCCGACTCGGCCATCGTCGACGCCGCGCGGACCAACCCCGCCCGGGCGCGCGACCTCGCCGCGCTGCCGGTGTTCGGGGGTCCGCGGCAGCGACGACGTCTCGGCCAGTGGTTCGCGGCGCTCGAGGACGGCCGCGCGGTGCCCGACGACGAGCTGCCGCCGGTCACCGCACGCACCGGTGACGGGATCCCGGCACCGTCGCGATGGCGGGAACGCGACCCGCAGGCGGCGGCACGACTCGCCGCGGCCCGGCAGGTCGTCACCGTCCTCGCCGCGCAGCACCGCGTGCTTGCCCAGAACCTGCTCGCCTCCGACGTCGTGCGCCGCCTGTGCTGGCAGCCACCCGAGCCGCTCGACGCGCCGGCCGTGCGCCTGCGGTTGGCCGAGCTCGGCGCGCGTCCCTGGCAGGTCGAGCTCACCGCCGTCGCGCTTGCAGACGCATTCGCCCTAGGGAGTGGCTAGCGGCCTGGCGGCCCAGCGGGCCGCCAACTATCGTGGCCGACTTCGGTGACCGGTACAGCGACCTGGCCGGCGGCTACGCCAACAGGAGGTTCACGCTGCCGAACCCGATGTACTACCTGCCGTAGCCGCCCCGCTCACGCCAGGAAGGGCGTCGTGGCGTGCGTCGGCGCCGCTGTCCTCAGGCGTGCCGCGCGGTAGCTCGATGCGTACCGCGAGGCCACCGAACGGCGGCGCCGCGGCCTGCAGGCGGCCACCGTGCGTCTCGACGATCAAGCGCACGATGGCCAGGCCAAGCCCGGCGCCGCGGGTGGCGGTGCGGATCCTTCCCCCGCGGCGGAAAGGCTCGAACAGCGCGTCGACGTCACCGCCGTCGATCACCGCTCCCCCGTTGGCGACGTGCAGCCACACCTTGTCGTGGGCCTGGCCGGTGGTGATCCGCAGCCAGCCACCGGGGACGTTGTGCCGGATCGCGTTCTCGACGAGGTTGCCGATCAGCCGTTCGATCAGTCGGGGGTCGCCGACGGTCGTCGCCTGCTCCACCTCGGTCTCGACACGCACCCCCTTTGCCTCGGCCTCGGCGGCCACCGCGTGCAGGGCGGTGGGGACCAGCCAAGCGAGGTCGATCGGTTCGCTGACCTCCAGGTCGCCGCCGACCACCTGCAACCGTGCCAACGCGAGCAGCGACGTGACCAGGCGCTGCGCGCGGTCGGTGGCCGAGGCCACCACACCACCCATCCGGCGCAGCTCGGCGCTGTCGGCGTCCGGGTCGCTGAGTGTCACCTCGAGCTCGGTGCGGATCACCGACAGCGGGGTACGTAGCTCGTGGCTGGCGTTGGCGACGAACAACCGCTGGCTGTCGAACGCGGAGTCCAACCGCCCGAGCATCGCGTCGAAGGTGTCGGCGAGTTCGCGCAGCTCGTCGTCGGGGCCACCGAGATTGATCCGCTGATCGAGCGTCTCGGTCGACAGCGCCCGCGCCGTCTGGGTGAGCCGCGCGATGGGCAGTAGCGCCTGCTTGGCGAGTAGGTATCCGCCGGTCGTGCCGATGACAACGATGATCGCGAAGTAGAGCAGCCCGGTGTGCAACAGGTAATTCGTGGCGCTGTCCTGCGCCCTGCTCGCCTGCTCCTCGACGTTGATCGTCTTCGCGACTCCTGATTGGTCGGTCAAGGTGACCTGGCCCTGCGTGTTGTACAGCGGCAGGTGCGCGATGGCCCGTTCGAGCAGGATCACGCTGGTGAACAGGAGTGAGACCCCCACGAGCAGAACCAGCCCGCCGTACAGCAGCGCCATGCGCACACGCAGCGTCGGGCGGAAGAACCTCACCGCTACGACCCGGTTCCCTCGGTACCCCCACTCTCGGTAGCCGCGCTCAGCGCGGCCGGGTCGATCCGGTATCCCGAACCCACGACGGTGTCGATGATCGGCGGCTCGCCGAGCTTGCGGCGCAGCGTCATCATCGTGACCCGCACCGTGGTGGTGAACGGGTCGGCGTTCTCGTCCCACACCCGGTCGAGCAGTTCCTCGCTGCTGACGACCGCACCGTGGGCCGTCAACAGCGTCTCGAGAACACCGAACTCCTTGCGGGTCAGGTCGACGAGGCCGCCGCCCCGCGACACGGTGCGCTTTGCGGAGTCGAGCTCGATGTCACCGGCGGTGAGCACGGGTGGGGCCGCGGGGGTGGTGCGCCGGCCGAGCGCGCGCACCCGCGCGACGAGTTCGGCGAACGCGAACGGCTTGGCCAGGTAGTCGTCGGCGCCGATGGCCAGGCCGGACACCTTGTCCTCGACGGTGCCGCTAGCGGTCAGCATCATGACCCGCGTCAGCACGCCCTCGTCGGTGAGCCTGCGGCAGATGTCGTCGCCTGACATGCCGGGCAGGTCGCGGTCGAGCACGACGACGTCATAGCGGGTCAGGGCGGCCTTGCGATAGCCCTCGTCTCCGTCGGTCGCGACGTCGACGGCCATGCCCTCACGGCGTAGCCCGCGGGCAACCGCCTCGGCCAGCTGCTGTTCGTCCTCAACGACGAGGATGCGCATCCTGTGTTCCTCCCGGTTCGGTCACTCGGGTGGCCGCCGACCTTCCGGCCGACCATTCGACGATGCGCCGCCCGATGTCCTGGACGCTCAGGCCGACCCGCGCGCGAACGTCGGCCACCTTGCCGTGTTCGAGGAACGCTACCGGTATGCCGATCTCTCGTGCGGGAACGTCGCACCCCGCGGCGCGCAGTGTTTGTGAGATGCGCGAGCCGACACCACCGGTGACGACGCCGTCCTCGACGCTCACCACCAGCTCGGCCATGCCGGCGAGCTCGATCAACGCCGGGTCGACGGGGTTCACCCAGCGCGGCGAGACGACGCGGGTGGTGTAGCCGGCGCCGCGCACGGCGGCGCACGCTTCGAGCACGTCTGCGGCCACCGCCCCCACAGCAACCACCAGCACGTCCACCGCGTCACCCGGGCTGGGCTCGTCGAGCACGTCCACCTGGCCTACCCGCCGAATCGCCGGCAGCGGATTACCCAGCGGGGTCTTCGGAAAGCGCAGCACCGTGGGCCCGTCGGAGATGTCGACGGCTTCGCCGAGCAGTTCGCGCAGCGTCGCCTCGTCGCGGGGCGCGGCCATCCGCAGGCCGGGCACGACGCCGAGCAGGGCGAGATCCCACATGCCGTTGTGGCTCGGGCCGTCGTCGCCGGTGAGCCCGGCGCGGTCCAGGACCACCGTGACCGGCAGGCGGTGCAGTGCGACGTCGAGCAGCAGCTGGTCGAAAGCCCGGTTGAGGAACGTCGCGTACACCGCGACGACTGGGTGCATGCCGCCGGTGGCCAGCCCCGCGGCCGAGGTCATCGCGTGCTGCTCGGCGATGCCGACGTCGTAGCAGCGTTGCGGGAAGCGCCTGGCGAACTCGCCCAGTCCGGTGGGCTCGCACATCGCGGCGGTGATCGCGACGATGTCGTCACGCCGTTCGGCGATGGACACCAGCTCCGATCCGAACACCTTCGTCCAGCTCGCGCCGGTGCTCGCCCGGGCGAGGCCGGTGGCTGGGTCGAATCCGCGCGACTGGTGCATCTGGTCGGCGACGTCGTTCTCGGCCGGTGCGTAGCCGAATCCCTTGCGCGTGGCGCAGTGCACGATCACCGGGCCGTCGAAGCCGCGTGCGAGCCCGAACGCGGTCTCCAGCGCCGCGACGTCGTGCCCGTCGATGGGGCCGAAGTACTTCAGCCCGAGGTCCTCGAACATGCCCTGCGGTTGAAGTAGGTCCTTCAGGCCCCGCTTCATGCCGTGCAGCGCGTCGTAGATCGGCGCGCCGAGCACCGGCGTGCGCCCGAGCGCGCCCTTGACCTGGCCGAGCATGCGCTCGTAGCCGGGCTTGAGACGCAGCGCGGCAAGCTGCTCGGCCAGCCCACCGGCTGTGGGGGAATACGAGCGGCCGTTGTCGTTGACGACGACGATGACCGGGCGGTCGGCGCCGGCAATGTTGTTCAGCGCCTCCCAGCACATCCCACCGGTGAGCGCGCCGTCGCCGACGACCGCCACCACCGGGCGCCGATCGCCGCGTACCTCGAAAGCCTTGGCCAAGCCGTCGGCATAGGACAGGGCGGTGGACGCGTGCGAGTTCTCGATCCAGTCGTGCGGGCTCTCGGCACGGCTGGGGTATCCGGACAGCCCGCCGCCCTGCCGCAGCGTCGGCATCTGCTCCGCACGCCCGGTGAGGATCTTGTGGACGTAGGCCTGATGGCCCACGTCGAACAGAATCGGTTCGGTCGGCGAGTCGAACGAGCGGTGCAGCGCGATGGTCAGCTCGACCGCGCCGAGGTTCGGGCCGAGGTGACCGCCAGTGCGGGCGACGGTCTGCACGAGCAGGTCGCGGATCTCGGTGGCGAGCACGCCGAGGTCGGCTGCGTCGAGTTCGCGCAGGTCCGCCGGCGAACCGATGCTGCTCAGTACCCGGGTCACAAGTCGATGTTACGGCGCGTCGTGCCCCGTGTCCGGTTGCAGCGTCGCGACGCACTCGACGTGCTGCGTCATCGGATAGGCGTCGAAGGCCCGCAGTTGCGCCAGGCCCCACCCGAGCGCGCGCAGCGTCGCGACGTCCCGGGCCAGGGTCGCGGGGTCGCAGGAGACGTAGCAGATCGTGCGCGGGCGCAACCGGTGCAGCGCGGTCATGACACCGGCCCCCGCCCCCGCCCGCGGCGGGTCGAGGACGACCACGTCCGGGCGCACGTCGAGCTCGTCGAGCGTGGCAGCGCTGACCCGGCCGCTGCGCACCTGCGCCCAGGGCAGCTGCGCGAGGTTCGTGGCGGCGTCGGCGACGGCCTGCCTGTCGGACTCCAGGCCGACCACCTGCCCTGCCTGCCCGACCGCCTCGGCCAGCACCGCGCTCAGCGCGCCGGCCCCCGCGTAAAGGTCGAGCGCCGTCTCACCGGCGCGCGGGCGCGCAGCGTCGAGCATCGCCGTCGCGAATGCCTGCGCGGCGGCGGGGTGCACCTGCCAGAACCCCGCGGCGGCCGCACTGAAGTCGCGGCCGCGCAGTTCGCGGTGCACCGAGTCGGGACCCGACACCACATCGACGCGATCCGGGGGCCGACGCCCGCGCGCGTGCCGTCCGGGCCCGGGACGGTGGGCGAGGACGGTGACCGTGTCGCCCTGGGCCACCGCCTCGATGCCGGTGAGGCCGGTCCACCGTTGCGCCAGGACGGGCGAGTCGCCCACGCCCGGCACGCCCAGCGGGCAGGCGTCGATGCGCTCGATGTCGTGCGAGCCGTGCCGGCGTAGGCCGGGGCGCCCGTCGCGCCCGACCGCGAAAGTGATCCTGGTGCGCCAGCCGAGCAGGCCGCCGGGCAACTCCGCGACCCCGTCGAGCAGCCCGTCGAGATCGATGCCGGCCAGGCGCGCGAACTGGTCGCGGATCACCGCAGCCTTCAGCTCCCGCTGAGCGGCCGCCGACGCGTGCTGCCAGTCGCATCCGCCGCAGCGCCCCGGCCCGGCGTGCGGACAGGGCGGTGTGACGCGATCCGGGGACGCGCGCACGATCTCGAGCGCGTCGGCACGGCAGAACGAGCCGCCGCGATCCTCACTCACCTGCGCACGCACCCGTTCGCCAGGCAGTGCATGCCGGACGAAGACCACCCGTCCGGCATGCCGCGCCACGCACGAACCACCGGCAGCCGGCGCACCGACATCCAGCTCGAGCACCGCGCCCAGCAGCGGGCCGGCGGCTTCAGCCACGGCCGGGCGAACTGTCGTCCACGAGTTCGACGGGAGGGGCAGAGGGGTCATCCGGGTGGAGCCCCCGGACCGCGGCGGCGACGCTCACGCTCGAGTCGAGCAGCCACGGCACGCTGGTGACCATCACGCCGGGCTCGAACAGCAGCCGGGTCTTGAGCCGCAGCGCCGACTGGTTGTGCAGCAACTGTTCCCACCAGTGCCCGACTACGTACTCGGGGATGAACACGCTCACGACGTCGCGCGGACGGTCCGCGCGCAGCCCGCGGATGTAGTCCAGCAGCGGCCGGGTGACCTCTCGGTAGGGCGACTCCAGCACGGTCAGCTGCACCGGCAGCTCGTGCCGCTCCCACTCGAGCAGCAGGTTGCGGGTCTCCTCGTCGGTCACGTTCACCGTCAGCGCCGTCAGCGTGTCCGGCCGGGTGGCCTTCGCGAACGCCAGCGCACGCAGCGTCGGCTTGTGCACCTTCGACACCAGCACGACGACGTGGTTGCGCGAGGGCAGCACCAGACCGGTGTCCTCGGTGGCGAGCTCGCGCGAAACCCGCGTGTAGTGCTTGTTGATCGCGCGCATCCCGGCGTACAGGATCGGCATGGCGATGATCACGAGGTAGGCGCCCTTGTCGAACTTCGTGATCACCACGATGACGAGAACGACGCCGGCGAGCGTGGCGCCGAAGGCGTTGATGGCGCGCGAGCGGCGGATCCGTCCGCGCTCCTTCGGGTCACGCTCGTTGCGCATCAGCCGGTTCCAGTGCCGCACCATCCCCGACTGGCCGAGGGTGAAGGACGTGAACACGCCGATGATGTAGAGCTGGATCAGCTTGGTGACGTCCGCCTTGTAGATCCAGATCAACGCGCCGGCCACGACCGCGAGCATCAGGATGCCGTTGCTGTAGGCCAGCCGGTCGCCGCGATTGTTCAGCTGGCTGGGCAGGTTCCGGTCCCGCGCGAGGATAGAACCGAGCAGCGGGAACCCGTTGAATGCGGTGTTCGCGGCGAGCACCAGGATCAGCGCGGTCGTCGCCTGGACGAAGAAGAAGCCGGGCGAGTGCGGGCCACCGAACACCGCGCCCGCGACCTGCGCGATGACGGTGCGCTGCGGCTCGTGCTCGCAGGCGCCCGCGGTGAAGTTCGTGAAGTGACAGCTATTGGTCGTCGGGTCGGTGATGTGCACCTTCGAGATCAGCGCGAGCGCAGTGAGCCCGGCGAACATCGACACTGCGATCGCGCCCATCAGCACCAGCGTCTTCTGCGCGTTGCGCGCCTTCGGCGGCTTGAAAGCCGGGACGCCGTTCGCGATCGCCTCTACGCCGGTGAGCGCGGTACAGCCCGAGGAGAACGCGCGCAACGCGAAGAACATCAGCGCGAGGAAGCCCAGCGACCCGTACCCGTGCTGCGTCTCGAGGTGGTACTTCGCGCTCTCGGCGACGGGCGCGTCACCGACGATCGTGCGGAACAGCCCCGTCCCGATCATGATGAACACGCCGGTCGCGAACAGGTAGGTGGGCGCGGCGAAGGCGAGCCCCGCTTCGCGCAGGCCCCGCAGATTCACCGCCGCCAGCACGACCAGGAAGCCCAGCGCCAGCCCCACCCGCGAGCCGTGCAAGGACGGGGCCGCCGAGATGATGTTGTCGACGCCGGAGGACACCGACACCGCGACGGTCATGACGTAGTCGACGAGCAGGGCGCTGGCCACGACTACCCCGGCGGCGCGGCCGATGTTCTTCGATGCCACCTCGTAGTCGCCGCCGCCGGTCGGGTAGGCACGAACGAGCTGGCGGTACGAGGCGACGACAGCGGCCATCAACACCACGACGGCCACGGCCACCCACGGCGCCAGGTAGAGGAAGGCAGTGCCGCCGACGGTCAGCACGATCAGGATCTCCTGGGTGGCGTACGCGACGCTGGACATCGCGTCGCTGGCGAAGATCGGCAGCGCGAGCCGCTTGGCGAGCAGCGTGTGCCCGGCGGCGGCCGAGCTCACCGGCCTGCCGATGATCAGCCGCTTCAGCACGCGCGGGAATACGGCCACGAAGCGCAGACTACGGCGGGTCGGCGCATCTCGTGCGCGGCCCCCGATGTTGCTCGGCCTCGAGTCGTGCCAAGCTCGCAGGCGTGCACATCGTCATCATGGGGTGCGGCCGGGTGGGCGCGGCATTGTCGCTACAGCTCTCCCCGCTCGATCACACGCTGGCCGTCATCGACCAGGAGCCACTGGCCTTCCGGCGCCTAGGCGAGAACTTCCCCGGCCAACAGGTCGCCGGCGTCGGCTTCGACCGCGACACGCTGATCGAGGCCGGCATAGAGCGGGCCGGCGCGTTCGCGGCGGTCAGCAGCGGTGACAACTCGAACATCATCGCCGCCCGCGTGGCCCGGGAGACCTTCGGCGTGCGTCGGGTCGTCGCGCGCATCTACGACCCGAAGCGCGCCGAGGTCTACGAGCGGCTCGGCATCCCGACTGTCGCGACGGTGCCCTGGACGTCGTCGCGGTTACTGAAGTCGGTGCTGGGCGAGACGACCGCCGAGGCCTGGCGTGACCCGACCGGCGCGATCGCCCTCGTCGCCGTGGCCCCAGACGAAGGTTGGGTCGGCCACTCGGTGACCGACTTCGAATCGGCCACTGGCACCCGCGCGGGCTTGATCACCCGCTTCGGGAAGGGGCAGCTGCCGCTGCCGACGACCCTGATCCAGTCCGGCGACTCGCTGCACGTGCTCGCCGACGATGATCAGCGTCAGTCGCTAGGGGAGCTCGCCGGCAGCCCGCCCGAGCCGGGTGCGCGATGAGAGTCGCGATCGCCGGCGCCGGTGCGGTGGGGCGTTCCATCGCCCGCGAGCTCATCGGTAAGAAGCACGAGGTCCTGCTGATCGACAAGGATCCGTCGAAGGTCGACCCGAATCGCGTCCCCGGAGCACAGTGGCTGCTCGGCGACGCGTGTGAGGTCAACAACCTCGAGGAGGCGAAACTCGAGGACTGCGACGTCGTCGTCGGCGCGACGGGTGACGACAAGGTCAACCTCGTGTTGTCGCTGCTGGCCAAGACCGAGTACGCGGTGCGTCGCGTGGTGGCCCGCATCAACCACCCCGCCAACGAGTGGTTGTTCACCGAGGCCTGGGGGGTGGACGTTGCGGTGTCGACGCCTCGGGTGCTCGCCGCGCTGGTCGAGGAAGCCGTCGAGGTCGGCGACATCGTGCGGCTGTTCGGCATCCGGGAGGGCCAGGCGAATCTCGTCGAACTGACCCTGCCGGAGGACGCGCCGTGCGCGGGCAACCCGGTGCGTGACCTGCACCTGCCGAAGGACACCACGATCGTCGGCATCGTGCGCGGCCGGCGGGTCATCACGCCGACTCCCGAAGAACCGCTGGAGGCAGGCGACGAACTGTTGTTCGTCGCATTGCCCGAAGCGGAAGAGGCGCTGCGCGACGCGGTCCTGGCCGGGCGGACCTAACCCTCGACCCGCCACAGCTGGTGCGTGCCGGTCAGCCCTTTCAGCTCGACGTCGCCGGCGTCACCGAACGAGATGCCGTCCTGCCCAGTCAGCGCGTTGCGCACGTCGTCTGAGACGAGAATCTGATCACCGTCCGCCCGCGCCGCGACGCGCGCCGCCATGGCGACGTTGCGGCCGAAGTAGTCGCCGTCGCGGGACTTGACCTTGCCGATGTGCATGCCGATACGCACCTTGATCGGCGTGTGCCGCAGCGAGCGTCCACGCCCTGTCGCCAGATCGGCCTGAACACCGAGCGCGGCGCGGATCGCCGCGCCAGGATCACCGAAGACGATCATGAATCCGTCACCTTGCGTCTTCACGATGTGGCCGCCGCACGACGCGATCTGCGCGCGTACGACCCGGTTGTGGGCTCCCGAGCAGCTTCACCCAACGTGCGTCACCGAGTCGCTCGTTGAGCACCGTGGAGTCCTCGATGTCGGAGAAGAAGATCGTCACCGTGCCGTCCGGTGCAGCGGTGCTGGCGATCTCGGCCCGGTCCTCGCCCGCCCATCGGGTGAAGTCCTGGATCGAGCTCATCACCAGCTCGCTGACGCCGCCCTCACGTACCCGCGCGGCGGTGTCGACGACCACCTGTACGGCCCGCCCTGCCGCCTGAAGCGAGCGCGTCGGTCTCGGCGAGTGCTGGTTCGCCAGGGCAATCGCGAGTCGCCGGCGGGTACGGAGCAGAACGACCGACACCACCACCAACGCGGCGAGGCACAGCGCCACTGCGACCGTCAGCAGCACGACCATCGCGGCTATGCCGCAGGCGGCGCAGCGGCATCGATACGGCGGCGGGCGCGGGTGACCACGAAGAAGCTGAAGCCGACCGCGGCGATGAACAGCGGGTAGCCCATCGCGATCCGCGCGAATGCCAGCCAGCCGGTGGCGTGGTCGCCGTAGAGCCGCCACTGCACGAGCCCACGGGCCAGGAACACCGCCGTCGCCGCGAGCGTCGCCCAGGTGTAGGCCACGAGCAACGGACGCCGGCGGTGCCAGGGGGTCGGGCCGTCACCCGACGTCGGGTCGAGGAACTCCCAGATCACCCCGACAAGCGGCCGGCGCACCACGATCGAGATCGCGAAGGGCACGGCGTAGACGAAGCTCGTCCAGATGCCGAGCAGGAAGTACCCGCGCGCCTCGCCCGTCCGCGCGGCGATCACGGCGGCAATCAGCACGCCGAACAAGCCGGACAGCGCCTGCTGCACCGGTTGCTTGCGCACGACCCGGTACAGGGCCAGCACGATAGCGCTGCCGACGGCTGCGATCACCGCTACGCGCAGCGACGCCAGCACGTTGACGATGACGAAGACGGCGGTCGGGATTGCGGTGATCAGCGCACCGGACCAGCCACCGATGCTCGAACGCATCTGTTCGCGGTAGGTCTCGCGCACCGACGCGGCGCGGCCCTCTTCGCTCATGCGCTGGGAGCGAGCAGCTCGTAGTAGGGGTTGTAGATGGCGAGGTGGCCGTCGTGTACGCCGACGCGTCCGCGCGCCATCACCCGCCGACCGGGTTCCACCCCGGCGATGCGCCGCCGGCCGAGCCAGACGAGTTCCATGGCGCTCGAGCCGTCGAAGACCTCGGCCTCCAGCGTGGGGACGGTTTCGCTCGGCGTGTAGACGACCGCGCGCAGCCGGCCGACCACCTGCACGGTGTTGCCGCGGCGCAGGTCGCACATCGGCACACAGCTGCGCACCTCGACCTCGTCGCGCAGCTCGTCCGCGTCCAGGCGTTGCGCGCTGGCGGTCAGGCGGTGCAGGAATGACGGACCTTTGCCCATGGGGCCAGCGTAGTTCTTATTCCTCGCCCGGGTCGTCGGAACCCGGCGCGCCGTCGGGCAGCTCGAGGTCGTCGGGCAGCTGCAGCGGCACCGGCTCACGGA
>JAABUT010001094.1_pt1 | contig 33698 bp, 30 predicted proteins | sample 5559281 | NCBI WGS metagenome assembly JAABUT01 (sample SAMN10711880, study PRJNA513359) | rock metagenome | isolation source: Antarctica rocks | place: Antarctica: Victoria Land, Ricker Hills nord | collected 2016-01-04 | reverse complement strand
CGAGGACCGCCTACGGCTTCCGGAACCTCAACAACCAACGCCGACGGGTACGGTTCGCCTGCACCCGGTGCCACCGCCGGGCCACCGACCGCTGAGGGCTACTTCCCCCTCAAGTTCGAAGAGCCCTCAACACCGGGGCCGCCCGCAAAGGCGAGCGAGCGATGCGGGCTGAGGGACTCGACAGTGAAGGGGCCGGTTACGCGAACCTTCTTGGCATCCTCGAATGGCTTGTCGTAGAGGAGTTCGAAGTCGGCGTGCCGCTTGATCGCGGCGTCGATCTCCGCGGCAGTCAGCCCTTCCTTGAGGTCAAGATTATTCGCGATGGACTTGAGGGTGATCCGCTGGACCCTGTCATGAACAAATCCTTGGCGGATGTCAGCTGTGAATTGTTGACGAGGCAAAGCGCTCGCCGTAAGTGACCGTTCCTTGGCCTGGCCCTCCGGCGTGTCGCAAAGGAGGTACCACGGGTAGCGAGCGCCCATGACCCGCTGGCGCGCCAGGGCGAGTGCAACCCGTGACGTGTCGACGGTAATCCACCGGCGTCCCCACTGTTCGGCCACATACGCCGTAGTGCCACTTCCGCATGTTGGGTCCACCACCAGGTCGCCTGGGTCGGTGCACATGAGCAAACACCGCTCGACGACCTTGTTCCCGGTCTGCACGACATAAATCTTTTCGTCCGTGAACGACCCTGTGCCGGTGTCCGTCCAGTTGTTGCGTAGGGGAACCGCTGGGAAGTCATCGGCAAACCGAACGAAGCCGATACTCGCTCCTCGGCGCTGGACCCGTCTCGCAGCAATCGCACGATCCATTCCTGGACGAGGCGTCGCCCACTTGCGCTTGCCGAGCTTGAAGGTCTCTCCGTCAAAATCGATGTCGTAACGTGCCTGTGAGGAGTCGGTCTGGCTTGTGATGTCGCCGACCTCAAACCACCGGGCACCCGCCGGCGCGAGGGACATGTCGTCACGCTCTGCCTTGGTGGCAGCTCGCCGCGTCCCGTCGACTAACTCAAGAAAGCGCATGCTTCGGTCGGTCTTGGGCGTGAAGAGGGGTCGATATTTCGTTCGTTCGTGGTCCTTCCCGTACCAGAGGACGTAGTCGGCCACGCTATCGAGGTAGCCCATCGACGATGATGAGGTCTTGTCGACTGAGATCTGGCTTACGAAGTTTTCCTTTCCGAAGATCTCATCCATCATTGACCGAACCAGGTGGACGTTCTCGTCACCGATCTGAACAAAGCAGGATCCTGAGTCACCCAACAGCTCACGGGCAGTGAGCAACCGGTCGCGAAGATAGGCCAGGTAGGAGTGGATCCCGAGTTCCCAGGTATCGCGGAATGCCTTAATTTGCTCGGCTTCCCGGGCGGCGTCCTCACGTTTGCCATCGCGGACCGCTCGGTTGCGTGCCGAAACCTGCCAGTTGGATTGAAACTTGATGCCGTAGGGCGGGTCGATGTAGACCATCTGGACCTTGCCGCGCAGCTTCTCCCGCTCCGCCAGCGAGGCCATCACCGGTAGCGAGTCACCAAGGATCATCCGGTTCGACCAGTTGGCGTCGTGCTTGTAGAAGTCGACCTGGTCGAGTTCGTCGAGGCCATCGAACGAGTCAAAGAGCGTGAACTCGGGTTCGTCCTCTGGCTTGGCGGACGTGCGGCGGAGGTTCTCGATGAGGACGCGCGGGTCGATCTTCTCCTGGATGTAGATGGGGGGCGCGTCGGTCACGAGGGCACTGTCGTACCCGTCGATCTCGTCGGCCGGCGGGTACTTACCTCGCCAGACGAGCTGAGGGTCGTAGCTCTCGTCGCGGACGTAACGGACCTTGCGGATCTCCTCAATCGACGGATCGACGAACTCGTGGGCATCGGCCGTGGGCAGGTTGGTCCGCTTGTCGCCGTGCTTGATCGCATCGACCGGCGTTGGGCCTGTCGAGTCTTTACGCGCCACGAGCGCTCCTTGAATCTTCGTCGAAGTCGAGCAGGTCTGGGTCGCCGATGATCGGGGCGTCGTCGTACAGGAGCTGGATGGCCTCTTGGAGTCGCACCTTGAACGCGTTCGGGTCGGTCATTTCGATGTACCCCCAACGCCCGAAGCCGCCGTGGTTATTGACCGAGGTGCACCAGGAGTGGCGCGCGGTGTGCGCCTTCGCCTTGGTCGGACCTGGGCTCTTCTGGCTCCCCGAGACTTCGACGATGAGCGTCCGGTCTACGTCCTGGCCTTCTGGGCGGAGCAAACGGACGAGGAAGTCCGGCAGGTATGAGTGGCTGCGGCCCTTGTGGACGTAGGGGATGGTGAACCCCAGGTGGTCGTTCTTGACATAGGACTTCACGTTCTTGTTCAACTCGAGTTCCGCTGCGAGGAGCTGCTCCCAGGTATTGCCGTCCTTGCCGTCGAGCGTGACGTGGGAGACCTCCGACTTCTCGGCCGGCGCGGTTCGCTTGCGGGTGTGGAAGTAGACGTCGTCGGTCGAGCCGACCGGGTCGAAACGGTTGATCATTGGACGCAGCCGCTCGCGGCGGTTGCCGGCCTGTTCGGTGATCGCGTTCCACACTTGCTCGGCTGCGAGCACGCGCGCCTCGGTGATCGTCATGAGGTAGCCGAGTGAGTAGTCGCCCTTGAGGACAACCTTCTTCTCGAGCCACTCCTTGCACATGGCGACGAGTTTGGGGAACAGCCAAGGACGCTTGTCGTCGACGGTGTTGAAGTTCTCGTCAAGGATGCGCTTGGCGAGGACAAAGGCGACCTCGGCGGGTCGGTACCGGGTCGGGTCGCCCTCTTCGAGCTCCTTCTTGCCGACGAGACCGCCCATCTCGACCCAGGTTGGGACGGTGTTTGGACCGATCTCGAAAACGGGCGCGGTCTCGAGGTCCAGCCAGATCTCCTCGTCTGGAAGCTCAACGCGGTAGCCGTCGAGCTTCGGGAACTCGATGCGCAACTCCTCGCGCCCCTCGACCGCGCCGACCTCGATCACCGGCTTCGGCGGGAGCGGATCCTTGATCGGCTTGTCGGAGGAGATGAACTGGAACGGGATGCCGTAGACGTTGGCGTACTCGGGTTCGAACTTGCCCTCGTCGTTCACGGCGTACGAGCGGCGACGTAGTCCACGGCCGACGACCTGCTCGCAGAGGAGCTGCGAACCAAAGGCTCGGACACCAAGGATGTGAGTGACCGTGTTGGCGTCCCAGCCCTCGGTGAGCATCGAGACGCTGACGATGCAGCGAACCTGCTCGCCGAGGCGTCCTCGTTTGCCGACGGTGTTCATGACCTCGCGGAGCAACTCTGTGTCGTCGATCTTCTCGACGTCGGCGCCGGGGTTCCTCTTGCGGTACTCCTGCTTGTAGGTCGTGATCTCGGCAGCTGCGACCTTCTTGAAGTCGTCCTTCATGCCCTCACCCGACTCAAGTTGGGCCGAATCGATGAGGATCGTGCGCGGCCGGGCCAGCGGTTTCCCGTCGACCGCGTTGGACAGCAGCGCCAGCTCGCCGGGCTGGTGAGCCATAACCTCGTCGTTCTCGACGATCGTCTCGCCGGCAATCCAGTCGTAGACCAACTTCGAGACCACCGTGTTGGGGCAGACCACGATAAACACCGGCGGTGTCTCGCCGTACTGCTGTAACTCCTTGTCCCAGTGAGCGAAGGCCTTCTCGTAGGAGCGGTGCAGGCTGCGCAGAGCGCCTTCGAGCTCTTTCGGCGGCAGCCAGTCCCTGACCGTGTCCTTGGCGGCCCGCTTCGGGAGCTGGTCGCCGACGTGCTCCCACAGGCGCAGGTACGTGACCAGGGGGTCCTCTGCGTCATCGTCGACCGGGGTGCGCGGCACCTTCACGATTCCCGACTCGATCGCGTCCATGAGAGAGAAGTCACTCACTGCCCACGGAAAGATGTAGCCCTCGTTGTAGCCTGATCCCTTGAGGTAGAACGGCGTCGCCGATAAGTCCCAGACTTGCTTGATCCCGACGTGCTTCGCGACCGCCTGGACCCCCCGGAACCAGACGCGTGCCTGCTCGTTCGCGTCCTTCTGCTCCGCGTCGAGCTTCTCTCCCGATGTGACCGGCTTGTCGACGTAGCAGTGATGAGCTTCGTCGTTGAGCACCAGGATCTGCTGCTTGTCGCTCCCCAGGTCTCGCAGGATCCGGCTGACCATCGCCTGCGGGGTCTCCTTGAAGGCGTCTTCCTTGTTGTCGCCCTTGAGGAGGAGGCGCGTGTTCTTGGCGACGCCGCGGATTTCTTTGGCGTCCTTGAGCTGGAAGGCGTGGTAGTTCGTGATCACGATGCGCGCGTGTTCCAAGCCGCCCTTGAGGTCCGCGGGGATCAGATCACGCAGCTCGTAGTAGTTCTCTGGGTCCTCCGGCAGCAGCACCCGGAGACGATCACGGATTGTGACGCCCGGCGTGACGACGAGAAAGCGGTTGGTGAATCGTGCATCGCGAGGTGACTGGACCTTGTTGAGGGTCTGCCAGGCGATCAGCATCGCCATCACGACGGTCTTGCCGGCACCGGTCGCCATCTTGAGTGCTGCGCGAGGGAGTCCGTCGTTGTGGGCTTCGTTCTCGGGTTCGAGCCGCTTGCGCCAGTCGGCGAAGCCGTGATGTCGACCAGCGACCTCGGTGAGGAAGATCGCCGTTTCGGCTGCTTCTCGCTGGGCGAAGATGACGCGGTTCTCGCGGTCGGGGTCAGCCCAGTGCTGGAGCAGCTTGCGGGTGATCGGCGTAACCCCGCCGTAGCGACCGCCAATGCGCCACTTGTCGACGTCACGGCGGATCTCGTTGATCAGATCGTTCTGCTGGCGCCGTTCACCCGTGACGTCGAAGTCGATCGCGAACTGCTCCGACCCGTCCTGCCCCGTCTTGCCTTTGGTCGTCACCGCGATCGGGATGAAGGACTCGCTGAGGCGGCGGCCATCACGGATCTCGCCGGTCGGCCCGTGCGGACCGATCACATAATGGCGGTCCGGCTGCTCGTAGGGCGAGTTCAGGATTGGGTTGTCGATCGACGTCGTCATCCCGCTCGTCCGCCCCTTTCGCAACTCGACCCTTGTCACCTCAAGTGAACCTATCCAAGTGGTGGGACCGCGCGGGGACAAGGTGCTGTCAGGCAAGCAGTTGCGGCTCAGCCGAGACGTTCCCTTCGGGGTCGACGCCGTAGACGTCGATGTTCAGCCGGGCTCGGACCCAATCCGGAACGCGCAGTACGGCGCCCAATGCGGACGAGGGCACGACCACGGCATAACGAGCCTGCGCCTCAGGGTGCTGCATGCGGCGGAGAAGTTGTCCGTAGAGGGTGTCTACGTCCAACCCGGGGCTGGACGTACGGCCCTTGGCTTCCGCGTAGAGGGTCTGCCCAGCACGCTCGGCAACGATGTCAACGAACTCGGCCTCCCGGCGGATGTTGGTCCAGCCGTTCTGCTCCAGCCATGAGCAGAAGGCAACGATGACCCGCTCTTCGTCGCCGCGCACAGTCCGCTCCCCTCAGGCGAAAGCCACCTGACGTCCGGCCGGTGCAGCCGTGACGGCATCCCACGCGCCTGGTGGTCCAGGTTTCGGTTGACATCATCATGGCCGCTCGGCGCCGACACGCCCGCGAGCCGGGCGCTACGTATTTGCGGTCAACGAGGCTGGCGGGCCGAGCAGTGCGTCTGGCCGAGGGCGGAGCGACGGCCTGGCGGGTGAGGCTCCAGATCAACACGCCGTCCGCCCGACGGTTGCACCCCTGCGCGCTTAGCTGACGGCGGTATGGAGTTTGGGGGCGTGCACGACGGCCTCACCATCACGTGAGACGTTTCGTCCGGGGCGCCTACACCCGGCGTGGTTCCAGGACCGTCGGGTGGGCCGTTCGCGAGGCGCGGTCACCCCCTCAGGTGTCGTGGAATGCCCTGCCGTACCCACGGGTAACCCGAAAGTTCACGGGCGAGCCACGGACGAGGAGTCGAAAGGCCGCCTCCCTGTTACCCAGGAAAGCGGCCTCTGACCTGCGGTTATGCGTTGTAGCGGGGGCAGGATTTGAACCTGCGACCTCTGGGTTATGAGTGACGCGCCAGCCGACCCGCGCGCCAACCAGGGGACCCCGCGCCCGGGCCGGCGACGGGCTGTCGGACGAGTACGACACCACCGACACCCCGGACTCCGTCGACGAGTTGAGCACCGCCGCCCTGCAAGGGCTCCCCACGACCGAGCAGCGGATGCAACTCGCCACCGCGTGGGCGGCCGCCGAGACGGGCGACGGACCGGCGCAGCGAGCCGGCACCTGGAAGCCACCGACGCCACCAAAGGGCTGACCGCGCGACGTTCGACTCCCGCGTTTGCTAGTCCGGTTACGTCCGTGCCGCGCGCATCTCGCGCAGGGCGACCAGCAACGCCTCGGCGGTGTCCCGGTCGGCACCCAGACCCCGTAGGAGGTCGAGGACGACGACGAGCACCTGCACGACACCGAACCGTGACTTGCGATGTGGGGCGTCAACGGCGCCTGATGCGGCACGAAGGCAGGCCCGCCCCGTCGACGGACGCTTGGGGCACCGGGGACTTTCGCCCCGTGGCCTGACCTGCGCCCCGCCTCGTACCCCACCGACGACCAACGCCCCGGGGCACATCGGGGGCACGGGAAGTCGAGAAACGATGTGGAACGACGACAGGCGTTGACAGACATAACCGCAGGTCAGGAGGGGTGTGGGGTGCATAACCGCAGGTCAGCCGCTACGCCTGAACAGTCCCCGGCTTACGGACCAGTTCGTCCCACGTCGACCCGTGCTCGGACGGGTCGGGAGCCGACGTCTCCGCTCGCGCGGGCCCTTCCCGGCCCGCTCCTACTTCCATCCGGCGGCAAGCCGGCAGACAGCTGAGGTAGATGACGATAGGGGGCAGGCAGCCCAGACGTCGCGTCGTGAGTCTGTCCGGTGGAGCGCGTCATGGTGGGAGTCGTCGACTTCAACGCGATGCCCTCCAGAGTCGTGATCGTCTCGGGCGGCGAGACCTCGACTCAGACGGTTGGTCCCACCGCGGAGCAGTCCGGCGCTGCCGATCGCCCGGTCGTCGTCGAGCCTGCCGGCGACCGGGCTGAGCTGCCACCTCCAGAGCCGGTACACATCCGGTACACCAGACAACGAGAAACGACCCCTGACGTTGCGAGACGTTGAGAACCCGTTTCGCAGGTCAGAGGCCGTTTCCGGTCCTGGCCGCAGGTCACAAACCTGCCAGGATTAAATGTCGTAGTAGAGCGCGAACTCGTACGGGTGCGGCCGCAGGCGTAGCGCGTCGATCTCGATCTCCCGCTTGTACGCGACCCATGTCTCGATGAGGTCGGGTGTGAACACGCCGCCCTCCAGCAGGTACTCGTGGTCGGCCTCAAGCGCGTCGAGCACGGCGTCGAGGGACGCTGGCACCTGCGCGACCTCGGCGAGCTCGTCCGGTGGCAGCTCGTACAGGTCCTTGTCGACCGGGACGGGCGGCTCGATCTTGTTCTTGATGCCGTCCAGACCTGCCATGAGCATGGCCGAGAACGCCAGGTAGGGGTTGGAGGAGGGGTCCGGGCAGCGGAACTCCAGGCGCTTGGCCTTGGGGTTGTTGCCGGTGATCGGGATGCGGATGCACGCCGAGCGGTTGCGCTGGCTATACACCAGGTTGACCGGGGCCTCGAAGCCCGGGACCAGCCGGTGGTAGCTGTTGACCGTGGGGTTGGTGAAGGCCAGCAGTGACGGGGCGTGGTGCAGCAGCCCGCCGATGTAGTAGCGCGCGGTGTCCGACAGCCCGGCGTAGCCGACCTCGTCGTAGAACAGCGGTGCGCCGTCCTTCCACAGCGACTGGTGGCAGTGCATGCCGGAGCCGTTGTCACCCATGACGGGCTTGGGCATGAAGGTCACTGTCTTGCCGGCGGCGTGGGCGGTGTTCTTGATGAGGTACTTGAACAGCATCAGATTGTCGGCGCTCTCGAGCAGCTCGCCGAACTTGTAGTTGATCTCGGCCTGGCCAGCGGAGCCCACCTCGTGGTGGCCGCGCTCGACGACCATGCCGGCCGCTTCGAGCTGCACGGCCATCTCGTCGCGTAGGTCGGCGTAGTGGTCGGTGGGCGAGACGGGGAAGTAGCCGCCCTTGGTCCGTGGCTTGTAGCCCAGGTTGCCGCCGACCTCCTCCCGGCCGGTGTTCCAGGCCGCCGAGGCCGCATCGATGTGGTAGTAGCTGCCCTGGGGCTGGGAGTCGAAGCGGACCGAGTCGAAGATGTAGAACTCGGCCTCGGCTCCGAAGAAGGCGACGTCGGCGATGCCCGAGCCCTTGAGGTAGGCCTCGGCCTTCTTGGCGATGTTGCGCGGGTCGCGGGAGTAGGCCTCATGGGTCAGCGGGTCGTGGATGAAGAAGTTCATGATGAGCGTCTTGCGGGTGCGGAAGGGGTCGATTCGCGCCGTGGTCGGATCGGGCATCAGCAGCATGTCCGACTCGTGGATCTGCTGGAACCCGCGGATCGACGAGCCGTCGAAGCCGAGCCCGTCGGTGAAGACGTCCTGGCCGAACGAGCCGACCGGGACCGTGAAGTGCTGCATCACCCCAGGTAGGTCGCAGAAGCGGACGTCGACCATCTCGACGGTTTCATCCTTGATGTAGCTGAGCACCTCGTCGGCGGTGGTGAACACGCTCGTCCTCTCGAAGCAGGGGGCCTTGCTCGTACGGTAGGAAGCCGGGATGACCCGGCTGTGCCGTGCGTGTTACAGGCAGGTTGCAGACGTGGGCTCGCGCCTCGTCGAGCGGTCGTACGCCGCCGAGGCTAGCCTCTCGTCGTGGCGAGGTGGACCGGGGACTGGCTGCAGGGCCCGGCTGCGACGCTGGCCGAGATGCGCCCCCCCGGCACATGGCCGGGCAGCCGGCTGGGTCTGCCACAGTCCGGTCCGGGCTCGCTCGCCCGCTTCAGCAGTCGGGCCGCGGCGTTCCTCGTGGACGTCCTGGCCAGCGCTCTGGTTGCCGGCCTGCTCAACGCCTTCGTCACACATCCGAGCAGCGTGCAGCGCCAGGTCGCCGCGTACGCGGTGCTGGCCGTGGAGCACGTACTGCTCGTCTCGCTGACCGGTCAGACCGTCGGGATGCGCCTGCTCGGCCTGAAGGTCTTGCGCCTGTCCGACCCGGCCCGGGTGCCGGGCCTGCTGGCCTCGTTGGTGCGCACCGCGCTGCTGCTGGCCAGCGTCGGCCTGGCGGCGCTGTTCACCCGGGGCGCCCGGGGCCTGCACGATGTGGTCGCGGGCACTGCCGTCGTACGAGGCTGAGGCCTGGGTCAGGGCGCCTCGAGAGCGTCCCTCGACTCGCGACCCTCGTCCCTCGACTCGCGACCCTCGACCCTCGACCCGCGACCCTCGACCCTCGACCCGCGACCCCGACCTCGGGCGATCTTGACGGAACGGTCACTGTCCCGGCGTGTCGCGCCCACCAGCGTCAAGATCGCGGACGGCCCCGGGGTGGTTTTGGCCAGGGACCGGAGCGCCCCCGGCGGTGCTAGCGGGCGCGCGGCACCCGGTTCGGCATCGGGCCCTTGGGCACCGGTGGAACAGCCCCGCCGAAGGCCTTGAGCCTGCGGTCCAGGTCGTTGACCTGCGCCGGTTTGATGTTGCGGGGCAGCTTGAGGAAGTGCCGCTCGAGGTCGCGCAGCGGCACCTGCCCCTCGGCCTCGCCGACCGTCACGTCGTACAGCGGGGTCTCACCGACGATGCGGCTGATCTTGCGCTTCTCGGCACCGATGAGGTTGCGCGTCCGGTTGGGCGCGCCCTCCCCGACGAGCACGAGGCCCGGCCGGCCGATCACCCGGTGCACCAGGTCCTGCTCCTTGGTGAAACCGACCGCGGGAGTGACCCGCCAGTCACCGCGCATGTTCGTCAGGACGGCCGCGGCCGCACCGAGCTGGCCTTCCACCTGGGCGTACGCCGTGCGCTGCACCCGCTTGCCGAACACCACGGCCGTGGCCACCAGCGCGAACAGCAGACCCAGGAACCCCACATAGATCGGGTGGGAGATCGCAAAGCCGATGCCCAGGAACACCAGAAAGGTCAGCAGGAACACCCCGACGACCAACGGGAGCATCTTGGGGTCGCGCTGACGTGTCATCGAGAAGGCGGTCTTGAGCTGACCGAGCTTCTCGCGCCGGTTCGGCCCGGGTGCCTTCGCCGCCTTGCCGGGACCGCCCTTGCCGGGACCGCCCTTGCCGGGACCGCCCTTGCCGGGACCGCCCTTGCCCTTGGCGGCCGCGTCACCCTTGCCGGGGGCGCCCTTGCCCTTGCCTGCAGCGCCACCCTTGCCGGGGGCGCCCTTGCCGGCGGGACCTCGGCTCTTGCCGGCGGCCGTGAGCGCCCTGCTGCCCGTGCCGGCTGGGCGGGCGGGGTCCTTTGTCGTACGACGTCCCAGGGCCATGGCGCCAGGCTACTTGCCGGGGGAGGAGCCGTCCGTGCGTGCGGCGTGCCGGGCGGCGCGGGCCGCGCGCTCCTGCAGGTCGGCAGCTTCGGCGTCGGCCAGCGTCGGCGCCGTGCCCCCCTGGGAGGCGGGGACCCACCAGGTGTCCTCGGGCGTACGGGGCGCGCCGCGGTAGGTCGCTCTGGCCTCGTCCAGCAGAGCCTGCATGCGCTCCTTGAGCTCCCGGGTCACCTGGACGGGCTTGCTGCCCGGCTCGGGCCAGTAAAGCTCGCCGAGGACGATGCGCAGATCGGTCCCGCGGGTGAGGTCTCGTTTGCGGCCCTTGGTCATGATCCGCTGGCTGCCCCAGATCACGGTCGGCAGCAGCGGTACGCCGGCTTCCATGGCCATTCGGGCGGCGCCGGTCTTGAACTCCTTGAGGTCGAACGACTGCGAGATGGTGGCCTCGGGGAACACGCCCACGATCTCGCCCTCCCGGCACGCCTGGACCGCCAGGCGGTAGCTCCCCGCGCCCGCCGACCGGTCGACCGGGATGTGCTTCATGCCCCGCATGAGCGGCCCGCTGACCTTGTGCTGGAACACCTCGGACTTGGCCATGAAGCGCACCAGTCGGCCGCGGGGCTGGGTCGCGAAGCCCGCAAAGGTGAAGTCGAGGTAGCCGATGTGGTTGACGGCCATGACCGCGCCGCCCTTGACGGGGACGTTCTCAGCACCTGTGATGTGGAACCGGATGCCCATCGCCCTGAAGAGGATCTTGGCGAAAGCGATGACAGGACGGTAGACGGGGTCGGCCATGGCGGCACGCTAGTGGCCGCGGGGACCGCCCGTCAGGCGTGCGAGCGGGCGCCGAACCCGCGGGAGGCCTGTGCGAACGCCGCCTCGGCCTCCCGCCGCCCCCGTGCGCGGGCCGCGTCCGCGGACATGCTGGCCCAGGCGTTGCGCCGGGCGGCCTGCTGGCCACCGTGCGGTACGGCGAAAGGCAGCAGAGAAAGGGTCGTACGTCGGAGCGGGGCGAGGAGCACGATGACCTCCAACAGGTGGCTGCCCCGTGAAGGCTTCCGGACCGAGGTGTCGTCTGTGTGACCGGAGCGTGACGATCGGCTGGCGACGTCACCGGTCGGGGTCGACCGGTGACTACTGCGTCCGGCGGGCCAAGGCCTGGGCGTACAGGCGTCCGGCGCGGTAGGACGAGCGGACGAGCGGCCCGCTCATCACGCCGGCGAACCCGAGCTGCTCGGCCTCGACCGCGAGCTCGTCGAACTCGTGCGGCTCGACCCAGCGCTCGATGGGGTGGTGCCGCGAGGAAGGCCGCAGGTACTGGGTAATCGTGATCAGCTCGCAGCCGGCGTCCCGCAGGTCGCGCAGGGCCTCGCCGACCTCGGCTCGCGTCTCGCCCATCCCGAGGATGAGGTTGCTCTTCGTCACCAGACCCGCGGCGCGGGCCTGGGTGAGGACGTCGAGGGAGCGGTCGTAGCGAAACCCCGGGCGGATGCGGCGGAACAGGCGCGGCACGGTCTCGACGTTGTGCGCGAGCACCTCCGGGCGGCTGGCGAAGACCTCGGCCAGCTGGCCGGGCTTGCCGTCGAAGTCCGGGATGAGCAGCTCGACCCCGATGCCGGGCACCGCGTCGTGCACAAGCCGCACCGTCTCGGCGTACAGCCACGCACCGCCGTCGGGCAGGTCGTCACGGGCGACGCCGGTGATCGTGGCGTAGCGCAGGCCCATGGTCGCCACCGACTCGGCGACGCGCCGCGGCTCGTCGGTGTCGTAGTCCGCCGGCTTGCCGGTGTCGATGTTGCAGAAGTCGCAGCGCCGGGTGCACTGGTCGCCACCGATGAGGAAGGTGGCCTCGCGGTCCTCCCAGCACTCGTAGATGTTGGGGCAGGCCGCCTGCTCGCAGACGGTGTGCAGTCCCTCGTCCTTCACGAGCCGCTTGAGCGCGGTGTACTCAGGACCCATCGAGGCGCGCGTCTTGATCCAGGACGGCTTCTTCTCGATCGGCGTCGCGGCGTTGCGGACCTCGAGCCGCAGCATCTTCCGGCCCTCGGGCTGCACGGTCGTCACACCCCCAGCCAACACCCACGCCCGGCGGCTGCTTCCCTAGGGTTGTCGGCATGCAGATGCTCTACCGCCGTACGACGGCCGCCGAGGTCATCGAGCTCGAGCGGGATCCGGACCGGGCCGGGCACCTGGTTGCGGACGGACCGCCCCCGCGCATGCTCGAGCTCGGCAGGGCGTGGCACGGCATCCACTTCCTGCTCAACGGCAGCGCGTGGGGCGGCGACGGGCCTGCCTTCGACGCGGTGCTCGGCGGGGTGCCGTTGGGCGACCCGTCGTCGTACGAGCCGGTGCGGTTGCTCGTCCCGGACGCGGTCGCGGACGTGGCCCGTCACCTGGACCGCACCGGGCCGGCGGAGCTGACGCCGCGGTTCACCCACCGGGCGCTGCAGCGGGCCGAGGTCTACCCCGAGGCGGCGTGGTCGGAGCCGGACGCGCTGACCGCGTTCCTGCTCCCGGCGTACGCGCGGCTGGCCGCGTTCTTCGCCGCCGCGGCGGCAGAGCGGGACGCTGTGCTGATCACCCTGGACCGGACGTAGCCCCTGCGGGGTCATCGCTGCTCGCGGACGGCCTCAAGCGGGCAGGGCGACCAGGGCCGGTAGGTGGCGCTCCAGGACCGGCAGCACCTGCTCGACGGTCACGGGCCGGCCCAGCTCGGCGCTCAGCGAGCTCACTCCAGCGTCCCGGATTCCGCAGGCGATGATCACGTCGTACGCCGACAGGTCGGGGTCGCAGTTGAGGGCGAAGCCATGCATGGTGACGCCGCGCGCGACCCGGATGCCGATGGCGGCGACCTTGCGCGCGCCGTCGGTCGTCCAGACACCGGACCGGCCGGCCACGCGGGTTGTAGCCAGGCCCAGCTCGGCGCACACGTCGATGAGCACCTGCTCCAGGCGGCGCACGTAGGCGACGACGTCGACCGGGTCGGCGAGCCGGGTGATCGGGTAGCCGGTCACCTGGCCCGGCCCGTGCCAGGTGATCTGGCCGCCGCGGTCGACGTCGATGACCCGGGCGCCGTTCACCGGGCGCTCCCACGGCTGCGTGCGCTTGCCCGCGGTGTAGACCGGCTCATGCTCGAGCAGCAGCACGACGTCCTCCGCGCCCGCCACGACCTGCTCGTGGAGCTGCTGCTGCAGCGCCCACGCCCGGTCGTACGGCACGTGCCCCAGGCGGCGGATCTCCACGACCGCACTGTACGGCGGCCTCAGGGCAGCAGGCGCGGCTCGATGCGGGTCTCGACCGCGGTGCCGTCGGCGGAGCGCTCGACCCGGTAGGCGCCCGCTCCGGGGCGGTCGGTGACGGCCTCGACGAGCTCGGTCCCGTCGTACACCAGGCCGACGCCGTCATCGGTGGCGTAGGACATGGGCAGCGTGCCGTCCGCGACGAGGCGGTGCAGCAGGGGGCGGCGCTGCGGCTCGCTGTCGTAGTGCACGCCGTTGCCGTACGGCAGCAGCGCGAGACCGTTGGTGATCGGCCGCAGCTCGGGCCCGAAGGAGTCGGTCGGGCCACCGACGTGCCAGCAGAGGGAGCCGGCGCTGATCCCGCCAAGCACGACGCCGGCCTCCCACGCGGCGCGCATCGCCGCACCCACGCCGTGCAGCTCCCACAGGGCCAGCAGCCCGGCGACACTGCCGCCGTCCACCCACACGAGGTCCTGGGCGAGCAGGTGCGCGGCGATGTCCTCGACATTGGGCATGCCGAACAGCGCCAGGTCGGTGACCTCGACCTGGCTGCCCTGGAAGGCCTCACGCACCTGCTGCCGGCGGTGCATCTGGTCGCCACCCGCGGTGCCGAGGAAGCACAGCCGGGGCCGCGCGGGTCGGCCGGCAAGCTCCAGCATCAGGTCGAAGACCGGCCCCGGCTCGAGCCAGGTGCGGTTGCCCGGGCGGAAGCCCATCGATGTGGCGACGATCCAGCGGTGGGTCATGCGCGCAGCTCCTGCAGGACGGCGGTGGCGGCGCGGCGCCCGGAGACGAGCGCGCCCTGGATAGAGCCGGAGTCGCGGTGGTCCCCGCAGACGAACACGCCGTCGCGTACCCGGACAGACTTGCGGAACCGGCCCATCGGCGGCACCTGGGACGGTAGGCCGGCGGTTACGTCGTACCGCGCTACGTGCTCCCAGCCGCGGGTGTCGACGCCGTAGAGCCGGGCCAGGTGCGCACGGACCACCGGCTCGTCGGCGTCGCCGCTCACCACCGAGCTGCTGACCAGGACCCGGCCCGTGGCGTACGACGGGGCGGCGTTGGTCATGACGACGGTGTTGGCCACCGGGCCGGACCTCTCGCCGTCGAGCACGATGGCGGCCTCGGCAACCGGCGGCTCGGGCGCGAGGTGGTAGTGCGTGATCACGCCGTTCATGTCCGGGACGTCCAGCTCGGGCAGCAGGCGCCCGGCGCTGAACGGGTCGGTCGCGACGACGACCGCGCGGGCTGTGGGCAGCTCCTCGACGGGGCTGGACAGCTGCAGCACGCCCGCCGGCAGGCCGTCCGCGAGCTGCTGCGGCACCGCCCCCATCCCGGCCGACGGGACGCACTGGGTCCCGCGCACGAAGGAGCGCCAGACCAGGTCGAAGAACCGGCTGCTGGTGCTGAGCTGGTCCTCCAGGAACACCCCGGACAGGAAGGGCCGCAGGAAGCGGTCGATCACGGCGTCGGAGAAGCCGCGGGCGTGCAGTGCGTCGTACGTCGTGCTCTCGGGGGCCTCGATCAGCCGGTCGGCGGAGCCGAGCCCGGCGCGGACGGCCGATACCGCCACAAGCAGCTTGTCCTGCAGGGAGCCAATCGGCGCCAGGGTCGTGGACAGCGCCCAGGTCGGGACCCGGCGCGGATCGCCCACGCGGTGCAGCCGGTCGCCGTAGCGGACCAGGGCGCCGGCGGCGAAGGGCTGCAGGTCGAGCGCCTCGTGGTCCAGGACGCGCTGCGCCTCGGGGTAGCCGGTGTTGTGGACCTGGAAGCCGCGGTCGAGCAGCAGAGTGTCGACGACGTCGGTGCGGACCCGGCCCCCGACGGTGTCCGCAGCCTCGTGCAGGACGACGTCGACACCGGCGGCACTCAGGTGCCGCGTGCAGGCCAGCCCGGCGAGCCCGGCACCGAGGACCACGACATCGGGCACGGCGACGACGCTACCTGTGGACAACTGCAGCAGCCGGGCGTGCAGTCTGGCAGCGTTCGGGGATGGACAGCGGCTGGGAGCCTTCGGGGTACGAGGCGCTCGAGCTGATCGGTTTCGGCGCGGTGGGGGAGGTCTGGCGGGCGCGGGCGTGCTCCTCGGGCGAGGTCGTGGCGCTGCGCCGGCTGCCCGAGGCGGAGCGCGAGGAGCTTCAGGAGCTGCGCCGGCAGGCCGCCGTGGTGCGAACCCTGCCCGGCGTGCACCTGGTGCGCCTGCGGTCAGTGCACGGTGACGTGCTGGTGCTCGACCACGCGCCAGGCGGCTCGCTGGCCGCGCTGCTGGCGCGGCGCGGTCGGCTGGACCCCGGGGAGGTGGTCACCGTCGTCGCGCCGGTGGCGCAAGCCCTCGGTGCGGCGCACGCAGCCGGTCTCGTGCACGGGCACGTGGGTCTGAGGTCGGTGCTGTTGACGGCCGACGGGATGCCGCTGCTCGACGAGCTCGGGGCCGGCCACCTGCGCGAGCGTGCCCTGGGCCTGGACCCCACCGGCGTGCTCGGGTCCGCGGCGGACGTGTGGGCGCTCGGCGCTCTGTGTCACGTGCTCCTGGCCGGCACGGCCCCCGTCCCCGGGGCCAGCCTGGCGCTGTCGGCACCGACGGTCCCGGTCCCCCTGGTCAGAGCCGTGGACGCCGCGCTGGTCTTCGACCCGGCAGCCCGCCCGGAGGCCGCTGAGCTCTCGGCGCTGCTCCTCCAGGCCTGTCCGGCGCGGCCGGTCACCTTCCCGGCCGGCGCCGTACCGAGCGCGCCGGCGGTGACCCTGCGGCGTCGTCGGTCGCACGCGGCCCGTCCGGGACTTTTCGGCGCGGTGTCCCGCTCTGCCGTGTACAGGGGCGCTTCCCGCTCCCGGGTGCTGACCGCCGCGGCGGCCGCGGCGGTGCTCGCCGTGGTCGCGCTTGTCGGCTGGGCGTGGGGCAGCGGGACCGGGCGGTCGGCGGCGACCACGCTCCGCGCCGCCGTGGCGGCCGACTCCGGCGCGGCGCTGGACTCGGGCGCGGCGGCGGACTCGGGCGCGGCGGCGGACTCGGGCGTGGCGGCCGGGACCGGGTCGCCAGGGGCCGCGAAGACCGGGTCGCCAGGGGCCGCGACGAGTGCGGCTCCCCTGCCGGGGGCGCCCGGCGCGCCGCCGAGGCCCCGGGCGATGACCCCAGCCACGCCGAACTGGGCGCCCGTGCTGGCCGGGCTGGACCTGGCCCGGGAGCGCGCGTACGCCACAGCGGATGCCTCGGCCCTGGCCGACGTCTACCTTCCCGGCTGCGCGCCCCTGCGGGCCGACCGAGGCCAGCTCATCGAGCTGGTCGCCCGACGTCGTACGGCGCAGGGGGTGCGGCATCGCATCGTGTCGGTGCAGCCGGTCCAGGTGACCGCGACGACCGTCCGGCTGCGGGTCGTCGAGTCCCTGCAGGCCGGCGTGCTTCTCGACGAGCAGGGGGCCGTGGTGCTGCGACAACCACCCAGCGCCCCGCGCGCCGAGCTCATGACGCTGCGCCGTACGCCGGCGGGTTGGCGCGTGGAGCAGATCAGCCTCCCGGCCTGAGCCCCTACAGGTTCGCGTGCAGAGCGGCGGCGAGATCCCGGTGTGCGAAGCCGAAGCCCGTGCGCTCGAGCACCGCGGGGACCAGGCGCTGCCCGACGAGCACGCCCTCCTTGGCGAAGCCGCCCAGAGCGGCGGTGAGGACCAGGCCGGGCACGTGGACGGGCAGCGTCGGGCGGTGCAGGACCGAGCCCAGCACCTTCGTGAACTCCCGGTTGGTGACCGGGGCCGGCCCGACAAGGTTGACCGGGCCGTGGACCTCGGCGGTCAGGGAGTGCACGATCGCCGCGACCTCGTCCTGCAGGGAGATCCAGCTGACCCACTGGCGGCCGCTGCCCAGCGGCGCCCCGAGCCCGGCCCTGAAGATCGGCAGCTGCTGCTTCAGGGCGCCCCCGCCGCCGGCCAGCACGATCCCGGTGCGCAGGTACGCGACGCGTACGCCGGCCTGCTCGGCCGGTGCGGTGGCCGCCTCCCACCGCCGGCACACGTCGGCCAGGAAGCCCTCGCCGGAGGGTCCGTCCTCGTCCGTGACGGTGTCACCTGTGTCGCCGTACCAGCCGATGGCGCTGGCGGACAGCATGACCTGCGGGCCACCGGCGGCGGCCACCGCGCCGGCCATGGCCGTGGTGCCGTCCACCCGGCTGTCCAGCACGGTCTGTTTCCACTGCGTGGTCCACCGGTGGTCGGCAACGCCTGCCCCGGCCAGGTGCACCACGGCGTCGAGGTCGGCGACCGCGCCCGGGTCCAGGTGCCGGCTCGATGGATCCCAGGTGCGCTCGTCGGCCGCCGCCGCCGTACCGCGCACGAACCGCACCACCTCGTGACCGATGCTGCGCAGCGCGGTGACCAGGGGCGTGCCGATGAGCCCGGACGCGCCGGTGACTGCGATCTTCATCCCCGCATCCTCGCGCAGCGGACCGCATGCCGCCCGCCGGCCAAGTCCCGCCGGCCAAGTCCCGCCGGCCATGCGTCGCCGGCTGCCTGGGCAGCGTGATCGCCGATGACGTATCCCCTGAGACGCAGGACTAGGCGAGCGCACGTCCATGGAGCCCGGCTTGCACGGCGTGCTGCGCTGTGCTTCCCCGGAGGTGCGACAGGGCTGCGCACGGGGAGACCCCGGTCATGAACCGCGTCGACTCACCCAGTACGCCCGTGCCCGTCCGGGCCATCGCCGCCACCATCGCCATGGTGCTGGCGGCCGCTGTCGCGGTCCTCGTCGTCCTGCGCGTGGAGCGCGTGCTGATCTGGCTGCTGGTGTCGGTCTTCCTGACCACGGCGCTCTGGCCGCTCGTCGGGGTGGTCGAGCGACGCACGAAGGCTCCGCGGTCAGTCGCCATCCTGGGTGTCTTCGTGGTCTCCGGCCTGCTGCTGGCAGGGATGATCGCACTGCTCGTCGCGCCCGTCATCTCCCAGGGCGGCGACTTCTTCACCGCCCTGCCCGGGTACGTGAGGCAAGCGCGGCAGGGGCAGGGGCCGGTGGGCGAGTTGATCCAGCGCTACAACATCGACCAGCTCGTTGCCCGCAACGAAGCCAAGCTGCGCCAAGGGGTGTCCGGGCTCGGCGGTGGGGCCGCGCACGTACTCGGCGCGATCGCGAGCACCCTCGCGGGGATCGCCAGCATCACCGTGCTGACGTTCTTCATGCTGCTGGAGGGGCCGAAGCTGCTGGCCGGCGGCCTCGCCGGACTGGCTGCGCCGCGTCGTGAGCGGGTCGAGCGGGTGGGGCGCGACTGCGCCCGGGCCGTCACGGGCTACGTCGCCGGCAACCTGCTGATCTCGGTGATCTGCGGCCTCCTGACGTTCATCACCCTGCTGGCCCTGAGGGTCCCCTTCGCCGGCGTCATCGCGGTCTTCGTCGCCATCGCCGATCTCGTCCCGCTGATCGGCGCCACCGTGGGCGCGATCGTCGCGGTCGCCGTTGCCTTCCTGCATTCGGTGCCGGCGGGCATCGTCGTGGTGGTCTTCTTCCTGAGCTACCAGCAGCTGGAGAACCACCTGCTGCAGCCGCTCATCCTTTCCCGCACTGTCAAGATTAACCCGCTCGCTGTGCTGGTGAGCATCCTGGTCGGGGCCGAGCTGGCCGGCATCCTGGGCGCGCTCGTGGCCATTCCCGTGGCCGGCATGATCCAGGTGCTGCTGCGCGACATCTACGACCACCGCATCGGTGTGGTGAAGACGACGCCCACGGTCGGGGAGGACCAGGCGCCCATCGGGGGCCAAGACCTGGCAGCGCGCTCGGGTGGGACCGCAGTGCGGTCGGGTGAGCACCGGGCGGGCGGCAGCGCTGTCAAGCCGGGTTGACCGGCGGTGCCCAGCCGGGCCGGGGGATCAGGCAAAAGGGGTGGCCGGCCGGGTCGGCGTAGACGGTGCACAGCTCGGCAGCCGTGGACAATGGCCGTGCTCCCAGCTCCAGGACCCGCCTTCCCGCGGCGGTGACGTCGTCGACCATCACGTCCAGGTGGAACTGCTGGGGGTGATCGGGATCGGGCCACCGGGACGGCTGGTGTCCCGGTGCGAGCTGGAAGGCCAGGCCCGAGGTGGCGTCGTCCTTCGCGATGACGACCCAGTCGGCCGACCGGGAGGTCATCGGCAGACCGACGAGCTCGGAGTAGAACAGCGCCAGGGCGTACGGATCCGGGCAGTCCAGGACCACGTGGTGCAGGCGACCGATCACCGGTCGATACTGGCACGGACGCGGCAAGCTGGAGGCAGCGTCGTCGCACGGCGCCACGCCGCGCGGAACCTGCCCGTAGCCTGGCCGGGTGCCATGGCTCGAGGCGGCGGATCCGTTGCCTCGCCGGCCCCGACGGGTGCTCGTGGCAGGTACCGCCGGGTCGGGAAAGACGACCTTGGCCAGGCGAATCGCGAACGTGCTCGAGGTCCCGCACACCGAGATCGACGGCCTGTTCCACGGTCCGGGCTGGGTGCCCCGGGTGAGCTTCCTGGCCGACGTCGAGCGGTTCTACGCCGCCGCCTGCAGCGCGAGCTGCTCTGGCACGACAACGTCGAGCCCGCCCTGTGGACCGTCGTCACCGAGCGCGATCACATCGTGCGCTGGGCCTGGCGCACCCACGCCGCGAGCGGGGCGCGGGTGGACGCGCTCGCTCGGGCGCGACCGGCCCTGCAGGTCGTCCGGCTGCGGGACCAGGGACAGATCGATCCCTGGCTGGCGGGTCCGCTGGTCGCGAAGGCACGGCAAGAGCAGTCGTGATCGACTGGATGTGCTGATGCTGCGCGACACGCCGGGCGCGTCGCGCAGCAGTTGCAGGATCAGAAGATCCAAGCCGGACTTCGCCCCGGCGTACGACGGTGGGCGGCTGCTACAGGCCGAGCTCGGCGGTGAAGTCGCCCTCCTCGAGCCGGTCCTTCACCGTGACGAGGAAGCGGGCGGCGTCGGCGCCGTCCACGATGCGGTGGTCGTAGGTCAGCGCCAGATAGACCATCGAGCGCACCGCGATGACCTCGCCGAGCGTCGGGTCGCTCACCACAACGGGCCGCTTGACGACCGCGCCGGTGCCGAGGATGGCGACCTGCGGCTGGTTGATGATCGGGGTGTCGAACAGCGCGCCGCGCGAGCCGGTGTTGGTGACGGTGAACGTGCCACCGCCGAGCTCGTCGGGCGTGACCCGGTTGGTCCGGGTGCGCTCCGCGAGGTCGGCCGTCTTGCGCGCCAGGCCGCCGAGGTTGAGGTCGCCGGCGCCGTGGATGACGGGTACGAGCAGGCCGCGGTCGGTGTCCACCGCGACACCGAGGTGCACCGCCTCGTGATAGGTCACCGTGGCTGCGTCGGCGTCGATGCTCGAGTTGACCATCGGGTGCGCCTTGAGGGCCTCCACTGCCGCCAACGTGAAGAACGGCAGAAAGGTGAGTTTGACGCCCTCGCGGGACTGGAAGTCGGCCTTGGCCGCCTCGCGCAGCCGGAAGATCCGGGTGACGTCGGCCTCGAGGACCGTGGTGAGCTGCGCGCTCGTCTGCAGGGACTCGACCATGCGGCTGCCGATGACCTTGCGTAGCCGGCTCAGCGGCTCGGTGCGGCCCCGTACTGTCGTCGTCGGCGCAGCGGCCACGGCCTGGTCGGCGAAGGCCGCAGCGGGTGCGCTCGTGGCACCGGCAGCAACCGGAATCTGCGGACGGGGGGCCGCCCCTCCGCCTGCGGACGCAGAGGCTGCTGCCGGGGAGTCTGGCGCAGGGGAGCTAGCCCCGCGGGAGTTGGTGTCCGGCGAGTCCGTGGTCGGTGCGGCAGCGTCGGCGGCGGGGGCCGAAGCCGGGGAGGGCGCCTTGCCCTGACCCTGGTCGGCGGCGTCGAGCACGTCCTGCTTGCGGATCCGGCCGCCGACGCCGGTCCCCTGCAGGCTCGACAGGTCGACGCCGTGCTCGGCGGCGAGCTTGCGGACCAGCGGCGTGACGTACGCCCCCTCGCTGCCGGAGCCGTTGACCGGCGCCGGCGTGGGGCTGGCAGCGCCGGGCGGAGGCGGTGCGGACGCGGGGGAGGGTGCAGCGGTGGGAGGGGCGGCCGCCGTGGGCGCCGGGTCCGGTGCGGAGCTGGATTCGGCGGTGGGTGCGGGTGCGGGCTCCGGCGTGGGTGCGGGCTCCGGCGTCGGTGCGGGCTCCGGCGTGGGTGCGGGCTCCGGCGCGGGCGCGGGCTCCGGTGCGGGCGCCTGAGCCGCCTCGGGCTCGGCCGCCGGAGCCTGGTCAGCCGCCCCGTCGGGCGCGGGCGCCGGCTCAGCGGGAGCAGCAGCGGCCGGCTCAGCGGGGGCACCGTCCGGCGTACCGCTGTCACCGCTGTCGGCGCTGTCGGAGATGACGGCGAGCTCGACACCGACCTCGACGGTCTCGTCCTCCTGCACCTTGATGGACGTCACGACACCGGTGTACGGCGAGGGGATCTCGGTGTCGACCTTGTCGGTGGAGACCTCGAGCAGCGGCTCGTCCACCTCGACCCGCTCGCCCTCCTTCTTCAGCCAGCGGGTGACGGTGCCTTCGGTGACGCTCTCACCGAGGGCGGGCATGGTGACGGAGACGGCCATGGTGCGAGAGCTCCTAGGAGTGGCTGTGGAGGGGCTTGCCAGCCAGCGCCAGGTGCGCCTCGCCGACGGCCTCGGACATCGTGGGGTGGGGGTGGATGAGCTGGGCCACCTCGGCCGGCAGGGCCTCCCAGTTGGTGATCAGCTGCGCCTCGGCGATGAGCTCGCCGACGCGCTCGCCGACCATATGGACCCCGAGGACGGGGCCGTCCTTGGCAGCGACGACCTTGACCGCACCTGCGGTACCGAGGATGCGCGCCTTGCCGTTGCCGGCGAGGTCGTACGTCGCCTCGACCACGTCGTACCCGCGGTCGGAGGCGACCTTGCTGGTCAGGCCGACCGAGGCGACCTCGGGGTGGCTGTAGGTGACCCGCGGCACGCCGTCGTAATCGATGGGCGTCACCGGGAGCCCGGCCAGCCGTTCCGCGACCAGGATCCCCTCGCCGAAACCGACGTGCGCCAGCTGCAGGGTCGGGATCAGGTCCCCGACCGCGCTGATGGTGGGGATGCTGGTCTGGCAGTAGGCGTCGACCTTGACGAAGCCGCGCTCCATCTCGACGCCGATCTGCTCGTAGCCCAGGTCGGCCGACACCGGGCCCCGGCCGATGGCGACGAGCAGCAGCCCCGCCTCGACGGTCTTGCCGCCCTCCAGGTGCACGACGAGGCCGTCGGCGGTGTGCTCGACCCGCTCGAACCGCGCGCCCAGCTCGGTCTTGATGCCGCGCTTGCGAAACGCCCGCTCGAGCAGCTTGGAGCTGCTCTCCTCCTCCAGCGGCACCAGGTGCGGGAGCGCCTCCACGATCGTCACCTCGGCGCCGAAGCTCGACCACACGCTCGCGAACTCGCAGCCGATCGCGCCCGCGCCCAGGATCACGACCGACCGGGGGATCTGCTCGAAGCTCAGCACATCGTCGCTGGTGACGACCGTGTCATGGTCGATCTCCAGGCCGGGGATCGAGCGCGCGTAGGAACCGGTCGCCAGCAGGACGTGGCCGGCCTCGATCGTGCGCCCGTCGACCTCGACGGCGGTGGGGGAGACCAGCCGGCCGTGACCCTGTACGACCTCGATCTTCCGGCTTTTGACCAGGCCGGTCAGACCCTTGAACAGGCCCTCGACGACCTTGCTCTTGTAGGCGTTGACCGCGGCCATGTCCACGGACTCGAAGCTCGCATTGACCCCGAACTGAGCCGACTCCTTGATGATGTCGACGGTCTCGGCCGAATGCAGCAGGGCCTTGGTCGGGATGCAGCCCCGGTGCAGGCAGGTGCCGCCGACCTTGTCCTGCTCGACCATGACCACGGTCATGCCGAGCTCCGCCGCCCGCAGCGCGGCGGCATAGCCTCCGCTGCCGCCACCGAGGATGACCAGGTCGACGGGCTGGCTCGGGTCGCTCACAGCGGCTGCTCCTTCGCAGGTCGTGCCCTTCAGGGGCGTTCCTAGGGCATCCTTCCACTCAGGCTGTACAGGTGACGAACGGCCCCGCCGCATTCCCCGGCGCGGGAGCGGAGGGGTGGGACGTGGCACTGCGGGACCGCTTCAGACGGCGCGCTCGCCCGGGTACGACGCGGGGTGCCGACGATGCCGACGCGGACCACCTCGAGGCGTTCGCGTCGAGCCGCCGGGGGGTGGAGGGCTTCGTCGAGCCGGCCACCACGACGACGGCGATGACGCTGGTGCTGGTCGCCGGTGACGGCGAGTGGACGCGCCGTCGGGTGCCGACGCTCAAGGCCGCCTTCGCCTTCGGCACGCGCCTCGGCCTGCCCGTGTACGACGTGGCGGCGACGGGCTACCCGCCCCGCATGCGCGAGTGGACCGCCCGGCGCAAGGCGGCCGGCGAACCCCGCAACTGAGCGGCCCGCCGGGCGCGGCTGCCCGCCGCGGCCCCGTTGATCAACAGAAGAACTGATGATCGTCGGGCGCTCCGGGCGCCTGTTTGCGCATCGAAGCTTCTGATGATCAAGGGGCGGTGTCTGGTGCCGGCGCCAGCGGCGTCAGGTGTGTCACGTGCATCCGCCCAGCGGCGTCAGGCCAGGTCCTCCAGCAGCTGCAGGAAGGTGCGCACGGCCACACCGGTGCCGCCGTGCGGGGTGTAGCCGTAGGCCTCACCGGAGTTGTACGCCGGGCCGGCGACGTCCAGGTGCGCCCAGCGCACCTCGTCGCGGACGAACTCCTTGAGGAAAAGTCCGGCGGTGAGCATGCCGCCCTCGCGCGGGCCGGTGTTGACGAGGTCGGCGACCTCGGAGTCCAGGCCCTTGCGCAGCTCGGCGGGCAGCGGCATGCCCCACATCGCCTCACCGGCCCGGTCGGCGGCGGCGACGACCTGTGTGCGCAGGTCGTCGTCGTTGCTCATCACGGCAGCGGTGCGGGCCCCGAGCGCCACGAGCTGCGCCCCGGTGAGGGTCGCGACGTCCAGCAGCACGTCCGGAGCGTCGTCGCAGGCCCGGGAGATCGCGTCGGCCAGGATCAGGCGGCCCTCGGCGTCGGTGTTGTTGACCTCGACCCGCTTGCCCCCGCGCATGGTCAGCACGTCGGAGGGCCGGATCGCCGTACCGCTCGGCATGTTCTCCGCCATCGGGACCCAGGCCTCGACGTGGACGGGCAGGGCGAGCTCGGCGACCGCGGCCATGGTGGCGATGACCGCTGCCGCCCCACCCATGTCCATCTTCATCTCCTCCATGCCGGCGGGCGGCTTGAGGGAGATGCCGCCCGAGTCGAAGGTGATGCCCTTGCCGACGAGCGCGACCTTGCGGTCGGCGCGCCTGCCGCCGCGGTAGGAGATGTGCACCAGGCGCGGTGGGTTCGCCGAGCCCTGGCCGACCCCGAGGATCCCGCCGTACGCGCCCTTCTGCAGCGCTTTCTCGTCGAGCACCTCGACGTCGAGCCCGACTGCGCTGCACGTCTTGCGGGCCAGCTCCGCGAACTCCAGCGGGTGCAGGTCCGATGGCGGGGTGTTCACCAGGTCGCGGACCAGGTGCACGGCCTTGGCCACCACCAGCGCGCGGGCGACCGCAGCCTTCCCGGCCTTGTCCTTGGCCAGAGCAGTGACCAGGACCAGCTCGGCCACCGGCGCCCGGCGTCCTTCATGGGACACCGAGCGGTAGCGGTCGAAGGAGTACGCCCCGAGCAGCGCGCCTTCCGCGACGGCGCGCACCTGCTCGGCGTCGACCGCCGGCAGGGCGAGCCCGACCTTGGTCGATCCCGCCAGCGCCCGGACCGCCGCGCCGGTAGCGCGGCGCAATACCTCGCCGGCGTAGGAGGGGTCGGGGGCGCCGAGGCCGACGGCGACGACGACGGCTGGCCCCTTGGCGCCGAGGGTCGACAGGCGGGTGACCTCCTCGGCCTTGCCGGTCGCGCCGAGGCCCACCAGGGCGGGGACGAAGCCCTTGCCGAGGTGGCTGGCGACCGACTCCGACCCGGGTGCGAGCTCCAGGCCCTTGGGACCCTGCGCCACGCCGATCACGACAGCGTCGACCTTGAGGTTGGATGCCGCGCTGCTGGACAGGTCGAGAGAGGTCACGCGGCCGACACTACAAGCGTGTGACGTCCTCCCGCGGGTCGGTTGCTCCGGTCCGGCGGGTGGGCAAGGGTTGGCTGTCGACCGACGCCTGGAGAGGGGTGCATGGCCGTGACGCGGATTCGCACGATTGAGGATGTGGCCGCGCACGTCGAAGCCACACTGCACCTCGGACCGCCGGCGACCATCGGTGCGGAGCTGGAGTGGCACGCAACCGACCCAGCCGCGCCGTACGAGCGGCCGAGCCTGCCCCGGGTGGACCGGGCCCTTGCCGGGGTGACCCTGGCCGGCGGCAGCGTGCTCACGACCGAGCCCGGCGGTCAGGTCGAGCTGAGTTCTGCGCCGTACGCCGGGGTGGCGGCCCTGATCGACGGCCTGGCCGCCGACGTCGCCGGCGTGCGGGCCGCGCTGCTGGCCGACGGGCTCGAGCTGCTCGGTGAGGGGACCGATCCGCTGCGGGCGCCCGAACGGCTCCTGGAGCTGCCCCGGTACCGCGTCATGGAGGAGTTCTTTGCCGCCGAGGGGCCCGCGGGCAAGCAGATGATGTGCAGTACCGCCGCCGTGCAGGTCTCGGTGGACGCGGGGCTGCCGGGCGAGGGCGCGCAGTCGGCGACCGCGCGCTGGCAGCGGGCCCACGCGGTCGGGCCGGCGCTGGTCGCGGCGTTCGCCTGCTCGCCGTTCCTGCTCGGGGAGCCGACCGGCTGGTGCTCCACGCGGCAGGCGATCTGGTTGGACGTGGACGAGAGTCGCACCCGGCCGCCGGACCCCACGAGCGGGCCGGTGCAGGCCACGGTCGACCTGGCCATGGCGGCCCGGCTGATGTGCGTGCGCGACACGGAGGGGATCTGCCGAGAGGCGCCGACGCGGACCTTCGGGCAGTGGTTGGCGGCACCGGACGGACCCACGGTCGACGACCTGGACTACCACCTCACAACGCTGTTCCCGCCCGTACGTGCCCGTGGGTGGTATGAGCTCCGCTACCTCGACGCCCTGCCGGACCCGCTCTGGCAGGTCGCGGTCGAGGTGGTGGCAGCGGTCCTGGACGACGACCGCGTGGCGGACGCGGCGCGCGCGGCCTGCGCCCCGGTGGAGGGCCGGTGGCGCGACGCCGCCCGGCTGGGGGTGGCCGACCCAGAGCTGCAGCAGGCCGCCACCGGGGTCCTGGCGGCGGTCGGCGGTCAAGACGTCGAGGCCTTTCTGGAGTGGTTCACCCTTCGCGGTCGCTGCCCGGCCGACGACCGGCTCTCGCTGGTGTGCGCGTGAGGGAGCGGCTGGCGGCCGAGCTCCTCGCCTCCCGAGCCCGGTCCCTCGCCCTGCTCGAGCCGCTCGACGACGCCGAGCTGACCCGGCAGGTGAGCCCGCTGATGTCGCCGTTCGTCTGGGACCTCGCCCACATCGGCAACTACGAGGAGCTGTGGCTGCTGCGCGAGGTCGGCGGCGTCGCTCCGCTGCGCCCCGAGATCGACAGCCTGTACGACGCTTTCGAACACCCCCGGGCCGAACGACCCAGACTGCCAATCCTTGGCCCTGCGGACACCCGGGCCTATCTGTCGGGGGTGCGCAGCCACGTCCTGGACGTGCTGGACCGGACCGACCTCGAGTCCCTCGGGGACCGCGCGTTTCTGTTCCCCATGGTCGTGCAGCACGAGCACATGCACGACGAGACGATGCTGGCGACCCTGCAGCTGCGGGGCACCGAGCGCACCTTGCCCGGCGACGCCGCGCTGCCCCCCGGTCGCACCGTCCTGCAGCACGACGACGTCCTCGTGCCCGGCGGTCCCTCGGTCGGCGGCACCTCCAGCGACCCGTGGGCCTTTGACAACGAGCGCCCCGCGCACCCGGTCGCGCTCCCGTCGTACCGCATCGACCGGTTCCCGGTCACCACCGCGATGTACGCCGGCTTCGTCGAGGCCGGCGGGTACGACGAGCCGCAGTGGTGGGATCCGGCTGGCTGGGCGCACCTGCAGGAGTCCAGGCGGCGCGCCCCGATGACCTGGCAGCGGTCCGGCGACGGCTGGACCTGCACCCGCTTCGGCGTGGTGGAGGACGTCGCGGGCGACGAGCCGGTGCAGCACGTCTGCTTCTGGGAGGCCGACGCGTATGCGCGCTGGGCCGGCCGGCGGCTGCCGACCGAGGCCGAGTGGGAGAAGGCGTGCGGCTGGGATCCTGTCGCCGAGCGGCTGCGCCGCTACCCGTGGGGGGATGACGAGCCCACGACCGAGCTGGCCAACCTCGGCGGCCGCGCAGCCCGGCCCGGCCCGGTCGGCGCCTATCCGGCAGGGGCGTCGGCGTACGGCGTGGAGCAGCTCATCGGCGACGTCTGGGAGTGGACGAGCTCGGGGTTCGAGGCGTACGCCGGCTTCCGTGCACACCCCTACCCCGAGTACTCCAAGGTGTTCTTCGGCGGGGACTACCGGGTGCTGCGCGGCGGGTCCTGGGCCACGCATGCCACTGCTGTGCGGACCACCTTCCGGAACTGGGACGTCCCGGTGCGCCGGCAGATCTTCAGCGGCTTCCGCACGGCCCGGTCGCTCGGCTGATGTGCCGGCACGTCGCGCATCTCGGCCGGCCCACGTCCCTGTCGGCGCTGCTGCTCGACCCGCCGCACGGCCTGCTGCACCAGTCCTACGCGCCGCGCCGGCAGCGGCACGGCCGCATGAACGCCGACGGCTTCGGGGTGGGCTGGTGGGTGGACGGCGTGCTCGCCCGGTACCGCCGCGACCGCCCCCTGTGGTCCGAGGCCTCGCTGCCGTCCTTCGGCCCGACCGTACGCAGCGGGTGCGTGCTCGCCGCGGTGCGTTCGGCCAGCGCGGGGATGCCGGGCGGGGAGGCGGCCTGTGCGCCGTTCCTGCTCGCCGGCCGCGTCCTGCTGTCGCACAACGGGTTCGTCCCCGAGGTCGGCGAAGCGCTGGGCGATCTGGTGTCCTCGTGCGAGCTCGCCAGCATCGGCTCGACCGTGGACAGCGCGTTCGTGGGGGCGCTGGTGCAGCAGCGGCTCGCTGCGGGCGCGCCGCTCGGGCAGGCTTTGGCCCAGACCGTGCGGCTCGTCGCGGACCGGGTGCCCGGCGCGCGGCTCAACCTGCTCGCCGCCGATGGGCAGGAGCTCGCGGCGACGCGTTGCGGGGACACCCTCGTCGTCCGCGCCGGTGCGGGTGGCATCGTGGTCGCCTCCGAGCCCGGGGACGACGAGCCGGGCTGGCAGGACGTGCCCGAGCACAGCCTGGTCACCGCCACGGGGGACGGCGTCGCGGTCACGACGCTGTAGAACCACTGGGAACGAGCCGGTCTGGAGGAGCTGCGTGCTGCAGGGATGGGTCGACGACCGGTTGCCGACCAGGCGCACCCACCTGGACGTCGCCGCCAGCGGGCGGCTGTCCAGGACCGCCTTCGACGAGCAGGTCGCCCACTTGCGGGCCGAGGCCGACGGCGCGTACGCCGCCGAAGCCGAGGCGGCCGGACGGATCGATGCCGGTCGTGCGGCGGTGGCGGCGATGGTCGGGCTGACCGCTGGCGACGTCGCCTTCAGCGAGGGCGGCGGGGTGTCGTTCGCGACCCTGCTGGACGGCTGGCCACTCGGGCCGGGCGCCCGAATCGGCACCGCCTCGAGCGAGTACGGCGGGAACGCCCTCGTCCTGCGCGATCGCGCGGACCGGCGTGGCTGGGTCCTGGTGCCCCTGGAGGTCGACGGCCTGGGTCGCATCGCCTCGATCCCGGACGGGCTCGATCTGGTGACCTTCCCTCACGTGGCGAGCCAGCGCGGCATCGCGCAGCCGGTGGAGCAGGTACTGGCCAGCGGCATCCCGCTGCTGCTCGACGTCGCGCAGTCCCTCGGCCAGAGTCCCGTGCCGCCTGGCGCCGCGGCCTACGTCGGCACCTCCCGCAAGTGGCTCTGCGGCCCGCGTGGCGTCGGCTTCTCGATCGTGCCCGGTGCGTGGCAGGACCGGCTGGCGCCCCCGCCGACCCTGAACGCCGGCGCGTACGACGACGTGCGGCGCTGGGACTCACCGGAGGCGCACGTCGCCGGGCGGGTCGGCTTCGCCCGTGCGGCGCAGCAGTGGTCACCGGCGCTGCTGCCGGTGGTGCACGCCGCTGCCGCGGCGGCCCGCGTGCTGCTGATCGGCGCCGGCGGGTGGCGGGTCGTCGAGCCGGTCGAGGAGCCGACGGGCATCACCACCCTGCTCCCGCCGGACGGCGCCGACGTCGTCGCCACGCGCGCGATGCTGCTGGCCGAGGGCTTCGTGACCAGCGCCGTGCCGGCCACCCGTGCCGCCGACATGATGGGGCCGGTCCTGCGGGTGTCCACGGCCGCCTGGGTCACCCCAGACGACCTGGACCGGCTGGCGGCCGCGCTCGCCCGGCGTACGGCGTAGGTTGCCCCATCGTGACAGCGCTGAGGACCGGTCCCCTGCACGACCGGCACGTGGCCCTAGGCGCCAAGCTCGCCGACTTCGGCGGCTGGGAGATGCCCATCGAGTATCCCGGTGGAGGGGTGCTCAAGGAGCACGCGGCCGTCCGGCAGGCCGTCGGCGTCTTCGACGTGAGTCACCTCGGCAAGGGCGTCGTGCGCGGCACCGGGGACAACGGCGTGACCGCGGTGGAGTTCGTCAACGCGCGGCTCACCAACGACCTGCGGCGGATCGGGACGGGCCAAGCGCAGTACACCCTGTGCTGTGACCGCGAAACCGGCGGCGTCATCGACGATCTCATCACCTACGTCCGCAGCGAGGACGAGGTCTTCCTCATCCCCAACGCCGCGAACACGTCTGCCGTCGTCGGGCTGCTCGCTACGGATGCGCCGCCCGGCATCGAGGTGGAGGACCTGCACACCACCCTCGCAGTGATCGCCGTGCAGGGCCCGCGCAGCGCCGAGCTCGTGGGGCGGCTCGGGCTGCCGACCGATACCGAGTACATGAGCTTCACCCGCTCGGACAAGATGATCGTCTGCCGAACCGGCTACACCGGAGAGCTGGGCTACGAGCTGCTGCCCGACTGGGCGCACGCCGGCGAGGTCTGGGATGCGTTGCTCGAGCACGGCGCCGACCTCGGTGTCCTGCCGTGCGGGCTCGGCAGCCGGGACACCCTGCGGACCGAGATGGGCTACCCGCTGCACGGTCAGGACCTCTCGCTGGAGATCACGCCGGTCCAGGCGCGCTCCGGATGGGCGGTGGGTTGGGACAAGCCGGCGTTCTGGGGCCGGGAGGCGCTGCTGCGGGAGAAGGCGCAGGGCCCCGCGCGCAGCCTGTGGGGCCTGGAGTCGCAGGACCGCGGCATCCCACGCAGCCACATGCAGGTGCGGCGCGACGACCGGATCGTCGGCGAGGTCACGAGCGGGACGTTCTCCCCGACGCGGCGGCTCGGGATCGGCCTGGCCCTGCTCGAGAAGGGCACTGCTGAGGGCGATCTGGTGACGGTCGACGTACGCGGCAGGGCCAGCAGCATGCGCGTTGTCCGGCCGCCGTTCGTGCCCAGCAACGTGCGGTGAAGGTCCTGCTGGTCGGGATGATGGGCACGGGCAAGACGACGGTGGGGGCCGCCCTGGCCGCCTGCACCGGCTGGCCCTACCTCGACAACGACGTGCTGCTCGAGCGGACGTCGGGCAGCAGCGCGCAGGACCTGCTCGCCAGCCAGGGCGAGGCCGCCCTTCGTACGGCCGAGTCGCAGGTGCTGACGCTGGTCCTCGGCATGCCCGGCGAGCTGATCGCCGGGGTCGCGGCCGGCGTCGTGCTGTCTGCGGCAGACCGGGCCCGGCTCCGGGACAGTCCCGCGCACGTGGTCTGGCTGCGGGCGAAGGTGGCCACCCTGGTACGCCGAGTGGGCCGGGACACCGGCCGGCCTTGGCTGGGCGCGGATTCGGCGGCGGCCCTGCGCGCCTTTGCCGCGGAACGCGAGCCGTTGTTCGCTGAGATCGCCGACCAGGTAGTCGATGTCGACACCACCCCGCCGCGGCAGCTCGCGCGGCTCATCACCGCAGCGCTGTAGGGACCTGCAGGCCCATCACCACCAGCGAGACGGTCGTGGCGACCTCGAGGACCGCTCCGAGCACGTCGCCGGTCAGGCCGCCCACCCGTCGGACGGCGTGGGAGCGGAGCACGCGGGCGGCGAGCAGCGAGAGCGCCACGGCGAGCACCGGCCGGAGCGCATCGACCACGGCAGAGGAACCGGCGTCGCGGTCCACCAGCTCGTACGCCGCACCCAGCCCGGCAACGGCCAGTGCCCAGGCGGCGGGCACCCCTCGGCGCACGGTGGCGGCCACCAGCGCCCCGAGCCCCTCAGCGCCCGCCGCGGGCGTGTTCCGGCACCCGGCGACGACCGCCACCCGGCCGGTCACGACGGACAGGACCAGACCAGCCGTGCCACGCCCGTGGACCACGCACCCGAGCACGGCGGCCACCTGGACGGCCAGCACCAGCACGACCGTGACCAGGCCGAGCGCGCCCACGTCCGGGCGCTTCATCACCGCTCGTGCGCCCTCGGGGTCCTGGTAGGACCCGAGACCGTCGGCGAGGTCACTGAGGCCGTCCAGGTGCAGGCCCCGGGTGACGGCGGCGAGCGTCGCGACGGCCAGGACGCAGGCCAGCAGCGGTGGCCCCTGATTGCCGTCGAGCAGCCGGAAGGCGAACAGCACGGCGGCCGCCACCAGACCCACCCCGAGACCGACGAGCGGCGCCAGGGTCATGGCCCGCCCGGCCGCGCTCCGGTCCAGCCGGGCCGCCCCGCGGACCGGGACGACCGTCAGCACGGTCAACGCCAGCCGCAACCCGTCACCCATCGGGGTGCGCACCGTCGGGGTCGTGGCCGGCGGTCTGCTCCGGCGGCCCGGGCGCAGGCGGTCCGGCGGCCAGGTCCACCGCGCCGCGCAGCAGCCCCAGAGCCAGCGGCGCACCACCGACCTGCACGCCGAGGTCGAGCAGCGGCTCCAGGCCCAGGGCGCCGAGCGCCGCTCGCCCCGCCTCGGTACTGGGGCGCGAGCCGGCGAGCCACCAGGTCGAAGCCTGCGTCGACAGCCGCGCGGCCGTCACGGCCGCCGCCAGCACCAGGACGTCACTGCCCAGCAGCACCGGCGTACGGCGTTCGCCGCAGCGCTGTAGCAACCCGGTGAGCCGACCGAGCACGGGGTCCGCGACCAGCAGGGCGGGGTCCTGCGCACCCGGCCGGAGCTGGCGGACGAGCTCGCGCACGGCGACGACCTGGGCGGCCCAGCCGGGACCGCCTGCGGTGCCGACGGCCCGCACCGGCTCGAGGTCGAGCAGGATGGCGACGACCGCGAGGCCTCGGTCTGGCCGGCCGGACCCCTCCAGCACCAGCAGGTCCACGCCGCTGTCGACGAGGGCGTCGGCCTCGGCGCGGCCGGCTGCCAGACCCTCGCCGGCGGTGACCAGCAGCGAGCGCACCTGGTTCGGGCCGGTGGGCGGCCAGCCGAACAGCCGCTGCACCTCGGCGCCGAGCCGGCCCAAATCGGCCGGCCTCATCGCAGCCGTCGCGGCTGACCTGCGACGACCTGCACGACCTCGTCCGAGCAGCCGGCGAGCGCCTGCGTCGCCCGGCCCAGCAGGTCCGCGAACAGCCGCCCGGACGACGTCGCGGGGACGACTCCGGACCCGACCTCCGGGGCGACCAGCACGACGTGCGCGCAGGTCGTCGTCCAGGCCTGGAGCAGCCCGGCGAGGCCGGCGTCGAAGACGGCCCGAGCGCCGGGGGAGTCCCAGTGCCCGTCGAGCAGGCGCGCTAGCCACAGGCCGAGGTCGTCGACGAGCACCTCACCCCGAGCCACCTGCAGCACCCCGGCGACATCGCCGGTCTCGACCGTTGTCCAGGTGGCCGGCCGCCGGCCGGCGTGCGCCGCGACCCGGTCCGACCACTCGGCGTCACCTGGCCGCGGCGGGGCCGTGGCGACGTAGGTCACCCGCACGCCGAGCCGGCTCTCGGCGTACGCCGACTTGCCCGAGCTCTGGCCGCCGAGCACGAGCACCCGCCGTCCGCCGCGCCCCGTGTCCAGCAGCTCGCCGTCACGACCGGCCCGCGCGCCCAAGGCCAG
>JAABUT010001093.1_pt1 | contig 33719 bp, 32 predicted proteins | sample 5559281 | NCBI WGS metagenome assembly JAABUT01 (sample SAMN10711880, study PRJNA513359) | rock metagenome | isolation source: Antarctica rocks | place: Antarctica: Victoria Land, Ricker Hills nord | collected 2016-01-04 | reverse complement strand
CGTTCTACCGCTACCACGCCGTGTTCAGCAACAGCCCGCTGACCCTGGTCCAGGCTGAGAAGGCGCACCGCGGTCACGCGATCATCGAGCAGGTCCACGCCGACCTGAAGAACGGGCCGCTGGCCCATCTGCCATCAGGGTCGTTCCAGGCCAACTCGGCCTGGCTGGTGCTGGCCGCGGTCGCCTTCAACCTCACCCGCGCCGCCGGTTGCCTGGCCTCAGCGTTCCACGCCCGCGCGACCACCGGCACGATCCGCGCCCAACTCATCAACGTCCCAGCCCGGCTCGCCCACTCCGCCCGCACGCTGCGGCTGCACCTGCCGACCAACTGGCCCTGGGAACCAGCCTGGACCCAACTGTTCGACGCGACCCTAGGACCACCCGCAACCGCCTGAACCCCGTCCACCGCCGCGAGGCCAAACCCAGACCTGAAGTGGAAGAGCCGGACAGACCGGCCGATCAACCACGCCCCACCGCCAACCAAGATCATCAAGCGCCGTCAAGGCCCATCAAGAATCGGGGCGGTGGATCCAGGTTCAGCGGACACTTCGTTCGTCATCAAACACGCTGTGTCCTTCTCGTTGAGCATCTTGGTGAACGCGAGGTGGACACGGCCGGCCCGCACAAGGCGGGGGATAGCGTCCGCGTACAGATCCTGCGGGGACAGGTATCTGACGCGCGGCTGTCGCACGCACAGTTCTGGTTCCTAGCGCCGGTCCCGGTGCTGGTCATGCTGCTTGCTCGCAAGGGATGGCCATCCGCTGAGAAGTGGCGTTAGCGGTCGGCAGTTGCCCTGCTCGTTGCCTTCAGCCGTCGGCGAGTCGGTAGCTGGTGGTGCCGGTCTCGATGATGTTGCCGGCGAAGGTGAGCCGGTCAACGATGGCGGCGTAGAGGCCGGCTCATGAGAATTCCGATCGCCTTGTCGATCTCGGCTCTATTGCTTAGCGCCTGGTTGAGTTGGGAGACCAAGCGTTCGGCATGCGCGAGCGCTCTGGCGTTCGCGTCGCTCACCGCGGCCGACCTGGCGACGGCCTCGCCGAGAGCCCGAACTTGTTGGCCGAAGGCGTCGCGCCGATGGGCGTAACGCGCCCGACGCGAGGGCCGAACCGTGGCCACAGGCGTTCACCACCGAGGTTGCCCGAGGCAAAGACTCCTGCTCTCAGCGACGGCGCTGACCACCCGAGCCCGGACGTCCGCAGCATCTGCTACTTGATCAAAACGCGGACCGTCTCAAGGCAGTCACCGGTAGAGACATGGCGCTAGGACGTGCCTGGGACACGTGCGCTGGTGAGCCATGGTGCGAACCGCCCCGCCGGCTCCACACCGGCACGAGCGCCACGCTGATGGCGATCGCCATGAGGGCAAGCAGGGGCGTGACCAGGCTCGACCAGGTGAGTACAGCAGACGGGACCGTGCCGGCGGTTACGAGGAGCAGCCTGGTCCGAGCGCCGGCAGGGAACCAGCTGGCCAGCACCGCGAGCCCACCGGCGACGCCGATGACCAGCGTCGTCACAGGCGCGGCAGTGACGGCCATCAAAAGCTGGAAACACCCCAGCAGGCTGAGCAGGACCCGCAGCCAGTAGGCGGAAGCGACGGCCCGGAACTCGCGCACCGCCGGTACACCGCCGCACGGCTCAGTGACACTCGGGACGGCCGCGGCCGCTGGTCGACTCGTGCCAGGTCGCCCGAGCGGCGGTGTCGCTGGGTGTTCTTGTCAGGTGCTGTGGCCTGGTGTGGTGAGACCGAATTCGTAGGCGAGGACGACTGCTTGAGCTCGGTCGCGCAGGCCGAGCTGGGTCAAGATGCGGCTGACGTGGGTCTTGGTGGTCTGTTCGGCGACCACGAGGGCTTGGCTGATCTCGGTGTTGGACATGCCCTGGGAAATGGGCTGGAGTACCTCGTGTTCGCGGGGGGTCAGCCGCCGCAGCTCCAGCGCGCCGGCGGTGTCTGGTGTTGGTCGGTGGGGACGTCGCTGCGCGAAGTCGGCGATCAGCCGCCGGGTGATCGACGGGGCGAGCAGTGCCTCGCCAGCGGCGATGACGCGCACCGCGTGCAGCAGTTCGGCTGCGGGGGCGTCTTTGAGCAGGAAGCCGCTGGCGCCGGCCCGCAGCGCCTCGTACACGTACTCGTCCAGGTCGAAAGTGGTCAGGATGAGCACCCGAGGCAGCGACCCGTCCGATGAGACATACAGCAGGCGGCGGGTGGCTTCCAGGCCGTCGAGGATCGGCATGCGGATGTCCATCAGCACCACGTCGGGCCGCTGGTCCCGGCTGAGTCGCAGCGCGTGTTCGCCGTCCGCAAGGCCCAGGGCGGTACAAGGATCGGCTCTTTGCCACTTGCGGTTCGGCCGGACAGCCGCGTACTGAGGGTTTCGTGCGGCCGTCGTTCGTGATTCATGCCGAATCGGCGGTCCACCGGTGCAGGCGTCGCAAAGCCACGTTGAGGCGGTTCCAACTGCGACGGTCGCCGCGGTGGATCCCGGATCTCGCTCGACGCCGCACTGCCGGCTGTGCTGGGCAGGAGGGGACCTAAGACTCTGTGCGGGTAGCTCGGGTCGGCGTGATGCTTGGGTTCTCGGCCGCTCAGTGAAAGGACGTCGCACCATGTGCGAGTACTGCGGATGCCAGGCCATCGCGGCGATCGAGCAGCTCACCGATGAGCACGACCAGATGCTCGGCCACGTGCGGGCCGCGGAGCAGGCCGTACAGCGCGCGGACCGGGCCGGTGCTGTACGGGCCTGTCAGCAGCTGCAGGTGCTGCTGGTCCCGCACACCCGGACGGAGGAGCAGGGTCTGTTCCCCCCGATGGCGGCGGAGTTCGGCGAGCAGCTGCAGCAGTTGGAGGACGAGCACGCTGACATCGAGCAGGTGGTATCCGCGATGATCGAGGGGACGATTGCGGGGAGCTGTTGGACGGCCGAGTTGCAGCGTGCGATGTCTGTCCTACGCGGGCACATCCGCAAGGAGCAGGACGGGGTCTTCCCGGCTGCGTTGACCATCCTGCGGGCGGCCGACTGGGCACGTCTGGACGAGGCCCGTGGGCAGGAGCCAGCGCCTGCTGTCCTGGTAGCGCGGCTGTCCTGACGCACCTCCGCGCGTAATGGATTATGCCTGTGCCGGTGTACGTTCTCGGCCCGGAATCAGCCCGACGGTAGCGACTGCGGCGGTCACGAACAGTCCAGCGGTAACCAGGCCGGTGAGGTGCAGGCCGGTGAGGAACTGCCCGGCCCGGTCTGGTTGTCCAGCGATCGCCCCGTAGGCAGCGATGCCGATCGCGCCGCCGGCTTGGCGGGCGGTGTTGTTCACCCCGGAGGCCAGACCGGAGCGCTTTGGTGGTGCGGCGGCGATCGCAGCGGCGACGACGGCGGGGGTGAGCAGCCCGAGACCGATGCCCCAGCCGAGCATCGCGGGCAGCAGCAACGGGTAGGCGGTGTGCGTCGACCAGGTTGCCATCAGGGCGACGCCGAGGGCGGCGAGCAGCAGGCCGGACATCATGACCGGCTTTGGACCGGTCCGGGCCGTGAGGCGCCCGGCGATAGGGGCGAGCACGGTGACCGGCAGGAACAGCGGCAGCACCGCGAGGCCTGCGCTGAGCGCGGTCCGGTGCTGGAGGCCCTGCAAGAACAGAGTGAGCAGGAACAGCAGCCCGAGCGTGCCCAGGTTCATGACCGCGGCAACACCGTTTGCGGTCGAGAACGCTGGGGCGGCGGAACAGGCTAAGCGGGAGCATGGGATCGGCGGCGCCGCCCTCCACTCGCAGGAAGGCGCCCAGCGCGACCACCGCAATAACGAATGCGACGACGGTGGCGCCGTCGAGGCCGGAATGTCCGGCCTGGATGACGGCGCATGCGGTCGCTGCAAGGGTGACTGCTCCCAGGACAGTTCCAGCCCGATCAAGCTGGCCGAGGCCGCGGTCGGTATCGCGCTGGACCGTACGTGCGGCCACGACGCCGGCGACGAGCACGATCGGGACGTTGAGGAAGAACACCCACCGCCAACCAAGGCCTTGCACCAGCAGGCCGCCCAGCAGCGGGCCAGCCGGCAGCGCGACGCTGCCGACACCGGCCCAGATCCCGATCGCCCTGGCCTGCTCACCGCGCTCAGGGAACGAACGACTGATGATCGCCAGCGTGCCGGGCAGCAGCAGTGCGGCCCCGATGCCCTGTACGGCGCGGGCGACGATCAGCACCCTCACCGACGGGGCTGATCCACATGCCAGCGAGGCCAAGCCAAAGACGGCCAGCCCGGTCAGCACCACGGGTTTGTGGCCACGCAGGTCACCCACCGTCCCGGCGGCGAGCAGGAGCGCCGCCAGCGCCAGGGCATAGCTGTCCACGATCCACTGCAGCCCAGAAACTGACGCGCCCAGACCCGCGCCGATCTGCGGCAGGGCCACGTTGATCACGGTCACGTCCAGCAGCACCAAGAAGTAGCCGACACACATCACCGTCAGCACCAGCCACCGAGACGCCGGCTCCTGCGTACGCCTTCTCGTTGTGTCGCCCATACGTCCCAGCCTGCCGCCGGGACACTTCCACCGGCACGGAACTGTCCCGGTAGCAGGATGAGCAGCATGGCCGACGACATTCCCGTCCCGCGGCTCGTCCGCCCCGGCGGCGACGCCGACATCCCCGCCGTGGCCGCCCTGTTCGCCGACCCGACCAGGGCCCGGGTGCTGCTCGCGCTGGCCGACGGCCGTTCACTACCAGCCAGTGTCCTGGCCAGCGAAGCCGGCGTATCGCCGCAGGCAGCGAGCGCGCAACTGAACCGCCTCACCCGGGCAGGCTTGATCACGGGCGAGAGATCCGGGCGGCACCGCTACTACCGCCTCGCCTCCAACCAAGTCGCGACCATTCTCGAAGCCCTCGCCTGTGCTGCGCCCACCCAGCCCATCCGGTCGCTCCGCCAGGACACCCGCGCAGCCGCCCTGCGCCGGGCCCGTACCTGCTACGACCACCTCGCCGGCCAGCTCGGCTGTGACATCACCCAGGCCCTGCTCGACCGGCACGCCCTCACCGCCACCGACGGCATCGGCACGACCCAACGCCGTAGCCAGGACCCACTGTCGGCGCCCCTACCCGAACATCCCTACCAGCTCGGCCCGTACGCCGGCCCCGTCCTCAGGCAGCTCGGCGTCGACAGCAACGTTCTCCAACTATCGGCTTCGAGCCGTCGACCGCTACTACGGTTCTGCCTCGACTGGAGTGAACAGCGACACCACCTCAGCGGGGCACTGGGCACCGCCATCCTCACCGCCTTCGAGCAAGCCCAATGGATCGCCCGCCGCCCGGACGATCGCGCCGTCGTCCTCACCGGCCTGGGACGACATGAACTGCGGACCTTTCTCGGCCCAACAACTGCCGGAGGATCCGCGCCCCTTTAGCCGAATGCGGGCGTCGGTCCGACGCCCAGGCTTGTTGTTGGCAATCCCATGCGGGACACCTCAGCCCGCTACGACAAGTGCGAAGCGCGAGCCGATCGCGAACGTGATCGCAGGACCGCCAGACGGTCCCGAGGTCCGGGTTCAGCTCTCCAGCGCCGAGGAGGACGCTGCAATCCGCACCCGACGATGAGGTCAGTCAGCGCCCTCCCGGTTCGGGAACGGAGTCCCGAAGTCGTCAAGGCCGAGGGGGAACGCGTACTTCTCCGGCTGCCTCACAGGCGTCTTCGCCGACTCGGGGATAGCCTTATAGGCGGCCAGCGCGGCCGCCGTCCGGCGCCGGGCTGCCGCTCGTGCCTCGTCATCGCTCTGGCTCACGGGATCTCCCGAAGGTGTGACCACTATGCGATCAGCGTTCCATTCCTTGCCGAACATGTCGAACCGCGTGCGGCCGTGTTGCCGTCGACGCTTTGGCGTGGCCTGTACCGGAGCTGGTTGTCCGTGCAGTACTCCACCGAGACCCGACCCGACCCGACCGGACCCGACACCACAGTCGCGGTCGCGGTGCTCGTAGATCAACGCGTCCATGGCTTCGCTGGTAACACCGACGTCGCGGTCCGGGTCGGCGAAGCAACGTTGCTGACCCACCAGCGACATCACTGGCGCCAGCGACTTGTCCCCGGTAGCCGCCGGTCCAGCGGGCGCCGCATCACAACGTGCTACGGCTGGAACCACCGCACGTAGCGCTGCTGCCAGGGCGTCTCGACCGCCTTCGGATGGTAGTGCCGGCGGACGTACGCGACGGCCTCGCCCGCTGGTACGCCGTCGATCACCGCCAAGCAAGCCAGTGCCGTACCCGTCCGGCCTCGGCCGCCGCCGCAACCCACCTCCACCCGCTCGTCCTCGGCCCGTCGCCACAGATCGAGCAGCGCGTCCCGGGCGTCCTCCCGATTCGTGGGCAGCCGCCAGTCCGGCCATCGCACCCACCGCGACGCCCAGTCCATGGCAGGAGGTGGCCGGCCTTGCAGGTACAGCCCGAACTCAGGCAGGACGCCCGCACCAACGCCATACCGCAGGCCCCGCCCCCGCACCAGTCGGCCCGACGGAAGGCGTAGGACAGCCGGCGAGTCCTGGTCCCAGCACTGCACCTGGCGACGGTGGCGACGAAAAGGTCCACGCGAGCTCCGAGCGCCATCCCGAGCGCTACGGCGACTGCGACCGCCCGTCAGCAACTCACCAGTGAGAACAGAAGATCACTGGCTCAGCGCCGACGCCCAGGTTGCGTCACCGGCTCCCAGCCCCGCCGGGTGGGCCGACCGTGCTCGCGCGAGCGGTACACGATGTAGGGCCTGGTCAGGTACCCGACCGGTGCGCTGAACACGTGCACGAGGCGGGTGAACGGCCAAATGGCAAACAGCAGCCAGGCCATCTCGGCATGGACTTGGAAGCCCAGCGGTGCGTGGCTGATCTTCGTGACGTCGGGGGTGAGGTAGAACACTGACCGGAAGTACGGCGCGACGGTCTCGCGGTAGTCGTGCGGATGGCCGGTGAGGTTGCCCTGCACGGTCGTAAGCAGCCCGAGCAGGATCGTGGACGCCAGGAACACGTACATGAGCTTGTCGTTCTTGGTCGTGGCGGAGAACACCGGGCCAACGGTGCGACGGCGGTAGATCAGCAGCGTCAGCCCGACGACAGTGCCGACGCCGGCGACCAGCCCGAGGCTGAAAGCCACCGCGTGGTACGCGGTCTCGCCGATCCCGGCGGACTCCGTCCAGGACTTCGGCACCAGGATCCCTACGACGTGGCCGCCGATGGCGGCGAGGATGCCGAAGTGGAACAGCGGGCTTGCCAGGCGCAGGATCCGCCGCTCGTACATCTGCGAGGAGCGGGTCGTCCAGCCGAACTTGTCATAGCGGTAGCGCCAGAGGTGACCGCCGATGAAGGTGACCAGGCAGACGTATGGCACGACGACCCAGAGGATCAGCTCGGCGCCGGTCACCTTCGTCCACCCATGGACTCGGGCGGCCCGTAGGGCTCGAGCCCGACCTCTTCCTCGGGCGGTCCGGTGCGGGCCAGCTCCATGGCCCGGTCCAGGTCACGGGCGGCTGCCGGTGGTAGAACGGCGCAAATCGCGTCGAGGACCAGCAGGTACGGCGACTGCGCCTCGGCGAGGGCGCGTCGGAGCAGCTCGAGGCCGGCGCGGCTCTCCACGAGCAGCCGCAGGCCCTGATCAGGGTCCACGGCGGCCGCGAACTCGCAGACGACCGGGAGGTGGTCGGGCAGCTCACCCCCGGTGAACTCCGCGCCGGCGGCTCGGTAGGCGTGGCTGAAGCGCAGCAGGGCCATGCCGCGCTTGCGGGTGTCGCCGTGCGAGAAGTACGTCAGGTACAGGCAGCACCGTCGGCGCAGGTCGAAGGTGTCGACGTAGGCCGCCTGCAGGTCGTCCAGAGGCGTCCGCGTGAGGTGGGTGAGGAACTGCACCAGGGGTTGCGCGGCGGGTCCCGGCGCCAGTCCGCACGCAGCTCTGACCGTCGGGAGCTGATCGAGTAGGGCCTCGTCGGGGTAGCCCAGCAGCAGGGACGCGGCCTGCAGGGCGACCGTCCGTTGGCGGACCTCGGAGTCTGTGACATGCGCGGCGCGCGTCCTGATCACGGCTTGGGTTCCATCGCGCCGGGGACCCCGTCCGTGCCGCTCACGTCCGCCGGGCTGCTCTGTTCCGGGGCTCGGGGCGGAAGCAGGTCCCGGCCCTCGCCTTTGCCATCCCAGTTCAGCAGGTTCACCCGCCGTGCCTTGTCCGCGGGGTCGACCACGGTGTCTCCGGTCTGGCGCTGCTGGAGCTTGTGGAAGTTCTCCACCGCAACCGGGGTGGCGCCGCCTGAGCTCTCGCCGAACGGGCCGGAGGCGCCCATGCCGGGGCCACCGTCGTAGTTCAGCGAGCAGTCGGTCGCGCTCTCCTCCAGGCGGTGCGCGAGCTCGTTCGGGTCACCGTCCTCGACGTGGGCGGTCGGGATGACGTACCGCTCCTCGTACTTGGCGATCGCCAGCAGTCGGTGCATGTCCTCGATGTCCTCGGGGCTCATGCCGACGGCGTCCGGGATGCTCAGGTCCGGCTCACGACCGAGGTTGACGTCCCGCATGAACGAGCGCATTGCGGCGAGCCGGACGAGTACGTCACGGACCGGTTTGGGATCCCCGGCGGTGAACAGCTCCGCCAGGTAGGCGATCGGGATCCGCAGCGAGTCGATCGCACCGAACAAGTTCTTTGGATTCTCCGCGTCGTGCCCGGTCTCACTGAGGGAGTCCACGACCGGCGACAGCGGCGGGATGTACCAGACCATCGGCATCGTCCGGAACTCCGGGTGCAGCGGCAGGGCGACCTCGAAGCGGTTGATCAGCGCCCAGACCGGTGAGCGCTGCGCCGCCGTCACCCAGTCCCGCGGAATCCCGGCCTGCTCCGCCGCGCGTTGCACCTCCGGGTCGTCCGGGTCCAGCAGGACCGAGCGCTGCGCGGCGTACAGGTCCTTGTCGTCCGGGGTGGAGGCGGCCTCCAGGACCTTGTCGGCGTCGTAGAGCACGATGCCGATGTAGCGCAGCCGTCCGACGCAGGTCTCCGAGCACACGGTCGGCAAGCCGACCTCCACCCGCGGGAAGCAGAACGTGCACTTCTCGGCCTTGCCGGTGCGGTGGTTGAAGTAGATCTTCTTGTACGGGCAGCCGGTGACGCACATGCGCCAGCCTCGGCAGCGGTCCTGGTCGACCAGGACGATCCCGTCTTCCTCCCGCTTGTAGATCGCGCCGCTGGGGCAGGAGGCGGCGCAGCTCGGGTTCAGGCAGTGCTCGCAGATCCTGGGCAGGTAGAACATGAACGTCTGCTCGAAGTCGAGCTTGATCTTGTCACCGATGGACTGCAGGATCGGGTCGTCGACCGTCAGCGCGGGGCTGCCCCCGAGGTTGTCGTCCCAGTTGGCCGACCAGGCGATCTTCATGTCCTTGCCGCTGATCAACGACTTCGGGCGCGCCACGGGCGTGTGCTGCTGCGCGGGGGCGTCGGTGAGCGTCTCGTAGTCGTAGGTCCACGGCTCGTAGTAGTCATCGATGCTGGGCATCAGCGGGTTGGAGAAGATGCTCAGCAGCTTCTTCGCCCGGCCACCGGCCTTAAGGGTCAGGCGACCCCGCTTGTTCAGCGTCCAGCCGCCCTTCCAGCGTTCCTGGTCCTGGTAGGTGCGGGGGTAACCCTGGCCGGGCCGGGTCTCGACGTTGTTGAACCAGACGTACTCCACGCCCGCTCGGTTGGTCCACGCCTGCTTGCAGGTCACCGAGCAGGTGTGGCAGCCGATGCACTTGTCGAGGTTCATGACCATCGCCATTTGCGCCATGACCCGCATCTAGTACTCCACCTCCTGGTTGCGACGGCGGATCATCGTGACCTCGTCGCGCTGGTTCCCGGTTGGGCCGAGGTAGTCGAACGCATAGGTCATCTGGGCGTAGCCGCCGGCCAGGTGCGTCGGCTTCATCAGCAGCCGGGTGAGGCTGTTGTGGATGCCCCCGCGCTTCTTGGACGTCTCGGCGATGGGCACGTCGATGGTGCGCTCCTGGGCGTGGTGCATGTAGACGGTGCCTTCGGGCATGCGGTAGCTGACGATCGCGCGGGCGACGACGACCCCGTTGCGGTTCACCGCCTCGATCCAGTCGTTGTCCGCCACGCCGATCTTGTCGGCGTCCTTGGGGCTCATCCAGATGGTCGGGCCACCGCGCGACAGCGACAGCATGAACAAGTTGTCCTGGTACTCCGAGTGGATGGACCACTTGGAGTGCGGCGTCAAATAGCGCACCGTGATCCCGAGTGCGCCGAGCTCGCCCAGCCGCGGCTCGGCAAACAGCTGGTGCATGTCCAGCGGGGGGCGGAACACCGGCAGCTGCTCGCCGAGCTCGGCCATCCAGTCGTGCTCGACGAAGAAGTGCTGGCGTCCGGTGAGGGTGTGCCAGGGCTTGGCGCGTTCGACGTTGATGACGAACGGGGAGTAGCGCCGGCCGCCGTGCTCCGAACCGGACCACTCCGGTGAGGTGATGACCGGTGTGGGCCGGGCCTGGGTGTCGGCGAAGGTGATCTGTTTGCCCTCGTGCTCGCGGGCCAGGTCCGCCAGCTCGGTGCCGGTGCGCTGCTCCAGCGCCTCGAAGCCCTGCACGGCTACCGAGCCGTTGGTGGTGCCGGACATCGTCAGGATCGCCTCGCACATGTCGGTGTCGCGGTCCAGCCGGGGCCGCCCGTCTGCTACGCCACCGCGAACCGTGCCGTTCTTGTGCTTGAGGTAGCTGACCGGACCGGTCATGTCGTACGTGACGCCCTTGGTCGTGGCGCCCAGACTGTCGACGAGCGGACCGAGCGCCGCCATCTTGGCTGCCGTGGCGGGGTAGTCACGCTCGATGAGGGTGAGCTTGGGGAAGTTCACCCCAGGCACCGGCCGGCTCCCGTCAGCTCGCCAGTCTTGGATCTGTCCATGCGGCATGGACATCTCATCGGGGGTGTCATGCACCAGCGGGCTCGCGACCAGGTCCGTGCGGACGCCGAGGTGCTGCTGGGCCTGCTGACTGAACGTCTTGGCCAGGGTGTGGAAGATGTCGAAGTCGGTACGGGTCTGCCAAGGCGGTGAGATCGCCGGGGTGAAGGCGTTGACGAACGGGTGCATGTCGGTGGTGTTGAGGTCGTGCTTCTCATACCAGGTGGCGGCCGGGAGCACGACGTCGGCAAACAGCGTCGTGGAGGTCATCCGGAAGTCCAGCGCCAGCAGCAGGTCGAGCTTGCCCTCCGGCGAGTCCTGCCGCCACGTCACGTCGCGGGGGCGCTGCTGTTCGCTCGCTTCGCTGGCGCGTACGGAGTGCTCGGCGCCGAGCAGGTGCTTCAGGAAGTACTCGTTGCCCTTCCCGGAGGAACCGAGCAGGTTGGCCCGCCACACCGTCAGCACCCGCGGGAAGTTCTCGGTCGGGTGTTGCTGGGCGGTGGGGTTGATGCCGCATTCCGCGAAGGTCTCGCGGGCGACGGCGAACCCGTTGCCCGCGCGGGGGACCGGCGTGGAAGGTCGCTCGACGATCGCGGCCGGCTGGACGCCGACGTTCAGCGCTCCGCGAAGGTGAGTGCCCAGTGGTTCTCAGCGTCGCCGATCGCCGGCACACCCGACGAGATCGCCGATGTCGCCCTGTTCCTGCTCTGCGACGCAGCCGCCTACGTGACCGCAAGCCGCTACTTTGCCGACGGCGGACTCAGTTGACGCCGCGGATGTACCGACTGGGCGCCCGGATGAGGGTCCTCCTGCGAAACGTTCCTCGCTTGCCGAGCCGTGTGGGACCGCATGCTAACGAGGCGGAGGGGAACGGCGAGGACGAGGCCGGGACCCGAGCGCTCTGCGTTGCCGGTGGGCACCAGCGAGGGCGGGCGTACCTTCCTGCGTACCGATACCCGGTCACCGCTGCTGTCCAGCTACGTCGAGCTGGCCCAGCCCGCGACCCGCAAGCAGATCGCACAGCTCGGCGACGCCACCGCCTGCCCGCCCGACAAGCAGGCGCGCCCCCGCGGCGGCACTCGATCTCGTCCTGTCCCCGTTGAAGCGCCGACCACGTCAGCCTGATCGGGATCCTCATCGGGCAGCGGCGCTGCACCGCTGAGCAGGCGTTCGCGATGCTGCCCACCAATCTCCCACCGCCGCAACATCAAAATTCGGGTCGCAGGCGCCGATCTCGTCGCGACCCACGGCAGTCCTCGCTCCGAAGCGCCGTTCGCTCCCTGAGCTCATTTCCATCCTGACCGTTTCCGGAGCACATCTGCGGTCGGTCTGCCCTCCGCCGCATGGAGTGACGGGTCTGGCGGCTCGCCCGGCAGACAGGGCGTCGGAGCGCTAGCGTCCAGCGCTGTGCCGGACATCACCGCCTTGATCATGGACGACCACGCGTGGTTCCGCCGCCAGTTCGCGCGACTGGACGATCTCCAGGCTCAGGATCCTCTGGATCCCGATGCAGTGACGGAGGTCTGGGACCCGCTGGCCGCGAGGCTGGACATGCACGCGATCGCCGAGGAGCGCATCTTCTACCCGCAACTGCTCAAAGTGGGCGACGACCCGAAGGACGAGACGCTCGACGCCGTCGGTGACCACAACGACATTCGCGACGGTGTGCACGACGCTGCACGCCACCCGTTGGGTACCCCCTCGTGGTGGGATGCGGTGGGCCGAGCCCGCGCGGCCAACGACGAGCACATGGGCGAGGAGGAGCGGGAAGGTCTCGCGGACTTCCGCCTGCACGCGCCGTCCGGTCTGCGGGAGTCACTGGGCGCGCAGTTCGCCGAGTTCCTCGACGCGCACCCCACGACCAGGGGTTTGGACACCTCCGACAAGGACCCCGAGGGCTACGTCCGCGACGTGGAGCACGACCTCGACCCGTCCGACGGGTCGCTGGGAATTGGAAGCCTGAAAGGACGATGACCGCTGTGAGCGCCACCGACCACCTGTTGCGCGGCCTCGCGCCGATCCCGCCGAAAGCGTGGAAGGAAATTGACGACGAGGCGCGCAAGCGTCTGACCCCGTTGCTGGCCGCCCGGCGTCTCGCCGACTGGGTCGGTGCAGGCGGATGGCAGCGCGATGCCATGAACGTGGGCCGCACCGACGCTCTGGTCGGGCCGCCCAACGGTGTCCCGTTCGAGGGCATCGAAGTCCGTCAGCGCCGGGTGCTCCCGCTCGCCGAGGTACGCGTCCCGTTTGCAGTGAGCCGTCGTGAGATCGACGACATCGAGCGCGGCGCCACCGACCCCGAGTTCGACGACCTGGACCGCGCCGCGCGATTCGCCGCGGAGATCGAGAACCGGGCGGTGTTCCACGGCTGGTCCGCAGCCGGGATAGCGGGAATCACCGAAGTCTCACCGCACCCGGCGCTTCCGCTGGGCGTCGACTGCGATGCCTACCCCTCAATCGTGGCCCGGGCCGTGGATCGTCTGCGCTGCAGCGGCATCGAAGGGCCTTACGCGTTGGCCATCGGACCGGAGGGCTACACGCGCATCGTTGAGACCACCGAGCACGGTGGCTACCTGCTCATCGACCACCTCACGCGGATCCTGGGCGGTTCAGTGGTCTGGGCTCCGGGCCTGGACGGCGCGGTGGTCCTCAGCAAGCGGGGCGGTGACTTCCTGCTTGACGTCGGCCAGGACCTGTCCATCGGCTACAGCCACCACGACGGCGAGACGGTGCACCTGTTCCTGGAGGAGAGCTTCGCGTTCCGTGTGGTGGAGCCCGATGCCGCCGTCGTCGTAGCCTAGGCGGTTCTGGGGAGCGCCTGCTCGGGCCGATGGTCGAGCGGGCGCACGAGATGCACTTCGTCACCGCCCAACTGGCCCTCAGCAGCGGCCGGGACTCGGATTCAACCCGTACGCGGCGAAGCAAGCTCCAGCGGCGTCGTGCACCATGCGTGCTTGCTGTGCTCGGTGGCGGCGTTCGCCGCCGCCAGCCCACCCAATGAACGTCTTCAGCATCGGAGCGTCCTGGTCCTGATTGATCGCAGTGGGATTGTCGGAGCGGGGTGGACCCGGCATCGAACTTTGCCACCGCCCTGACCCGGTGCCGGCCAGGATCATGCGGCGACGGGTGCCCGACCCTGCCGGCAACCACGGGCTGAACGGGCATCATCTCGACTACCACGTAGCGGCCGTCCGTTGGCCCAATGATCTTGTCCGTCCGGTTTCACCTGAGCGTGGCGTGCGGCACCTTGTGCCTGTCGTCCAACAATGAAGGGCCATCCTCGTGTCGTTGCTCAGCCGGCTATTCAGTCCTGTGCTCGATGACGTCGTCGACCGTCGCGTCCGCGCGGCGCTGGCCGAGCACCTGGCCGCGGCCTCGCACGTCCCGCCCAACGACTTGTTGATGCACCAGATGGTCTACGGGGACCAGAGCAAGTTGCACATCCACCCGACCGCGGTGGTCAACGACGCGCTGTTCAACCTGTCCTCCGGCGAGATCACGGTGGAGGAGTTCGCCTTCTTCGGCCACGCCGTCTCGGTGCTCACCGGCACCCACGACATCACAAAGTTCGACCGGGAACGTCAGGTCGGTGTGCCTAAGTCCGGCCGTGACGTCGTGATTGGGCGCGGCGTGTGGGTCTCGACCGGCGCCCTGGTGCTGGGCCCCTGTCACATCGGGGAGCACGCGGTCGTCGCCGCAGCTTCCGTCGTCACCGGCGACGTCGCCCCGTACACCGTGGTAGCCGGCATCCCGGCGAAGGTGGTCCGTACGATCGCCCGTCCGCAGCAGCAAGGATGACCGGGGTGAGCCGAGGCGGACCGCTACCCACGACTGGGCCGGGGCGATGAACTGCGGTAGCGAGCCGCCCATCGCCGACAGCGGACACGGCGAGATCGCCGCCCTGCGCGCCCAGGTCCAGGCGTTGCGTGCTCGGCTGGACGCGCTGGACGGGCCGAGCGCAAACGCACGCGAAGGCGCCGCCTTCGCCGCCCTGTACCCGGAGTTCCAGGACCGGTTTCGAGGCAGCGCTGCCGAGGTGCGTACCCGGCTCGCGGTCTACCTGCCCGACGTGGTGCGGGTCGCCACAGGTTTGGGGGTGCTCGATCTCGGGGCCGGCCGCGGGGAGTGGCTGGCGATGCTCGCCGAGCAGGGAGTGCCGGCTTATGGGGTGGAGGACAACGCCGAGCAAGCGGCTCGGCTCCGGCGTGACCAGGGGCTGCGGCTGGTGGACGGGGACGCCGTCAGCCATCTCCAGCAGGTCCCGGTGGCCTCGCTGGACATGGTCACAGCGTTCCACGTCATCGAGCACCTGGACACCGATGTCCTGCTCCACCTGCTGGACGCTGCCCGGGCCGCGCTGCGTCCAGGAGGCTGCCTGATCCTGGAGACACCGGACCCGACCAACCTGGTCATGGCGGCGTGCAACTTCTACCTCGATCCGACCCACCGGCAGCCGTTGCCGCCGGCGCTGACCTCGTTTCTGGTCACTGCCCGCGGCTTTTGCGACGTCCAGATCCGCCCGCTGCACCCCAAGGAGCCGGTCGACCTCGCGGGCTTACGACTGCCCGGGGTCAGTGAGCAGGCGACGGTCCTGCTCGGCCTTGCCCTCACCAAGGCGTTCTTCGGTCCCCAGGACTACGCGATCGTGGCGACCCGGCCACCGGACCCCCAGCCCCTCGGGCCGAACTGAACCACAGCGAGCCCTCACGCTGCCGGCGTGCGGCCTTGTGTCGTGGGCAGCGGCGACGCCTTCGGCGCCGGCGGGCGGCTGCAGACCTGAATCGCCCTCAGCGAGGCCGTGACGGCGGCCCGCCGACCCCGACAGCAATCAACTCTGGAAACTGGTGAACGAGCGGGAAGAGCCGCGGACCGTTCCGGACCTTTGAGGGCGGCTGGATGCTGCACCTGGAGCCCACTGCGGGGGCCAAGCGCCTCTTCAAGAAGCTGCCGGCCCCGCAAGGACGCCAGCTGCGACGGAGAGATCGTCGCGGGTGACCGCCCAGGCATCGGCCGGACCGGCAGGGCAGCGGCGGTGTGCTGGCCTTCCAGGGTGGCGGCGGCCCGGGCAGCGCCCAGCCACGCCTGGGTGAACTCGCCGCCGCCGGCGGGCAGGGCCTGGCTGAGGCTGGGCCGGTCGACGCCGGCGACGGGCTCGAGGGCAGCCAGCGCGTGCTGCAGCCCGCGCAGCGCGCCGTCCCCGGCCGCCGCCGGTTCGGTCACCGCGTCAGCTGCGGCGCGGGCGGTGGGGGGTGCGGCGCGCAGCAGCGCGGCGGCCAGGTTCCGCACGGCGCTGGCGACGGTGTCCGGCCGACCAGGACTGGCTGGACTTGGTGGTGAGTTGGTGGTGAGGGTGGCGGCGGCGTGGGTCAGCCGGGCCATGTCCTGGGGGTAGGTCACCAACCGCCGCCGGTCCATGCCGGGGCGGCGCCCAGCGCGGTCAGGGCCGCGTGCAGCTCCCGGGCGGCCCGGGCCCGGGCCATCGCCACCGGGGTGGTCGGAGCGGTCAGGGCGCCCTGGGCGAGCCGGCCGCGCACCGCGAGCAGGACCGCGGTCGGGTCGCGGGTGTCGGCTTCGCTGAACTCCAGCAGCACTGGCAGGGTCAGCGGGTCGAGGAGCTCGTCGACCGCCGAGGACAGGGCGATGTTGGTCCACGCCGGCAGGGTGCGCATGTGCCGTAGGGCAGTGGCGCTCAGCAGCGCCTGGTCGTAGTCGCTGTCGTAGAGGTCGTCCGCGATGTGGTCGGCGTCGGGGCTCACTGGTGGCTCCTCAAGCTGGCTTCGGGTCGGGGTGTCATCCTCGACCGGCTAGGCCGGCCCGGCGGAGGTCCGGGCCGGGTCTGTGGATAGCGCCGCGGGGTCGTGCTCATGCGGTGGGCTGCCGGTCGGTGGTGCTGCCGGCGCGCCGGGTGACCAGTTGGAGGGCGGTGGTCTCGGCGGCGCTGATCCGGCTGGCGTGCGGGCCGGTGTATCAGGGCTGCACAGGGTGTTCTCTCGCAGGGCCAGCTCGCGGCGGGAGAGTTGGCGCTCGATAGCCGTCCGCGGCAGCGCCCGGGTCGTTGAGACGTTTCTGCTGCAGGGTCCGCACCCGGGCCCTCAACAACGACCTCGCCGACGCCTTCGGCCGGTACCTGGGCTTCACCCACACCCGCAGCCAGAACGCTGGACGAGCAGCCGGTGGCCGCGTAGCTCCTAGGGCTCGTCGCGCTCTCCTCGCGAGGCGGACTGCCACATAGTGGTCAGGTAGATGACGCAGCCCGCGTCTCGAGGGCACTCTCGAACACGTCGAGGTGTCCGAGCTGACCGCCCTTGAGGACGACCTCGAGTCCGTTGATGTCCTCGTCCAGTGAGGTGACGGTGCCTAGCACGAGGTCGCTGCCGACGGCGCCGGTCGCGGAGAGGGTCGTGGCCCGCAGTCGGGTGAGGACGTAGCCGGAGGTGTCGCCGCCAGCTAGGAGGACCCGGGAGACATTCGTCCGGCGCCGCACGGCCAGTATGACGTCGCCGAGCGCGGCTCCGACGGCATTGGACGGCACGGTGCTTGTCGGCGGTAGGGAATCTCGGTGCGCGGTGTAGACGATGACCCCGGGCGACTTGCCGAATGCGTCGGACGCCGTCTTCCCGAGCTCGGCCACGGCCTCTCGTGCCTCGGCGTCGGTGCTGAGCCGAGCCGGGTCCAGCGGCAACGCCGTCCAGCCTGCGGCGACGGCGGCGTCGATCTGGTCGCTGGTCCGACCAGCTGCCGAGCCTGAGACGACCAGACAGGTTCCGGGCTTCGGTCCTGCGGCCGTGTCTGCGACGGGTCTGCTCGCTGTCCGAACAGCCGCCAGCCCGACCGACAGCCCACCTGAGCCAACCGCGAAGAGCACACCGTCCAATTCGGCAAGCAGCAACTGCGCTGCCGCATGCAGGTCGTCGTTATCCAGCGCGTCCATCACGAATGCGACGCGACCTTCCTCGGAGAGCTCCTGCAGTACACGAGCACCGTCGCCGATCCGTAATGCGGTGATCGGCAAGCCGCCGACCTCGGTGGCGAGTTGAGCGGCAAAGTGCCGCCGAAGGTCGGCCTCGGTCATCGGCGTCACCGGGTGGTGCGCCATCGACGGCAGCCGGTCAAGCCGGTGTACGCCGGTGACGTCGCGTCCGAAGTGGTTGCCGAAGACGGTGTAGCGCCCAAGGTCCGGCTGCGCCGGCAGGATCGGAACCGGACGGGCGCCGAACATGTCCCGTCCGATCCTGACGGCCGGTGCGATGCTGCCTACCTCGACCGAAGAGTCTGCGGTCGAGCAAATCTTGTACTGCAGGACGCGCGGATCCAACGTGGCGAGCAGCTCGAACGCCTCCTGCACTACCGGCCCGATCTCCGGGGTACGCATGGCGCGGGTGAGCCCGGCGATACCGATGGCTTGGTATTTCTCGGCCGCGGCGTGTAGTTCGGTGGCCGTCGGGGTGCCCAGGAACAACAGCGCAGGGACGCCTGCCCGGGTGTACTGCAGGAGGACATCGCTCGAACCGGTGAAGTCGTCGCCGAACCAGGTCAACAACTCGCTCATCGGGCAGTGCCTCCGAAGTGGTCGAGAGCGCGTCGGAGTTCGGGCACGTCGACGGCCGCACGCTCAGGGGTCGAGCCCGCCGCGAGCGCCGTCCAGGCGCTGCGCAGGCTGGTCACACCAGCAGCGGCGCCGTCCGGGTGTCCGGTGATCCCGCCGCCCGCCAGCACCATCAGTTCGTCGGACCCGACCAGGTCGTACGTGGCTTCTGCGGTGGCTGCGGACTGCCCGGACGACAGCACCGGGAACACCGACCGTGTGTGGCCCAGCGGTGCCTGGATCGCGCGGATGCTGGCCAGTACCGACTCGTTGGATTCGAAGAACTTCGAGTTGACCCCGCCAACGTGCAGGTGGTCGGCACCGGCGAGGCGCGCTAACTTCTGAAACACGGGGTAATCGATGCCCAGTGCATTGCTGCGGCCGAACGCCTCGAAACCCGACCGGTGCCCATGGATCGGCAGCTCCGTGGCAGCACGGACCGCCCGCAGGGCAGTCAGCCCGGCCGTGGGCACGGTGATCATGACCGCGGTGCCGCCGTTGCGTTCGACGAGTTCGACATTTCGCAGCATGACGTCGATGTCGTCGCTGATGTTGAACGCGTACATCGTCTTCTTGCCGGTGACGTCGGCCGCCCGTTCGATCTCCGGCATGACGGTGCGTACCCGTTCGGCCAGCGGCGCGTAGGGCGGGTTGGCGTTCAGCTCGTCGTCCTTGATGAAGTCGAGCCCGGCCCCGGCGAGCTCACGCACCAGCGCGGCGAGCTCGGGCAACGGCAGGCCCACCGACGGCTTGACGATCGTCCCGACCACCGCGCCCTTGTGCTCCGGAGCGATCCGCTGCCGCGTGCCGTCGATCCCGGCTGTCGGACCCGGATAATTCTCGAGCACCAGCCGTGGGACGTCGAGGTCGATGAGTTTTAGTGCGGCGAATTCACGCAGTTCGAACAGGTTGCCCGCCACCGTGTTCAACAGGCTGGTAAGAGAGGCTCCGACGTTGTCGACCGGGAAGTCGATGTCGACGACGCCGAACCGTGGCTTCGGCGCGCCGTCGGGGTTCCAGGCGCCCGGCAACCTCTCGGTCAGGTCGTCGATCGGGGTGACGCCGGCCACCCTTGCGGCGTGCTTCTCCTTCAGCTCGGCGGTCTCGCCGGGGACCTGGGTAAACGTGCCTGACGACTGTTCACCGGCCAGCACCGCGGCGGCCTTCTCCAACGGCAGGTAGCTGCCGATCCGGTATCGGGCTCGGAACAGTTCGGTCACTTGGGCGCCTGCGGGATCAGCAGCACCTTGCAGGAGTCCTGGCTGAGCAGGTCGATCGCGTGTTCAAACTCGTCCAACGCAAGCCGGTGGGTGACCAGCGCCCCGAGGTCGAGCTGCCCGGTGTGCACCAGTGGCGCGAGGGACTCCCAGGTGTCCCACATGCGGCGGCCGAAGACGCCACGCAGGCGTGATGCCCTTCTTGTTGATGTACTGCGCGATGTCGACGGGCACGGGTCGGCCGGGGTGTCCTACGGTGACGACGGTGGCCTCGCGGCGGGTGGCGGCCAGCAGGGTCTCGAGGGCGCCGCCCGCGCCGGAGACCTCGAAGGCGGTGTCAAACCCGCCGCGGGTCCCGGCCCGTTCCTGGCAGAGCTCCACGACGGCGTCGTCGGGTGTCAGTGTCGTGGCACCGTAGTTCTCGGCCAGCCCTCGGCGGTAGGGGTTGGGTTCGACCACGACGACGTCGGATGCGCCCATCAGCGTGACGAGCCGGGTGAGGACGATGCCGACTGGTCCGGACCCGCTGATGAGCACGCGCTGTCCGGGGACGGTCTGCGCGGCCCGCTGTAATGCGTGCATGGCGACGCCGGCGGGCTCGAGTAGCGCCGCGGTCTCTAGCTCCATGGCCTCGGGCAGTGGGTAGCAGATTGTCTCGGGGACGACGACCGACTCGGCGAAAGCACCGTCGAAGTGCATGCCGAGGATGGTGAGGTTGGCGCAGTTGTGCGCGTTGCCGGTGCGGCACTCCAAGCAGTGCCCGCACGGACGGTGCGACTCCAGCGCGACGTGCCCGCCGATCGTGACCTGCTCGATGCCCTCACCGACCTCAACCACCGTGCCGGCGCACTCGTGGCCGAGCACCACCGGGAATGTGAGCCCGAATGCCTTGGCCGAGTTGGTGTACTCGAACAGTTCCCGGTCGGTACCGCACACCGACGCGGCCGCCACGCGCACGCGTATCTCGCCGGGTCCGCAGTCACGCTCGGGCCAGTCGTCACGGATCTCCGCGCCACGCTCGGGCGCCGTCTTCACCACTGCCTTCATCGTTGTTCCTTCGTCATGAACTTCTCGGTCCTGGCGGCTGATGCCGCGACGGTAGGTTTGCCGTCGGCCCGGTAGTCCTCGGCCGGCAGCTGCGGGTCGTCGACGGTGCCCGTGGGTCGCGGCCGCCCGACGTCGGGCACGCGCAAGCGCACCCATAGCGAGACGACGACCGGGCAGAGCACAGAAGTCACCACCACCGATGCGGCGACCAGCACCGTCGCCGATGGTGCGGACGAGCCGTACGCCGAGTTGGCTCCGGCGACGATTGCCGGTACCACGGCGGCGTTGCCCGCCGTGGACGCCGCGGCAAGTCCTGCGACGCCGTTGCCACGGGTCAGCTTGTCCGCACCAAGCAGCACCGCCCCACCGACGACCACGAACACGCCGAGCAAGACCCCGAGCAGTCCGGCGTTCCACACTTTGCCCAGGTCGAGAGTTAAGCCGAGCGTCAGACCGAGGAAGGGCACCATGGCCGGCACGAGTGGCGCGAGGAATTTACGCATCTCCGGGTCGAGGTTGCCCAGTAACATCCCAAGCAGCAGTGGCAGGATCGCCCCGAGCAACGTCTGCCACGGAAAGGCCGACAGACCCGCCACGCCGAGGATCACCATCGTCAGGAACGGTCCGCTCTCGAGCGACATCAGGCTATAAGCACCGACGTCGCGGTTGCGACCGAACTGACCCATGAGCGACATGTACAGGCCGCCGTTGGTGTCGCTAAGTGCCGCGACGACGGCCAGGGCGGACAGCCCGCTGAAGAAGCCGCCGGTCACCGGTCCCTGGCCGAGGACATGTCCGGCGATGATGCCGACCACGACGGCGAAAGCGATCTTGGACCCGAGCAGCACACCGCCCTTACGGGCGATGTACGGCGCCGTCCGCACGTCCAACGTGGAGCCGAGGCAGATGTAAAACACACCTAGCAGAGCAGTCAGCCCGGTAAACAGCGCACCGGTGAAGGAACCGAAGAAGTCACCCGTGTGCGGCGCGGTCGTGTGGATGATCGCGCCGATGACCAGCGGCACCAGCATTAACCCGCCGGGGGTCTTCTCCATGGCTCGCTTGATCGGGACCGCCATTGTGGTCCACCTCCCGTAGATCGGACGTCATGTGCGCCGGTCCAGCTACGCCTGTTCGGCCCGGTTGGGCGCACGGCACGAAGCCGTCACCGGGACTCCCGCCATCGATGAACCGGCACTATACGTATAAGCTGTCCGGACGGCATCTACCTACCCTGTATCCATGAGCGCTCCCGCGAAACCACCGACGTCGCAGAACCCGGTGGGCCGACGTCGCGGTCGCTAGGCAAAGGTGGGGATGTGCCGTTCATGACCGACAGGCTCGTCGTCGACCGAACTGGCGATCGGCCGCTCTATCTGCAGGTGTCAGACGCGATCGGACACCAGATCAGCGGGCGCACCCTGCTGCCCGGGGAAGCCTTGCCGAGTGAAGCCGAGTTGCAACGGGTCTTCGGCGTCGCCCGCAGCGTCGTGCGCCAGGCGCTGGGCCGCCTGGTCGACAGCGGGGAGGTCCAGCGGACGCAGGGCCGGATCAGCATCGTGGCACCTTCACCCGAGTGGCGGCGCCGGGTGCAGCAGGCCGGTGGCTTCACCGAGCAGCTGGCCACGCGCGGGCAGACGCTGACAACGCGTCTGCTGTCGTTCGAGGCCGGACAAGCACCGGATCAGGCCGAGTCCGAACTAGGCACCGCACGCACCTGGCGCCTCGAGCGCGTCCGATCGGTCGACGGAGTGCCAGTCGCGTTCGTCCGCAACTGGGTACCGCGCGACGTCTTACCCGAACTCACAGCGGCGCAACTGACCGCCGGCTCGCTGCACGACCTGATGCGTGCCGGCGGGATGCCGCCAGCTGGCGGTCGACGCCACGTCCAGGCGGTACCGGCCGACGAGTTCCTCGCCTCGGCGCTAGAGGTGGCGATCGGCGATCCGCTGTTGTTGCTCGAAGGCACGACCCGCAACACTGCCGGACGCGGCTTGGAATGGTTCAGCGTCTGGCACCGCGGCCACACGGTGTTTGACGTCGACACGGCAGTCCACCCTTGGCCGAAAGACGAGCGCGGCGTTGATGCCGATCTCAGCAGGCTGCGTGAGACGGCACAGCGACTGAGCCGCGAGGTCGAACAACTGAACACCCACTTGCGGAACCTGTAGCCAAGGCTTGGGCTGTGCGGGGGGGCCTTGTGTGCGCTGCTTGTCGTAGGAGCAGGTCGGCTGCGACTGTTGAGGTCTGTTCCATTTGGGCGATGAGCTGTTCGATGCGTCGCCGGTTGGCGATCCAGCCTTGGTAGAGGGTGGCCGTTGTACGGGTTGCCGGCCCGCCTCTGCCTTGCCCGCGAACGTTCGGACTCCCAGATGCCGGTGCGGGTGCCGCCCGCTCGCCAGACGGCCCGGTAGGTCGCCGTTCCGTCCGCCCGCAACCTCGTCTTGACCGTCGCGATTGCACGCCTACCGCGCGTCGTCCCTGAACGACAAGGCGGGTCGGAGCGACCAGTTCGGACAGGTCCACCTGACCCCTTGAAGCAGTCCGTTAGGCCGAGGTTAGGCCGAGCGTCCGGGAACGACGAAGGCCTCCGACCCGCACCTACAGGTTAGAGGCCCTTTGAGCGGTGTCCGAGGGGGGACTTGAACCCCCATTCCCCGTAAAGGGAACTAGCACCTCAAGCTAGCGCGTCTGCCAATTCCGCCACCCGGACCGGTGTGCCCGGCGATGGAACCAGGCGGTCCACAGCATACAGAGTGCTAGCCGGTCGCTACCGTGCTCGTCATGAGCGCTGCGGAGGCCGAGGCCGTCGAGATCTGCCGGGACCTGATCCGCTTCGAGAGCGTCAACGACGGGACCGGCCGGGGCAAGGGGGAGCGCGCCGCCGCGGAGTACGTCGCGGGCAAGCTCGCCGAGGTGGGCCTGGAGCCGCAGGTGTTCGAGTCTGCGCAGAACCGCACCAGTGTGGTCACCCGGATCGAGGGCGAGGACAGCAGTCGCCAGGCGCTACTCATCCACGGCCACCTCGACGTCGTACCGGCGCAGCCGAAGGAGTGGACGTACGACCCGTTCGCGGCGGAGGTCGCAGACGGGTGCGTCTGGGGGCGCGGCGCCGTCGACATGCTCGACATGGACGCCATGACGCTGGCCGTCATCCGGGAGCGGATGCGGACCGGGCGCAAGCCCCCGCGGGACCTGGTTCTGGCGTTCGTCGCGGACGAGGAGGCCGGCGGGGTCTTCGGCGCGCAGTGGCTGGTGGAGAACCAGCCGCAGCTGTTCGAAGGGTGCACAGAGGCGATCGGCGAGGTCGGCGGGTTCAGCTTCAGCGTCAACGACGACCTGCGGCTGTACCTGATCGAGACGGCCCAGAAGGGCATGGCCTGGATGCGCCTGACGGCCAACGGGACGGCCGGGCACGGCTCGATGGTCAATGGCGACAATGCGGTGACTCAGCTGTGCGAGGCGGTGGCGCGGCTGGGCCGGCACGAGTTCCCGATCCACGTGACGAAGACGGTGCGGACTTTCCTTGGCGAGCTGAGCGACGCGTACGGCGTGGAGCTCGACCCGGGCGACATGCAGGCCACGGTCGCCAAGCTCGGCCCGCTCGCGCGCATCGTGGGCGCGACGCTGCGCAACACGGCCAACCCGACGATGCTCGACGCGGGCTACAAGCACAACGTCATCCCCGGTACAGCGCATGCGATGGTCGATGGCCGCTTCCTGCCCGGGTTCCACGACGACTGGGAGCGCGAGGTCGACGAGGTGCTCGGCGAGGGCATCACCCGGGAATACACCCACTACGACATCGCGCTCGAGACCGACTTCGACGGGGCGCTGGTCGAGGCCATGAGCTCGGCGCTCAAGGCCGAGGACGCGGGGGCCCGCACGGTGCCATACACGCTGTCGGGTGGTACCGACGCCAAGAGCTTCAGCCGGCTCGGCATGCGCTGCTTCGGCTTCTCGCCGCTCCGCCTACCGCCAGAGCTGGACTTCTCCGGCATGTTCCACGGCGTCGACGAGCGGGTGCCGCTGGAGAGCCTGGCCTTCGGCGTCCGGGTACTGGATCGGTTCCTCGACCAGAGCTGAGGATCAGCTCGGCATCGGGGGGAGCGGGTCGCCGCGCCTCAGTCGCCGCCGCATCGTCACCTGACGGCGGCCGTCCGGCCAGACCCGGTGCTGAGCGAGCTCCCACTCGCCGTACTCGGCGTGGATGCCCAGCAGCTCACGCGTCTGCTCCCGGCCGGCGCCGGCCGGCAGCTGCAGCGCGCGGTACTCATAGTTCGCCACCCGGTCAGACTAACGAGGTCTCCAGGTCCTTCGACGTCCAGTGCGGCATCGTCTCGGGGTAGCCGACGGCAGGTGCGGACACGTCGTCCAGGGCGGTCCGGATCTCCTCGGGCAGCTCGACGGCCTCTGCGGCCAGCGAGGCCTGCAGCTGCCCGGCTGTCCGGGCGCCGACGATCGGCGCAACGACGCCCGGCCGGTCGCGCACCCAGGCGAGGGCGACGGCGACGGGGGAGACCCCCAGGCCGTCGGCGGCGGTCAGCACCGCGTCCACGACCGAGGCCGAGTGGTCATCGAGGTAGGGCGCGACGAACTCCGAGAACTGCGCCGAGGCGCCGCGACTGTCCCCCGGGGGCCCGTCGCGGTACTTGCCGGTCAGCACGCCGCGCCCGAGCGGCGACCACGGCAGCAGCCCCACGCCCAGCGCCTGGGCGGCTGGGACGACCTCCCGCTCGACGCCGCGCTGCAGCAGTGAGTACTCCACCTGGTCGGCCACCAGGGGGGCCCGGCGCAGCGCCTGCTGCCAGGCGGCGGTGGCCGCGAGCTGCCAGCCGCAGTAGTTGGAGACGCCCGCGTACCGCACCCGTCCAGAGGCCACGGCAGTGTCCAGCGCCGCCATCGCCTCCTCCCACGGGGTCACCGGGTCCCAGGCGTGCAGCTGCCACAGGTCGACGTGGTCGGTCCCGAGCGCCTTCAGCGAACGGTCCAGGGCAGCCAGCAGGTGTCCCCGGGACGTGCCGCGCCCCATCGGCCCGGGCCCGGTCTCGCCGCACGCCTTCGTGGCCACGAGCACCTCCTCGCGCGGCACGACGTCGGCCAGCAGGCGGCCGAGGACCCGCTCGCTCTCGCCGCCGGCGTACACATCTGCGGTGTCAACCAGGGTCCCGCCGGCCTCACGGAAGGCAATCAGCTGCGCCGCCGCGTCATCCTCGTCGGTGTCGCGACCCCAGGTCATCGTGCCCAGGGCCAGGCGGGACACGACGAGGCCGCTGCGGCCGAGGTGACGCTGCTTCACCGGCAGGACGCTACCGTCGGACCCAGAACGGGGATCCCGTCCGACCCGGAAAGGGGATCACTGTGCAGCTCGGACTCAACCTGGGGTACTGGGGCGGCGGGAACGACTCCGACAACCTGGCGCTGGCCAAGCAGGCCGACACCCTCGGCTTCGCCGTGGCGTGGGTCGCCGAGGCGTACGGCTCGGACGCGGCGACCGTGCTCGCCTGGGTGGCCGCCCAGTGCCCCACGATGGACATCGGCTCGGCCATCTTCCAGATCCCGGGCCGTACGCCGGCGAACTGCGCGATGACCGCGGCGACCCTGGACACCCTGTCCGGCGGCCGGTTCCGGCTCGGGCTCGGGGTCTCCGGCCCGCAAGTCAGCGAGGGCTGGCACGGGGTGCGCTTCGACAAGCCGCTCGCCCGCACCCGGGAGTATTCCGACATCGTCAAGCTGGCCCTGTCCCGGCAGAAGGTGCGCTACGACGGCCAGCACTACGTCCTGCCGCTGCCCGACGGGCCGGGCAAGGCCCTGCAGCTGACAGTGCACCCGGTGCGTGAGCACATCCCGATGTACCTCGCCGCCGTCGGCCCCAAGAATCTCGAGCTGTCCGGTGAGCTGTTCGACGGCTGGCTGGCGATCTTCTACTCGCCGGAGTACGCAGCTGAGTCGCTCAGGAGCATCGCGGCGGGGCGGGCGAAGGTCGGCAAGACCCTCGACGGCTTCGACGTCGTCCCGACCATGCCACTGGTCGTCGGGGACGACCCGCGGGCCTGCGCCGACCCGATCCGGTGGTACGCCGCGCTCTACGTCGGCGGCATGGGCAGCCGGGAGAAGAACTTCTACAACCAGCTCGCGGTGCGGATGGGCTTCGATGACGCTGCTGCCCAGATCCAGGACCTGTACCTCTCCCGCGACTACGACGGTGCAGCGGCCGCGGTGCCGTATGAGTTCATCGAGCAGACCTGCCTGCTCGGCAGCAAGGAGCGCATCGCCGAGAAGATGCAAATCCTCGCCAAGAGCGGGGTGACGACGCTGACCCTGTCGCCCTTCGGTGCCACGCAGCAGGACAAGATGGACTCCCTGCGCACTGCCGTCGAGGCGCTCGAGCTGTCAGGCGTCGGCTGACCACCACAGCCCCGCGGCCCCAGCTGGCCCGGGCCGCCCTGCTCGGGGTCGTCCAGGGCGCCGCTGAGGTGGTGCCCGTGTCCTCCTCCGCCCAGCTGCACCTGCTGCCCTGGCTACTGCTGCGGCGCGCGGGTGCCGGTCCCGCCCCACCCGCAGGCCACACCAGCCTGGCCGCCGCCCTGCACGCCGGCTCCTGCGCCGGCATCGCCTGGTCCCTGCGCCACGACCTGCCCGACCGCCGTACAACGGTGCTGCTCGCCGCGTCCGGTGTGCCCGCTGCCGTCGCCGGCCTGCTCGCGGCGGACCTCGTCGAGGCCCGGCTCGGGCGCCCCGGCCCCACCGCAGCGCTGCTCGCCGCGGCCGGGGTGCTCATGTGGGCCGCGGACCGCCGACCCTCGACCGTCCCCACTGTCGGGCCCCGTGCCACGGCCGCGGCAGCCGTCGCCCAAGTCGCCGCGCTGGCACCCGGGGTGTCCCGGGCCGGCGCCACCCGCACCGCCCTGCGGCTTCTGCAGGTCGAGCGCCGCGCCGCAGAACGCTTCTCGCTGCTGATGTCGCTACCGGTGACAGCGGGGGCAGCCGCCTGGACGCTGGCCCGGGCCGACCGGCCCGCCTCAGGTGAGCTCGCCGTCGGCGTACCGCTGGCTGCCCTCACCAGTGCGGCAGCGAGCACGGTGCTCGACCGGCGCGGCGTGCACACGACAACCGTCGCGGCCCTCTACCGTCTCGCAGTGGCCGCGGCTGTCGCCGTACGCCTGTCGCGCGAGAGGTCGCCGTGAACGTCCTGCAAGCCGTGGTGCTCGGTGTGGTCGAGGGGCTGACCGAGTTCCTGCCGGTCTCGAGCACCGGCCACCTGCTCATTGCCGAGAAGCTCATGGGGCTCAAGCAGGGCGACTCCCTCGTCGGCTTCACGGCGGTGATCCAGGTGGGGGCCATCCTGGCGGCCGTCCTGTACTTCCTGCGCGACATCGTGGCCCTGGTCCGAGCGTTCCTGCGCGGCCTGGTCAGCGGCGAGGCCCGGCGCGACCCGGAGTGGCGCTTCGCCCTCGCCGTACTCGCCGGGTCGCTGCCCGTGGCTCTGGTGGGTTTCGCCCTGAAGAGCGCCATCAAGAAGCTCGACACCAACCTGGTCCCCATCGCTCTGGGACTGATCGTGTTCAGCGCGGTCTTCATCGTGGCCGAACGACGCGCCACCCAGGAACGCCCCGAACGGTCACTCACGATCGCCGACGGCGCGCTGATCGGGCTGGCCCAATGCCTCGCGCTGATCCCTGGCGTGAGCCGCTCCGGAGCCACCATCTCCGGCGGCCTGCTGCGCGGACTGGACCGGGTGTCGGCGACCCGGCTGTCGTTCCTGCTGGGCATCCCGGCGCTGCTGGGGGCCGGGGCGTACGAGCTCAAGGACGCCAGCAAGGGCGACGCCGGCACCGTGCCGCTGGTCGTCGCGACCGTGATCGCCTTCCTGGTCGCCTACGCCTCGATCGCCTTTTTGCTGCGCTTCGTGGCGACGCACCGCATCACCTGGTTCGTGCCGTACCGCGTCGTGCTCGGTGTCGCCGTGCTGGTCGCCGTGGCCGCCTACGGCGCATGAGCCGGACCGCCCGCAGCGGTGAGACACTGATCGGGTGACGACCGTCGAGGACCGGGCCGCCGACAGCACGCTGGCCTGCCGGGCAGGCAGCGGTACGTCCTGCCGCGCGCACACCCGCGCGTACCTCGGCGGTCGCCTGGTCGAGGAGGGCTTCCCGGTCGACCAGGTCAGCAACCACCTGGACCGCGAGGGCACGGTCGTATGGCTCGACCTGCTGCAGCCGACCCAGGACGATCTCGAGGTCCTGATCGAGGAGTTCGGCCTGCACCCGCTGGCCGTGGAAGACGCCGTCAACGAGCACCAGCGCTCCAAGCTCGACCGGTACGCCGACCACCTGTTCTTCTCCTCCTACGTCGTGCACGTGGACGACGAGACCGCCGAGCTCGCGGTGCACGAGGTGGCGGCCTTCATCACGCCCCACGCCCTGATCACGGTTCGCAAGGGGGAGGGTCTGGAGGTCGGTCCGCTGCTGGCCCGCTGGGACGGCTCCTCGGACCATGCCGGCTCGGGGGTCTCGTTCCTAGTACACGGCCTGGTGGACCTGCTCGTGGACGGTTACTTCGATGCGGTGCAGGAACTCGACGACCAGATCGAAGATCTCGAGGACGTGCTGTTCGACCCTGCGCCGCGCTCAAGCGAGCTGCAGCGCCGCAGCTTCGAGATGCGCAAGTCCCTGGTCCTGCTGCGCAGGGTGGTGCTGCCGATGCGCGAGGTCGTGAACACGATGATGCGCCCGGACTCCCACGTGGTCGACGACGCGATGCGGCCCTACTACCAGGACGTCTACGACCACGTCCTGCGGGCGACGGAGTGGACCGAGAGCCTGCGGGACCTGGTCTCCACAATCCTGGAGACCAATCTGACGCTGCAGGGCAACCGGCTCAACGAGGTGATGCGCAAGCTCACCGCCTGGGCCGCGATCCTGGCCGTGACCACCTCGGTCACCGGCTTCTACGGGCAGAACGTCCCCTACCCCGGGTTTGGCAAGCAGTGGGGCTTTGTGTGCTCGATTACGCTTCTGCTCGGCATCAGCGGCGGGATGTACGCCGGCTTCCGCAAGCGCGGCTGGCTGTAGGCAAGCTAGCGTTCTGGCATGACCACTGTGGTGCTCGTTCGGCACGGGCTGACCGAGCTGACGGGTCCGGTGCTCGCCGGCTGGACGCCGGGCCTGCACCTGGATGAGCGCGGGCGCAAGCAGGCCGAGGCGGTGGCCGAGCGGTTGCGGCCGGTGCCGTTCGCTGCCCTGGTCAGCAGCCCGTTGGACCGGTGCCTGGACACTGCTGCGGTTATCGGCCAGGGGCGCGCGGAGCAGGTGCAGGTGGAGCAGGGGCTGGGGGAGTGCCGGTACGGCGACTGGACAGGCCGTCCCCTCAAGGAGCTCGCCAAGGACCCGCTGTGGAAGGTCGTGCAGCAGCACCCGTCGGCCGTGGTCTTTCCCGGGCCGCAGGGGGAGGCGCTGCGCGAAACCCAGCATCGCGCCGTGACGGCGGTCCGCGACTGGAACGCCCGGCTCGGCCCGGACGCCACCTGGCTGGCCTGCTCCCACGGCGACGTGATCAAGGCGATAACCGCCGACGCGCTCGGGCTGCACCTGGATTCCTTCCAGCGCATCTCGATCGACCCGTGTTCGGTCACCATCATCCGGTACACCGAGCAGCGGCCCTTCGTCGTACGGGTGAACGACACCGGTGGCAGCGTGGCCGACCTGCTGCCCCCCAAGAAGAAGTCCCGCCGCAGGGCCAGCGCCGACGCAACGGTCGGCGGCGGCGCGGGCGCGGACGCCTAGGCTCGACTCCGTGCCCCGTCAGCTGTTCTTCTTCGACCCGCCCGAGCGCTTCGTCGCCGGCACCGTCGGCCAACCCGGCGACCGCACCTTCTACCTGCAGGCCTCCGGCTCGGGTCGCACCGTCAGCGTCGCCCTGGAGAAGGTGCAGGTGCAGGTCCTGGCGGCGCGGCTCGAGGAGCTGCTCGAGACGGTCCGCCGTACGACCGATGCCGACGTGCCCGTCCTCGCCCCGCGCGAGCTGGAGGACACTGCGCCGCTCGACGCCCCCGTCGAGGAGGAGTTCCGGGTCGGCACGATGGGTTTGGCCTGGGAGAGCGAGACCGAGCGCTGCGTGATCGAGGCGCTCGCCCAGGCCGAGGACGAGCAGCAGGCCGACGTCGAGCCGCTCGCCGACACCGAGGAGGGCCCGGACGGCCTGCGCGTCCGGTTGACCGGCACGATGGCCCGGGCGTTCATCACGCGGGCACAACGGGTCGTGGCCGCCGGGCGCCCGCCCTGCCCGCTGTGCGCCCTGCCGCTGGACCCCGAGGGTCACATCTGCCCGCGCCAGAACGGCCACCGCCGCTGACCGGGGCTGCGGGAGGCGACCGGGTGCCGGAGGATGGTCGGGTGGACGACGTGCAGCTCGACCTCGCGCAGAGCCTGCGGCTGCTGCGCGAGGGCGCGCTGTCGATTGAGGGACGGTTGCTCGACGCCAGCAACGCCACGCTGTTCTGCACGGTGACGCTTGAGGAGTGCAACGCCGCCTGCGTCTACAAGCCGGTACGCGGTGAGCGGCCCCTCTGGGACTTCCCGGACGGGACGCTGGCCGGCCGCGAGGTCTCGGCGTACCTGGTGAGCGAGGCCACCGGCTGGGGCCTGGTCCCGCCGACGGTCCTTCGCGACGGCCCGTTCGGGACGGGTATGTGCCAGCTCTGGGTCGACGTCGACGACGAGGTGGACCTGCAGGTCCTGGCCCGCAGCGACCACCAGGACCTGCGCCGCATGTCGGTGCTCGACGCCGTCATCAACAACGCCGATCGCAAAGGCGGCCACCTGCTGCCGACCACCCGCGGCCGGGTGCACGGCGTCGACCACGGCGTGTGCTTCTCCCGTGAGGACAAGCTGCGCACCCTGCTGTGGCAGTGGCGGGGGGAGCCGCTGACCGACGAGGCCGTCGAGGTGCTGTCCCGGCTGCGGGCCGAGCTGGAGGGTCCACTCGCCGACGCCCTGCTCGCGCTGCTCACCCGTCGCGAGGTACGCCGGACGATCGACCGGGTCGATGCTCTGCTCGCCAGTGGCGTGCATCCCTTCCCGTCGCAGGACTGGCCCGCGATCCCCTGGCCGCCCTTCTAGACCCGTCCGTCCGCCGCCCCTGCCCGCTGCCCCTGCCCCTAATCCGCGCGATCTTGACGCAATGGTGCGCGACACGCCGAGCTAGGCGCCGTACCGTCAAGATCGCCCGGGAGGGGGAGGGGTCGCAGGGGCGCCAGTAGGCTGAAGCCATGCAGTCCTGGCCCTCGACCCCGGTCCCCGACCTGCCCGGGACCCCGGCTGCGCTGCATATCCACGACACCGCCAGCGGCGGATTGCTAACCCTCGCGCCCCCGGACGGCACAGCCCGGCTCTACGTCTGCGGCATCACGCCGTACGACGCGACCCACCTCGGCCACGCCGCGACCTACCTCGCCTTCGACACCCTTGTGCGGGTGTGGCGAGACGCTGGCCTGCACGTGCTGTACGTCCAGAACGTCACCGACATCGACGATCCCCTGCTGGAGCGCGCTGCCCGCGACGGCGTGGACTGGACCGCGGTCGCCGAGCGTGACACCCAGTTGTTCCGCGACGACATGACGGCCCTGCGCATCCTGCCCCCCACCTCCTACGTCGGGGCGGTCGAGGCGATGGTGGAGATCGCGGCGCTGGTGGTGCGGCTGCAGGAGCTCGGGGCGACCTACCTGGTGGACGGCGACGTGTACTTCTCGGTCGAGTCGGCCGAGCACTTCGGCGAGGTGGCCCACTTCGACACCGCAACCATGCTCCGCCTGTCCGGTGAGCGCGGCGGCGACCCGGACCGGCCGGGCAAGAAGGACCCGCTGGACTGCCTGCTGTGGCTGCAACAGCGACCGGGCGAGCCGGGCTGGCCCTCGCCGTTCGGCCCGGGCCGCCCCGGCTGGCACGTCGAGTGCACAGCCATCGCGCTGAACCGGCTGGGGAACACCATGGACGTCCAGGGCGGCGGCTCGGACCTCATCTTCCCCCATCACGAGCTGTCGGCCGCCGAGGGCGAGGTCGCCACCGGGATAAGGCCGTTCGCCCGGGCGTACGTGCATGCCGGGATGGTCGGGCTCGACGGCGAGAAGATGAGCAAATCGCGGGGCAACCTGGTGTTCGTGTCGAAGCTGCTGGCGGACGGCGTCGACCCCGGGGCGCTCCGCCTGGCCCTGCTCGGGCGGCACTACCGGGCCGATCGCGCGTGGACCGAAGCACAACTCGAGTACGCAGCGGCGCGCCTGGCCGCCTGGCGCGCGGCGGTCGGCCGCCCGACGGGTCCGTCCGGCGCTGCCCTGCTCGCCGCCGTACGGGCGGCGCTCGGCGAGGACCTCGACACCCCGGCGGCGCTGGCCGTTGTCGACGTCTGGTGCGCCGAGCCGGGATCGGACTCGGACGCTCCGGCGCTCGTCCGGAATGTGGTGGACGCCCTGCTCGGCGTGGCCCTGTAGCCGGGTAGTCACGTCGCGGCATCCGGGAGCTTCGCCGGTTCACGGCCCACCAAGCGCAATCACCGGGCGAAACACCACCAGCACCATCCCTGTATCGTCAGGGCAGGTCGGTCACCGACACTTATGTGGCCGTCGGTTGCACGTCGCTCGGCTCGTTCAGCTCGCGGTTCACCGAGATCGTCGGCGAGACGCCGTCCCAGTACCGTGCGCGTGACCACCGTGATCTGGAGCTCGTGCCTTCGTGCGTGAGCAAGCTCGCGACGCGACCGCGGCGTACCAGGGTCACGGTCACGGTCTGAAAGCCGCCGACCTGCACCGACCGGTCTGCCGCTCGCGGCGCATATACGGCAGTTCGGGGCGGTCACGACAAGTGTTCTGAGATGGTAACTAGTCAGGTGGTTTGTGGGCTTGGTAGCCATGGGTGCCCGGCGGCGAGCTGGGTGAGCGCCTGGTAGAGGTTGATGTTTTGCTTGCCGGCGGTGCCGGTGTAGGAGCGGATAGCGGCG